>OEIU01001332.1_pt1 | contig 16368 bp, 12 predicted proteins | sample 1539221 | NCBI WGS metagenome assembly OEIU01 (sample SAMN03792071, study PRJEB22550) | activated sludge metagenome | feature: wastewater treatment plant; material: activated sludge; isolation source: Wastewater treatment plant of a petroleum refinery complex | place: Argentina: Zarate | collected...
ATCCCAGGTCGCGCGCGCGCCGGATGAATTGCAGGCGGTGAATATCGGCGGGGGAATAGTCCCGGTAGTCGTTCTCGCGCCGGTCCGCGCCCGGAACGAGGCCGATGGCCTCGTAGTGGCGGATCATCTTGGCGGAGACGCCCGACGCCTTCGATGCCTGTCCGATCCGCAATGCCCCAACTCCCTCCTGCCGGCTTGACCTTACCATGATGGGAAGCCTCAAGACAGCGCCGAGGAAAGGCGTCAACCATGGACCATGAGCACAGGCACGGCGCGGGAGCGGGTTCCTGCTGCGGCGGACATGCCGAGCCCGCTCCCCCTCGCCACGAAGCCAGCCATCACGGCTGCTGCTCGGGGAAGGCTGCGGCCACGCTGAAGGACCCCGTCTGCGGCATGGACGTGAACCCGGACACGGCGAAGCACCGGGCCGAGCATGAGGGCCGACCCTATTATTTCTGCTCGGCCGGCTGCCGGACGAAGTTCCTGGCCGATCCAGGCCGGTATCTCGAAGGGCGGCCCGCCATTCCCGCGGAGCCGGTTCCCGAGGGAACGATCTATACCTGCCCCATGCATCCCGAGGTCCGGCAGGTCGGCCCCGGCTCCTGCCCCCTCTGCGGCATGGCGCTGGAGCCGCTTCTCGCGAGCGCCGAGACGGGGCCGAGTCCCGAGCTTGCGGACATGACGCACCGGCTTCGGATCGGCTTCGCGCTGGCGCTTCCGGTCTTTCTGCTCGAAATGGGCGGGCACCTGTTCGGCATCACCGACCGGATCGGACAGCAGAATTCCAACTGGGTGCAACTCGTGCTCGCGACGCCGGTCGTGCTGTGGGCGGGCTGGCCGTTCTTCGAGCGCGGCTGGCGGTCCATCGTGAGCCGCCATCTCAACATGTTCACGCTGGTTGCCATCGGCACGGGCGCGGCCTGGCTCTACAGCATCGTCGCGACCCTGGCGCCGGGCCTGTTCCCCGCAACCCTGCGCGGCCATGGCGGCGCGGTGCCGGTCTATTTCGAGGCGGCGGCCGTGATCACCGTCCTCGTGCTCCTGGGGCAGGTCCTCGAATTGCGCGCCCGCGACAGCACCGGAAGCGCCATCCGGGCGCTGCTCGACCTGTCGCCCAAGACCGCCCGCCGGATCCGGCCGGACGGCACGGAAGAGGAGGTCCAGCTCGACGAGGTCCAGGTCGGGGACCGCCTGCGCGTGCGGCCGGGCGAGACGGTCCCGGTGGACGGCGCCGTCCGCGAGGGCCGCTCCTCGATCGACGAATCGACGGTCACGGGCGAATCGATGCCCGTGGCGAAGGGGGAGGGTGCCCGCGTCATCGGCGGCACCCTGAACCGGAGTGGCGCGCTGGTCATCGAGGCCGAGAAGGTCGGCCGGGACACGATGCTGGCGCGGATCGTCCAGCTCGTCGCCGATGCGCAGCGTTCCCGCGCGCCGATCCAGCGGCTCGCCGATCAGGTCTCCGGCTGGTTCGTGCCGGCGGTCCTCGCGGTCGCCGCTCTCGCCTTCGCCGCGTGGTGGATGTTCGGGCCGGAGCCGCGCATCAGCTTCGCGCTGCTGGCGGCGGTCGCGGTGCTGATCATCGCCTGCCCTTGCGCGCTCGGGCTCGCGACGCCCATGTCGATCATGGTCGGCGTGGGTCGCGGCGCGCGCGAGGGGGTGCTGATCCGCGACGCCGAGGCGCTCGAGCGGATGGAGAAGGTCGATACCCTCGTCATCGACAAGACCGGCACCCTCACCGAGGGCCGGCCCTCCGTGACGGCGCTGGTCCCGGCCACGGGATTCGGCGAGGAAGAGGTGCTGCGGCTCTCCGCCAGCATCGAGCGGGCGAGCGAGCATCCGCTCGCGCGGGCGATCGTGACGGCCGCCGAGGAGCGCGGCCTCGCTTTCGCGCCCGTGACGGATTTCGATTCGCCCACAGGCAAGGGCGCGCTCGGGACGGCGGACGGACAGCGCGTGGTCCTGGGCAATGCGACCTTCCTGCGCGAGCAGGGAATCGACGCCTCCGCCCTCGAGCGGGAGGCCGAAAGGCTGCGGGGCGACGGCGCCACGGCGATCTTCGCCGCGATCGGTGGCCATCTGGCGGGGGTGATCGGGATCGCCGATCCGATCAAGGATTCGACGCCCGCGGCCCTCGCGGCTTTGCGGGCGGAGGGCATCCGGGTCGTCATGCTGACCGGCGACAACCGGACGACGGCGAAGGCGGTCGCCACGCGGCTCGGCATCGAGACCGTGGAGGCGGAGGTGCTGCCCGAGCGGAAGGCGGCGATCGTCGAAGGCTACAAGCGCGAGGGCCGCGTCGTCGCCATGGCCGGGGACGGGGTGAACGACGCGCCGGCCCTGGCCGCGGCCGATATCGGCATCGCCATGGGGACGGGAACCGACGTCGCCATGGAGAGCGCGGGCGTGACGCTGCTGCGGGGGGATCTCGGCGGCATCGTCCATGCGCTCAGGCTGTCGCGCGCGGTGATGTCCAATATCCGCCAGAACCTGTTCTTCGCCTTCGTCTACAACGCGGCGGGCGTGCCCGTGGCGGCAGGCATCCTCTACCCGTTCCTCGGCATCCTGCTCTCGCCGGTCATCGCGGCCGCCGCGATGGCGCTCTCCTCGGTGAGCGTCATCGGCAACGCGCTGCGGCTGCGGGCCGCCCGCATCTGAGCGTGCCTCACCGGGCCGGCTCGGTGCTGTTCGAGCCGGCGAAGGGGTCGGCGACCTTCGGCCAGAAGGGCTGCGTGCGCTTGGTGAAGGGGATCGCGGCGTAGTCGGGCGGCACCGCGCCCGGCGCCGCGACATAGCGGATCTCGCGCGCGACGGGGGCGAAGGCGGCATGGAAATGCTGCATCGACTTCACCACCACGAAAGCCTTGTCGCCGAGCGTGAGGCCGAGCCCGGTGAAGCCGTCCGGCGCGAAAGCCTGCTGGCGGATCGTGACGAGGACGATGTGGATGCCCTCGTGCTCGACCCAGGCGGAGGGCCCGAGCGGCTGGCGCCCGCCGCTGAGCCCGCCCTGGTCATGCGCTTCCGACAGGCCCCGGACGGTGACGCGCAGGTCGACCGGCTGGCCCGAGGCCGGCCCGACCTTGCCGCCGATGCGCAGGTCGAAGCTCGCCCCGATCCCAGCCTCCCGGCAGATCTCGACCGCGAGGGGGTCCCAGTAGAGGCCGGTCGCGACGTCGCGCACGCCGCGCTCGACGAGCCGGCGCAGGATGAAGGTCGAATCGGAGGCGGCTCCCGCCCCGGCATTGTCGGCGACGTCGGCGAGGACCAGGGGCCCCGCGCCCGCCGGCCCCCCGAGGCCCCGGTCGATCGCCTCGTCGATCGTGTCGAAGGCCGTGCCGGTGGCCTCGCGCAGGTCGAAGAACTCGCCGGCGAGCTTGTCCGCGAGCGCCGCCGCCTTCGCCTCGTCCTCGCCGACGACCACCATTCGCGCCCCGACCTCCGCGACGTCGCCCCAGGGGAAGCCGTGGCCGAGCCCTACATTGAGGATGCCGTCCCGGCCCTCGAAGCTCCGCATGCGCTCGACGAAGGCCCGCATGGGTGGGAGGGAGGTGCGCCACATGCTCACCATGCGGCAATCGGCATAGGCGGTGACCGGACGCCGGCCGGTCCTCGCGGCGTCGACGCAGATGTCGTAGAGTTCCGGCGCCCGCTCGCCGATATCGGTATGCGGGTATTCCTTGAAGAGGACGAGCGCGTCCGCCTCTTTCCGCATCTCCTCCGTGAGATGGCAATGGAGGTCCAGCTCGACCCCGACCAGCGCCTGCGGCCCGACGATCTCCCGCACCCGGGCGATCGTGTCGCCCTCGCAATCGTCGTAGCCCTCGGCCACCATCGCGCCGTGCAGGAAGAGCAGCACCACGTCCACCGGCATGGCGGCGCGCAGGTCCTCCAGCAGTTCCCCGCGCAATTGCTCGTAGGCCCCGCGCAGGGTGGTGCCGCCGGGCTGGGCGAAGGTCGAGATGCTCTCGGCGACCTCGTGGCCGTCGCGCTCGGCGAGGCGCCGCCACTCGATCAGCGGGATATTGCCGATGCGCGGCGGCTGTCGGCTGCCGTCGCGGCGGAAATATTCCTTCTCCTTGAAGGCCGCCAATCCCGTCGGGAGGGGCGCGAAGGTATTGGTCTCGGTGGCGAGCGTGGCGATGAAGATCTTCACCCGGCGGATTCCTCGGCCCTCATGGGAGGCGGGATTTTGGCCGGGGAAGGCGCCGGCCGGCAAGTGCGTCCTCCCGCCTTGGCGTCTCCCCGCCTTGCGCCTGGAAAACCGGCAATCCCGTCTGGCCCTTTGGCCCGCGCCGTGCATGATGGTCGCGACAATAAAAGGGGAGTGAGGGAATGAAGACGGGAATGGGCCGCCGGCTCGGGCCGGTGCTCGGCGCGGCGATCGTGGCCGCGATCTCGCTCGGTGCCGCTCCGGCCTTCGCCCAGGCGAAGAAGACCATCAAGGCCGTGATGCATTCCGGCCTGCGGATCACCGACCCGATCATCACGACGGCCTATATCGCCCGCGATCACGGCTACATGATCTACGACGTCCTCTTCGCCTATGACGAGAAGTTCGAGGTCAAGCCGCAGATGGTGAAGGATTACAGCGTCTCCCCCGACGGGCTGACCTATACCTTCACCTTGCGCGACGGGCTGAAGTTCCATGACGGGGCGCCCGTCACCTCCGACGACTGCATCGCCTCGATCCAGCGCTGGGGCAAGCGCGACGGCATGGGCCAGAAGCTCGCCGACTTCACCAAGGAATGGGTCAAGGTCGACGACAAGACCTTCAAGCTCGTCCTGAAGGAGCCCTACGGCCTCGTCCTCGCCTCCCTCGGCAAGCCCTCCGGCAACACGCCCTTCATCATGCCCAAGCGCATCGCCATGACCCCGGCCGACCAGAACGTGCCGGAGGAGATCGGCTCGGGCCCGTTCAAGTTCGTCAAGGAGGAGTTCCAGCCCGGCCTCAAGGTCGTCTACGTGAAGAACACCGACTACGTGCCGCGCTCCGAGCCGGCCAGCTATCTCTCCGGCGGCAAGGTCGTGAAGGTCGACCGCGTCGAGTGGATCAACATCCCCGACTACCAGACCGCCGTGAACGCCCTCATCAACAGCGAGATCGACTATATCGAGCAGCCTCCGCACGATTTCCTGCCGATCCTGAAGAAGGAAAAAGGCATCACCCTGACCAATTACGACGATCTCGGCTTCTCGGGCATGATGCGCATGAACTGGACGCAGCCGCCCTTCGACAACGTCAAGGTGCGCCAGGCGGCGATGCTGGCCGTGAGCCAGCAGGATTATCTCGACGCGCAGATCGGCGATCCCGACTATTATCGCGTCTGCATGGCCATGTTCGTCTGCGGCACGCCGAACGGGACCGATGCCGGAGCCCCGAAGACCGACCTCGCCCGGGCCAAGGCGCTCCTCAAGGAGAGCGGCTATGACGGCACGCCCGTCGTCATCATGCAGCCGACCGACCTCGCCATCGTGGCGCCGCTCGGCCCCGTCACCGCGCAGGCCCTGCGCAATATCGGCATGAAGGTCGACCTCCAGTCCATGGACTGGCAGACCCTCGTCGGGCGGCGCGCGAAGCAGGATCCGGTCGCGCAGGGTGGCTGGAACATCTTCCACACCATCTGGCAGAATGCCGACCTCCTGAACCCGATCGCCAATATCGGCGTGAACGGCCGCGGCAGGAATGGCGGCTGGTTCGGCTGGCCCGACGTTCCCGACGCGGAGAAGCTGCGCGACGCCTATGCGCGCGAGACCGATCCCGCCAAGCAGAAGCAGATCGCCGCGGACGTGCAGAAGATCGCCTACGATCTCGGCATGTATTATCCGACCGGCAGCTACAAGATGCCGGTCGCCTCGCGCGGCCTGACCGGCATCCTGAGCGCGGCGGCGCCGGTCTTCTGGAACATCGAGAAGAAATAGCGGCGCGCCATGGGTCGCTTCCTCCTCGGCCGCGTCCTTGCCACGATCCCGGTCCTCCTGGTCGTGGCGACGGTCGTCTTCGCCCTGCTGCGGCTCGCGCCGGGCGATCCGGCCGCGATCCTGGCCGGCGACGTCGCGACCCCAGAGCAGATCGCCGCGATCCGCATGCGGCTCGGGCTCGACCAGCCCGCCTATATCCAGTTCATCGACTGGATGGGGCGGCTGCTGCGGGGCGATCTCGGCACCTCGATCATCTCCAACCAGCCCGTCACCCGGCTGATCGGGGAGCGGATCGAGCCGACCCTGGCCCTCGCAGGATCGACGATCCTGTTCGCGGTGCTGGTCGCGGTGCCGCTCGGCGTCCTGGCCGCCTGGCGGCACGGCACCTGGGTCGACCGCGCCGTGATGGCCTTCTCGGTCATCGGCTTCTCGATCCCGGTCTTCGTGCTCGGCTATCTGCTGATCCTCGGCTTCGCCATGGAGCTGCGCTGGCTTCCGGTGCAGGGCTATGCGCCGCTGCGCGACGGCTTCCTGCCCTTCGCGACCCGGCTCGTCCTGCCGACGCTCACGCTGTCGGTCATCTACATCGCGCTCATCGCGCGCATCACGCGGGCCAGCGTGCTCGAAACCCTCGGCGAGGACTACGTGCGCACCGCCCGCGCCAAGGGCGTCGGCGAGCGTTCGGTCCTCGCCCGCCACGCGCTGCGCAACGCCGCCGTGCCGATCGTTTCCGTGATCGGCATCGGCATCGCGCTCCTGATCTCCGGCGTCGTCGTCACGGAGAGCGTGTTCAACCTGCCGGGCCTCGGGCGGCTCACCGTCGATGCAGTCCTGGCGCGTGACTATCCCGTCATCCAGGGCGTGACGCTGCTCTTCGCCTTCCTCTACGTGCTGATCAATCTCGGCATCGACGTCGCCTATACCCTTCTCGATCCGAGGATCCGCTATTGAGCGCCGCCGACGCCCCACAGGCCCCGGCCGCTGCCGAGGCCCCAGTCGCCGCCGCTCCCCGGCGGCGCCTGCCCCGCGCCCTGCGCAATCCGAGCGTGGTCGCGGGCCTCGTCGTCCTCGCCATCGTGCTGGTCGCGGCCCTCGCCGCCCCCCTGCTCTGGACCTCCGACCCGATCCTGCTGCGCCCGCGCCTGCGCCTGCGGCCGCCCTCGGCCGCGGCCTGGCTCGGCACCGACCAGTTCGGCCGCGACGTCTATAGTCGCGTGGTCTACGGCGCCCGCGTCTCGCTGATGATCGGCTTCTCGGTCGCGATCGTCGCCGTCACGATCGGCACCCTCGTCGGCGTGGTGGCGGGCTATGTGCGCATCCTCGACATGATCGTCATGCGGATCATGGACGGGATCATGGCGATCCCCTCGATCCTCCTCGCCATCGCCATGGTGACGCTCTCGGGCGCAGGCATCCTCACGGTGATCGTCGCCATCGTGATCCCGGAGATCCCGCGGGTCGCGCGGCTCGTGCGCTCGGTCGTGCTGACGGTGCGCGAGGAGCCCTATGTCGAGGCGGCGATCGGCGCCGGCACGCCCTTGCCCCTGGTGCTGTGGCGGCACGTCCTGCCCAATACCGTCGCGCCGCTGATCGTGCAGGCAACCTATATCTGCGGCTTTGCCATCCTGACCGAGGCCATCCTCAGCTTCCTCGGGGCGGGCATTCCGACCGAGGTGCCGAGCTGGGGCAACATCATGGCCGAGGGCCGGCAGAGCTTCCAGATCGCGCCCTGGGTGGTCCTCTTTCCGGGCCTGTGCGTCGCCGCCACCGTCCTCGCCATCAACGTGATGGGCGACGGGCTGCGCGACACGCTCGATCCGCGCCTCGCGCGGCGGCTGGGGAACGTGTGATGGCCGCGCCTGTCCTCGAGGTCAGGGGCCTCACCGTCGCGCTTCCGACCGGGGGCGAGCGGCGCCATGCCGTGGAGGACATCTCGCTCACGGTGCGCCCGCGCGAGATCGTCTGCGTGGTCGGCGAATCCGGCTCGGGCAAGTCGGTCACGGCCTTCTCGACGATGGGCCTCCTGCCGCCCGTCCTGAAGCCGGTCGCGGGGGAGATCCTGCTCCAGGGCGAGAACACGCTCACCGCCTCGAAGGCGCGGCTGCGCGAATTGCGCGGCAGCCGCATGGCGATGATCTTCCAGGAGCCGATGACGGCGCTGAACCCGGTCCTGCCGGTCGGGGAGCAGGTCGCCGAGGCCCTGGACTGGCACGGCGCGCGGCTGTCGCGCGCGCAGAAGCGCCAGCGCGTCCTCGAGCTGATGGAGGACGTGCGCCTGCCGCGGGCGGGCGAGATGATCTCGGCCTATCCGCACCAGCTCTCCGGCGGCCAGCGCCAGCGCGTGATGATCGCGATGGCGCTCGCCAACGAGCCCGCTTTGATCATCGCCGACGAGCCGACCACCGCCCTCGACGTCACCACCCAGGCGCAAATCCTCAAGCTGATGCGCGAGCTTCAGGCTCGCCACGACAGCGGCATCCTCTTCATCACCCACGATTTCGGCGTCGTGGCCGAGATCGCCGACCGGGTCGTGGTGATGCGGCGGGGAAAGCTCGTCGAGCAGGGCACGGCCGAGGAGATCCTGACCAACCCGCAGGATCCCTATACGCGCATGCTGATCGACGCGGTGCCGGGCGCGGAGCCCCCGCCGCCCCGGACGATCCCCGACAAGCCGCCCGTGATCGCTGCGCGGGAGGTCGAGAAGGTCTATGGCGGGGGCGTCTTCGGGGGAGGGCGCCCGGTCAAGGCGCTCGACCGGGTGTCGATCGCGCTCAAGCCGGGCGAGACGCTCGGCATCGTCGGCGAATCCGGCTCGGGCAAATCGACCCTCGCGCGCTGCATCGCCCGCTTCATCGATCCGACCGGCGGCGAGATCCTGCTGGACGGCGAGGAGATCGGCCGCAAATCCGCCGCCGCCCTCCGGCCCGTTCGCCACCGCATCCAGGTGATCTTCCAGGACCCCTATCGCTCGCTGAATCCGCGCCGCACGGTCGGCCAGTCGATCATCGAGGGGCCGATGAATTACGGCACGAGCCGCGAGGAAGCCTGGGCCCGAGGCCGCGAGCTGCTCCAGCTCGTCGACATGAACCCGGCGGGGCTCGAGCGCTATCCGCACGAATTCTCAGGCGGGCAGCGCCAGCGCATCGCCATCGCGCGGGCGCTGGCGATGAAGCCGCAGGTGCTGATCGCCGACGAGGCCGTCTCCGCCCTCGACGTCTCCGTCCAGAAGCAGGTGCTCGAGCTTCTGGAGGATATCCGCGAGAAATTCGGCCTCGCCATCCTCTTCATCACGCATGATCTGCGGGTGGCTGCCCGTATCTGCGACAGCGTCGTCGTCATGCTGAACGGCAAGGTCGTGGAAAGCGGCCCGTCGAGCCGCGTCTTCGTGCATCCCGAGCACGACTATACGAAGGCCCTTTTCGCCGCGGCGCCGGGGCGGGGCAAGTTCGGGCATTAGCCCGCAACCTGTTCTACCCCATATCGGAGGGGTGGCGATTTCGCCGAAACCCCAAGCTCTTTATGGAGCCCTCGCGCGCGGGATTTTCGGAGCGGAAGACGTGGCGACACGAGCGGAGACGATCGTCCGGGACGCGGCGGAGCCGGCCGCGGCCCGTCGCATCGCCCGCGTCCAGCCTTTTCTCGCCATGGATGTCCTCGCCGCCGCGGCCGCGAAGGAGCGGGCAGGCGGCAGCGTCGTGCATATGGAGGTCGGCCAGCCCTCCGCGCCCGCGCCGCGGCCCGTCCTCGAAGCGGCCCGCGTCGCGCTCGCGGATGGCCGCATCGGCTATACCGAGGCGCTCGGCATCGCCCCGCTCCGGAAGCGGATCGCCCGGCATTACCGCGACGCCTACGGGATCGCGGTGGCGCCGGAGCGGGTCGTCGTGACCACAGGCTCCTCGGCCGGCTTCGTCCTCGCGTTCCTGGCGATGTTCGATCCGGGCGACCGCGTCGCCGTCTCCGCGCCCGGCTATCCGGCCTACCGGAACATCCTCGCGGCGCTCGATCTCGACATGCTGGCGGTGCCGCTGCGGGCCGTTGATGGCTGGCGGCTCACCGCCCCGGGTATCGCGGATGCGGCGGGGGAGGGGCCGCTCGCGGGCATCCTGGCGATGAGCCCCGCCAACCCCTCCGGCACCATGATCGGCGCGGAGGGTCTCGCGGGCCTCGCCCGCCTCTGCCGCGAGCGCGGGCTCTGGTTCGTGTCGGACGAGATCTATCACGGGCTCACCTATGGCGAGCCTGCCGACACGGCGCTCCGGCATCATCGGGACGCGGTCGTGATCAACTCGTTCTCGAAATATTACTGCATGACGGGCTGGCGCATCGGCTGGATCGTCGTGCCGGAGCGGCTCGTGCGGCCGGTCGAGACGCTGGCCCAGAACCTCTACATCTCCCCGCCCTATCTCTCGCAGGTGGCGGCCCTGGCGGCCTTCGACGCGACCGGGGAACTGGAGGCGGTCAAGGCGGATTACGCGCGGGCGCGTGCCGTCCTCCTGGACGAATTGCCGGGTCTCGGCATCACCGAGATCCATCCGGCGGACGGTGCCTTCTATCTCTATGCCGACATCGCCCGCTTCACGAACGATTCGATCGGCTTCTGCCGCCGGATGCTCGACGAGGCCGGGGTCGCGGCGACCCCGGGCGTCGATTTCGACCTCGCGGAAGGCAGCCACCACCTCCGCTTCTCCTTCGCCGGCGGCGAGGATGTCTGCCGCGAGGCGGTGCGGCGGCTCAAGGAGTGGCTTTGATCTGTGCATGCCGGGTGCGGGGTGCCCCCTCCACCATGCTTCGCATGGTCCCCCTCCCCCGTTTCACGGGGGAGGAACGAGGGCTGCGATGGTGGAGAGAATTTCGTCGAGAGTTTCGTCCTTGAGGACATCTCTCGCAGGGAAGCGAAGGATTCGGATTCCGCGCTCGGACAGCCAAGCCGTCCGGCGCTCGTCATGGGCAGCGCGCTCGGCGAAATCATGGGACTCTCCGTCGACCTCCACGGCAAGGCGCAAATCCGGGCAGTAGAAATCGAGGATGTAGGGGCCGATCGGGTGCTGCCGGCGCCAGCGTGATCCGCCCAACCCGACACGGCGAAGGCGCGCCCACAGAAGCACCTCCGGCAAGGTCATCTCGCGCCGCAGCCTCTTGGCGCGAGTAAACGTTCTGACCGGCGCCCTCACGGGTCCTCCCCCGTAAAACGGGGGAGGGGGACCATGCGAAGCATGGTGGAGGGGGCGCCCCGCGACATCCGCGAATGAGCGGAACGTTACGTCCCGCTCAGTTCCGTCACGTCCTCGAAGCTTCGCAGGCCGGGTTTCTGCGCGTTGACCAGCACCGCCATGTTGCCGGGCAGGTGCTGGTTCTTCCACATCTTGGTGTGCGCGAGCGGGATCTCCTTCCAGGGCAGGACCTCGCTCATGCAGGGATCGATGCGCCGGTCGAGGACGAAGCGGTTCGCCATGGTCGCCTGCTTGAGATGGGCGAAATGGGAGCCCTGGATGCGCTTCTGCCGCATCCAGACGTAGCGGGCGTCGAAGGTCAGGTTGAAGCCCGTGGTGCCGGCGCAGAACACCACCATGCCGCCGCGCTTCACCACCAGCGTCGAAACCGGAAAGGTCTGCTCGCCCGGATGCTCGAAGACGGTGTCCACGTCCTTCTTGCCCGTGATGTCCCAGATCGCCTTGCCGAACTTGCGCGCCTCCTTGGTCCACGCGGCATATTCCGGCGAGTTGACCTTCGGGAGCTGGCCCCAGCAGTTGAAGTCCTTGCGGTTGATGACGCCCTTGGCGCCGAGGCCGAGCACGTAGTCCTTCTTGGTCGGGTCCGAGATGACGCCGATGGCGTTGGCGCCGGCCGCCGCGCAGATCTGCACGCCGAAGACGCCGAGCCCGCCCGAGGCGCCCCAGACGAGGACGTTCTGGCCCGGCTGGAGGCGGTGGCCCTGGTGGCCGTAGAGCATGCGGAAGGCGGTCGCGAGGGTCAGCGTGTAGCAGGCGCTCTCCTCCCAGGTGAGGTGCTTCGGGCGCTCCAGGAGCTGGCGCGACTGCACCCGGCAGAACTGGCCGAAGGAGCCGTCCGGCGTCTCGTAGCCCCAGATGCGCTGGGACGGCGACAGCATCGGGTCGCCCCCGTTGCATTCCTCGTCGTCGCCGTCGTCCTGGTTGCAATGGACGACCACCTGGTCGCCGACCTTCCAGCGCTTCACCTTGGAGCCGACCGCCCAGACGATGCCGGAGGCGTCCGAGCCGGCCACGTGATAGGGCGCCTTGTGCACGTCGAAGGGGGAGATGGGCTCGCCGAGCCCGGCCCAGACGCCGTTATAGTTCACGCCCGCCGCCATCACGAGGAGCAGGACCTCGTCGTCGCCGATGGTCCAGGTGGGGACCACTTCGAGCTGCATCGACTGCTCCGGCGGCCCGTGCCGTTCCCGGCGGATGGCCCAGGCATGCATCTTCTCGGGGACATGGCCGAGGGGCGGAATCTCGCCGATCGCGTAGAGATCCTTCGGTTCGCTCGTCTTCGCCTTGCTGGACACTGGTCGATCCCCCGGGATTTGTCTTGGATGCGGCGATACCTAGCCTGTTTTCTCGCGATGCAGCAATGCGCCGAAAGATGACGGGCCGGACTTCCTTGTCACGCGCGTTTTCCGCTCGACCTTCCGGCTCCCGCAATGCACAATGGCATGGCCCCCATCCGACCGGAGCCCCTGATGGACCCCGTTCAGCGTGAGCGTGACAAGCCCTGGCTGTTCCGCACCTATGCCGGCCACTCGACGGCGGCGGAATCGAACGCCCTCTACCGCTCGAACCTCGCGCGGGGGCAGACGGGCCTGTCGGTCGCCTTCGACCTGCCGACCCAGACGGGCTACGACCCGGACCACGAGCTGGCGCGCGGGGAGGTCGGCAAGGTGGGCGTGTCGATCGCGCATCTGGGCGACATGCGGACCCTGTTCGACAAGATCCCGCTCGCCACCATGAACACCTCGATGACGATCAACGCGCCGGCGGCCTGGCTGCTTGCGCTCTACGTCGCGACGGCGGAGGAGCAGGGGGCCGACCGGCGCGTCCTCCAGGGCACGACGCAGAACGACATCATCAAGGAATATCTCTCGCGCGGCACCTACGTCTTCCCGCCCGCGCCCTCGATGCGGCTCATCAAGGACACGATTCTCTTCACGACGGCCGAGATGCCGAAGTGGAACCCGATGAACGTCTGCTCCTACCACCTCCAGGAGGCGGGAGCGACGCCGGTCCAGGAACTGGCCTTCGCCCTCGCGACGGCGGTCGCGGTGCTCGACACGGTGAAGGCGTCGGGCGAAGTGGACGAGAAGGTCTTCGCGGATGCGGTCTCGCGCATCTCGTTCTTCGTCAATGCGGGGCTGCGCTTCGTCACCGAGATCGCCAAGATGCGCGCCTTCAGCGAGCTGTGGGACGAGATCACGCGCGAGCGCTACGGGGTCGCCGACCCGAAGAAGCGCCTCTTCCGCTACGGCGTGCAGGTGAACTCGCTCGGCCTGACCGAGCAGCAGCCCGAAAACAACGTCCATCGCATCCTGATCGAGATGCTGGCCGTGACGCTCTCGAAGAAGGCCCGCGCCCGCGCCGTGCAGCTTCCGGCCTGGAACGAGGCGCTCGGCCTGCCGCGCTCCTGGGACCAGCAATGGTCGCTGCGCATGCAGCAGATCCTCGCCTACGAGACCGATCTCCTCGAGAATGACGACCTCTTCGACGGCTCGGTCGTGATGGAGAGGAAGGTCGAGGCGCTGAAGGACGCCGCGCGCGCGGAACTCGACCGGATCGGGCGCGAGGGCGGGGCGATCGCGGCGGTGGAATCGGGCAGCCTCAAGCGCGCCCTCGTGGAGTCCAACGCCCGGCGCATCTCCAAGGTCGAGACGGGCGAGCAGATCGTCGTCGGCGTGAACCGCTTCACCGAGGCGGAAGCCTCGCCGCTGACGGCCGGGGAGGGCATCTTCCTCTCCGTCCCCGAGACGGTCGAGATGGAGGCGGTGGCCCGGATCAAGGCGTGGCGCTCGGGGCGCGATTCGAAGGCGGTCGAGGCGGCCCTGTCCGATCTCGCCGCGGCCGCCCGCGAGGATCGCAACGTCATGCCCGCCTCGATCGCGGCCGCGAAGGCGGGCGTCACGACCGGCGAATGGGGCGAGACCCTGCGCGAGGTCTTCGGGCAGTACCGGGCGCCGACCGGCGTCACGATCGAGACCCTGACCGCGCCGGGTACCGAGGAGGTCCGCCTCATGGTGGCCGAGCTTGCGGACAAGCTGGAGGCGACGCCCCGCGTCCTGGTCGGCAAGCCCGGTCTCGATGGTCATTCCAACGGCGCCGAGCAGATCGCGCTCCGGGCCCGCGACGTCGGCATGGAGGTCACCTATGACGGCATCCGCCAAACCCCCTCCGAGATCGTCGCCAAGGCGCGCGCCACCGACACGCACCTGATCGGCCTCTCGATCCTGTCGGGCTCGCATGTGCCGCTGGTGCGCGAGGTGATGTCGCGCCTGCGCGTCGAGGGGCTCGACCACATCCCGGTCGTCGTCGGCGGCATCATCTCGGTCGAGGATGAGAACGTGCTGAAGCAGCTCGGCGTGACGGCCGTCTACACGCCGAAGGACTACGTGCTCGACGACATCATGAAAGGCATGGTCGGGGTGATCGACAGGTCGCTCGCGAGACGTCGCGAGGCCGTGCCCCCGGCCCGGCTGGAGGCGCCGATGCGCGCCGCGAGCAACGCGCGCTGAGGCTTGCCGCCGACTCCACTCGCCCCGCCGCTTCGTGGGGGGAGGGTGAGCCCGAGGAGACCTGCATCATGCGATCGCTGCTCGTCCTGTCCGGCTTCGTGGCCGCATTCTGCCTCGCCGCCGTGACCTTCGCCCCGACTCCCGCGAGCGCGGGACCCGGCGTGGGCGGCGGCTACAAGGATCAGGTCAAGTCCGGGAAGAAGCGCAGGAAGTCGAGCGAGGCGGTCTCCGCCGTGGCCGCGGGCTGAGAAGCGCCCCTGTCGGCGAAGCATGGCTGCCGCGGATGCGTGCACGGTGACGCGGTCCCGCGGCTCCCCTATGGCTCGGACATGATCCAGCCGCTCTCCGCCGGGATTCTCGCCGCCGTCGTCGGCTTCGCCTCGACCTTCGCGGTCGTCCTGAAGGGACTGGAGACCGTCGGCGCGACGCAGGCGCAGGCGGCATCCGGGCTGCTCGCGGTGCTCGTCGTGAAAGGCGCCCTGGCGGTCTGGCTCGGCTGGCGCAGCCGCATCCCGATCTCGATCGCCTGGTCAACCCCCGGCGCTGCTCTCCTCGCGGCGAGTTCCCTGCCCGTGGGCGGCTTCTCCGTGGCCGTGGGCGCCTTCCTGACTTCCGCGGCGCTGATCGTGCTGGCCGGCATCTGGCGGCCCTTCGGCCGGGCGGTCGAGGCGATCCCCACAAGCCTCGCGGCGGCGATGCTGGCGGGCATTCTCTTCTCCCTCTGCACCGCGCCTGTCCGGGCCGCCGCCGCCCTGCCGGCGCTCGCCTTGCCGGTCATCTTCGCCTGGGCATTCGCGCTCCGCTTCGCGCGCCCCTATGCCGTGCCCCTGGCTGTCCTGCTGACGGCGATCGTGGTCGCCCTCGCGACGCCGCTCCCGCCCGGCGCGATGGCGAGCATCGCACCGCATCCGGTCTTCGTCGCCCCGGCCTTCTCCCTCGACGCCACGATCGGAATCGCGCTGCCGCTCTTCATCGTGACCATGGCCTCGCAGAACGTGCCGGGCCTCGCGGTGCTGGCCGCGAACGGCTACCGGCCGGCCGTGGGCGCCACCTTCGTCTGGACGGGCCTCGGCTCCGCGCTCGCCGCCCTGTTCGGGGCGCATGCGATGAACCTCGCCGCGATCACCGCCGCCCTCTGCGCGGGGCCGGAGGCGCATCCGAATCCCGCCCGGCGCTGGATCGCCTCGGTGGCCTGCGGGGCGACCTATATCCTGCTCGGCCTGACCGCGGCGGCGGCGGCGGCCTTCGTCGCGGCCTCGCCGCCGCTCCTCATCGAATCGGTGGCGGGCCTTGCGCTCCTGGGCAGCCTCGCGGGGGCGCTCCAGGGAGCCATGGCGCAGGAGCGGGACCGCATCCCGGCCATCGTCACCTTCGTGACCGCGGCCTCGGGAACCTCGTTCCTGGGCATCGGCGCGGCCTTCTGGGGCCTCGTCGCCGGCGGGGTCCTGCTCGCGATCCTGCGCTTCCCTGCAGCCGGCACGGTCCTTTCCAGTACCGGAACGAACCCCGGCACCCGGCCTTGACGCTCCGAGGGCCCGCCGCGGCCGGAAAACAGGAGCTTCCCTTGAGAAAATTCGTCTTTTCAGCCTTCGCAGCCGGCCTCCTCTTCACGGCGGTGCCCGTCCTGGCGGCTCCGACGGGGGCCGGGCCGATCGCGGCGCCGGCGGGCGGCATCGAGGCGGTCCGCCATGTCCGCCCTCCTCACACCC
>OEIU01001333.1_pt1 | contig 16364 bp, 12 predicted proteins | sample 1539221 | NCBI WGS metagenome assembly OEIU01 (sample SAMN03792071, study PRJEB22550) | activated sludge metagenome | feature: wastewater treatment plant; material: activated sludge; isolation source: Wastewater treatment plant of a petroleum refinery complex | place: Argentina: Zarate | collected...
CCCGCCGGCCTCAACAAGCCGCGCGCGCAGGGCGCCGGGCCGGTCGGCTCCGGCCCCGCCGCGTTCGATGCCACGCTGCGCAGCGAACTGAGCAAATGGACCGGGGTGATCCGCAAGGCCGGGATCCCCAAGGTCCAGTAGCCGCTCGCGGTACGTCGCATGCTCCGCCACCGCGCTTTGCGAATCCGCGCATGAAGCCCGTCCGCATCGGTCTGATCGGCCACGGCGTGCTGGCGCAGCGGATCCGTCAGCACCTGGCTGCATCCCTCGATGCGCCATCGGGCACATCGCCGAAGGTGACCGCGACGGCGCAGGCAGGTGCGTCCCCGAGCGCGTCCCCGGCCGTGCCGTCGATGCCCGCGACCGTCAGCGGCGTGCTGGTCCGGCGCCTGCCTGCGCAGCCCGACACGGTGCCGTTCGTCGATACGATCGACGCATTCCTCGCGCTCGGACACGATGTGGTCATCGAATGCGCGGGCCAGCCCGCGCTCAGGCAGTACGGCGAGGCGGTGCTGCGGGCCGCGCGCACGCTGGTGCCGGCGTCGATCGGCGCGCTGGTCGATGGCGCGTTGCTGTCGGCGACGCTGCGGACGGCCGCCTATGCCGGCGCGCGGCTGCGACTGCCGAGCGGCGCGATCGCCGGCATCGACGGCCTGGCGGCGGCCCGGCACGGCGGCATCACGTCGGTCCTCTATCGCGGCACGATGCCGCCGCATGCGCTGCACGGCCACGTCGCCGTGCCCGACAGCCCGCGTCAGGTGGTCTTCGAGGGAACGGCGCGCGAAGCGGTCGCCCGTTTTCCGAAGAATGCCAACCTCACCGGCACGATCTCGCTGGCCGGCATCGGCTTCGATCGCACACGGGTCGAGATCATCGTCGACGCCGGCGTCAGCGCGAACATCCACGAGCTGCACGTCGACGGCGGGTTCGGCCGCTTCAGCGTCGCCGTGCAGGGCAACCGGATCTCGCCCGCGTCGCCGTCGTCGCAGATCGTCGCCGGCAGCCTGGCCCAGGCGGCGCTCGGCTCGAACTTCACGCTGATCGCGTTGCCGCCATCGACGGCTGCGCCCGACTGACGACGACCGAGCATCGATGAGCGCACGAACAGCGATGACCCACGATTCCGCCGCCACTGCCGCTGCCGACGCCGTCGACGTCGCCATCATCGGGGCCGGCAACGTCGGCATCGCGGTCGCGTACTACCTGATGGCGACGCACGGCACGCGCAGCGTCGCGCTGATCGATGCGCGCGAGCCGATGAGCCTGACGTCCGCGCAGTCCGGCGAGAACTACCGGAACTGGTGGCCGCATCCGACGATGACCGCGTTCACTGATCACAGCATCGCGCTGATGGAGGAGATCGATCGCGCAGCGGGCGGCCGGCTCAACATGACGCGCGGCGGCTATGCGCTGGTCACCCGTCGTGCGCAGCCGGACGATCTGATCGCCGATCTTCATCGCGGCTACGGCGCCGATCCTTCGCGGATCCGGATCCATGACGGCGCGGCCGGCGGCTACCGGCCGCCGCGCCGCGCACCGTGGGACGGCGCGCCCGACGGCGTCGACGTGCTGACCGACAGCGCGCTGATCCGCAGCACCTTTCCCTCGTATGCGCACGACGTGCGCACCGTGATCCACATCCGCCGCGCCGGCTCGATCAGCGCTCAGCAGCTCGGCCAATGCATGCTGGAGACGATCCGCGAGCGCGGCGGACGGCTGGTCCGAGCCGAAGTCAAGGCGATCGATCGCGGCGCGCGGTTCACGCTGGAGCTGCAGGGCGGCCAGGGCGCATCGCAACTGCACGCCGACCGGATCGTCGATGCGGCCGGTCCGTTCTTCGCCGACATCGGCGCGATGCTCGGCGAGACGCTGCCGGTGCGCTGCGTCCATCAGCAGAAGATCTCGTTCGACGACCGGGCCGGCGCGGTACCGCGCGAGCTGCCGTTCTCGATCGACCTCGATGGGCAGACGCTCGCCTGGTCGGACGAGGACCGGGCGCTGCTGGCCGCCGATCCGATGACCCGCCATCTGGTCGAGCCGATGACCGGCGGCATCCATTGCCGCCCCGACGGGCCGGTCGACGGCCAGCGGATCAAGCTCGGCCGGGCTTACAACACGACCCCCGGCGACCCGCACGCGGACGAGCCGATCGATCCGCAGTTCCCCGACACGGTGCTGCGCGGCGCAAGCCGGTTGCAGCCGGCGCTCGCTCAATACATCGGCAGGCTGCCACGCGGTGTGCACCACTACGGCGGCTACTATGCAATGACCGAAGAGAACTGGCCGTTGATCGGCCCGATGCGAACCGACGGTGCCTTCATGGCCGGCGCGCTGTCGGGCTTCGGCACGATGGCCGCCTGCGCGGCCGGCGCGCTGTGCGCGGGCTGGGTCGAGGGAGCGGCGTTGCCGGCCTGGGCCGCCGACCTGTCGGCAGCGCGGCACGCAAATCCGACGCTGATGGCGGAGCTGGCTCGACTGAGCCGGGGCACGTTGTAGCGCTCGCACGCGAAGGAGTCCTCGCCCGACGCCTTCCCCCGCAGCGGGTACAGTTCCCCGATGCACGCCGATCCCCTGCCCGCCGCCGACACCATCACCCGCGCCAACTGGCGCCAGCGCCCGTACAGCCGTCGCGCATTCTGCGAGATCGACCGGCTGCTGCCGGTCGCCGAGCTGGCGAATGCCGGCCCGCCGATGCCGCTGCCGCAGCGGCCGGTCGACTTCACCACGTTGCGGATCACGCTCCGCGCCGGCGAATCGCTGACGCTCGAGGAGTTCGCCGGGCGCACGTACACCGACGGCCTGATCATCGTCGCCGACGGAAAGCTGCTGCACGAATCGCTGTATCCGCCGCTCACCGCATCGACCCGGCACATTCTGATGTCGGCGACCAAGTCGGTGGTCGGCCTGGTCTGCGGCCTGCTGGCCGGCCAGGGGCGGCTCGATCCACAGGCACCGGTCAGCGACTACGTGCCCGAGATCCGCGGCAGCGGCTATGACGGCGCCACCGTACGGCAGCTTCTGGACATGCGCGCCGATCCCGGTCTGGATGCGGACGACCTCGCCCGTTATGCGGCGGCCACCAACTGGGAGCCGCAGGCGCCCGACGCGGCGCCCGCCGACCTGCAGCGCTTCTTCGCGGAGCTGCCGGCCCGCCGGGGCCGTCACGGCGGCGTGTTCCGCTACATCTCGGCGAACACCGATCTGCTGGGCTGGGTCATCGAGCGGGCCGCCGGCCGCCGCTTCGCCGACGTGGCGGCCGAACGGCTGTGGAGCCCGCTGGGCGCCGAGCATCCGGCGTACATCACCGTCGACGATGCGGGCGCGCCGCGCACGACCGGCGGACTGTGCACGACCTTGCGCGACTTCGCGCGGCTGGGTGTGGTGATGGCCGGCGGCGGCCGGCGCGAGGACGGCCGCCAGGTGCTGCCGGCCGGCTGGCTCGACGATCTGGCCACCGGCGGTGACCGCCGGGCCTGGGACGACGGCGAGTTCGCGCAGGCGTTCGGCCGCCTGCCGATGTGCTACCGCAGCGGCTGGTATCGGCTCGAAGGGCCGCAGCCGCTGCTGTTCGCGATGGGCGTCCACGGCCAGCACCTGTTCGTCGACCCGGCGAGCCGCCTGGTCATCGCGAAGCTGTCGTCGTATCCGCAGGCGCTCGATGCGGGTGCCACCGGCCGGACGCTGGCCGCGGTCGCGGCGCTGCGGCGGTTCCTGACACCTGCCGGCTGAATCGGCCGGCGCCGCAGCGGCCCCCCTCGCACCCGGCATGAGCCGCGGCTTCGGCGCTCGGTCGCCACTGCGTGCTGCTCGTCGACGGATCGGCGGCGTCGCGCCGGCCAAGGCGGTCACCGACCATGCGGTCGCGCACGGCGTGACCTACGTGAACCACACCGAAGTCGAAAGCAGCGCGGTTACCGTCATGGCCTTCAATGGCGAAAGTCGGCCGACGCGGGCTCCATCCGCGCCGCCACCGCGCTGACCGGCTCCGACCAGTCGCCGCCCAGCGCCCGGACCAGGGCCACCGTCGCGCCGTACTGCCCGGCGCGCACCTGCGACGCCTGCCGGCGATTGGCCAGTTGGCTGCGCCGCGCATCGAGCAGTTCGAGCTGGCTCACGTAGCCGGCGCGATAACGGGCGTTCGACAGCACGGTCGCGCGGCTCGCCGAGTCGACCGCCTGCGCCTGCACCTCGGCCTGCTCGGCCAGCGTGCGCAAGGCCGAGAGCTGGTCCTCGACGTCGCGAACGGCCTGCAGCACCTGCTCACGGTAGCCGGCGGCGGCCGCGTCCCGGTGCGCCTGCGCCGAAACGACCGACGCGGCGCGCCGCCCGCCATCGAACACCGGCAGCGACAGCAGTGCGCCGACGCCCCAGGCACGTGCCGACCACTTGAACAGATCCCCGATGTCGGTCGACGCATAGCCGCCCGATGCGGTCAGCGACACCGCCGGAAACCAGGCGGTGCGCGCCACGCCGACCCGCGCCTGCGCCGCGATCATCGCCTGCTGGGCGGCCGCGACGTCCGGGCGGCGGGCGAGCACCGAGCCCGGCACGCCGGCCGGAATGCGCGGCGGCGCCGCTGCCCAATCGGCCTCGGCCAGCGTGAACCGGCTCGCCGATTCGCCGACCAGCACGGCCAGCGCATGCTCGAGCTCGGCGCGGCGCCGGTCCAGCGCGATCGCCTGGGCCTCGGTGGCCGACGCTTCGGCCCGCACCCGGACCACGTCGAGCTCGGCCACGTCGCCGGCGGCCTGGCGCCGCTCGGTCAGCCGCAGCGTGTCGCGATGGGCCTCGACCGTCTGACGCACCAGCGCCCGTTCGGCATCGACCGCCCGCAACGCGAAGTAGGTCTGCACGACGTCGGCCTGCAGCAGCAGCCGCGTGCTGTTCTGCAGCGCCTGCTGGGCGGCCACGTCGAGGCTGGCGGCATCGATGGCGCGCGCGATCCGGCCGAACAGGTCGGGTTCGTACGATGCACCGACGCCGGCGCTGAACAGCGGCGACGCCTGGCCGGGCCGGGTCATGAAGGCCGGCGGCAGCGTCTGGCGCGACGCGCCGGCGTCGATGCCGACCTGCGGCAGCCGCTGCGCCTCGCTGGCCGCCAGCAGCGCCCGCGCCTGCCGCACCCGCGCCGCGGCGATGGCCAGGCTGTTGCTGGCCGACTCGGCGCGGCCCACCAGGTCGTCGACCACCGGATCGCCGAACACCCGCCACCATTGGCCGCGCGGCTGCCCTTCGGCGGGCTGCACGGCGGCCCAGCGGCCTTCGGACTCGCGGAAGGCCGCGGCCGCCGCCACCGGCGACGGCGGCGTCACCGGCTCGGGGATCGCGCAGCCGGCCAGCAGCAGCAGCACCGCCAGCGCAGGGACAGTCGAGGAGAGTTTCATCGCAGCACCTTCATTCGTCATGGGCACGGGGAGCGGCCGGGCGTGAGCCGAGCGCCGGCGCCGGCCCGCCCGCAGGCGGCCGGCTGGATGTCGCCGGAACGTCGCCATGCCGCTTCAGCGGCCGGTTGCCGGCCAGCGCCCGCAGCACCACGTAGAACACCGGCGTCAGGAAGATGCCGAACGCGGTCACGCCGATCATGCCGGCGAACACCGCGATACCCATCGCCTGGCGCATCTCGGCACCGGCGCCGGTGGCCAGCACCAGCGGCAGCACGCCCATCACGAACGCCAGCGACGTCATCAGGATCGGCCGCAGCCGCAACCGGCTCGCTTCGATCGCCGCCTGCACCGGTGAACGACCGGCGAACTCCAGCTCGCGGGCGAACTCGACGATCAGGATCGCGTTCTTGGCCGACAGGCCGACCAGCACCACCAGCCCGATCTGGGTGAACACGTTGTTGTCGCCATGGCTCAGCCATACGCCGGTCATCGCGGCGAACAGGCTCATCGGCACGATCAGGATGATCGCCAGCGGCAGGGTCAGGCTCTCGTACTGCGCGGCCAGCACCAGGAACACCAGCAGGATCGCCAGCGGGAACACCAGCAGCGTGGAATCGCCGGCCAGGATCTCCTGGTAGGTCAGGTCGGTCCACTCGTAGTCGATGCCGGCCGGCAGGGTTTCGGCGGCGATCCGCTTGACCGCATCCTGTGCCTGGCCCGACGAATGACCGGGCGACGGCCCGCCGTTGATGTCGGCGGCCAGGAAGCCGTTGTAGCGCATCGCCCGTTCCGGCCCGAAGCTGGGGGTGACTTTCATCAGCGCCGACAGCGGCACCATCGCGCCCGACGACGAACGGACCTTCAGCGCGCCGATGTCCTCGGCCCGGGCGCGGTAGGCCGCATCGGCCTGCACCCGCACCGAGTAGGTCCGGCCGAAGCGGTTGAAGTCGTTCGCATAGAGGCTGCCGAGATAGATCTGCATCGTGTCGAACACATCGGTGATCGACACGCCGAGCTGACGCGCCTTGGTCCGGTCGATGTCGGCGAACAGTTGCGGCACGTTGACCTGGAAGCTGGAGAACAGCCCGGTCAGCTCCGGCGCCTGCGCCGCCTTGGCCATGAAGGCCTTGGTCGCCGCATCGAGCGCATCGAAGCCGAGCGAGGCGCGGTCTTCCAGCATCAGCTTGAAGCCGCCGGTGGTGCCCAGCCCCTGCACCGGCGGCGGCGGGAAGATCGCGATGAACGCATCCTGGATGCCGGCGAACTGCCCGTTCAGCGCGCCGGCGATCGCACCGGCCGACAGCGCCGGATCACGCCGGTCGACGAAGTCCTTCAACGTGACGAACACGATGCCGGAGTTGGAGCTGTTGGTGAAGCCGTTGATCGACAGGCCGGGGAACTGCACCGCATGCAGCACGCCGGGCTGCTTCATCACGATGTCGCCCATCCGGCGCATCACGTCCTCGGTGCGATCGAGCGTCGCGCCGTCGGGCAGTTGCGCGAAGCCGATCAGGTACTGCTTGTCCTGCGCCGGCACGAAGCCGTGCGGCACCGCGCGGAACAGGCCGACGGTGACCACCGCCAGCGCCAGGTAGACGGCCAGCATCACCAGCTTGCGCGACATCACCGCCGCCACGCCGCGGCCGTAGGCCTCGCCGGATCGCCGGAACTGCCGGTTGAACCAGCGGAAGAAGCGGCCGAACACCGCGTCCATGCCGCGGGTCAGCCAGTCGCGCGGCGCACCGTGGCCCTTCAGCAGCAGCGCGGCCAGGGCCGGCGACAGGGTCAGCGAATTGATCGCCGAGATGACGGTGGAGAACGCGATCGTCAGCGCGAACTGGCGGTAGAACTGGCCGGTGAGCCCGCTGATGAAGGCCAGCGGCACGAACACCGCGACCAGCACCAGCGCGATCGCGACGATCGGACCGGACACCTCGCGCATCGCCTGGTAGGTCGCCTCGCGCGGGGTCAGCCCCGCCTCGATGTTGCGCTCGACGTTCTCGACGACCACGATCGCGTCGTCGACCACGATGCCGATCGCCAGCACCAGGCCGAACAGGCTCAGCGTTTTGCTCGAGAACCCGAACCCCTCGATCGCGGCCGCGCTCCTGATCGCGGCCACCGGCACCGCCAGCAGCGGAATGATCGACGCACGCCAGGTCTGCAGGAACAGGATCACCACCAGCACCACCAGCGTGATCGCCTCCAGCAGGGTGACGATCACCGACTGGATCGAGGCGCGGACGAAGCGGGTCGGGTCATAGACCACGTCCCAGGTCATGTCCTGCGGCATGCCCCTGGCCAGCTCGTCCATCACCTCGCGCACGCCGTCGGAGATCGCGATCGAGTTGGAGCCGGGCGCTGGAAACATCAGGATCGCCACCGCGTCCTTGTTGTCCAGCAGCGAACGCAGCGAATAGTCGGACTGGCCGAGCTCGATGCGCGCGACGTCGCGCAGGCGGGTCACCGCGCCGCCGGCGGCGGTCTGCACGATGATCTCGCCGAACTCCTCCTCGGTCTGCAGCCGTCCTTGGGCATTGACCGAGAGCTGCACGTCGATGCCGTGCAGTCCCGGCGAGGCGCCGACCACGCCGGCGGCCGCCTGCACGTTCTGCTCGCGGATCGCGTTGACCACCTCGTTGGCCGACAGTCCGCGCTGCGCGACCTTCTGCGGATCGAGCCACACGCGCATCGAATAGTCGCCGGCGCCGAAGATCTGCACGTCCCCCACGCCGACCACCCGCGCCAGCCGGTCCTTCAGGTTCAGCACCGCGTAGTTGCGCAGGTAGGCGGTGTCGTACCGGCCGTTCGGCGACAGCAGGTGCACGACCGCGGTGACCTCCACCGAGCTCTTGACGGTGGTGATGCCCAGCCGCCTGACCTCGGCCGGCAGCCGCGGCTCGGCACGCGCGACCCGGTTCTGCACGAGCTGCTGGGCCTTGTCCGGGTCGGTACCGAGCTTGAAGGTGACCGTCAGGGTCATCAGGCCGTCGGTGGTCGCCTGGCTGCTCATGTACAGCATGCCTTCGACGCCGTTGATCTGTTCCTCGATCGGCGTGGCCACCGTCTCGGCGATCACCTTGGGGTTGGCACCGGGATACGTGGCCCGGACCACCACCGACGGCGGCACCACCTCGGGGTATTCCGACACCGGCAGATTCGGCATCGCGATCAGGCCGCCGAGCAGGATCAGCAGCGACAGCACGCCGGCGAAGATCGGCCGGTCGACGAAGAACCTGGACAGATTCATGATGTCATCCGCCCCATCGGCACCGTCTGCGGCGCCACCTGTGAACCGGGGCGCACGCGCTGCAGGCCGTTGACGATCACCCGTTCCTGCGGCTGCAGGCCGGAGGTGACGATGCGCAAACCGTCGACGTGCGCGCCGAGCGTGACCTCGCGGTACTGGGCGCGGTTGTCGGCATCGACCACCATCACGTATTTCTTGCTCTGGTCGGTGGCGACCGCGCGCTCGCTGACCAGCAGCACCGGCTCCTTGTTGACCGCGCCCATCCGCAGCCGGGCGTACTGGCCGGGCATCAGGCTGCCGTCGGGGTTGTCGAACACCGCCCGCACCCGCACCGTGCCGCTGCGCGCGTCGACCTGGTTGTCGACGAGCTGCAGGCGGCCGGCATGGGGCAGGTCGGCGCTGTCGGCGGTGCCCATCCGCACCGGGATGCGGTCGATGCGGCCACGTGAATCGCCGCGTTCGCCGGCGGTGCGCACTTCACGCAACGCACGGTTGACGACCTGCTCGTCGGCGTCGAAGCTGGCATAGATCGGGCTGACCGACACCAGCGTGGTCAGCACCGGCGCGCCGGGCCCGGCGGCCACCAGGTTGCCGGCCGTGATCTCCAGCCGGCCGACCCGGCCCGCCACCGGCGCACGTACCTCGGTATAACCCAGGTTCAGCCTGGCCGCCTGCAGCGAGGCCTGCGCGGCGCGCAGGTTGGCATCGGCTTCGCGCAATGCGTTGGCGCGTTCGTCGTGTTCGCGCTGGGCGATCGCGCGTTCCTCGAGCAGCTTGTACGCGCGCTCGAATTCGCTGCGGGTGAACGACACGCGCGCACGCGCCGCCGCGACCTGCGCCTCGGCACGTTCGACCTCGGCCGCGTACGGCTCGGGATCGATGACCAGCAGCACGTCGCCCTTCCTGACCAGCGCGCCTTCGCGGAAATGCACCGACTTCACGGTGCCGGCGACGCGCGGGCGCACGTCGACCCGCTCGACCGCCTCCAGCCGGCCGGAGAACTCGTTCCAGGTCGCGACTTCGGTGCGCTCGACGGTGGCCACCGACACCGGCGTCGCGGCCGGCGCCTGCGGCGGCGCGGACGCGGTGGCGGTTTCAGTGCGCAGCGACACCGCGGCACCGATGCCGACCGCCAACGCGGTCACCGCGGTCCCGGCGAGCCACAGGCGCCGGCGATTGGAAAACGGGCGTGACATGGAGCTTCCTTCTTGTTTCGATGGTTCGATGAGTATCGAACAATTCGACGAGTATCGAACTATTGCACGGCAACGTCAACAGTCCGCGTCGATGTCAGGGCCTTCGGAAGACGGTGATCGGGCGACGGCAGGCGCCGTCAGATCTTGGCGAGCCGGTCCAGGTAGGCGCGCAGCACTTCGCGCTGCAGCACCAGGTTGGCGAACTTGCCTTCGCGGACGATGCGGATCAGGCCGGCGGTCTCGAGTTCCTTCATGTGGTGCGACAGGGTGGCCGCACTGATCTTCTGCGACTCGTTCAGCCCGCTGCACGCCATCGTGCAGTCGCAACTGGCCCCGAGCTCCTTCAGGATCTCGACCCGGCGCGGCTCGGCGAGCGCGCGGGCGATGCGCTCGAACTGCCGGTCGGTGAGGCGGGGCGTACGGGTGTCAGCCATGCGGCGCAAAATACCATGCGGGCGCGTGATCGTGCGGCCACGCGCCCGCGGGCCTGCGTACGCATGCCGGCATCGATCGGTGACGCTCCACCCTCGACGTTGGGGCGAACGCGGTCGGTTCAACCATCCGCCGTCCTCAGAACCGGAAGATCTTCCCCGGATTCATGATGTTGTCCGGATCGAGCGCATGCTTGATCCGGCGCATCAGGTCGATCGCGTCGTCGCCGGCCTCCTCGACCAGGAAGCCCATCTTGTGCAGGCCGACGCCGTGCTCGCCGGTGCAGGTGCCGTCCATCGCCAGCGCCAGCCGGACGATCTCGTCGTTGAGCTTCTCGGCCTCTTCCATCTCCGCCGGGTCGTCGGCATTGACCAGCAGCACCGCGTGGAAGTTGCCGTCGCCGACGTGGCCGAGCAGCATCGTCGGCCAGGCCGCCTTGTCGAGGATCGCGCGGGCGCCGGTGATCGATTCGGCCAGCCGCGAGATCGGCACGCAGGTGTCGGTCGAGATCGCGCGGCAGCCGGGACGAACCTGCAGGCAGGCGAAATAGGCGTTGTGCCGGGCGTTCCACATCTTCGTGCGGTCTTCGGGCCGGGAGGCCCATTCGAAGTCCTGCCCGCCGTTGTCGCGCGCCACCTGCTGGACCAGCTCGGCCTGCTCCTTGACGCCGGCCTCGGTGCCGTGGAACTCGAAGAACAGCGTCGGCGCCTCGCGCAGCGTCGTGTGGCTGTGCGCATTGATCGCGCGGATCGTCGCGTCGCACAGGAACTCGCTGCGCGCCACCGGCACGCCGAGCTGGATCGACTGGATCACGGTATTGACCGCATCGCGCAGGGTCGGAAAGTTGACCACTGCGGCCGACATCGCCTCGGGCACCGGATAGAGCCTGACGGTGATCTCGGTGATCACGCCCAGCGTGCCTTCCGAACCGACGTAAAGCCGCGTCAGGTCATAGCCGGCGGACGACTTCTTGGCCCGGCGCGCGGTACGGATCACCTTGCCTTGCGGCGTGACCACGGTGAGCCCCAGCACGTTCTCCTTCATCGTGCCGTAGCGCACGGCGTTGGTGCCCGATGCACGGGTGGCCGACATGCCGCCGATCGATGCATCGGCACCCGGATCGATCGGGAAGAAGAGCCCGGTGCTCTTCAGCGCCTCGTTGAGCTGCTTGCGGGTGACGCCGGCCTGCACGGTGGCGGTCAGATCGTCGGCATCGATCTTGAGCACCTGGTTCATCTGCGACAGATCGATCGACACGCCGCCGTGGATCGCCAGCAGGTGACCCTCCAGCGACGAGCCGACGCCGTACGGGGTCACCGGCACCTTGTGGCGGGCGCCCGCGGCCACCCCCCGGGGAAGCCCGTCGGTCGTGTGGGCGAACACCACTGCGTCGGGCGGGGTCACCGGGAACGGCGATTCGTCGCGCCCATGATGGTCGCGCACCGCCTGCGCGACCGACAGCCGGTCGCCGAAGACGGCCCGCAGACTGTCCAGCAGTTCCGGCGGCAGCGGCCGCTTCAGCGCATCGCGCAGGGGGGTCGGGTGGTTCATCGCGGTCTCCTCGGGATTCCCTGCCATGGATTCTACCGGCCCGATCCGGCCCCCGCACCGGGCCCGGCATGACATTTGCACCCCGACATCGGCCGCCGACGGCCTGCACCGTTTTCGTTCCACGTTTGCACGGATCCCGCCCGATGAAATTCCGCTCCCCGATGCGCCGCGCGCTGTCCGCGCTCGCTGCTCCGTTCGCCGCCGCCATGCTGACGCTGGTTCCGGCGACCGCCGCCCGCGCCCAGCCGCTGGAGAAGATCCGCTTCCAGCTCGACTGGCGCTTCGAAGGCCCCTCGGCCCTGTTCCTGCTTGCCAAGGCCAAGGGCTACTTCGAGCAGGAGAAGCTCGACGTGACGATCGATGCCGGCAACGGCTCGGGCAACGCGGTGAACCGGGTGGCCTCGGGCGCCTATGACATCGGCTTCGCCGACCTGGCGGCGCTGATGGAGTTCCACGGCAACAACCCCACCGCCCCCAGCAAGCCGGTGGCGGTGATGATGGTCTACAACAACACGCCGGCCGCGGTGATGGCGCTGAAGAAGACGGCAATCAGGACGCCGGCCGATCTGACCGGCAAGAAGCTGGGCGCGCCGGCATTCGATGCCGGACGCAAGGCCTGGCCGATCTTCGCCAAGGCCAACGGCCTGGACCCGGCCGCCACCCGGTGGACCACGATGGACCCGCCGCTGCGCGAAACGATGCTGGTGCGCGGCGACATCGATGCGATCACCGGCTTCACGTTCACGTCGCTGCTGAACCTGAACGCCCGCGGCATCAAGGACGAGGACGTGACGATCCTGCCTTATCCGCAGTACGGCGTGAAGCTGTACGGCAACGTGATCATCGTCTCGGACGAGCTTCTCAGACGCAACCCGCAGGCGATCCGCGGCTTCCTGAGAGCCTTCTCGCGCGGCGTCAAGGACGTGATCGCGAACCCGGACGCCTCGATCCAGTATGTGAAGGCACGCGATGCGATCATCGACGAGACGCTCGAGAAACGCCGGCTGAAGCTGGCGATCAGCACCGTGATCGCCACCCCCGACGCGCGCGCCGAGGGGTTCGGCGAGGTGCGCGGTCCGCGGCTGGCGCTGATGGCCTCCCAGGTCGCCGATGCGTTCGGCACCAAGGAACGGATCGATCCCGAGAAGGTATGGAACGGCAGCTTCCTGCCGGCCAAGGCGGAACGCGACGTGCTGGGCAGATGATGGCCGCCGCCGACCGCTTCCTGGAGTTCGAGCAGGTCTGGCTCGCCTACGACGACGAAGCGCTGGAACGCAGCGACTTCGCGGTCGAGGACATCACGCTCACCACCGAGCCCGGCGAGTTCATCGCGATCGTCGGCCCCTCGGGCTGCGGCAAGTCGACCTTCATGAAACTGGCCACCGGGCTGAAGATGCCGTCGCGCGGCAACGTGCGGATCGACGGCCAGGCGGTCACCGGCCCGCAGAAGTTCGTCGGCATGGCTTTCCAGGCGCCGACCTTGCTGCCCTGGCGCACGACGCTGCAGAACGTGCTGCTGCCGCTGGAGATCGTCGAGCCTCACCGGTCCCGGTTGAGGACCCGGCGCGCCGAGTACGAGGAGCGGGCCCGCGGCCTGCTCGGGCAGGTGGGCCTGTCCGGCTACGAGAACAAGTTTCCGTGGGAACTTTCCGGCGGCATGCAGCAGCGGGCGTCGATCTGCCGCGCGCTGATCCATGAACCGAAGCTGCTGCTGCTGGACGAACCGTTCGGCGCGCTGGATGCATTCACCCGCGAGGAGCTGTGGAACATCCTGCGCGACCTGTGGACCGCCCAGCGCTTCAACGTGATCCTGGTGACCCACGACCTGCGCGAGGCGGGGCACCTCGCCGACACGGCCTACGTGATGAGCCGCCGGCCGGGCAGGCTGGTGGTCAGGCGTCGCGTCGACCTGCCGCGTCCGCGCGACCTGGAGCTGACCTACACCGAACCGTTCAGCAACCGGGTCCAGGAGTTGCGGGCCCACATCGGCGCGATCCGCGCGAGTTGACATCGATGGCAGCCACCGAAACCTCCTCGTCCGGGCCAGCCAGCGACGCCGCCGTCATCGCCCGGCCGCCGACACGCAGCTCGAAGAAGACGTTCGCCAGACTGGCCGAACGGCAGGCGCCGCTGCTGCTGCTGGGGGGGGGGGTGGTCCCCTTGCAGCTCCTCTTCTCGCTGTTCTCGGTGTCGGAGTTCGTGTTCCCGAGCCCGTTGCAGATCGCCCGGGCGCTGGGCGAGTTCGCGGTGCCGATCCTCGGGCATGCGTGGCGCACCTTCTGGACGACGATGGCCGGCTTTGCGATCGCGATCGTCGTGGGCGTGCTGCTCGGTGCGGTCATCGGCGCCTCGCCGATCGCCTATCGCGCGCTGTACCCGCTGATGACCGCGTTCAACGCGCTGCCCAAGGCCGCCTTCGTGCCGATCCTGGTGGTCTGGTTCGGCATCGGCGTCGGTCCGGCGGTGCTGACCGCGTTCCTGATCTCGTTCTTCCCGATCATGGTCAACGTGGCGACCGGCCTGGCGACGCTGGAGCCGGAGCTGGAGGACGTCCTGCGGGTGCTGGGAGCGCGCAAGACGGACGTTCTGCTGAAGGTCGGCCTGCCGCGCTCGCTGCCCTATTTCTTCGCATCGCTGAAGGTGGCCATCACGCTCGCGTTCGTCGGCACCACCGTGTCGGAGATGAGCGCGTCGAACGAGGGCATCGGCTACCTGCTGGTCTCGGCCGGGTCGTCGATGAAGATGCCGCTGGCGTTCGCCGGCCTGACGGTCATCGCCGCGATGGCGATGGCGATGTACGAACTCTTTTCCTACGTGGAGCGCCACACCACCGCGTGGGCGCATCGCGGACGACGCTGAGCGCGTCGGATGAACCAGACACGTCAGACCGCGTGTGAATCTCGACAACATTGGAACAATCATGCACATGAAGAGGGAACTGGCGGCAGCCGCCATCGTTTTGTCCGGCGTCACCGCCACCGCCGCATCGGCGGCCGACTGGAGCAACACCTACATCGGTGCCCGCTACGGCACGAAGTTCGCCGAACCGTTCAACAACCAGGACATCTCCAAGACGATCCTGAATCTGAACCACGTGAGCGGCTACACGTACGGCACGAACTTCTTCAACGTCGACTTCCTGATGTCCGACAGCAAGGATCCGGGCGGCCGCGGCGCGAGCGCGGGCGCACAGGAGGCGTATGCGGTCTACCGGCACACGCTGGAGTGGGGCAAGCTGACCAAGACGCCGCTGAGCTTCGGACCGGTGAAGGACGTCGGCCTGACGTTCGGCTTCGACTGGAACACCAAGACCGATGCGGGCTACAACTCGAAGAAGCGGATGTGGGTGCTCGGTCCGACGCTGATGCTCGGCCTGTCGGCCGGCTTCCTGAATGTCAGCATCCTGGGCCTGTGGGAAAGCAACGCGCCGTACAGCACCTTCACCGGTGTCGCCACGCCCCGCTATTCGTACGACTTCCACCCGATGCTGGCGGCGGCATGGGCGATTCCGCTGGGCAAGGACACCGGCCTGACCTTCGAAGGCTTCCTCAACTGGATTGCGCCGAAGGGGGCCAATGAATTCGGCGTGGGCACCGCGACCGAAACCAACATCGACGCGCAGGTGATGTACGACGTCGGCAGCCCGCTCGGCTGGGGCAAGAACAAGTTCAAGATCGGCCTGGAATACCAGTACTGGCGCAACAAGTTCGGCAACCAGCACAAGGGAGCCGCCGGTGACGGTGCATTTGCCAAGACCCCGATGATCCGGGTGCAATACCACTTCTGACCGGGCCTGCGGCGGGCCGCGCCAGCCGGCCGGGCACTCCGATCGGCACCTTCTCGACGTCCGAATGGAAATTTCGTATCTGCTCGACTGGCTGAGTCTGCTCGCCCGCTGGGCCCACCTGATCGTGGGCATCGCCTGGATCGGCTCATCGTTCTATTTCGTGTGGCTCGACGATTCGCTGGAGCCGCCGAGGACCGGCAACCCGCGTCATCTCGGCGAGCTGTGGTCGGTGCACGGCGGCGGCTTCTACAACAACGTGAAGTTCAAGGGCGCCCCCGAGAAGATGCCCGACACGCTGCACTGGTTCTATTGGGAAAGCTATTCCACCTGGATCACCGGGTTCTTCCTGCTGTGCACGCTGTATTACGCCGGCGCCGAGTCGTACCTCATCGACCGGTCGGTGGCGGATCTCTCCAGATACCAGGCGATCGGCCTGGGGCTGGGTTTCCTGGCCGGCGGCTGGGTCGTCTACGACCTGCTGTGCAAGGTGCTGCATGACCACGGCCGGCTGCTGGCCGCCGCGGTGGTCGCCTGGTGCGTGGTCGCGGCGTACGCGCTGACGCATCTGTTCAGCGGCCGCGGCGCGTTCCTGCACTTCGGCGCGATGCTGGCCACGATCATGTCGGCCAACGTGTTCTTCGTCATCATTCCGGGCCAGCGCAGGATGGTGGCGGAGATGCAGGCGGGCGAGCCGGTGAACCCGCTGTGGGGCCAGCGCGCCAAGCAGCGCAGCGTGCACAACACCTACTTCACGCTGCCGGTGC
>OEIU01001334.1_pt1 | contig 16347 bp, 13 predicted proteins | sample 1539221 | NCBI WGS metagenome assembly OEIU01 (sample SAMN03792071, study PRJEB22550) | activated sludge metagenome | feature: wastewater treatment plant; material: activated sludge; isolation source: Wastewater treatment plant of a petroleum refinery complex | place: Argentina: Zarate | collected...
GGGGCCGGCTTCAGCCGGCCTCTTTTCGGAAGTCAGGCTGAAGCCTGACCCACAGAATCCTCCTTCCTCCTCAGCACTCGATCACATTCACCGCCAGCCCTCCGCGCGACGTCTCCTATGGGCCATGATGATCCATCGCCGCGTCGCCGTCGTATGTATACCGCGGGTGTTGCGGAAACCGGGCCGTCGTCGCACCCTCCGGCCAGTAGCCAGTAGCCAGTAGCCAGTAGCCAGTAACCCGCAATGATTCCCTTCTCCGTCCTCGATCTCTCCCCCGTCACCGCTGGTTCGACACCGGCCCAGTCCTTCCGCAACACGCTGCAGCTCGCACAGCATGCAGAGCGCTGGGGGTATCGGCGCTACTGGCTGGCGGAGCATCACAACATGCCCGGCATCGCGAGCGCCGCAACGTCCGTGGTGATCGGATACGTTGCCGGCGGCACCTCGACGATCCGCGTCGGCGCCGGCGGCATCATGCTGCCGAATCATTCGCCGCTGGTGATCGCGGAACAGTTCGGCACGTTGGAGTCGCTGTACCCCGGGCGCATCGATCTCGGGCTCGGTCGCGCGCCGGGTTCCGATCAGCTGGCGGCGCGCGCGCTGCGTCGCAACCTGTCGTCCGATCCCGAAGAGTTCCCGCAGGACATCGTCGAGCTCATGGGCTACTTCCAGCCGGCACAGCCGAACCAGGCGGTGCGTGCCGTGCCCGGTGCGGGACTCGACGTGCCGCTGTGGATTCTGGGATCGAGCCTGTTCGGCGCGCAGGTGGCGGCGGCGTTCGGACTGCCGTTCGCCTTCGCTTCGCACTTCGCGCCGGCGCAGATGATGCAAGCGATCCAGATCTATCGCGACGGCTTCCGGCCCTCGGCGCAGCTCGAGCGGCCGTACGTCATGCTCGGCTTCAATGTCTTCGCTGCGGATACCGATGAAGAGGCGCGACTGCTCGCCAGCTCCGTGCAGCAGGCATTCGTCGCGCTGCGCACCGGACGGCCGATGCAGTTGCAGCCGCCGGTCGCCGGCTATCTCGATTCGCTGGGTGATTACGAGCGCGCCATCCTGCGCGACGTGCTGTCCTGTTCCGCCATCGGCTCGCCGCAGACGGTGCGCGAGAGCATCGAGGCCTTCGTCGCCCGCACCGGCGCGGACGAACTCATCATCGCCTGCAACATGTACGAACACGCCGCGCGCCTGCGCTCCTATGAGATCGCAGCGCAGGTGCGCGGCTCGCCGTCGTCCTGATCAGGTCTGCGCCAGCGCCTGGTCGACGTCGGCCAGGATGTCGTCGATATGTTCGATGCCGATCGACAGGCGCACGGTGTCTTCCGTGACGCCCGCCTTCTCCAGTTCCGCCGGCGACAACTGGCGGTGCGTGGTGGAGGCGGGATGGCAGGCGAGCGACTTCGCATCGCCGATGTTCACCAGCCGCGTGATGAGCTTGAGTGCATCCTGGAATTTCTCGCCGCCCTTGCGGCCGCTCTTCACGCCGAACGTCAGGATGCCCGACGCCTTGCCGCCGAGGTACTTCTTCACGAGCGCATGATCCGGATGCGACTCCAGGCCGCCGTACTTCACCCAGCTCACTTTCGCATGCCGGCTCAGGTGCTGCGCGACCTTCAGCGCGTTCTCGCTGATGCGATCCATGCGCAGTCCGAGCGTTTCGATGCCCTGCAGGATCAGGAACGCATTGAACGGCGATAGGGCCGAGCCCATGTTCCGCAGCGGCACGACGCGCGCGCGGGCGATGTAGGCCGCGGGGCCGAGCGCTTCGGTGTACACGACGCCGTGATAGCTCACGTCGGGCTCGTTCAGGCGGCGGAAGCGCTCCCTGTGCTGCGCCCACGGGAACTTGCCCGAATCGACGATGGCGCCGCCGATGCTGTTGCCGTGACCGCCGAGATACTTGGTCAATGAATGCACGACGATGTCGGCGCCGTGGTCGAACGGCCGGCACAGGTACGGCGTCGGCACCGTGTTGTCGATGATCAGCGGTACGCCGTGGGCATGCGCAATCTTGGCGATGCGCTCGAAGTCGGTGATGTTGCCGAGCGGATTGCCGACGGATTCGCAGAAGATCGCCTTGGTGCGCGCATCGATCAGCTTCGCGAACGAGTCCGGGTCGCGATAGTCGGCGAAACGCACGTCGATGCCGTACTGCGGCAGCGTATGCGCGAACAGGTTGTAGGTGCCGCCGTAGAGCGTGCTCGCGGAGACGATGTTGTCGCCGGCTTCGCTGATGGTGAGGATCGAGTACGTGACGGCCGCCTGGCCCGAGGACAGCGCCAGCGCGCCGATGCCGCCCTCCAGCGCCGCGATGCGCTGTTCGAGCACCGCGTTGGTCGGGTTCATGATGCGCGTGTAGATGTTGCCTTCGACCTTGAGGTCGAAGAGATCCGCGCCATGCTGCGTACTGTCGAACGCATAGGCGACCGTCTGATAGATCGGCACGGCCACGGATCGTGTCGTGGGATCGGGTGTGTAGCCGCCGTGCACGGCGATCGTTTCCGGTTTCCAGCTCGGTTGAGACATCGGGAGCTCCCGCGTTGAGTTTGAGACGTGCGATCCCGCTGATCGCCCGGGGCCAAACTTAAGGTACGCATGACGCGAAAGTCCAACCGGCGGCGCTCCGCCTGTGGGGCCGGCTTCAGCCGGCCTTGGGAGATGTCAGGCTAAAGCCTGACCCACAAGCGGGAACCGCAGCCCCGACCGATGCGTACTCATATACCCGGCCGACCGTAGGGAAGAGGGGCACCGTGCTGGACAGGTTCTTTGCCGCCAACCGTCGCATTTCCCAGGCACTGACGCCGCGGCACATCGACGAAGCCAATGTCTTCGGCGCCTTTCGCAAGATAGGCGCCCTGTTGCTGTCGCGTCCCGACGTGCGCACCGTCGTGGACGTCGGCGCCGGCAAGCGCTGGCATTTTCCGCGTCACTACAAGCGCTGGTACGACATCCACCTGATCGGACTCGACATCGACGCGGCCGAAATGGCATCGAACGATGCGCTCGACGAAAGAATCGAATGCGATGTTTCGGCGACGATCCCGCTGTCCGACGATTCGGCAGACCTGTTCATGGTCCACTCCGGCATCGAACACTTCCCCGACAATCAGAAATTCCTCGAAAGCGCGCTGCGTATCCTGCGTCCCGGGGGATTCCTCGTCGCGCAGTTTCCCAGTCGCTATGCGCCTTTCGTCCTTGCGAACCGTCTGCTGCCCGAACGCGTCAGCCGTCGCGTGCTGGATCGCGCGATGGGCGAGCGCGCGAAGCTGCTGGGCTTTCGCGCACACTACGATCGCACCGACTACGCTGCGTTCCGGCACATGTTCATGCAGGTCGGCTTCGAGGAGCTGTACCACCTGCCTGGCTACAGCAGCAGCGCCTACTGCGAGTTCTTCCTGCCGCTGTTCGCGCTCTCTTATATGTATGACGCGCTGACCTTCACGCTCGGCATCCGGCAGCTCGCGTCCTACAATTTCTGGGTGCTGCGCAAGCCGACACCGCATCCCGAAACGGAACCGTTGCGGTTGTATGCGTGGATGAGGTGAGGAGAGGAGAGAGTCGGGCCGCAAAAGACCGCATAAAAGAAAGTAGGGACTTTGCTTCAATTTCTTTCATGCGGTCTTTGCGGCTCTTCCGCAGCGACTTCGGCAATAACAGCAGAACAATCGCACGATCTCGGACATTGCGAATGTTGCACCTGCACGTCGTGACGTAATAGCTCGGGTGACATCTTCTGCATCGTCGAGGTCCATCATGCATCGCATCTTCGTATCCGCGCGCAACCCGATTCGTCTGGCCGTCGCTTCGGCATTGATGCTGGCGAGCAGCCAGTCGCTGGCTTCCGGTTTTGCATTGCTGGAGCAGAGCGCGAGCCGCCTCGGTACCGCGTTCTCGGGAACGGCTGCGGCAGCGGACGACGCGACGACGCTTTTCTACAACGCAGCCGGCATGCTGAAGCTCGATCAGGCGCAGATCGGCGTCGTCGCCAGCGGCATCGGCATCAGCTCCAGGTTCGACGATGAAGGATCGCTGCCCGCGCTCGGTCAGACGCTGGGCACGGAAGGCGGCGACGCCGGCAGCTTCCAGGGCGTGCCGGCGCTGTATGTCGTCGTGCCGTTCAACGAAGACATCGCCGCGGGCTTTGCCTTCAACGTGCCGTTCGGCCTCACGCTGGAATACGACGACGACTGGATCGGTCGCTTCCAGGCACTGAAGTCCGAGATCAAGACCTACAACTTCAATCCGTCGCTGGCGTTCCGTCTCAACGACCACGTGTCGCTCGGTTTCGGCCTCAGCTATCAGCGCATGCAGGCCGAGCTGACCAATGCGGTGAACTATACGGCCGCGATCGCCGCAGTATCGCCGGCACTGGTGCCGCTCAATCCGGGGTTGCAGGGCGGCCTGGTGGTGCGCGGCGACGACTCGGCGTGGGGATTCAATGCCGGCGTGCTGCTCGAGTTCACGCCGCGCACGCGGCTCGGACTGTCCTATCGATCCTCGATCGCCTACGAAGTCGACGGCACTGTGAATTTCTCGCCGCCGACGCCGACGAATCCGGCGGGCGCCGCCATCGTCGCTGCGGCGTCTGCACCCGGCGGTGCACTCTCCGACGGCGGTGCCACGGTCGGTATCGAGCTTCCAGATATCGCGACGGCTTCCTTTTACCAGGCCATCGGCGATCGCGCGGAGCTGCTCGTCGATGTTGCGTGGACCGGCTGGAGCAGCGTGCAGTATCTCGACGTCGTCCGCGACAACGGCGTGGTGCTGTCGAGCACGCCGGAGCTGTGGGAAGACACCTGGCGCTACGCCATCGGCATGACATGGAAGTTGAACGATGCGTGGAAGCTGCGCGGCGGTCTGGCGTACGACGAAACGCAGGTGCCCGATGCCACCCGCACGGCGCGCCTGCCCGATACCGATCGCAAGTGGGTCGCGATCGGCGCGCACTGGGAGCCGTCGTCGTCGTGGCTGATCGATGTCGGCTACGCACATCTATTCAGCAGCGACACGCCGATCGAACAGAACGACGGCAGCACGGCGCGCAGCGGTCTGCTGCTCGGGCAGCAGGAGTCCGCTGTCGACATCGTGAGCGCGCAACTTTCCTTCCGCTTCTGAAACGACACTGTCGCTGCGCGGAGTCATCGCTGCGCATCAAACGGAACGATGTCGAACGTCCGCGCAGCGACGAACCTGCTGTCCCGATTTCATCAATTCTTCATCTGATGCGCTGATCGTTGCGATCACGCGCCAATTCATCTCACGCGGGAACAAACCTTCTGCGTCGATGATTCTGAGCGCGACGCCGATCGTTCTGCGTCACGTTCTCTCGAAGCACTGTCTCTGTCACCTGAAAGCGACTTTCGCTTTCATCGGTTGATTGATGCACGTTGAAGCAGCGTTGCAGCGCTCTCGCGAGTCGTGATTGGTGCAGAACGCACAGCGAGAGATGCGCGTCGTGATGAGCAGACGCGGCAGAAAAGGAGGGACGCAGTGGAAATGTCGGTGCAACGACCACAAGCGAACGCAGCTTCGCTGTCGAGTCGGTCACGTGCGACGCACGTTCGAGGATGGGAACGGGTTTTGCTTGAGAAAGAAGAGAACAGGGATGACGGGCAGCTGGATAGAGGGGGCTTTTACGCAGGCGCAGCGACAACGCAGCGGTGCCTGTCGGGTAAATCAATACGGAGCCTCTATGCGCGCCAGAAAATTTGAATCGTATGTGCTGGTATCGATGATCCTGCTCGCGCCGTCCGCGGTACTGGCGGAGACAGCGCCGGCACAGGGCCCGACGACGCGGGCCGCGACGGAGCTGCACCTGGCTCAGGTGCATCCGGCGTCGAGATCCACGCAGGCGATGCCGCGCGTCGAATCTTTACAGCTTGCCGGTCTTTCGCCGACGGCGGAGGCCCGCGCTGCCACGCTCGATGAAGTGCAGCCCGCGAGCCACTCCACCACGAAGGATCTGCTGGCGCTGATCCTGGTCGGCGCGATGCTCGTGGCCTATCAACTGTTTCGCAAGCATCGCCTGCTGCGACAGCAGCCCTTCAGCCTCTGACTCCCTGGGGTAGGGGCGCATGAGCAGCACCGGCTATTCAGAACGACCGGCGATGCCGGATATTGCCGCGCGTCCGTTGCGCGACCGCGCCGGCGACGTCAGCGCGAGCGAACCGGTGTCGGTGTTCGCGCTGAAGTCGCTGCTGTATCCGATCATCCCCGTCGTCACGCTGCTGGCATGCCTGTTCTGGTGGAACAAGCCGCTGCTCGGTCCGCATCTGCTGGTCGGCGTTCTGGCCTTTCTCGGCGTTGCCGATCTGCTGGACGTCGTGCCGCTGCGCATCACGCCGGCCAGCGTCATGGCATTGCGTTCGCTGCTGGACATCATGCTGCGCTGGGGCGTGCTCATGGTGTTCATCTATCTGTTGCTGCGCCTGTCGACGCTCGGCATGTATTTCAGCGGACCGGTGCTCACCACCTGGGCCATCGTCACGCCGTTTGCGCTCTGGCTCGGCGAACTGGGGGCGCAGCAGTTCCTGTCGCGTCGTTCGGCAAAGCAGCGCACGCGCCGCGCCGTGATCGTCGGTGCGACCGGCATCGGCGTGCAGCTCGAACAGACGCTCGCTGCCCGGCCGACGCTGCAGGTGAGCGTGGCCGGCTACTTCGAGGATCGATCCGTACCGCGCATACCGTCCGAGTGCGTCGAGCGGCTGCTGGGCGATCTTCCCGATGTCGCCGCGTACGTCAGCCGTCATCGCGTCGACATCGTCTACATCACGCTGCCGATGGCGCCGCAGCCGCGCATCATCGAACTGCTCAATTCGCTGCGCGATTCCACCGCGTCGATCTATTTCGTGCCGGACCTCAAGGTCTTCGAACTGGTGCAGCCGCGCTTCGACCTGGTCGACGGCATTCCCGTCATCGCCGTCTGCGAATCGCCGTACTACGGCGTGCGCGGCCTGGCGAAGCGCGTCAGCGACGTCCTCATCTCTGGATCGGCGCTGTTCGTGCTGTTGCCGGTGCTGGCGGCGGTGGCGGCCGGCGTGAAGCTGAGTTCGCCCGGACCGGTCATCTACCGGCAACGCCGCTACGGACTCGATGGTCGCGAGATCACCGTCTACAAGTTCCGCTCGCTCAGCGTCGTCGAGGACGGCGTCACCAGCTACACGCAGGTCGGCCGCAACGATTCGCGCGTGACGCCGTTCGGCGCCTTCATCCGCAAGACCTCGCTCGACGAACTGCCGCAGCTCTTCAACGTGCTGAAGGGCGACATGAGCATCGTCGGCCCGCGCCCGCACGCGGTCGCCGTCAACGAGCAGTACCGCAAGCAGATCCCGGGTTACATGGTGCGCCACAAGGTGAAGCCGGGCATCACCGGCTGGGCGCAGGTGAACGGCTATCGCGGCGGCGACGATCTCGATTCCATGACGATGCGCATCACCTACGACATCGAGTATCTGCGTCATTGGTCGCTGGGTCTGGACCTGATCATCATGCTGAAGACGGCATCCATCATCTGGAACGACAGACATGCGTACTGAGAGGAAGGGCTACAGGCTACAGGCTGCAGGCTATGGGCCGCAGATGGTGATGATGGCGGTGGCGGCCCTCTGTCTCGTGCTGGCGACGGCGGTTCATGCGAACGGCGGCGCCCCGCCCAGCGACTACAAAGTCCGGCCTGGCGATCTGGTGAAAATCACGGTCTACGGCGCGCCGGACATGTCGACCGAAGTGCGCGTCGCCGAATCGGGCGGCATCACCTGTCCGCTGATCGGTTCGGTGCAGGTGGCCGGACTGTCGACGAGCGAAATGGAGAAGCTGCTCGCGACGCGCTACGTCGATGGCGGCTTTCTGCGTCAGCCGCAGATCGCGGTGCTGATCACGGAATTCATGAGCCAGAAGATTTCGGTGCTGGGGCACGTCACCAGGCCGGGACAGTATCCGCAGCGCGGCAGCGCCAATGTGCTCGGACTGATCGCCGAAGCCGGCGGCGTCGATTTCAAGACCGCCGCCGATCGCGCCACGCTGACCCGCGCCGACGGCACGCACGCGGAGATCGATCTGGAAAAACTCTTCGACGGCGATCCGGGCCAGAACCTCGCCGTCGGCGGCGGCGATCGCATCTACATCCCGAAGGCGGATCAGTTCTATGTCTATGGCCAGGTGCAGAAGCCGGGGCAATACAAGCTCGAACGCAACATGACCGTGTCGCGCGCGATCTCCGCCAGCGGCGGGTTGACGGCGCGCGGCACCGAGCGGCGCGCGATCGTGAAGCGTCGCGGACCGGATGGCGAAGAGAAGGAGTACGGGGTGAAGGGCACCGACGTGCTGCGGCCCGACGACATCCTGTTCATCAAGGAAAGTTTCTTCTGAAGCGAGGCAGGCATGAGTTTCACGCAGCTGCTGACGATTCTCTGGGCCCGACGCCAGTTCCTGGTCTTCACGGTGATCGGCGTGGTGGCGGTCGCCTGGCTGGCGTGGCTCGTCATGCCCAAGACCTACGTGGCGACCACGTCGGTCGTGATCAACACGCGCGCCGATGATCCGCTCACGGGTGCCACGCCGAACGCGCCGTCGACGGCCGCCATTCTCGCCACGCAGATGGATGTGATCGCGAGCCGCGCCGTCGCGCTCAAGGTGACGGACATGCTCAGGCTGCCGACCGACGAAGCGGCGGCGGAAGCAGCCGATCTGCCGGCGCGCCCGCGCGAGGGCTGGGCGAACGAGCTGCTGCAGAAGCTCACCGTCAAGCCGGTGGCGGACAGCAGCGTCGTGCGCATCCGCGTCGAGGACGAAGATCCGAAGTTCGCCGCCGATGTGGCCAACGGGTTCGCCGAGGCCTACATGCAGACCAGCCTCAACCTGCGCCTCGATCCGGCCAAGCGGCAAAGCGTGTGGTTCGATGAGCAGCTCACGCGGCTGCGCGGCGTCGTCGAGGATCGACGCCAGAAACTCTCGGAGTACCAGCGCACGCACGGCATCGTCGCGACCACCGAGCGCATGGACGTCGAGAACGCGCGGCTGGAAACGCTCTCGCGGCAACTGCTGGAAGCGCAGCGCACGGCCCAGGAAACCAGTGCGCGCGTGCGGCAGTCGACGCAGGCCATGAGCGGCGATCGGCTGTCCGAAGTCCCGGAAGTGATGGGCAATGCGCTGCTGCAGAACCTCAAGGGCGATCTGATCCGCGCCGAAGGCCGGCTCGCCGAGCTGAGCGAGCGCTACGGCAGCAATCATCCGCAGTACATCGCCGCGCGCGCCGAGATCGATTCGATCCGGCAGAAGATGTCGGCCGAGATTTCCCGCGTGCGCGGCTCGATCGAACAGACGGCGCAGATCTCGCAGCGCGAAGTGTCGGACCTGCAGCGCGCGTACGACGAGCAGAAGCAGCACATCCTGGAACTCACGCGCCAGCGCGACGAGCTTTCGGTGCAGGATCGCGAAGTGCAGACCGCACAGGCCGCGTACGACGCCGCCCTGCAACGCGCCAGCCAGCTGCGGCTGCAAAGCCAGTTCAACGAGACCAGCGTGGCCGTGCTCGACAACGCGCTGCCGCCGCAGTCGCCCGCCGGCATGGGCTTCGTCACCACCACCGCGCTGTCATTGGTATTCGGCGCGCTGCTGGGCGCGGCGCTGGCGCTGATGCTCGAGATGATCGATCGCCGCGTGCGCGACGGCGACGAACTGGTGCGCGTCGCCGGTCTCGAAGTGCTGGGCGAAGTGCCGCGGCTGCGCGCGAGTTTCAAGCCGGCACGGATCGCCGCCGCGCGCGGGCAGCGGACCCTGCTGGAAGGTGGCGCGGCGTAGTGCGCCGACACATTCATATGTTCCTTCCCCCGCAAGCGGGGGAAGGGGTCGGAGTGTCAACCAGAGGCTGACGGAAGCACTTTATGGCGATCAACCCCATCAGCGAGTCGAGCCGGTCGCATCAGCCCATCGGCGAATTGCTCGCGCAGTCGGCGCGCCTGACGGAGCACGACATCAAGCGCGTGCTGGCGCACCAGCGCAAGCGCGGGCTGCGCTTCGGCGAGGCGGCCCGCAGCCTCGGGCTCGTGACCGCCGAGGACATCCAGCAGGCGCTGTCGCGCCAGTTCAGCTATCCGTACATCCGCCGCGGCGAATCGGGACTGCATCCGATGCTGGTGTCCGCCTATCAGCCGTTCGGTCCGGCTGCCGAGGCGTTCCGGATGCTGCGCAGCCAGCTGATGCTGCGCTGGTTCGACAAGGGACGGAAAGTGCTCGCCGTGGGTGCGCCGCGTTCGGGCACCGGCTGCAGCACCCTGACAGCGAACCTTGCCGTGAGCTTTGCCCAGCTCGGCGAACGCACCCTGCTGCTCGATGCGAACTTCCGCAGTCCGGCGCAGCACCAGCTCTTCGGCATGTCGGCGGAAACGGGTCTGGCGGACGTGCTTCTCGGACGCTCCAGCGTCGAGAAATCCATCGTCTCCATTGCGCAGCTCAATGGACTGGCGGTGCTGTGCGCCGGCCCGATTCCGCCGAACCCGCACGAACTGCTGAGCAGCCGCGCGATGCAGTACCTGCTGGAGCTCGCCAGCGAGATCTACGACGTCGTCATCGTCGATGCGCCGCCCATCCTGGAATACGCGGACGCGCAGATGATCGCTTCGCGCGCCGGCGGCTACGTGCTCGTGACGCGCCGGCATCGCACGCGCATGAACGATGTCAGCGCCGTGCAGGAAAGGCTCGAACCGTCGGGCGCGACCCTGCTCGGCGCCATCGTCAACGATTGATCGCGGAGCAGGGCGGATGGCGGCGGCGCAGACAGTCAACCACGCACTCGGATCGCAGTTCGTCGCGGCATCCGCTGCCGCGCCGCGTCGTGCCGGGTCCGTCTGGCTGACGCGCGTCATCGTGTTCACGCCGGTGGTCTTCGCCACGCTGCTGGCGAAGTTCACGCTGCCGGGACTGAACATTCCGTCCATCGGCATGCTGTTTCCGATGGTCATCATCGCCGTGGCGGCGGGGCTCGCGACGGGCCGGCTGCAGCCGGTGCCGATGCGGCTCGCGCTGTTCCTGCTGATGCTTTCGGTGCTGGCGCTGATCCAGATCTGGCGCGGGGAGGTTTTCTCGCTGCCGTCGCTGGCGATGATGGCCGTGCTCGGCTTCGCCTACGTGCCGGCGGCGCGGCGCGGCACCGTGACGCAGGAGGATGCGCTGCGCTTCTTCTGCAATCTCACGGCGTTGATTGCGCTCGCCGGCGTCATCCAGTTCACGCTGCAGTTCGTCGGCGGCAAGGCGTTCGCGTTTCCGATCGAAACGTTCGTGCCCGACTGGCTGCGCACCCGCGGCTACAACGACATCGCGCCGCTGTACTACGGCGCGAAGATCTACAAGGCCACCGGCTTCGTGATGCTGGAGCCGTCGGTGTTCTGCCAGCTGTGCGCGCTCGGTCTCACCGCCGAGCTGGTCCATCGCAACCGCGGCTGGCGCATGGCCGCCTACGCGGCCGGCATCGTGGTGTCGTATTCGGGCACGGGCCTTTTGATTCTCGCGGTCACCCTGCCGGTGCTGGTCATCCTCTACCAGCGCTGGGATCTGCTGCTGCGCGGTCTGCTGCTGCTCGCCGTTCTCGCGCTGCTGGTCGAGCCGCTGAATCTGAATGTCACGCTCAATCGCGCGAGCGAATTCAGTTCCTCGGGCGGATCCAGCGCCTTCATCCGCTTCGTCGGCTGGATGAACCTGTTCGCCGACAAGCTCTGGACGGATCCGGCGCGGGCCCTGTTCGGCTACGGCGCAGGCACCTTCTTTTCGGCTGCCGAGGTCTACCGCGCCGGCGAGATGGCGCATGCCAAGATCTTTTTCGAGTTCGGCGTGGTCGGCGGCCTGCTGTACTTCGTCTTCCTGTTCTATTGCTTCCTGAGTTCGCGCGCGCCGCTGGCGCTGCGCATCGGCGTGCTGGCTGCGTATTTCATGAACGGCGCCTACTCGCCGTCGGTGACGGGCATCGCGACGTCGCTGCTGCTCTGGCCCGCGCTGCCCGTGGCGACGCAATCACGCGCCCGACAGCTGCCGGGGGAACCGGAGGTGGCCGATGCGAAGTGAAACGGCACGAGCCGCGCTGCCGCAGCGCGATGCCGCCATCGACCTGGTCCGCGGCGCCGGCATCCTCATGATCGGCATCGATCATCTGGAATTCCTGTGCGAGAAACTTGCCGGCGACGGCTTCATCAATCCGTTCGTCACCTGGCTGCGCATCGGCTGGTCGGGCGCGGCCGAGTTCTTCGTGTTCTTCTCCGGCTACCTCGCCGGCATCGTGTACCTGAAGACGCTGCAGACGCATGGCGCCGGCATGATGTGGGCGCGCGCGGCGCAGCGCTCCTGGCACATCTACGTGGTGAACCTGCTCACGCTGTGCGCGGTGCTCATGCTGCTGCGGCTGCCGCTGCTGTGGAGCCCGGAAGTCAACGAGGCGTCGCGGCTCGGCGCATTGATGGGGCCGCAGGCCGGCGCCGCGATTGCCGGATTCCTCGGACTGCAGTTCGCGCCGCTGTATTTCGAGATCCTGAATCTCTACATCGTCCTGCTGCTGCTCGTGCCGTTCGTGATCCTGCTGTCCCGGCTCAGTGCCGGGCTCGCTCTCGCGCTGTCGTTCGCCGTCTGGCTCGCCGTGCAGGTGAACGCCGCGCATGAATTTGCGCCCTGGCTGGGCAGGCACGGCAACTTCAATCCGTTCGGCTGGCAGTTCGTGTTCGTGCTCGGCGCGCTCGCCGGCATGCACGACGTCTTCCGCCGCCTGCGCGAGCGTTTCCCGCGCGAACGGCTGTTCGTCGTCAGCGGTTCGATTCTGCTGGCGGCGTTCGTCGTCAAAGCAGTCGATCGCAGCGGCTGGTCGTTGCCGCTGATCGGTGCGTTCGACGTTCCCGGCTACGACAAGCCGAATCTCGGTGCGCTGCAGGTCGCGCACTTCCTCGTGTCCGTGGTCTTCGTCATGCAGATCGTGCCGCGCACCGCCGCCGCGCTGGCATCGCGGCCGGTGCGCGCGGTGATCGACGTCGGCCGGCGGTCGCTCGAATGCTTCTGCATGAGCACGATCCTCGTGTACGTGCTGGCAGCCCTGCTGTCGCGTGCCGGAACCTTCGAGCCGGCCGCGCTGCTGCTGGCGGGGGCGGCCATCGTGATCGGCCTGTGCGTGTTTGCCCGGCTCGTCGACTGGATCGATGCCAGGCCCTGGCGCGGAGCGCGCCGCACGCCGAAGGACGGTAAGGAAGAGAAGGCGCAGGCCGGAGTCGACGCGGCCATCGTCAGGAGAGCCGCATGACCGCCGTGTTGCTGATCGCGAGTGCCTGCTTTTTCGTGCTGGCGGTCCATCCGTTCACGATCTATCCGCTGTCGCTGCTGCTGCTGCGGGCGCTCGGCGTGACCGATGCCGCGCGCGGCAACCGGACCGCGACGGCGGCGCCGCGTCCGCTGCGTTTTGCGATCTGCATGTGCGCGTACAACGAGGAGCGCGTCATCGGGCAGAAGATGCGCAACCTCATGCAGCTGCTGGAGCGCGAGCCCGGACTGCAGATCCTGGTGTACGTCGACGCATCGAGCGACCGCACCGCGCAGCTCCTGCAGCCCTATGCCGACCGGATCTTCCTGCACGTCAGCGCCGAGCGGCATGGCAAGACCTGCGGCATGAACCTGCTGTCGGCGCGTGCCGATGCGGACGTGCTGGTGTTCACCGATGCCAACGTCATGCTCGACCCGGCCTGTCTCGACGACCTGCGGCGACACTTCGCCGATCCGCAGATCGGCTGCGTCTGCGGCAATCTCAACTACATCAACGGCGATGCGTCGATCACTGCGGCGTCGGGATCGCTGTACTGGCGCTTCGAAGAGGCGCTGAAGCGTCTGGAATCCCAGACCGGGTCGATGATCGTCGCCGACGGATCGATCTTCGCCGTGCGCCGCGAACTGCGGCACGCGCCGCCGGATCACATCATCGACGACATGTACGTGTCGCTGATGACCTTGATCGACGGTCACCGCGTCATCCAGGCGCCGGACGTGCGCGCCTACGAGGAATCGGTGGCGAAGAGTTCCGAGGAGTTCAATCGCAAGATCCGCATCGCCTGCCAGGCCTTCAACGTGCACCGGCTGCTGTGGCCGCGGCTGCGGCGCCTGGACTGGCTGACCCGCTACAAGTATGTCTCGCACAAGCTGCTGCGCTGGCTGAGCATCTTCTTCCTCGGGATCGCGGCGCTGGCGTTCGTCGCGGCGCTCGTGAGCGCCGGCTATCCCATGATCGCGCTCGGCGTCGTCGTCGCGGCGACACTCTGCGGCCTGCTGGGACATCTCTGGTCCATCAGACCTTTCGCCCAGGTCGTCGACCTGCTGCTGGCCCTGCTCGGCGCGGGCCTCGGCGTGCTGCGCTCGCTGCGCGGCGAGCGCTTCCAGACCTGGACGCCGGCCGACTCGATTCGCGGAGGTGCCAAGTGAAGCGACGCACGCTGATCGCTTCGCTGCTGGCTGCGGGCAGCTATCCGGCATGGCGCGGCGTTGCTGCGGAACCGAAGCCGCCGCGCCTGCTCGACGGCGGACGGGCGCGGCTGGGCGTGTATCTCGGCGCGGGCTGCGCGGGCACGGAACGACTGCCTGCCTACCAGCAATGGTTGAAGCGCGACGTCGATCAGACGCTGGAGTTCGTGTCGTGGGACGTGCTCAAGGCGGCCGGCGCCTGGGCCATCAAGTGCTGGAGCACGGCCGACCGGAAGTCCGTCGTGTATTCGCTGCCCATGTTGCCGCCGAACCGTTCCGCCAGGCTGGCCGACGGCGCCGCGGGAAAGTTCGACGAACTGTTCGCGAAGTACGCCGCGCTGCTGGTGAAGTGGGGCTACGGCGAGTCCGTCATCCGCATCGGCTGGGAATTCAATGCGAACTGGTATGCATGGGATGCGAGCAAGGACCCGACGTCCTGGATCGCGTACTGGCGTCGCATCGTCTCCATCATGCGCAAGACTTCCGGCGCCGCGTTCAAGTACGACTGGTGCCCGGCCGCGGCCGCACGCGGTTTCGATGCAGCCAAGGCCTATCCCGGCGATGACTACGTCGACATCGTCGGACTCGATTTCTACAACATGCCGATCGGCCAGCCGGACGACTCGCCCGAGGGCCGCTGGCAGGCGCGCATGAACATGCAGCATGGACTCCAGTGGCAGCGCGATTTCGCGAAGAGCCGCGGCAAGCCCCTCTCGATGCCGGAGTGGGGCACGGGCGTCCACAAGAAGTGGGGCGGTCCGGCCGACGATCCGTACTTCATCGATCGCATGGCCGCCTGGATCGCCGACAGTCCGGTCGTCTATCACAACTACTGGGAATACTGGGCGAAGGATTTCGACACCCAGCTCGCGCGCGGCAAGCAGCCGGGCGCGAGCGCCGCGTTTCTGCGTCACTTCGGCGGCAGTGCTGCGGCAGGCGCGTGATTCCCATGTACGCGCCCGGCGAAAAGAAGAAGGACTTCAATGCCGCATTGAACGGCTACCGCGGCCTGTGCGCGTCGCTGGTGTTCGTGTTCCATCTCGGCAGCGCCGGCATCGTCGCCTGGCCGTCGGGTTCGCTGCCGGCCGACCTGCTCGGCACGCTGTGGCATTCGCTGACCTACGGCGTCGAGATGTTCTTCATGATCAGCGGCTTCGTCATCCTCGGCAGCCTGCTGCGGCATCGGAGCATCGGCGCATTCCTGCAGGATCGCGTCAGTCGCATCTTCTCCGCGTGGGTGCCGGCCCTGTGCGCCGTCACCGCCGTGTGCATCCTGATGCAGATCCCGCCGGTGGACGATCGCAGCGCCGGCAGTGCGGCCGCGCTGTTCGTCGGCAACCTGTTCCTGCTGCCGCCGATCGTGCGCTTTCCGATGATCCACCAGGTGTCGTGGAGCCTGAGCTACGAGTGGGTTTTCTATCTCACCGCCGCGGTCGGACTGTTCCTGTATCGCCGCGCGCAGCCGCGCTACGCGCTGCTGACCCTGTGGTTCGCGCTGGGTGCGCTGTTCGTGATGCTGTTTCCGCGCGCGCTGTTCTTCCTGACGGGCGTCATTGTCTTCTACTACCGCGACTGGTTCGCGGCGCGCATGCGCTGGCTGAAATTCCCGGCGCTCAGCTTCCTGGTGTTCCTGTTCGCGTGGTCCGCGACGGGTGCCTTCATGGCGCATCTGAACGACACCGTGTTCGATTTCCTGCTCGACGGCCGCTGGATCGCGCTGCTGGTCGCGTTCGTCGCCTCGCTGCATCTGTTCGCCAGCGTCACCCTCGATGCGAGCCGGCAGACCGGATTCCTGTGCGGTCGCACGTTCCAGTTCCTCGGCAACATCAGCTACAGCTTCTATCTCTGGCACACGCTGGTGATGGCGCTGTT
>OEIU01001335.1_pt1 | contig 16345 bp, 13 predicted proteins | sample 1539221 | NCBI WGS metagenome assembly OEIU01 (sample SAMN03792071, study PRJEB22550) | activated sludge metagenome | feature: wastewater treatment plant; material: activated sludge; isolation source: Wastewater treatment plant of a petroleum refinery complex | place: Argentina: Zarate | collected...
GTTTCGGATGGGTCTGGGGGGACGGCGGCCACCGCGGCGAGCCGGTGCCACCCGAGAGCAAGACAGGAATGATACGGCCGCGCGCGTTCGTCATCGTTGATGTCCCCATGATGGATCGTTTCGAGAGCCTAGAACGCGTTGCCGGACAGGAATTCGCGGCGGACCGTGCGGATGATGATCATGATGTCCATGCCGAGCGACCATTTTTCGATGTAGTGCAGGTCGTAGTCGATGCGCGAGATGGCGCGGCCGGCCTCGACCGTGGAGCCCCTGCAGCCGCTGACCTGGGCAAGGCCGGTGATTCCCGGCCGCGCGCAATGGCGCTGGAAGTAATAGGGCACGAGATCCTCATAGAGCAGTTCGGCCGCCAGCATGCCCGGGACGTGCGGCCGCGGTCCCACCAGCGACATGTCGCCCTTGAGCACGTTGATGAGCTGCGGAATCTCGTCGAGGCTGGTCTTGCGCAGGATCCGTCCAATGCGGGTGACGCGGGAATCGCCCTGCACGGTCTGCTTGACGCCCCTGACATCTCCGGCGTCGATCCGCATGGTGCGGAACTTGTAGATCTTGAACGAGCGGTTGCGATAGCCGTAACGGCGCTGCACGAACATCACCGGCCCCGGCGAGGTGAGCTTGATCGCGATCGCGACCGTAATCAGCAACGGCGCGAAGAACGCGAGCGCCCCGCCTGCCATCACGATGTCGAACAGCCGCTTCGAGATCGAGGCCGCGGGCTCGATCCGCGGGCGGCGCGGATGCCGGCTGCGATACGCGCTGTAAGCGCTGGCGCCGGCATATTCGACCGGCCGCATCGAAATCAGGGTCCGTTCACGCCAGGGCGGTCTGGCATTGCTCTGATCGAAACGGGCGGTGACGATAGAAGTCATGCTCTCGCTCTCTGCTGGAACCATTGAATGTCGAGCACTGTCGGCGACCACGACGTCGGCGCATGTTCTCGCGCTTGCGAGCTTTGCGCGCCGTCGGCGTTGCGCTGCGGCATCTATCGTTAAAGCTTTCGAAATTTTTTGAACGAAATGGGGCGAGACAGCGAATTCGTCTCACAGATTTTTTGCGCTGCACGATGCAACCTTTTCCCCGAAGCGTGAATCGCCTTGCGGTAAAGCGCTTAGTGCGCGCTGCATTGTTTTTGTGCTGCGTGAGATTAGTGTCTGCCATGCAAAAACGTATCACTGGAACTTCGCCCACGCGCACATGATGCGATCTGGCGAACGGCAACGCCGCCGTTCGTTGCGTTCGAATGCACGCTTCGATTCCTTTTGACCGACCTTCTTCATTGAAAACTAAAGGACGCCTTGTAGCCTTCCATCATATGCACAACGCATAATATGTCGTGGATAGACCGATGACGGCTACGCTTCGGAAGATCGAATCGCCTGCGGCCAATGGACCGTCCGTCCCCGAACGTTGTTCCAGGGACGGCATACTGATCGCCGACTCCGCACGCACTCCGCTATCGGAACCGCATCGGGCACCCGACCGCAAACTGAGGAACCGCATCATTCTCGCCAATGCGGTGGCATGGATAGCGATCATCGTCCTGATCCGACTCGTATTTTTCTAATTCGGATGACACGCGCGGCTGTCGCGCGCTTCATTGACCTCAGCACGGTTCCATGGTCGAACCGCTTATGCCGTCCTCACATCGTGCAGCGCCACGTGCATCGGTCGCCGTAACGCCGTTGGACACGCGCGTCTATGCCGTCGGTGATATTCATGGCCGCGCCGATCTCGTGACGGAAACTTTTGCCCGAATCGACGAAGACCTGGCGCGCAGGCCGGTCAGGCACGCCGTCGAGGTCTATCTCGGCGACTATATCGACCGCGGGCCGCATTCCAGCGCGGTGATCGACGCGCTGGCCGTCCGCATGGTCCGGCGCGGTGCCGTCTGCCTGCGCGGCAATCACGAGGCGTTGATGGAGAGTTTCCTGCTCGGCCGAATCGAATTCGAGCCTTGGCGGCGACTCGGCGCCCTGCATACGCTCGCCTCCTACGGCATCACATGCCGCCCCGGTGATACGTCAGCGAATTTACGGCAGCGCCTGCTCGCTGTGCTGCCGCGCGCTCACGAACTGTTTCTGCAATGCCTGCAGGACAGTTACTGCTGTGGCGATTTCATGTTCGTTCATGCCGGCGTGCGGCCAGGCGTCCCGATCGATCGACAGAATGCACATGACCTGAACTGGATACGCAGTGAGTTCCTCGACTCGAATCTCGATCATGGCAAGGTCATCGTGCACGGCCATACGCCGGTGCCCCATCCCGACATCAAGCACAACCGCATCAACATCGACACCGGCGCATGGAAGAGCGGAACACTGACCTGTGCCGCAATAGAAGGCAGCGCGATTCTATTTTTGTAGCATCATCGCGCCGTGGAACATCTCGCTGGTGCGCATCGCAACAAATGGAACTGCGTTCCACATTCTTTCGCCGTGTTTTGTTTTCTATCATCGACGGCTTCACCAAGCGCTCGTTCGGCGGAGAAGCAGTCATGAAGCGGCGATTGCCAGACATCGCAGGTCTTTCCTTACTCTCTTTCCTATGTCTCGTGATCGCGCTCGCCGACGGCGGCCGCATCGTTGCGCCCGCATCGGCGCAAAGCCAGAGCCTGACGCAGGCACCGTTGGCATCGAGCTATGTGCTTGGATCCAGTGACAAGATCAGACTGAAGGTTTACGGCGAGCCGGATATATCCGGCGAATACGAGATCGATGCCAGCGGACACATCTCGGTGCCGCTGGCCGGGTCGATGCGGGCCGCGGGCACGACGACGCGAGAGCTCGAACGTTCGATCCGCTCCGCACTGGCGAAGGGTATCGTGCGCGATCCGCGCGTAAACGTCGAGATCATCGCGTTTCGCCCCTATTACATCCTTGGCGAAGTGAAGAAGAGCGGCGAATATCCCTACCGGCTCGGACTGACGGTGATGGACGCGGTCGCGACCGCAGGCGGATTCACCTATCGCGCCAACGAAGGCAAAGTCTTTCTGCGCCGCGCCGGCGCCGGCGTGGAAGAAACCTACGCGCTCGATGCGCCCGTTCCGGTCTTCCCTGGCGACAACATACGGGTCCCGGAACGCTTCTTCTAGAGCATGATCCGGAAAAGTGCGTAGCCGTTTTCCGAAAAGATCATGCTCAAACAACAACGTAAAGCGCAATGAAGATTCATCCTGATCTCATCGCGCTCTGGTGTCTCGCTGATTCCGATTCGCGATCGCGTCGTCACAGATGTGGTGACCTTGCGGCGCAGAAAAGAATCTTGCGATGCGGAAAACCTTTTCCCGGCATGCGCGTTGCAGGCGCGGGACAGGTCTACCGAATGACTGAAACGTAATGCGCCGTAGTGCAGCGACCGTGCGGAACCGCCGCATGGTTTGCCGTCAATCAGTGCAGCCGCGATGAATGTCCGGGCAACGAGCGATGCTTCGCTCACCGCTCGCGAATTCCTCGCAAGAGATGAGTAATGGGTTGTACATCGGCATCGACGTGGATTGAGGAGGCCGGATGTGGCAAGCGCGTCCGTTCGGCTATCCCGCTGCATCAACGCGCGCTGATCATCACGCCTGTACCGGTGGTCGCGATTTTTCTCGGGTTGGGATCTCCTGCCAATGCGCAGGCCATTCCCTGGACCCGCGAAGAAGTCGCACCTCCCTGGAATGCGCAGCGCATCTTCGAGCCGACATCGCTGCCGGAATTGACCGATCCCGATGCCCGCGAGGAAGTCGCGCCGGAGGATCTGCCGGTGCGACGGCGGCAGCATCCCGGCTACGAGCCGGTCGGAATCCGCGCGGGCTCGTGGATGTTCAATCCCTCGATGATCACCGGCGGCTTCTTCGACAGCAACGTGTTCTCCTCCAGCAACGCGAAACGTTCCGACCTCGCCGCGGTGTTCCAGCCCAGCCTGCGCGCGCATACGCTGTGGGAACGGCACGGCATCGACCTCAAGCTCGACACCCAGTCGACCGTCTACCGCGAGAATTCCAGCCTCAACCAGAATAACGCGAGTCTGAAAGGCAATGCCTGGATCGACATCGCCCACGACCTCGCCCTTCTCACCAATTTTCAGGTCGCCCATCTCAACGAGGGCGTCGGCTCGCTGAGCTCTCCGGCGAATGCGATCACGCCGACGCCCTACAACCTGCTCTCAGGCGACGTCACGCTGCGCAAGCAGTTCAACCGGCTGACGGCGTCGGTCGGGTTTCGTACCGATTCCTACGACTTCGGCTCGGCGCGCGCGCAGGACGGCACGGTCATCAACCAGGATGCCCGCGATGGCCAGATCTATTCGCTGCACAGCCGGATCGATTACGCCATCTCCTCCGCGCTCGGCGTGTTCGCCGGCGTCGAAGGCAATCAGCGCGACATCCGCGGCCTGCCCGGCCGCAGCCTGGATTCGCAGGGCTACCGCGCCTTGACCGGCGTCACCGTCGCTCTCGGCAATCTCGTCACCGGCGAATTCGGCGCCGGTTATGTCCAGCAGAACTTCGTCGATCCGACGATCGGAACCATCGACGGCCCATCGTGGCGCGCCCGAATGATCTGGCGGCCGACCCGCCTGCTCGACGTCCATTTCAAGGCGGAGCAGCTCGTCACCCAGACCTCGGTGACCTCGGCCACCGGCGTGCTCGCCAACGCGGTGCAGATCGGCGCCGATTACGAGCTGCGGCGCAACGTGATCCTGTCGGCGGCCGCCGGCTACGAGACCGACCGCTTCTTCGGGCAGACACGCAAGGACCGCGTGCTCACGACGGATACGCGGGTGAAGTATCTGCTCAACCGTTTCAGCTCGATCTCGGCCTACTACCAGTTCACCTCACGCAACAGCGACGTCCCGGTCTTCACTTTCGACAAACATCTGGTGGGGTTGAATGTTACAGCGCAATTCTGAACCGCCGACGCTTTATCAGCCGGAGGAAGCCGCACCGGCCGCCACTTCGGGCTGGCATCCGACCTTCGACCTGCGCGAGCTGGCGCGGATCCTGCGCCGCCGCTTCCATCTGGTGCTGCTGCCGCCCGCCGTGCTGGCCATGCTCGCGCTGGCCTATGTGATGGCGGCCACCACGCTGTACACCGCGACCTCCACCGTCCTGATCGACCCGCGCCGCGCCAATGTGGTCGAGACCAACCAGTCGGTGCTGTCGAATTTCGGCACCGACGACGCCACCATCGAAAGCCAGACGCTGCTGATCCAGTCGGGGGCGATCGTCGAACGCGTGGTGCGCAAGCTGAAATTGACCGAGGATATCGAATTCTCGCCGCGGCCCGGCCTGCTCGACCCGATCAGGAACCTGTTCCGCAGCAGCGGGCCAAGCGACGGGGCCAAGCCGGAAGACGCCGCGCGCTCGCGCTCGGTGGAGATCCTGCAGAGGCGGATGAAGGTGACGCGGCAGGGCACCACTTTCCTGGTGGACATCAACATCAGCTCGCAGTCGCCGCAAAAGGCCGCGGCCATCGCCAACGCGGTGGCGGACGCCTATTTCGAGGAGCAGGTGCGTGCCAAGAACGACGCGACGCGGATAGCCGCGAGCTGGCTGGGCGGCCAGATCAACGAGTTGAAATCGCGGGTGGGGGCGTCCGAAAAGGCGGTGGAGGATTTCCGCTCCGCCAACAATCTGACGGTGTCGCAGGGCGTCACGGTCAACGACCAGCAGATCACCGACCTCAACAACAAGCTGGTGGCCGCGCGGGTGCAGACAGCCGAAGCGCGCGCCAAATACGACCAGGCCCAGCAGATCTCCAAATCCGGCGGCGATCCCGGCGGCATCAATGCGGCCATCTCCTCCGAGATGATCACCAAGCTGCGCACGCAATATGCCGACATCGCCAAGAACGAGGCGGAGATGTCGAGCCGTTACGGCGCCCGTCATCCCTCCGTCGCCAATGTGCGCGCGCAGCTCCGCGACACACAGAAGCTGATCAACGACGAAATCCGGCGCATCCTCGATTCCACCCGGCACGAATACGACGTGGCGAAATCGCGCGAGGCCTCGCTGCAGCAGAGCCTCGACCAGTTGCAGGGCGTCTCCACCTCCTCCGGCCAGGCCCAGGTGCGGCTGCGCGAATTGCAGCGCGAGGCGGAGGCCAACCGCACGCTCTATGAATCCTATCTGGCGCGTTCCAAGGAGACGACCGCGCAGGAAAGCCTCGAAATGCCGGATTCGCGGATCGTCACCAAGGCCGGGATTCCGATCCGCCCGTCTTCTCCGAAGACAATGCTGATCCTCGGCCTCGCGGTGATGCTCGGCTTCGGCGCCGGCGCCGTGCTCGCCTTCCTGGCCGATTATCTCGACGGGCGGATCAAGACACTGGAGCAGGCCGAGGCGATTTCCGGCGTGCCGGCACTGGCCGCGGTGCCCTCGATCAACGCACGCGAGCTTGCCGCGCGGGCCCGGCGCGGCCATGACGAACTGGGACGTTACGACCGCACCACCATGAAGCTGCTGCCGCCGGCGTTGCAGCCGCCCCTGATGCGCTATGCGATCGACCGCCCCGGCACGTTCTTTGCGGAAGCGATCCGCGCCGTGCGGCTGGCGCTCCAGCGCACCATGCGCACGCAGCCGGTGAAGGTGATCCTCGTCAGCTCCGCGCTCGACAGCGAAGGCAAGACCACGCTGGCCGGCAATCTGGCGCAGTCGCTGGCGACCCTCGGCATCCGCACGCTGCTGATCGACGGCGATCTGCGCAACCCGCAACTGACGCGCGCGCTCTGCCCGCGCGCCGACATCGGCCTGCTCGAAGTGGCGCTGGGCCGCGCCTCGGTGGAGGACGCGGTGCTGGTCGATCACAGCACCGGCCTCTCGATCCTGCCCTCGACCGCGGTCGAGCAGGTCGAGATCATCACCGAGCTGATGTTTTCCGAGCGGGTGGTCGACGTGCTCGACGACCTCCAACGCCGCTATGAGTTGATCATCATCGACTCGCCGCCGCTGGTGCCGCTGGTCGACGGCCGCGCGCTTGCCGAACTTGCCGACCGCATCATCCTGGCGCTGGCGTGGGACCAGACTCCGGGCGAGGTGTTGTCGCACACCATCAACCTGCTGTCTCCGGTCAGCGACCGCATCCTGGGAACGGTGCTGACCCAGGTCGACCTCAGCCGCCTGCAATTCTACGACTACTACCGCAGCTCGGCCTATCTGAAGCCTTATGGCGCCGCCAGCCTCAACGCCGGAGCCGCGAAGTGATTGCGCGCGGCCCCTCCCGCCAGCTTCCGCGCGTCATGCTGGCGCCGGCCGGCTCGCCACGGCCACAACCGGCGTCGGTTGGCACGGCCGCGCGCCCCCCGTCCGACCGGTTGATCGAAACGCTAGCGACCGGTTCGATGCTGCTGGCCGTGATCGCGACCTTCACGATCTCGACGGCGATCCTGACCAACTGGAAAATTCACTACGTCACCGCCGGCGGCGGCTTCTACGAGAAGCTTCATCCAGCCACCTATTTCACCTTGCTCGCCTTCGCCCTGCTGCTGCTGCGCAGCCGCGGACCGATCGGCGAGCTCGAGCGGATGTTTTCCGCCGCGAAGCTGCTGCTGTTCTATCTGGCATGCTGGCTGTTCCTGCTGATCCAGGTGATCATGCTGGAACGGCCCTTCACGGTCATCATCGACACCTTCCTGCTGCCGGTGCTGCTGTGCCTGGTGATCTGGGAACTGGCGCCGGCGCAACGACGGCTGCTGGTCGGCGCCGTTCATCTCACCGTGCTGGTCAACGTGGTGCTCGGCTACTACGAGTTCTTTTCCGGCCACCGGCTGGTGCCGCTGACGCTCGGCGACGTCCTCGTCACGGGCGAGTGGCGTGCCGCGGCGCTGCTCGGCCATCCCCTCACCGCGTCCGGCCTGATCGCTGCCTAATTGATGGCCCTGGGGCTGCGTCCCGCGCTGTGCCCGCCGCTCGTGCTGCGGCTACCGCTGATCGCGTTCTGCCTGACCTCGCTGATGGCGTTCGGCGGCCGCACTTCGCTGGTGGCAACGCTCTCGATCGTCGGGATATGCCTCGGCGTGGAAGCGGTGCGACTGCTGCGCGGCCGGCGCGTGCCGCTGCCGGCGGCAATCGCCGCCATCTGCATCCTGTTCGCTGCCTGCGCCATCGTGTTCGCAGCGTTCGATCTCGGCATCTTCGACAAGATGCTGCTGCGATTCTCCTCCGACAAGGGCAGCACGCTGGCGCGTTATGCCACCTTCAGCCTGCTGTCGCATTTCGATTGGCACGAGCTGTTGCTCGGCCCCAATCCGATGCGCGTCAATGCGCTGCAGAGGCAGCTCGGGCTCAATTACGGCATCGAGAACTTCTGGGTCTCCTGCATCGTGCAGTTCGGCATCATCCACACGGTCGCACTGACGATCGGGCTGGCCTGTTTCTTCGTCGAGATGATCCGCCGTTCCGACCATACGGTGTGGGCGATCATGCTGCTGATCGGCGTGATCGCGGCGAGTTCTGTCAGCTTCTCGTCGAAGAACCTCCAGCTCGCGCAATTTGTCATTCTCATCTCGCTGCTGTTGCCGCGCAGCCGGCCGCGCGTCGCGGCCCCAGTGCCGGCTGCCGCGCGCGCCTATCGCGCCATTCCGGCGTAACTCGGGGACCTGCATGACGATCTATGTCGACAACACCCATCTCGGACGTCACGTCACCGGCCTCGAGCGCATCACGCTGGAGCTGTTCTCGGCAGCCGCGCTGGCGCCGCTCGACATCGTGCCGGTGACCGCGCGCGGCACCCGGCAGATGGTGACAACGCAGACGCTGGGCCTGCCGATGCGGCTCGCCACCTCCTCCTCGATCCTGCTCTGCCCGGGATTTCCGCCGAGCCCGCTGCTTCGCCCGTTCGCCGCGCGGGTGCTGCCCTACATCCACGACGATTTCCTGCTGACGCGGCGCGCCGACCTCAACGCGCGGGCCCGGCTCTACATGGCGGCGCCGTTCAAGCTGGCGCTGCGACATTATCCGCGCTTCCTCGCCAATTCCAACGACACCAAGCGAAGGCTGGAACTGCACTGCCGGCGCGACGCCGAGATCACGCTGTACCGTCCCCCCGTACGCAACGTGTTCGAACTGGAGCCGGAGCCGCGTGCCACGCGGCCGGCAAAACCGCAGCCGCTGCGGCTGGTCGCTCTCGGCACCGTCGAGCCGCGCAAGAACTTTGGCGCGGCGGCGACCGTCGTCAGTGCGCTGCGCGCCAGGGGCTTTGCCGACGCGACGCTGGACATTGTCGGCCGGCAGGGCTGGGGCGACGATTGGGAATTGCTGAAGAGCATTCCGGGCGTCACGCTGCACGGCTACCAGCCGGCGGAACAGGTCCGGCACTTGCTCGACGCCGCCGACATGTTCATCTGCACCTCGCATGACGAAGGCCTCGGCCTGCCGCTGCTGGAGGCGCAATATGCCGGCCTGCCGATCGTCGCGCCCGATGCGGCGATCTTTCGCGAGGTGCTGGGCATCTCCGGCATCTACATCGATCCGACCGAGCCGGTGTCTGCGGCTGACCGCATTGCCGCCGCGCTGTCCGGCGCCGAATGGCGCGGGCGTTACGCCGCGCTCGCGGAGCAGAACCTGAAGCGTTGGAATGCGCTGGCCGGTGGGGACCGCGACGCCGTCATCGGCCTGATCGCCGATCTCGCCGAGGCGGCGTGAACGACCGCCTCGCTCTTCAACCGGGTCCGGATTTCTCATCCTTGCAGCACGATAGCCACCACACGCGACATCTCGACGGACTGCGGATCGTTGCGGCTTCCGCCGTCGTCGTCCTGCATTACGCGGACTATCTGAAGGACCAGCCGGCCGGCCGGTTCATGGTCGACCACAGCTGGCACTTCAACCTGTTCGTCGACCTGTTCTTCGTGGTGTCCGGCTTCGTCATCGCGCGTCAGTACTTCGATCGTGTCGGCGACGCGGCCTCGACTGCGCGCTTCCTGTGGCGGCGGATCGCACGAATCTATCCGCTGCATCTGGCGACGCTGGCATTCTACGTGGCGATTGCGGTCGCGCTCCATTACGGATTGGCGAGGGGCGACAACGCGGCGCGCTATCCCTTCTCGGATCTACCCGCGCAACTCCTGCTGCTGCACGCTTTCGACGGCGCCAGGCTGACGTTCAATTTCCCGAGCTGGTCGCTGTCGGCGGAAATGTTCTGTTACCTGCTGTTTCCGCTGGTCGCCGCGGTTGCGGCACGGCGAAAGGCGCTGATCATCGCTCTGGTGGTTCTGCCCGCAATTGCCAACAGCCTCTATGCGTTGCTTGCGGGTACCGAGCCCTGGGCCGACTGGATCAACAAGGGCGGCGCCTTCCGGGCATTGCCGGGCTTCAACCTCGGCGTCGCCTGTTACCTGTTCCGCGACCGGATCGCCGGCTGGCCTGTCATGCCAGGCTTGTTCGTCGGATCGCTCGCCGCCTTCATTCTGCTGGGCTGGCTGCTGTCGCCGATGGCGGCGCTGATCGCGGTCTATGCCATCGCCCTGCTGGCGATCCAGTCCGATTGCGGCGGCCGCTCGACGCTGTTCTCGCGGCTCGGCTTCGAGCGTTGGTCGGAACTGACTTATTCCTGCTACATGCTGCATATCCCGGTCGCGACCGTCGTGCTGACGTTCGGCGCGCGGCTGCTGTCGCCGGCTGTTCCCGACGCCAGGCTGCTGCTTGCGCCGGTCGCCATCGTGGTCCTCGCGGCTGCCAGCGTCATCTCGTTGCGCTATTTCGAAACGCCGCTCCGGCGATACCTCACATCGGCCTATGACCGCCGCTTCGCGTCATCCACTGCCGTGTCCGCGATCCCGCGGCAGGAGAGCGCGACATGAGCGTGACGGTGCAGCCATCGCACGACTGGGCCGCGGCACCGTCGCTCGCGCCGGCCGCCAGCCGCAACGCTGCGATCGACAGCATGCGCGGCATTGCCATCCTGATGGTGATCGGTATCCATTCGCTGCAGCAGCCGCTGGATACGCCCTGGGCCGTCGCGGTCGACGCGGCGCTGCGGCCCTGCGTGCCGGTGTTCCTGTTCGCATCGGGTTATCTGACCGCGCTGTCGGGCCGCGTGCCGCTGACGCGGCGCATCACAGCCGCCCTGATCCCGTACGCGATCGCCTTCGCCGCCGCCTACCTCTACATGGCGCTGCATAATCCGGCGATGGACCACCGTGCGACCACGGCGCTGGCCCGGTTCGTGCTCGCTTACGTCTTCGTGTACTACTACGTCTTCGTCTATATCGGCTGCACCATCGTGATGTGGCTGCTGCTTGCCATCACAGCTCACGCATCCGAGCCGAACCGAAGGCTCGGCCTCCTGCTCGCGCTCGCGATCGCCGCCGGTCTGATCGCCGGGAGCTATGTCGACCCGGCCCTTGCCCGCCTTGGTTTTTCGGAATCGCTGATCGAAGAGGTCCGCCTGCGCGATATTCCGTTCTGGTTCTCGTTCATGGCCGCGGGGGCATTGCTGGCGATGGCCGGCACGGCGATGCAAGCGGATCTGCGCCGCCTCCTCCCCGTGGCAACGCTGATGGCCTATGCGGTCTATGCGACGGTACGGATCGGTGGCGTCGGCGACGCGGCGGCTTACGATTCGACCGCCTTCTTCGCCTACGCCACGCTGCTCTGCTGCTGGCTCGTGCTGGCGCAGCCGCGATCGGAGATACTCGCTGCGATCGGCTCCGGCAGCTACTTCATCTATCTCTGGCACATCTTCATCGTGATGGCACTGCGCGACCACGCGCCGTTGCGGGAGTTCGGGCCGCTCGTGAATGCCGTGGCGACATCGGTCATCACCGGGCTCGTCAGTATCGCCGCGCTGCTCGCTGTCCGGCAGATCGCCCCTGCGCGTCTGGCGCGCTGGCTGGGAGCATAAGAATGTTGCTGCGACACACCCTGCTCTATCTGCCCGCGCAGTTCGTCGGCCCACTGTTCCAGCTTATCGCGATGATCGTCTGGACCCATCTGGTCGACGAGCCCACGCTGGGCGTGCTGACGCTCGTGACGGCGACACATGAGCTGCTGCAAATCGGTCTCCTTGCCTGGTGGTCGCAATATGCGTTGCGGTTTTCCGGCCGTTACCAAGACGGCGACGCGCCGCGCTTCTACCGGACCGAGAACGCCGTCCTGCTGATGTCGGTGGTGCTGCAAAGCATCGCCATCGTCGGTTTCCTGCTGCTCGTGATCGCGCCCGGCGCCAAAAGCGCCATCCTGGTCGCCGCTGTCGGCTACGTCATCACCCGCTCGCTCAATCTCTATATCGGCGAACGCGCCCGGGTTCGGCAGCAGATTGGGGTCTATTCGATCCAGCAGATAGCCGGTCCGGCATTCGGCTTCCTGCTCGGGCTGCTCTTCATCAAGCTGTTCGGCCAGTCGGCGGAATGGCCGCTCGTCGGCTATGCCATCGCGCAGGCTGTCGCCGCCCTTGTCGTCCTGCCGAAGATCGGTCATGGCCGGCGCATCTGGCCGATCGATCGCGAGATCGTCGGACACGCGCTGCGCTACGGCATTCCTCTGATCGTCGGCGGCGGCCTGGGCTGGGTCGGGCTCAATGCCTCGCGATTCATCGTCAACGAAATGCAGGGCGTGGCGGCCGCAGGCCTGTTCGCGGTCGGTTACGGCCTCGGCCAGCGTGCCGCCGCGGTGGCCGCGATGCTGGTGACGGCCGCCGCCTTTCCGCTCGCCGTCAAGACCATGGAGCAAGGCGGCAGCCGGGCGGCGATGCGCCAGCTCGCCGACAACAGCGCGCTGCTGGTGGCGATCTTGGCGCCGAGCCTGATCGGCATCTACATGCTGCGCGCGGAGATCGTGCACCTGCTGATCGCGCCGCCGTTTCAGCAGGTAACGCTCGCCATTCTGCCGCTGGCGGCCCTATCCGGCGCCATCCGCAATCTGCGCGCCCATTTCGGCGACCAGGTGTTCCTGCTGCACAGCCGCACCCGCTGGATGATGGCGGTCTCCGCCGTCGACGCCACACTGACGGTGATCTTCACGGTCATCGGCTTCCGCTATTGGGGCCTTGTCGGCGCCGCCGCCGCGACCGTCGCCGCCGCCTTCGCCGGCGCGGCGGTGAGCTTTACCATCGGCTTTGCGAAGTTCGGCCTGACGCTGCCGGTGTCGCACCTTGCCCGCGTCGCACTGGCGACTGCGGTGATGGCTGGCCTCTTGCGGTTTTTCCCGGAGGCGCCGACGCTTCTGCATCTCGCCGCGCATGTCGGCGCCGGCGCCGGCGCCTATGTCGCCACGTTGGCGCTGCTCTACGCGCCGTCGCTGTTCCGCCTGCTGCGTACTCGCCCGCAGCAGGCCTGAGGCACAATTATGCTTTTCTGGCGTTCTCGAACGAACGGGCCATCGCGAACCACAGCGGCTTCTTCTGCATCGATGAATCGAACGGCAGCGGGCGCGGCAGCCGTTGCGCAAGCGGATCCTTCTTCTTCGCCGCATCCGTGTAGAACGAGTAATTGTCCGCCAGTTCCCAGGCGATCACCATCTTGACCGCGGGAATGCGCAGCACGGATGTGAGGAATTTTTCCGCCGTTTCCGCGATCATGGCGTCGCGCGTTGCGATGTCATCCGGGAACGTGTCGTCGCGCACGTCGAACTCGGTGATGTAGATGTCGACCTTGCGTTCTGCCAGCGCGTGCACGAATTCGATGAAGCGGCCGGGATCGTGCGGATAGCGCGGCTGCAGATGGCCCTGCAGTCCCACGGCATGTAGTGGCACGCCGGCGTCCTTCAATTCGTCCACCAGCCGCAGCAGGCCGCGGCGCACGGTCAGGCCGACCTCGTCGTCGCGTTCGCTCTGGGCTTCGTTGAGCACCAGCCTGGTCTTCTTGTCCACTGCTGCCACACGTTCGAAGGCGCGGCGCACATAGCCGGTTCCGAAGGCGTCGTACCAGGGCCCGAGCCGGTAGCCGCCGGGCGCCTTGTGGCCGGGCCAGAATGGCTCGTTGACGACATCCCATGAATGCAGCTTGCCTGCGTAGCGGGCGGCGACCTCCTCGATATAGCTGTCGAAAAATGCCTGCCGCTCTGGCACGCTCATGTTCTTGATCCACTGCGGAACCCAATCGTTCCAGATCAGGCAGTGACCGCGCATTGGAATGCGATGGCTTGCACAAAACTGCAGCAAACGATCCGCACTCTCGAATCGTTTCGCGCCCGGTTGCGGAAAAATCGTCCCCATCTTCATCGCGATGTCCGTCGTAACAATTTGTGTATGCGCGATGTAGAGCTCGCGATAGGCCACATCCTTCTCGATCACCGGTCCTGCAGCAGCGCCAAATACGAATCCATTTTTTGCCGCGATTGCTCCAAGTCCCTGCGATGATGCGGCAAACGTCGTCTTGCTGCACGCAGCGCCGGCGCCGGCAACGAGTGCGATGGCTTGTCGTCGCGAAATTTGTTTCATCGACTTCTCCGTCATGTGATCGCATCATCTGTGCTCGACGACATCGCGGAGCAACATCGCCATCGTTGCGTCGCAATAGATCGATTTCGTGACGATGCACGTCGAGGAAGTTTTCGACGACAAGTTCCCGTTGCTGAAGCGATGGGCATGTCGTCGTCTTGTCAATGCGTACCTCGGCCACATCGTCATCAGGAGATCGACATGTTGGAACCGCCGTCGCAACCGCATCCCAATCTCACCGTCGATGGCATCGCCATCAACATCGTCTCTCTCCCGCAGGCCGTCGACTCCATCGTGTCGGCCGCCCAGTCGGGCGACAATTTCAGCGTCTGCACGCTCAATCTCGATCATGTCGTTCAACTGCAGCAGCGCCCCGACTTCCGCGCGGCCTATCGCCGCGCGCGATTCGTCACCGCCGACGGGTTTCCGATCGTGGTGCTGAGCCGCCTGCTCGGAACCAGGATCGAACGGACCACCGGCGCCGACCTCGTCGAGCCTGTCTGTCGTGAAGCACGTCGGCAGGGACTTCCGATCTTCTTCCTCGGCGCCAGCGAGCCCACGCTTGCGCTCTCCGCAAGGCGATTATCCGAACGATTCGACGGACTGAAGGTGGCCGGATATCTCGCACCGGGCCGCAACTTCGATCCCTATTCGGCGGAGGCCGATCACGCGATAGAAGCCATCCGGGCTTCGGGCGCGCGGCTCTGCTTCGTTGCGCTCGGCGCGCCGCGCCAGGAGGTATTCGCCGCGCGCTGCCTCGACGAACTCGACGGCACCGGCATGCTCTGCATCGGCGCCGGCCTCGACTTCATCGCCGGCACGCAGGCCCGCGCGCCGTCCATCACCCAGAAATATGGACTGGAATGGGCGTGGCGGCTGCTGCACGAGCCGAGCAGGCTGGGGCCGCGCTATGCGCGCTGCATGGCCGCGGTTCCGCGCCTGGTCGCGCGCACCATCCCGCAAATCGTCAACGCACGCATGAGGAAAGCGGCATGACTTCAACGCTCACACTGTCCCTTCGCGCCCGCAACGCCAACCGCGTCAAGGCGCGCTACCAGATCTGCCTGATCCATCCGTTCGATCCGCGCGGCGAGAAAGTCGGCGGACTCGAAACCTATATCCGCGACTTCATCACCTTCCACCCCGCCGATACCGACCTTCTCTTCATCGGCGTGGACTCCCGCGGAGACCTCAAGCTCGGGGAAATCCACAATCTGACCTTTCGCGGCCGCACCTTCGAATTCCTGCCGATCTTGCATTACACCGACCAGCAGGCACGCGAAGCGGCACGCACCGTGAGCTCGTCGCTGACGGGACAGTTCTTCATGGCGCTGTTGCGCCATTTCGTGCCGATCGCTCGCCTGATCCGCGCGCGGCGCTGCACGATCGACCTGCGCCGGGTGGAATTTTCCTGGCTGCCGGCGATCCTGAGATTGCCGTTCGTGCAGATGCTGCACGGCGAAGGTGTACCGAAGATGCAAATGGATTCGCTGCTGCGAAAGTATTCCTTCGTGCACAACACCGGAGAACGGTTCGCGATCGCGATGAGCGAAAAATTCCTGTGCGTCAATCCGTTCATCACTGAGCGGCTGCAGAAGACCTATCCCGACCGCAAGGACAAGATCGACACGCTGTGGACCTGGGTCAATACCGACATCTTCAAACCTCAGCCGATGCATACCGGCACCTCCCCGTTCCGGGTGGTGTTTGCCGGAAGACTGGACGAGTTCAAGGATCCGCCGCTGATGTTCCGCACCATCGAACTCCTGCGCCAACGCATGAACGGCGATGTCGTGTTCGACTATATCGGCACCAGCAATCCGGAGCGCTTTCCGGAGTTCGCCGCGATCCGCGACATCACCGCCCGTCACGGCTTCAAGGATGCGGCGGGAATGGGAGGTAACCCTGCACCGGCGCATGCCCGGGCCCTCCCCTCCCAGGTCGAGGGGAGGCCCCGCCTCCTGCTGGGA
>OEIU01001336.1_pt1 | contig 16318 bp, 17 predicted proteins | sample 1539221 | NCBI WGS metagenome assembly OEIU01 (sample SAMN03792071, study PRJEB22550) | activated sludge metagenome | feature: wastewater treatment plant; material: activated sludge; isolation source: Wastewater treatment plant of a petroleum refinery complex | place: Argentina: Zarate | collected...
CCGCGTGGTGCAACGGTGTCGCCAGGATGGTGTTGTCGAACTCGTTCATCCCGGTGTCGAGCGCTTCGTGGATCGTGTTCCAGAAGACCTGTCGATTCCTGAGCACGACCCCTTTGGAACGGCCGGTCGTTCCGCCTGTGAACATGATGAGTTGCACATCGTCGTCGCTGGCCTGCGGCGCGTGGAAGCCGGCAGCGGGTTCCTGGAGAATGCGGCTCAGCCCGCTCTCGCTGGGCGAGTCATCGATCAGGACCGTCGGTAAGTCGATCCGTCCATCGACGTGCGAATGCAGGTATTCCGAGGTCGTGATGACCAGGCGGCACTGCGCGTCCTCGATATTCGCGCGGATGTCGTCCGGGGTCAGTCGGTAGTTCAAGGGCACGCATACCGCCCTCAGCTTGAGGATCGCGACGTAGGCGACGACCCAGTTCGCGGAGGACATCGCCAGCAGCGCGACTTTGTCGCCGTGGCCGATGCCGGACTTGCCGAGGTGGGCTGCAAGCCGATTCGCCGCTTCGTCCAGCTGCGCGTATGTGAATATGCCCTTGTCGTCGATCAGGGCGGTGCGTGAAGGAAACTTGCGCGCGTTGCGCGCGACATGCTCGGCAACCGAAGTGGTCATGTCAGTTCTCGATGATCGGCTTCACCCGGCACGGCCGTCCTCACGCGAGCCTGGCAATGACGGTTCCCTCGTCCACGACGTCGCCCTCCTTCACCAGAATCTCGGCGATCGTCCCGGAATGGCTGGACTCGACCGGAATCTCCATCTTCATCGATTCGAGGATCGCGACTGTGTCGCCGAAATCGACGGAGTCGCCGGGCGCCTTGACGATCTTCCAGACGGTGCCCGCCATCGGGCTGTCGATGTGCTTCATGCCGTTGCTCCAGTTCAGACGGGATGGACCGGGTTGCGCTTCTCGAACGCCTCGGCCCGCTTCAGCGAATACGCGTCGTAGCGACGGATCAGTTCGTCGCGCAATTCGTTCGGATGGACGACCGCCTCGACAGCCATGCTGTCGGCCGCCGCCGAATAAACGTCGATGTCGGCGCCGTACTCCTCGCGCTTCTTGGCAATGAAGGCGGCACGCTCGGTCTCCGGCAGTTCTGCGATCTGGTTGAAGTACATCGCGTTGACGGCGGCCTCGGGTCCGACCAGCGCCGGCATCGCGGTCGGCAGCGCGAGCATCGCGTCGGGCTGGGTCGGCGCGCCGGACATCGCCAGGTAGCCGCCACCGTACGCCTTCCTGACCATCACCGATATGCGAGGCACGGTCGCCTCGCAGACCGCCGAAAGCAGCTTTGCGCCGTGCCGGATGATGCCGCCCTTTTCGACCGAACTGCCGATCATGTAACCGCTGATGTCCTGCAGGAACAGCAGCGGGACGTTGAAGGCGTTGCACAGCCAGATGAAGCGCGCCGCCTTGTCGGACGAGTCGTTGAACAGCACGCCGCCCTTGACTTTCGAGTTGTTCGCGACGATGCCCACTGGTCTGCCGCCCATTCGCACCAGCGCGGTCACCATCTCCTTGGCGAACAGCGGCTTGATCTCGAGCACGCTGCCGTCGTCGGCAAGCGCGTCGATCAGGATCTTCACGTCGAAAGGTACGTTCTGGTTGCGTGGAATGACGTCGCCGAGGTTGACCGGCGAGGCCTTCGGCGCGGTGGGCGCGACGTCGGGCCTCTGCGCATACGATGACGGAAAGTACGACAAATATCGCTTGGCGACGTCGATGGCTTGCTCGTCGTTCTGCACCAACACGTCGCCCAGGCCGCTCAGGGCGCAGTGCATGCGCGCGCCACCGAGTTCCTCCTCGGTCACGTCCTCGCCGATTGCCATCTTGACCATCCGCGGCGACCCCAGGTAGGCCGTCGCCTTCTTGTCGACCATGATCACGACGTCGCAAAGCGCTGGCACATAGGCGGCGCCCGCCGGCGACGGACCGAACAGCACGCACACCTGCGGAATCGCGCCGGAGAACTTGACCTGGTTGTGAAAGATGTTGCCCCACGCGCGTCGGCCGAGGTAGCACAGCTTCTGTTCATCGATGCGGGCTCCGGCCGAATCGACCAGGTAGATCAGTGGAATCTTCAGGTCGAACGCCAGCTGCTGGAAGCGGGTGATCTTGATGAAGGTCTGGTATCCCCAGGTGCCGGCCTTGGAAGTGATGTCGTTGGCGATCACGGCCACCTTGCGACCACCGATCGATCCGATCACCGTGACCACCGCGTCGGCCGGCACGCCCTTCTCGACACCCGCCAGAAGGCCGTCCTCGAAGCTCGGTTCGTCGTCGAGCAGCAGCCGCAGCCGGTCGCGAACGAAGACCTTCCCTTCCAGCAGTTTTGCGGACTTCTCGGACAGGCGCCCGCCCTGCCTTGCCCACTCGCGCTTGTCTTCGAGCTTCTGGTAGATGTCCAACGCTTCTTCCTTTCGAATCAGGTTCCGAACAGCAACGAGCCGAGCGAACGGTCCTGGGCGACCCCCGAACTGGGCCCCTCGTGGCGCAGCGTTCCGGTCGCTAGTACCAATGCGCGGTCGGAATTCTCCAGGGCCAGCCTGGCGTTCTGCTCGACCAGCAGGATCGTCACGCCGCGCTGCCGGAGCAGGCGAACCTGACGATAGATTTCATTGACGATCATCGGCGCCAGACCCATCGACGGTTCGTCGAGCATCAGGACCTTCGGGCGCGCCATCAGTGCGCGCGCCATCGCCAGCATCTGCTGCTCGCCGCCCGAGAGGGTTCCGGCGAGTTGGTGGCGGCGTTCGGTCAATCTCGGAAACATCGACAACGCCTCGTCGAACGAAGCCTGTCGGTCGGCGTCGCGCCGCAAGAACCCGCCGATCCGGATGTTCTCCTCGACCGTCATCGCCGTAAAGATGTGACGCCCCTCTGGAACGTGTACCAGACCGAGACCGACGCGCTGTTGCGGGCTGCGGCGGGTGATTTCGGCGCCCTGGAAGCGGATCGTGCCGCGCACCCGGTCCATCACGCCCGAGATGGCGCGCAGCAGGCTGGTCTTTCCGGCGCCATTGGGCCCGATGATCGCGATCGTCTCGCCAGGCCGTACGTCGACGGAGATGTCGCGAACCGCGCAGAGGTTGCCGTAGTAGGCTGCCACGCCGGACAGCGACAGGAGCGGCTCAGGCTGCATGCGCATCCCCGAGGTAGGCGCGCACCACCGCCGGATCGGCGCGGACCTCGTCAGGCGTTCCCGAAGAGATCACCGCCCCCGTGTCCATGACGAACACCTGTTGGGACACGCTCATCACCAGTTCGATATCGTGCTCGATGAGCGCGATGCCGAGACCGCGCGCCGCCAGTTGACCAAGGGTCCTGCCCAGGGCCGCAGTCTCCTCGTCGTTCAGGCCCGCAGCAGGTTCGTCGAGGAGCAGGTACGCGGGTTCGGTCGCGAGCGCGCGGGCGATCTCGACGCGACGTTGATAGCCATACGGAAGATCGCCGGCGCGGCGCTCCCAGTACGACTCGCCGACCTCGATCAGCGCGAGCAGCTCGCGAGCGTCGGCCAGTGCGGCTCGCTCGGCGCGCCATGCGGCTGGCAGCATGAGCAACTCGGCGTAGATCGGCACACGCCGGTGCAGGTGCCTGCCGGTCGCCACGGCCTCGAGAACGGTCATCTCGGAGAACATCTGGAGATTCTGGAACGTGCGTGCGACCCCCTTTCGGCAGACCTCGTGCGGCCGTCGTCCGGCAATCGATGCGCCATTGACGGTGATGTCGCCGACATCGGGCGCGACGAATCCGGAGATTGCGTTCATCAGGGTCGTCTTGCCGGCCCCATTGGGGCCGATGATCGCCGTGATCGCGCCCGGCGCAATCTGCACCGACACGGTCGACAGCGCCTTCAGGCCGCCAAAGGCCTTGCTTACGTCGCGTGTGGCCAGCATCGCGTTACTCTCGGCGGCCGGACGGCAGAAGACGCGCACCCAGGGAGAAGAGGCCGTCGACCAATCCGGTTGGCATGAACTTCATGATAAGCACCATGGTCACCCCGAAGACCAGCGTCCGGTAGTCCTCGAAGCGGTCGAACAGGATCGGCAAGACAGTGATGATGAACGCGCCGGTGATCGCCCCCGAAACGCGGCTCAGCGAGCCGATGACCACCATCATCAGCAGCTCGATCGAGTAGCCGACTCCGAAGACCCCTGCGTTGAACGAGCGCGCCACGAACGCGTACAGGCCACCGGCCAGCCCGGTGAGGAGTGCCCCGATGGCGAACACGAAGGCCTTCGCCTGGACCACGTCGATCCCCACGCTGGCCGCGGCGGGGGACGACATCTTCAGGGCCCTGAGCGTTCGGCCGATTCGATGCCCGAATATGTTGTTTGCCACGAACACCGACAGCGTCAGCGCGATCCAGGAGACGACGAAGAGAGCATTCATCGACGAGGTATCGTGCCCGAATACCGTGAACTTCGGTACCGACATGCCAGGATCGAGCCCCCCTGTCCAGTCGCGCGCGTTCGCGAAGCCGATGTACATCACGGTGCCGAAGGCGAGCGTCGCCATCGCGAGGTAGTGATCGTGCAGCCTGGACAACGGTCGGCTGATCGCCCAGCCGAGAACCATCGCGCCAAGGGCGGCAGCGACGATCGCCAGCACCGGCTCGACGCCTAGCTTCGTCACGAGGTTGCCGGTGACGTATGCGCCGATCCCGAAGAAGGCCGCTTGGCCGAGCGAGATCTGGCCTGCCAGCCCCAGCATCAGGCAAAGCCCCACCGCCGAGATTGCGTTGACGACCCCGAACACCAGGATCGACTTGTGAAAGTTGTTGTCCGTGCTCCAGGCCAGAACCGGCAACAGGGCGAGGAGCAGAAGTGTGAGCCTGCGATCGATGGCCGATGACATGTTGGCCTACAGTTTCTGTGGCAGGGCGCGCCCCAGGAGCCCTTGGGGACGCAGGATCAGAACGAACAGCAGAAGGGCCAACGACACGACATCCTTGTAGACCGAACTGACGTAACCCGCCGCGAGCGACTCGGTGAGACCCAGGACCAAACCTCCGACGACCGCACCGAGGGGACTGCCGATTCCGCCGACGATGGCCGCGGCGAATCCCTTGATGGCCAGGAAGATGCCGTTGTCGTAGTGCGTCGAGGCAAGTGGCGCAAGCAAGCCGCCGGCGGCTCCGCCGACCACCCCCGCAATCACGAAGGCCGTGGCCGCGGCGCGCCCCGGAGAGATGCCCATCAGCGTCGCCGCGTAGTGATTGAGCGAGACGGCGCGCATGCTCGCACCCAGCCTCGTGTACTTCAGGAGCACCTGCAGCGCCAGCAGGAACGCAAGCAGGCCGCCGGCGATCCAGAGCGCCTGCGACGACACCGTGAGCGGCCCGACCGCCACCGATGCAGGGCCGGAAAATGCCGGCGGGAACAGCGTGTCCTTTCCGAGCCAGACCTGGGCTGCCCCCTTCAGCGCGATCCCTGCGCCGAGCGTGATCATCACCTGCGCGATGTGGTTGTCCCGATCCACGTCCGAGAGGCCCACCTGGTAGACGACCCAGGCGATGACGCCACTGAGCACGGCGGCAAGAAGAAACGCCGGAGCGATCGGAACGTGATGTACCCCGGTGAAGTAGGCGTACAGCATTCCGCCCGCCATCACGAATTCGCCATGCGCGAAGTTCACGACGCGGTTCGTCGCGAAGACGATCGTGAAGCCGATCGCGATCAGCGCATAGATCGCGCCGATCGTGATCCCCGAGACGACGATCTGGCCCAGCATTTCTTCAGCGCCCCCGGACGTCAGACGAGCTCACTCGTCGACCTTCCATTCGCCGCCTTTGACCACCAGCAGGACCATCGACCGGGACTCGGGATCCGGGCCGTGCGACTTCGGCGAAAGCCGGTAGATGCCGTTGCCGCCGACCACGGTCACGGTCTCCATCGCGTCGCGCAGCGATTGGCGGGTGATCGGGCCCGAGATCTTCTTGGCGGCCGCCTCGATGATCAGCAGGGCGTCATAGCTGTGCGCGGTGAAGGTGGCGGGCGCTTCCTTGTAGCGTGCCTTGTAGTCTTCATAGATCTTGGTGACGATCGGACGCATCGGATCGTCGGCGGCAAGCGTCTCCGGCGCGAGCAGGCGCATCGACGAGACGTAGGTACCTTCTGCATTCGCGCCACCCTGCACGATCAGGTCCTTGCTGGCCGCGGCGAAACTGTTGTAGATCGGTTTCTTGAAGCCGACCGCGGCCGCATTCTTCAGGATGATCGTCGGCGCCGGGAACGCGCTCCAGACGAGCATCGCCTGCGCGTCGGAATCCTTCACGCGCAGCACTTGCGCCGTGATGTCCGCGTCCTGCCGGTTGAACTCCTCGTGGCGCGAAACCTGCACGCCGTATTGCGGAGCCAGCTCCTTGACCACGTTCGCGCCGGATTGCCCGAACCCGTCGGCCGCGCTCATCAGGCCGATTTTGGTAATGCCGCGCTTCTTGAAGATGCCCAGCAGGTGCGCCGCGACGACCCGGTCCGTCGGCGGCGTATTGAAGACCCAAGGCGTCACCGGCACCGTCATCTTCTCCGTCCCGGCGTGCGTGACGGACACCACCTTCAACTCATTCGCGATCGGGCCGACGGTCAGGCTCTCTCCGGAGCTCGACGGGCCGATGATGGCGACGACGTTGTCGGACTCCGCGAGCCTGCGGAATTGCTGCGCCGCCTTCGTCGTGTTGCCCTCTGTATCGTAGACGATGCCCTCGATCCTCTTGCCGTTGAGCCCGCCGGCCTTGTTGATCTCGTCAATCTTCATCCGGAAGCCGCGCTCCTCCGGTACGCCGAGGAAGCTCGCCGGTCCCGAGAGGGCGAAGATTCCGCCGATCTTGATCGTCTCCTGTCCGTGCGATACGGTAGCCGCCAGCATCATTGCGATGGGCGCGCACAGCTTCGCCAGCTTCGCGGCTGCGCGGTAGGGTCGGGTGGTGACTGCCAGGTGAAACATCGATGCCTCCTCTGCGCGGCCCTTCGTGACGGGCCATGGGTTTGTGAACGCAAACTAGATTTCGACAAGCGGGTCGGCGACCGGATAGTCGGTATAGCCCGCTTCGCCTTCGGTATAGAACGTGGCACGCTGCGGCTCGGCCCATGCCCTGCCCGAGCGGATCCGCTCCACGAGGTCGGGGTTCGCGATGAACGGACGGCCGAACGCAACGAGGTCGGCCTTCCCGGACACCAGAGCGGCCTCTGCGCTGTCCGGCGTATAGCCGCCGGCGGCGATCAGCGAGCCCTTCCAGTGTCTGCGAGAGAACGCTACCGCGTCGACCGATGCGCCCGTCGCGGCCCGATCGCCGCTCACCTCGACGTTGATCACGTGCAGGTAGGCGATGCCCAGCGAGTTCAGGCCCTCGATCGCCGCCGCGAACAGGCTCGCGGGATCGTCGTCGACCGCACCGTTGAACACACCGAACGGCGACAAGCGGACGCCGACCCGGTCGGCACCGATCCGGTCGGCCAGACTGACGGTGACCTCTCGAAGAAGCCGGCAACGGTTCGCGATCGATCCGCCGTACTCGTCGGTGCGCAGGTTCGAGCTCGAGTGCAGGAACTGGTCGACGAGGTAGCCGTTCGCTGCGTGCAGCTCGACCCCGTCGAAGCCGGCCGCGATGGCGTTCGCAGCAGCCTGCGCGTAGCCGGCCACGATGTCGTCGATGCCGGCACGATCGAGCGCAACCGGCACCGGCATCGGCTGCAGCCCGCCCGGCGTGAAGATCCTTCCCGGCGCGGCGATGGCCGACGGCGCAACTCCGCGGGTGCCTGGCTGCCGGTTTTCGGGGTGAGTGCAGCGACCGACGTGCCAGAGTTGCAGCAGGATCGTGCCGCCGCGCTCGTGGACCGCATCGGTCACCGCTCGCCATCCGCGAATCTGCTCCTGGGCGTAGATACCCGGCGTGCGCGGGTAGCCCTGGGCCTCGGGGCTGATCTGGGCCGCTTCGGCCACGATCAGCCCGGCCCCCGCCCGTTGCGCGTAGTAGCGCGCGTTCAACGTCGTCGGAACACCGCCTGCACCGGCGCGCGAGCGCGTCATCGGAGCCATGGCGATCCGGTTTCGCAGCCGCCACGCTCCGAGCGTGATCGGCGAAAGCAGCCGCTCGTGACTGCTCATTGCGCGCCCGCCAGTTGCCTGTAACGGGCGAGGCTGCCGCCCCGCATCACCTTGCCCGGGAGCGGATGGCCGACGATCTCCTCGGCCATGTGCGCGCACTCGATCAGCTTCTCGAGGTCGATCCCGGTGGCGACGCCCATTTCGTCGCACATGAACACCATGTCTTCGGTGCAGATGTTTCCAGCGGCGCCCTTGTGCCCGGCGAACGGGCACCCGCCGAGGCCCGCGCAGGTGGTATCGAACTGCCGCACGCCCAGGCGCAGCGCAGCGTACGCGTTCGCCAGCCCGGTGCCTCGCGTGTCGTGCAGGTGCAGGCCAATCGCAAGGTCCGGCCAGCGGTCGCGGACCGCGCCGATTGCCCGTTCGACCGACAGCGGCGTTCCCCATCCCACGGTGTCGGCGAGATACACGCCTCGAAGGGACACCGCCGACTCGGCCGCCAGCTCGAGAACCTGCCCGACCATGGACACGACCTTGCGCGGATCGATGTAGCCTTCGAAGTTGCATCCGAAGGCAGTCATCACGTAGCCCCACTCCACCGGAATGCCCTTCTCCCGGTAGACGTCGAGCCAGCGACGCTGCTCTTCGACCGTCTGCGCGATGTCCATGCCGGTGTTCTTGACGCAGAAGGTCTCGGAGGCGGTCAGGCGGATGGCCCCCACGATGTCCAGCGGCGTCTCGAGCGCGCGCATCAAGCCCTTGGTGTTGAGCCACAACCCCGTGTAACGAACCCCATCGCGTTTGCGGATTTGCGCGGCGACTTCGGCGGCGTCGGCCATCCCGGGAACACGTTGCGGATTGACGAACGAAACACAGTCGATCTGCCGAACGCCGGTCTGCGCAAGCGCCTCAATGAAGGCCACCTTGCGAGCCGTGGGGATGTCGCTCGACTCGATCTGGAACCCCTCGCGGGGGCCCTCTTCGTGCAGCGTGACGGAAGCAGGCAGGTCGGCCATCGACGTCTCTCCGAACAGCCGGCGCTACTCGAGCGCCACGCCCGCCAGGTTGCCGGTCAGGAACCTGTTCGGCTTGAGGAAGAACGAGAGCACCAGCGCTCCGTTCGGCGACCTCGCGATGTGACGGTTGCCGGCCGGCCGCCAGACATAATCGCCTTGTCGCACCTCGCCTTCCTCGTCCACGATGCTCCCCTCGAGTACGAAGGTCTGCTCGATCTCGACGTGTTCGTGCAGCGGCAACTCGGTTCCAGGCTGCCACCGGAACAGGGCGGTCAGGAGGCCTGTCTCCTTGTCCTGTAGCAGGACCTTCATGTCGACGCCCGGGGTCGGCGTCGGCTTCCAGGGCAGGCTTTCGACTTCGACGTAGCGTGAAGCGAGTCCGGAGAGCAACTCCTCGTTCTTCAGATGGGGCGTGGATGCAGCCATGTCGGGTTCCGGATGTTGCGGCCGCCGGATGGCCAGCAGCTCAAACTAACAAGCGTTCGTATGTTATACGGATCGCCGCAAATGTCAATGCTCCGCCGGGCGCTCAGCCCTCGGCGACGAACCAGGCCGGCTTGCGCTTCTCGAGGAAGCTGCGAATGCCCTCCTCGGCCTCGTCAGAGGACCACATTTCGGCGACTCGGTCGACTGTGTATTGGAAGTTCTCTTCGTGGCCATGACGGTCGACAAAGTCCACGAGCCGCTTCGTCGCGGCGACGGCCGACGGCGCGCAGCGCAGAAAGCGGGCCGCCTGCCTTGCAGTCGCCGCGTCGAGTTCGGTGGACGGAACGACCTCGTGAACGAGGCGCATCGAGCGCGCCTCTTCGGCGCTGAACGGCGCGGCGTTCAGGAACACGGCCCGTGCATTGGACACGCCGATCTTTCTTACGACATAAGGAGAGATCATGCTGGGCAGCAACCCCAGGCCCACCTCCGACAGACAGAACCGGACATCCGACGCGCAGACGACAACATCGCAGATCGCGACGAGGCCCACCCCGCCCCCGTACGCCGGGCCGTTGATGCGGCCCACGACCGGCTTGGAGAGCGTGTCGAGCTCGCGCAGCCAGAGGGCGAGCTTGCTCGCTTCGGCGATGCGGTCGGCGTGCTTGCGGACACGCTGGCTCTGCTGGTACTGGAAGTCGCCCCCGGAACAGAACGCGTCGCCCGCGCCGGTCAGCACCAGGACCCGGATCGCGGGATCGGCGTCGACCGCGGCCACGACCGCCCGTGCTTCGTCGTACATGTCGCCGTTCATGGCGTTCTTGACCTGCGGGCGGTTGAGCGTCAGGCACGCCACGCCTTGCTCGCTGACCTGGAACTCGATCGTGTTGTAGCCCATCGCCTTCCCCTCGCCTGACCCTTCAAGATTGACTAACGTACGTTAGTTAATATAGCATTGCCGGCATCGAAGTCAAATCGGGTGAACCGACCATGTTCCGTCTGACCGATGAGCAGACCTTGTTCGAGGATTCGCTGATCAAGGCAATCGGGCGAACGTCGCCGCTGGAGAAGGTCCAGGCGCTCGACGCAGCGAAGAAGTTCGACGACGATCTCCACGCGACGCTCGCTCAGCTCGGGGTCTGGGGACTCGGCGTCCACGAGCGGCACGGCGGCAGCGGCGGCAGCAACATCGAGCAGATTCTTGCGCTAAGAGCCCTGGGCAATCTCGCGACCTCGATGGCCGTCTTCTGCGTCGTCCAGTTCATGGTCACGCGGCTGCTGAAGGACAACGCGAACGAGGAGCAGAAGAAGAAATACCTGGAGCCGTTAGCGGCGGGACGGATGAAGGCCTCGTTCTGCCTGACCGAGGCCGGCGGCGGCACGGACATCCTGCGGGCGATGAAGACCCGGGCCGTCAAACGCGACGGCATGTACCGGATCACGGGCGCGAAGATGTGGATCAGCGGGGCAACGACGTCCGACTTCTACGTGGTGCTCGCCCGCACTGCCGAGGGGAAGACCGAGGGCGTTTCGATGCTGCTCGTGCCTTCGGACGCGCCGGGAATATCGGCTCGCGAGGTCGACACGTTCGCGATCAACGGCTACGACACCTGCCAGGTCTACTTCGATGACGTCGCGGTGCCGGAGTCCAACCTGCTCGGCGCCGAAGGGAGCGGATTCCGGCAGGTGCTCGCGACGCTGAACTCGGAGCGAATCAATGCCGCGGCCGTCGCACTCGGGATCGCCCAGGGGGCGCTCCAGTACGCTGCGGAGTACGCCAAGGTGCGGCCGGCATTCAAGCGGACTCTCTCCGAATTGCAGGCGGTCCAGCACATGCTGGCGAACGCGGCAACCGAGCTGGAGATGGCCTGGACCTTTCTGCTCCAGACGGCGCAACTCGACGACGAGGGCGCGCCGGTGGACGTGGCCAGCTCGATGGTGAAACTCGCGGCGTCGAACGTGGCGAAGCGAGCAGCCGACGTCGGGATGGACGTCATGGGTGGCGCAGGCTTCGACACGTCGAGCCCGATGCAGCGGTACTACCGCGATCACCGTCTGTACGTCTTCGCGCCGCTGAATGACCAGATGTGCAGAAACCTGATCGCCGAGCGCTATTTCGGATTCAAGCGGGCGTTCTAGGGGCGGCCATGACGATTCGCGGTGAATCCGGGGCGCAGGGGGCAGACGGCCTCGGCGGTCGCGTGGCCGTGGTCACGGGCGGCGCCGGCGGCAATGGCCAGTCGATCGCGCTGGCGCTCCATGCAGGCGGGTACCAGGTCGTTCTTGCGGACATCGACGGGGCACGATTGGCTCGCGTGCGCCGTAGCGCCTTCGGAGACTCGGCGGAATGCATGACCGTCGTGTGCGACGTCTCCAACGCGGCGGATTGCGAGCGCGCGGGACGCTCGATCGTCGACGCCCACGGACGGATCGACGTGCTCGTCAACGGCGCCGGCCTGTATCGCGTCAACCGGATCGGGGACGCGGACTTCCGCGCAACGTACGAGTTGCTCATGCGGGTGAACGTCGAAGGCGTCTTGAACATGTCGTTGGCGCTGCGGGCGCAGCTCGAGCGTGCCCAAGGCGCGATCGTGAACATCGCGTCGATCGAGTCGTTCCTGGCCGGCTCGTCCTCGGTGGGCTACACGGCTTCGAAGACAGCGGTTGCCGGACTCACGAGGGCGTTGGCGGCGGAACTCGCTCATCAAGGCGTGCGGGTGAACGCCGTCGCGCCCGGCATCGTCGATACCCCGATGGTCGCGCACCTCACCGGCGACGAGCGCGCGCGTCAGCGAGCGCGCAGCCGCATTCCAATGAAGCGATTCGCCGCGCCAGAGGAAATCGCGGGCATCGTGGCTTTCCTCGCATCCCCGGCAGCGTCGTACATGACCGGCTCGGTCGTCGTCGCTGACGGTGGCTACCTGCTCGGTTGATGGAGTCTTCGATGCCAATCGATGAACCTGGGCCGCGTCGACAGATCCATACCCGCGAGATCGTGAGCCGCGGGTACGTCCGCGACGATGGCATGTTCGACATCGAGGCCGAGCTGGTCGACCACAAACCGTTTGTCTACAAGGACCGCGAGCGCGGCGACATGCGGCCAGGAGCGCCGATTCACCAGATTCGTGTGCGCGTCACGGTCGACAACGACCTGATCGTCAGAGACATCGCCTGCGAGATGCTTGAGATTCCGTTCGGCTACTGCCGAGGGGCGCTCGGCAGCGTGCGGTCGCTCGTCTCGGTGTCGGTGGGGCCCGGATGGCGCCGGGCAGTGGACGATCGCATGCGCGGAAGGAAGGGCTGCACGCATCTGCGCGAGCTGCTGTACTGCGTCGGCACCGTCGTGTTCCAGGCGATCTCTCCGTACCGTGAGCAGTTCATGAGCGAGATCGGCGCGCCGAAAGGCGGCGATGACGGCTTGCCGTTCTTTCTCGACCAGTGCTATTCGTGGTCGACGGACAGTCCGGTCGTCCAGGAGTACTTCCCGGTGCACTTCCGTCGCAAGGTCGAATGACCGGGCCGCGGCGAAGGACGTATGGCGAGTGGAGGCGCATATGCAGGCGAGCTGGTTCGAAAAGACGTTCTCGCTGCGGGGGCGAACGGCGTTGGTCACCGGCGGTGCGGGGGGCCTCGGGTCGGCCATGGCCCACGCACTCGGCATGGCCGGCGCGAGGGTCGTCGTCAATGGACGCGATGCGCGTCGCTGCGAGGAGTTGGTCGCCGCGCTGACTGGTTCCGGCGTCGAGGCCCTCTCCGAGCCCTTCGATGTCGCTGACGAAGAGGCAGTCGTCCGGGGGATTGCACGGCTACGGGATCGAGGCGTCGTCATCGATACGCTGGTGGCCAACGCCGGGGCGCAGAATCGCAAGGCGGTGCTCGAGATGCCGCTGGCGGAGTGGCAGGCCTTGATGGGCGTCCACGTCAACGGCGCATTCAACTGCGCACGCGCCTGCCTTCCGGCGATGCTCGAGCGAGGGTTCGGCCGAATCATCGTGATGTCGTCGGTGGCAGGCCAGGCTGCCCTTCCCAATGTCGCCGCGTATGCGACGGCCAAGGGCGCACTGGCATCGTTCACCCGCGCGCTCGCGGTGGAATATGGCGGCCGCGGCATCACGGCGAACGCATTGGCCCCCGGCTTCGTGCGTACCACGCTGACCCGCGCGCTGCAGGAGAACCCCGAGTTCCAGAAGTTCCTCGAATCCGGGGTGCCCGCAGGCCGCTGGGCCGATCCGCAGGAGATCGCCCCCGCCGTGGTTTTTCTCGCCTCGGCGGCAGGTTCGTTCGTCAACGGCCACGTGCTGACCCTCGATGGCGGCATGCTGGCGCGGATGTGAGGTGCGCTGCAGTGTTCCACCACGTGGTCCTGATGGAGTTCACCGCTGCGGCGGATCGGCATTTTTTCGACCAGGTCGAGGCATTCGCCGAGCGCGTCCGCCGCGACGCTCCGAACCTCTTGCGATACGTGTTCAGTCGAAACATCGCTTCGCGAAGCGACGGCCTGACGCACGGGATCGTCTCGAGTTTCGTGAGCGCTGCCGATCACGATGCCTACCAGGTTTCGGACGTGCACCAGCAGATGAAGGCGTACATGACACCGTTTATCGCGCGAATCATCGTCTGTGAAATCGACGAGGAGCAGCCGTGAGCGCCCGCGCCGACAGCCAGCTTGGTCGCTTTCTCGCGCTACACGGCATCGCAGACTACGAAGCGCTATGCGATCGCGCCGCCAGAGACCCCGACTGGTTCTGGCGTGCGGTGATGGAGTTCCACCGCTTGCGCTTCTTCCGGCCATTCGACCAGCTGCTGGACACGTCGCTGGGCCCCGAGTGGGCTCGCTGGTGCACGGGCGGGACGACGAACATCGCATGGAACTGCCTGGATCGGGTAATCGAGGCGGGGCGCGGCGAGCATTCGGCAATCGAATGGACAGGCGAGACCGGCGAATGCCGAGCGCTGAGCTATCACGAGCTCGCCGCGCTCGTGCGACGCGTGGCCGACGGTTTGGCCCGGCTGGGCTATCGCGAGGGCGACGTGGTCGGCCTGTACATGCCGATGGTGCCGGAAACCATCGCGGCCTACCTGGCGATCGTCAGTCTCGGAGCAATCGCCCTTCCGATGTTCTCCGGGTTCGGCGCGCAGGCGGTTGCCGAGCGCTTGACCGACGCGGGAGCCAAGGGGGTCGTGACCGCCGACGTCACGCTGCGACGGGGCAGGAAGATCGCGATGCTCGAGGTCATCGAGGAGGCGGTGACCTCGGTACCGACGCTCGAACACGTCTTCGTGGTCGCTCGCGATACGGTCGCCCGGTTCCCGGGAGGTGGCCGCACGCGCTCCTGGGACGACCTCATCTCTGCGAGTGGCGAACGTCGTCCCGTCGAGCTGCCGGCGGAAGCGACAGCGATGATTGTCTACACCTCCGGAACGACGGGCAAGCCCAAGGGTACCGTCCACTCGCACTGCGGCTTCATGACGAAGGTCGCGCTCGATTTCGGCCTGATCCTCGATCTCCAGTCGAGTGACCGACTCCTGTGGATGAGCGACATGGGTTGGCTGACCGGCCCGATCCTCGCGGTCGCGGTGCCACTGATGGGAGCGACCCTGGTGCTTGCCGAAGGCGTTCCGGATTACCCCGAGCCCGGACGCCTGTGGAAGCTGGTGCAGGACTACCGGATCAGCTTCCTGGGCGTGGCGCCGACCATGATCCGCGCCTTCATGCAGCAACCGCCGGAGGTAGTTGCGCGGTACGACCTGTCGAGCCTGCGCGTGACGGCAGCGACGGGCGAACCGTGGACGCCCGAAGCATGGACCTGGTTCCGCCGGGAGGTCGGCCGCGACCGTGTGCCCTTGCTCAATTACTCGGGCGGAACCGAGATCGGCGGCGGAATCGTTGCGGGTACCGTATTGCACGAAGATCTCGAGCCTTGCGCGTTCGCCGGGCCGATCCCGGGCATGGGCGCAATCGTCGTCGACGAAGCCGGCAACCGGGTCGGCGCCGGCCAGGTAGGAGAACTGGCACTCTCGGTTCCGTCGATAGGATTGACGAGGGGCTTCTGGAACGATCCGCAGCGCTACGTGGAGAGCTATTGGTCGAAGATACCCGGACTCTGGGTGCATGGCGACTTCGCTTCGATCGACACGCGCGGCCGCTGGTACATCCACGGCCGCTCGGACGACACCATCAAGATCGCGGGCAAGCGGACCGGGCCAGCAGAGATCGAGGCGGCATTGCTGGCCACCGGAAAGGTCGCCGAGGCCGCGGCAGTGGGTGTACCCGACGCCCTGAAGGGCTCTGCCGTCGTATGCGTGTGCGTGCCGTCCAGGCACGCAGCAGCCGACGCCGACCTCGCCGACGAACTGCGTTCGGCGGTCGTCCAGGCGCTGGGATCGTCGTTCCGGCCGAAGTCAGTGCTATTCGTGGCCGATATCCCGAAGACTCGAACGATGAAGATCATGCGCCGACTGGTGCGCTCGGTGCTGATGCACGAGCCTGCGGGCGACCTGTCTGGACTGGTCAATCCCGATTCGCTCGAGGCGCTCCGCAAGACGGTTGGCTAGAACATCTCAACCTATACCGTCGCGCGGCTCGCGCCGACCGACGCCCCGGCCGAGCGGGGCGCCTTGACTGCAGAGCCCGGACTGGCCTGCGCGCCGAGCATCTTGTACGCCAGGTCCGTGTGGATCCGGACAAGCTCCTGCTTGCTCATCCGGCCGTCCGGCCGGTACCAGTTGCAGACGCCCGTGAGCATTGCCAGCACGGCGAACGTGGTGACGCGGGAGTCGACGGCCTGGAAGACCCCCGTCCTGACGCCATCGTCGATGATC
>OEIU01001337.1_pt1 | contig 16289 bp, 15 predicted proteins | sample 1539221 | NCBI WGS metagenome assembly OEIU01 (sample SAMN03792071, study PRJEB22550) | activated sludge metagenome | feature: wastewater treatment plant; material: activated sludge; isolation source: Wastewater treatment plant of a petroleum refinery complex | place: Argentina: Zarate | collected...
AGAAGCGGTTCTGCGCCTGGCTCGATTGCAGGTCGAGGAAGCCGAGGATCAGCGAGCCGGCGAGGCCGAACAGCGAGGACGAGAACGAAATGCCCATGCCGCCGAGCGGGGCGGCGAGGCCTTCCTTCAGCGTATCGAATACGGCGCCTGCGTCGCCGCCCACCTTCAGGCCCTCGATCACCTTGCCGACCGACCCGACGGTTTCGATCAGACCCCAGAAGGTGCCGAGCAGGCCGAGGAATACCAGAAGGCCGATCATGTAGCGGGCGAGGTCGCGCGCTTCGTCGAGCCGCGTCGCGATCGAATCGAGCAGATGCCGCATCGTCTGCTGCGTGATCGTCAGGCGGCCGACGCGGTCGGCAAGGATCGCGGCCATCGGCGCCAGCAGCACCGGCCGACGGTCGATGGCGAGGCCCGGATCGGCGACGCGGAAATTGTTGACCCAGGCGATTTCGGGATAGAGCCGGATCACCTGGCGGAATGCGAGGATGATGCCGACCAGCAGCACGCCGCCGATCAGCGCGTTGAGCCCTGGATTGGCGAAGAACGCGACCATGATCTGCCGGTACAGCACCACGGCCACCAGCGCGCACAGCACGATGAAAACCAGCATCCGGAACAGGAAGACGCGCGGCGACGACAGCTTGGTCGGATCGAGGTCGGCATCGAGGCCGCGGGACGTGGTTTGCGACATGGTCCGTTACGGTTCCTTGCGCCGGCAACCCACCGGCATCCAGCCTGCGGGCTCAATATGGCACACAACGGGCCGGAAAACAGGTACGGCGGAGCCGAATGCCGATCCGGCACGCAGCTTATCGATGGAACATCGCGAAACGATTGTGAGGGCTACTTGCCGCGGGGCTTGAGGATTTTCACCAGCGCGCTCTGGATGGTTTCGTTGCCGGCGACGATGTTGCCGGTTTCCAGTGCGGTGTCGCGGCCGTCGATGTCGCTGACGAAGCCGCCGGCCTCTCGCACCAGCAGAATGCCGGCGGCGACGTCCCACGATTTCAGATTGCGCTCCCAGTAGCCGTCGAAGCGTCCGGCCGCGACATAGGCAAGGTCAAGCGACGCGGCGCCGAACCGGCGCAGGCCCGCGACCTTGGGCTGCAGCGCCGCCATTTCGGCCTGTGACAGCTGGAAATCGCCGCGGCCGATATGTGGCAGGCCGCACGCGATGACCGACTCGCTGAGCTGCCTGCGGCCGGCGACGCGCAAGCGCTGATCGTTGAGGAATGCGCCCTTGCCGCGCTCGGCAAGAAACAGGTCGTCATTGGCGGGATTGTAGATCAGCCCCGCGATCAGCGTGTCCTCGCGCTTGAGCGCGATCGAGATCGCAAAATGCGGGATGCCGTGCAGGAAGTTGGTCGTGCCGTCGAGCGGATCGACGATCCAGGTATGGCTCCTGTCGGAGCCTTCGCGCACGCCGCCTTCCTCGCCGATGAAGCCATAGCCCGGACGCGCCTTGCTGAGTTCATCATAGACGGCTTCCTCGGCGCGCTTGTCGGCAAGCGTCACGAAATTCGCCGGCCCCTTCAGCGACACCTGAAGATTTTCCAGTTCGCCGAGATCGCGCTTGAGGCCGCGGGCGGCTTTGCGCGCGGCCTTGATCATGACGTTGAGCAGAGCGGAGTGGTTCATGATGCTTTCGAAGGTTCAAACGCTGACATGAGACTGTGTAGCGCGCCATTCAGCCAGCGGTCTGCACGGCGGGCGCAGGCGCGTCAAGGCCGTATCAGCAGCGCGCCGTCCGCCTTGTCCCGGCCCAGCCATTTCTTGGCGGCTTCGTCGGCCTTGGCGCGGCTCTCCGCGCTCATCGGCGCGAACATCTCGTCCAGCACCGGGTCGCTGTTGCCTCCGGCCTTCGAGATGATGTGCCATTTCAGCGCCTCGACCATGTCCTTCGGCGCGCCGCGTCCCGTCGCCAGCACACGGGCGATGCGGTTCTGCGCAATCGGGCTGCCCTGACGCGCCGCGCGATAGAGCAGGGCGACGGCGGCATCTTCATTCTTGGCGACGCCGGTGCCGTTGAACAGCGCGATGGCGTATTCGACCTCGGCGTCAAGATTGTTGGCGAGCGAGGCGGCTTTCAGCAGCCGCGCGGCTTCGTTCAGGTCTTTCGGCACGCCGCGGCCTTCCTTGTAGAAGGTGGCGAGCGCGTATTGCGCTTCTGGATTGCCGGCGTCCGCAGCCTGACGCAACAGCTCGGCGGCGCGGTTCAGATCCTGCGGAAAGACCTGCCCCTCGATATTCAGCAAAGCGAGATTGTAGGCCGCCGGCGCGCTGCCGAGCTTGGCGGCGAAGGCGAGCAGACGCGCGCCTTCCTCGCGATTGGCTGGCCCGCCGCGCCCGGAAATCTTCATCATCGCCAGCGCGAAGGTCGCCTCGCGGTCGCCGCGGTCGGCGGCCTGCTTGTACCACTCCAGCGCCTTCTGCTCGTCGCGGCCGACGCCCTGACCGTTCGAATAGAGTTCGCCGAGCAGCGTCATTGCTTTCGGATCGCCCTGCTGCGCGCGTTCGGAGGCGAGCTTGAAGGCTTCGCCATACTTGCCGCGCTGATAGGCGCCATAAGCGAGATCGAGATTGGGATCGCCTGACGGAGCGTCGGGAGCAGCCGCTGGCGCTGCCTTTGCGGCAGCCGGCGCTTTCTCGGACGCGGGCGCTTTCGGCTGTGCGGCCTTCTTGCGAAACGTCGGCGTCGTCTTCTTGCGCGGTTCGCTTTTTGGGGGATCGGATTTCCTTGCGGCCGGAGGGACGAGCTGCAATTGCGCCGTAGCCGGAGCCGCGACGGCAAGGCCGACGAGGAAGGCCAGAGCGGCAGAGAGCAGCGTCTTCGGCGTCGTCATCCGGTCACGGTCTCGTTTGCGCCTGATGGATCGCGCGGGCGGCGTCCGCAAGCGCGGCTTCTTCGCCGCGTGGATCGTTCCACAACGCGTCACCGAGCAGAACAAAATCGGCGCCGGCCTTCGCGAACATGCCTGCCTCCTCGATCGTCCCTGCATAGGCCACGCAGGGCGGACTGAACAGTTCGGCCCACCAGGCGATGCGTTCAGCGATGGCCTCGGCCGATGGACGCGCGCCGTTCTCGCCCGGCTCGCCGAAAAGCAGGTAATCAGCGCCGTCCTCGCCTGCAACCATGGCATCGTGTCGCGAGGCCATGCCGCCGACGCCGACGATATAATTCGGCTTGAGCGAAGACAGTGCGGTTTTGGTGGTTTCCGCGCCGCTGACATGCGCGCCGTCGGCGCCGCTGCGAATAACGAGGTCAGGCCGGCTGTCGATGAGAAGCGCCGCGCCGCTGTTCTGCACAGTCGGCGCGAGCGCCTTGATGCGCTTGATGAGGGTACGCTCGTCGCTTTCCGCAAGCCGCAGCAGAACGGCTGCGATGTCGGCCTGGCCAAGTAGCCTGTCGAGCCGCGCCGCCAGCGCCGACGGATCGCCCGTCACCGGCGTCTCGATATAGAGACGCGCGGGCGGACGCGGCGGCGGTGCTGCGGAGGCTTTGGCCATGGCGAGCGATCAGGCCGCGCTCAGGCGGCCTTCTTCTCGAGGTCGGACTTCCACTCGCCCTTGCTGGCGAGGCCGTTCATGGCGGCGCGGTGCGTGAAGGCGCGTTGTGCGGCGGCGACGTTCTCGCTCTTGCCCGACCACGCCTTCTGCGGCGCGGCCTGCAGCGCGCGTCCGTACGAGAAGGTCAGGTTCCACGGCAGGCCGCCGATGCGGTTCATCGCGTCGAGATGCGCGGTGGCTTCCTCGTCGGACTGGCCGCCCGACAGGAACGCGATGCCTGGCACCGCGCCGGGCACGCAGTTTTTCAGCAGCTTCACGGTCTTCTCGGCGACTTCCTCGACCGAGGACTTCTTCGCGCTCTTCTTGCCGGCGACGACCATGTTCGGCTTCAGCACCATGCCCTCGAGCGCAACGCGCTGATAGTAAAGCTCCTGGAACGTCTCCTTGAGAACGAACTCGGTGACTTCGAAGCACTTGTCGATGTCATGCGCGCCGTCCATCAGCACCTCGGGCTCGACAATCGGTACGATCTGCGCCTGCTGGCACAATGCAGCATAGCGCGCGAGCGCATGGGCGTTGGTGCGAACGGCGGTGTAACTCGGAATCCCCTTGGCAGCGTCGATGTCTATGACCGCCCGCCACTTCGCGAAGCGCGCGCCCTGCTCGTAGTATTTCTTCAGGCGCTCGGCGAGTTTGTCGAGGCCGACTGTGATGGTCTCGCCGGGACAGTTCGGCAATGCCTGTGTGCCCTCGTCGACCTTGATGCCCGGAATGGAGCCGGCCTGTTCGATCAGCTTGACCAGCGGTGTGCCGTCCTTGGCCTTCTGCCAGATCGTCTCGTCGTAGAGGATGACGCCGGAGATGCATTTCTTCATCGCGTCGGTCGAGCGGAACAGCATCTCGCGATAGTCGCGGCGATTGTCTTCCGTCGATTCAACGCCGATCGCATCGAAGCGCTTCTTGATCGTGCCTGAGGACTCGTCGGCGGCGAGGATGCCGCGGCCGGGAGCGGTCATGGCCAAAGCAACTTTGTTCAGATCGGCGAGATTCATCTGATATCTCCCTGAAAGGTGCGGATGTTTGGACCACTCATAGCCGGTTCCCTGCGCAATCCCAAGATCACCACAAGAAAACGGCAGGGTTACGATTAACGGCCGGTCCAGCCCTCCGATCAGGCGATTTTCGCCGCCAGTTCGCCCTTCGCATAGCGCTTCGCCATCTCGGACAGCGGCACGACTTTCTTGATCCTGGAGGCCTGCCCGGCGGTGTTGAACTCCTGAAAGCGCTGCTTGCAGAGCCTGGTCATGGCTTCCATCGCCGGCTTCAGATATTTGCGCGGATCGAACTCGCCGGGATGCTCGCTCAGGATTTTGCGGATCTGACCGGTCATCGCCATGCGGTTGTCGGTGTCGATGTTGATCTTGCGCACGCCATGCTTGATGCCGCGCTGAATCTCCTCGACCGGCACGCCCCAGGTCTGGGGCATCTTGCCGCCATACTGGTTGATGATGTCCTGGAGATCCTGCGGGACCGAGGACGAGCCGTGCATGACGAGATGCATGTTCGGCAGCTTCTTGTGGATCTCCTCGATGACATGCATCGCCAGGATCGCACCGTCCGGCTTGCGCGTGAATTTATATGCGCCGTGCGAGGTGCCCATCGCGATCGCCAGCGCATCGACCTGCGTTTCGCGAACGAACTTCACCGCCTCGTCGGGATTGGTCAGAAGCTGGTCGTGGCTCAGTTTGCCTTCCGCGCCGTGACCGTCCTCCTTGTCGCCCATGCCCGTTTCGAGCGAGCCGAGAACTCCGAGTTCGCCTTCGACGGAAATGCCGCCGAGATGCGCCATGTCGACGACGGTCCTGGTGACGCCGACATTGGAGTCCCAGTCGCCGGCCGTCTTGCCGTCGGCCTTCAGTGAGCCGTCCATCATCACCGAGGTGAAGCCCGCCTGAATCGCGGTGACGCAGGTTGCCGGCTCATTGCCGTGGTCGAGGTGAACGCAGACCGGAATATGCGGATAGATTTCGGTCACCGCATCCATCATGTGCTTCAGCATGATGTCGTTGGCGTAGGACCGCGCGCCGCGCGACGCCTGAATGATGACGGGGGCGTCGGTGCTGTCGGCCGCCTCCATGATCGCGAGCGCCTGCTCCATGTTGTTGATGTTGAAGGCAGGCACGCCGTAATCGTTTTCAGCGGCGTGGTCGAGCAGTTGACGCAGGGTAATGCGAGCCATCGTGAGATCCCGTTATCAGCATCGGCAGGAATGAATTACTGACCGCACCGGTTTGTGGCGGCGTCCATCAATTCTTCAGCACGTTGACGCCCGGCAGCGGCTTGCCTTCCATCCATTCGAGGAATGCGCCGCCTGCGGTCGAAACATAGGTGAACTTGTCGGCGACGCCGGCCTGATTGAGCGCTGCGACGGTGTCGCCGCCGCCTGCGACCGAAACAAGCGCCTTGGCGGCGGTCCGTTCCGCGGTGTGGCGCGCCGCCGCAACGGTGCCGCGGTCGAACGGCGTCAGTTCGAATGCGCCGAGCGGGCCGTTCCACACCAGCGTCGCGGCATCGTCGATCGCGGACTTCACGCGCTCAATCGAGAGCGGGCCGACATCGAGGATCATGCCGTCGGCCGGAATGGCATCGACGCCATAGGCGTGCGAAGGCGCGTTGGCTTCGAAATGGAAGGCGACGATGGCATCGACCGGCAGGATAATCGCGCAGTTGGACGATTCCGCCTTGGCGAGAATGCGCTGCGCCGTCGCCGCGAGATCCTTCTCGGCGAGCGACTTGCCGACATTGATGCCCTGCGCATGCAGGAAGGTGTTGGCCATGCCACCGCCGATGAGGAGGGCGTCGACCTTGGTGACGAGGTTCTCGGGCAGGTCGAGCTTGGTCGAGACTTTCGCGGCGCCGATGATGGCGATGACGGGCTTCTTCGGCGCTTCCAGCGCGCGGTTCAGCGCATCGAGTTCGGCCTGCATGGTGCGGCCGGCATAGGCCGGCAGCTTATGGCCGAGGCCTTCGGTGGAGGCATGCGCGCGATGAGCCGCGGAGAAAGCGTCGTTGACCCAGATGTCGCCGAGCTTCGCCAGCTGCGCGACGAAGGCCGGATCGTTCTTTTCCTCTTCCTTGTGGAAGCGCGTGTTTTCGAGGCACAGCACCTCGCCGTCCTTCATCGCGGCGACGGCCTTCTCGGCAACCTCTCCGACGCAATCGTCGGCGAAGGCGACCGGCATTTTGATGACCTTGGCGACGGCGGCGGCGACAGGCTTCAGCGACTCCTTGGGATCGCGACCCTTCGGCCGGCCGAAATGCGCCAGCAGGATCGCCTTGCCGCCCTTGTGCGCGATCTCGGCGATGGTCGGCGCGACGCGCTGGATGCGGGTGAGGTCGCTGACCTCGCCGTTTTCCATCGGCACATTGAGATCGACGCGCAGCAGCACGCGTTTGCCTTTGACGTCGACGTCATCGAGAAGTTTGAAGGAAGGCATATAATCTCACCGGCTATTGAAGGACGATACTGCGCTGTTCCAGTCGTGGACCACACGCCTGTGTTCATCGACGGCATCGTTCTGCTCATTCGCCAAGCATTCGATGTATTCGCGCATTCGTCGTGTATAGCGCTCGACATCATCGCGAGTGCTTTCCATCTCCGATCGGCTCGTAGAATACGGGATATAAGGTTTGCGAGGTCGATCGCAGAAATATGACTGAGCAGAAGCGTTGGAAGAGGCGATCACGCTCGCAAGTACGGCAAACGTGATTGCTGTCTTGTTCATGTCAGATCAGCTTGCCCATCGCCGCGGCGGTATCCGCCATGCGGTTGGAGAAGCCCCACTCGTTGTCGTACCAGGACAGCACGCGCACGAGGTTGCCGCCCTGCACCTTGGTCTGGTCCATCGCGAAGGTGGACGAGTGGGCGTCGTGGTTGAAGTCGATCGAGACGTTCGGCGCATTGGTGTAGCCAAGGATACCCTTCAGCTCCTGCTCGGCGGCGCGCTTGACGGCCTCGTTGATTTCCTTGGCGTCGGTCTTCTTCTTCGCGACGATCTTGAGATCGATCACCGATACGTTCGGCGTCGGCACGCGAATCGCGGTGCCGTCGAGCTTGCCGTTGAGTTCGGGCAGTACGAGGCCGATCGCCTTCGCCGCGCCGGTCGAGGTCGGAATCATCGACAGCGCCGCCGCGCGGCCGCGATAGAGATCCTTGTGCATGGTGTCGAGCGTCGGCTGGTCGCCGGTGTAGGCGTGGATCGTCGTCATGAAGCCGGTTTCGATGCCGACCGTGTCGTTCAGCACCTTGGCGACCGGCGCGAGGCAGTTGGTCGTGCAGGAGCCGTTGGAGACGACGAGGTGGTCCTTGGTCAGCTTGTCGTGGTTGACGCCGTAGACGACGGTGAGGTCGGCACCGTCGGCGGGAGCCGAAACCAAGACGCGCTTCGCGCCGGCGGTGAGGTGCGCCGAGGCCTGCTGCTTGGTCGTGAAGATGCCGGTGCACTCGAAGGCGATGTCGATGCCGAGATCCTTCCACGGCAGCTTGGCCGGATCGCGTTCAGCCGTCACCTTGATCGCGCCATAGCCGAGGCTGATCGAATCGCCGCTGACGGTCACCTCGCCGGGGAAGCGGCCGTGGACGCTGTCGAAGCGCAGCAGATGCGCATTGGTCTCGACCGGGCCGAGGTCGTTGATGGCGACGATCTCGATATCCCCGCGCTTGCTCTCATAGATGCCGCGCAGAATGTTGCGACCGATGCGTCCAAACCCGTTAATGCCGACCCGGATAGCCATTTAGCCTTCTCCCTCAATAGCTTGAAGCCCCTTCGGTAAGCGTTGCCGCTCCCGTGAGGGTCTTTGCTGTATGACGCCCGGTTCCGCCGGGCGTGGACTGACGATATGACCAAAAACCTAGCGGATTTCGCCTGATTTTTCAACCGCCGCTGGCGGAACCCAGAGCTGCATTGGCGACGTGCTCGGGCGTAATTCCGAAATGACGGTAAAGATCCTTGTACGGGGCCGATGCGCCGAAGCCGGTCATGCCGACGAAAACGCCGGTCGCGCCGATCACCTCGTCCCAGCCCTGACGGACTGCGGCTTCGACGGCGATCCTGACCGGCGCGTCGCCAATCACCTTGGCGCGCACATCCGCCGGTTGCGACAGGAACAGGTCGAGGCAGGGCACCGAGACGACGCGGGCGCGCTTGCCCTTGTCGGCGAGCAGCTTGCGGGCAGCGACGGCGATCTCGACCTCCGAGCCGGTAGCGAAGATCGTCACCTCGGCGTTGCCGCCTTCCGCGGCGAGCAGCTCATAGGCGCCGGCGGCGCAGCGGTTGGCTGAGGCGTCGGTGCGAAGCTGCGGCAGATTCTGGCGGGTGAGGGCGAGCGTCGACGGGCCGTCGATCCGGTTCAGCGCCAACTCCCAGCACTCGGCGACCTCGATGGCGTCGCACGGACGAAACACGCGCATGTTCGGAATCGCGCGCAGCGCCGCGAGATGCTCGACCGGCTGGTGGGTGGGGCCGTCCTCGCCGAGACCGATGGAATCGTGCGTCATCACATAGACGACACCGAGGCCCATCAGCGCGGACAGGCGCATCGCCGGGCGGCAGTAATCGGAGAACACGAGGAACGTCGCGCCGTTCGGCGCGAGGCCGCCATGCAGCGCGATGCCGTTCATCGCCGCGGCCATGCCGTGTTCGCGAATGCCATAGTGAATGTAACGGCCCTTCGGCGTCTTGGCCGAGAACGCCACCGCCGATTTCGCCTTGGTGTTGTTCGAGCCGGTCAGATCGGCCGAGCCGGCGAGGAATTCCGGCATCGCCGGCACGATGGCTTCGATGGCCATTTCCGACGACTTGCGGGTGGCGACGTTCTGCGGCGTCTCCAGCAGCGCCTTCTTGTGCGCCTTTAATGCTTTCGCCAGCGCGGCCGGCCGTTCATGACGGTTGCGGCGCTGGAATTCGGACTGTTTGCGGTTCGACAGCGTCGCGAACTGCGCGGCCCATGCTTCGCGCGCCTTCGCGCCGCGTGCGCCCGCCGCGCGCCAGCTTTTGAGCACGTCGTCGGCAATTGCGAACGGCTGCGCTGCAAGGCCGAGCTTTTCCTTCGCGCCCTTGATCTCACCGCCCCCGAGCGCTTCACCGTGCGCTTTGGACGTGCCGGCGCGGGTCGGCGCGCCATAGCCGATAATGGTCTTGCAGGCGATCATCGACGGCTTGTTGGATTTCTGCGCGCGCGCGATCGCGGCGGCAATCGCTGCGGGGTCGTGGCCGTCGATGCGCTCGGCCTGCCAGCCGGCGGCCTTGAAGCGCTTCACCTGATCGACCGAATCCGCAATCGAGATCGGGCCGTCGATGGAAATGCCGTTGTCGTCGAACAGCACGATCAGCTTGTTGAGCTTCCAGTGGCCGGCCATCGCAATCGCTTCGTGCGAGATGCCTTCCATCAGGTCGCCGTCGGAGGCGAGCACGTAAGTGTGGTGATCGACGATCTTCTTGCCGAATTCGGCGGCGAGCATTTTTTCTGCCATCGCCATGCCGACGGCAGTGGCGATGCCCTGGCCGAGTGGACCGGTCGTCGTTTCGATGCCGCTGGTCATGAAATTTTCTGGATGGCCCGGCGTCTTCGAATCGAGCTTGCGGAACGCCTTGATCTGATCGAGCGTCATCTCCTTGTTGCCGGTAAGATGCAGCAACGCGTAGAGCAGCATCGAGCCGTGACCGGCGGAGAGAACGAAGCGGTCGCGGTCCGGCCAGGCTGGATCGGCAGCGTCGTATTTCAGGAACTGCGTGAACAGCACGGTCGCGATATCGGCCGCGCCCATCGGCAGGCCGGGATGGCCTGATTTGGCCTGTTCGACCGCATCCATCGCCAGCGCACGAATGGCGTTCGCCATTTTGGAGTATTCGACCTGCGTGCTCATCAACCGGCCCCGATCATTGAGGAAGACAACGCGCGGGCAGATGCCCGCAGCGGCGGGGGCGGCATAGCACCCGCGTTCCCGAGAGTCCAAGGCGCGAGGTTTCAGCCATGACATCGGCGGTGCATATCGGTGCATAGCTTGCGCGAGACGTTGCGCGCGCTGTTGCAGCGCCCTAGATTCGCCTCGAAGAGTCCTGCATTAAATCCATGCAGGATGGACGCTTTTAGTTTTTGCAATTGAGCGGGGAGGCCCGAATGAGCGATCTCCCGGATGCCCCGGAGTTCGGCGGCGACGTGATGCTGCCGACAATCGACGCGGCGCTGCGGCGGCTGTCGGATGCGCTCGGTGCGCTCGAGACGGTGGCCGAGCGTCGGCAGGAAAACGATCAGGGCCAGGACAGCCTTGCGAGCCGCATTCAGGATCTCGGCGCGGATCGTTCGCGCCTCGCGCATGAGCTCGACGGGTCGCTGGCGCGATCGCGCTCGCTCGAAGTGGCGAATCGCAATATCGCCGAACGCCTCGACGCTGCGATCGACCAGATTCGCAACGTGCTGACATCCGGAGAGAGCGCGTGAGCCACGTCAACGTCACCATCAGCGGCCGCCAGTACCGCATGGCCTGCGAGGAAGGGCAGGAGCAGCGCCTTCAGGGGCTTGCCAACGATTTCGAGTCGCGCATCGTCGCGCTGCGCAAGAAGTTCGGCGAAGTCGGCGACGCGCGGCTCACCGTGATGGCCGCCATCATGATCGCCGATGAACTGCTCGACGCCAGGCAGGAGCGCTCGCGGCTCGAGACCGAGGTGACCGCGCTGCAGGTCGCGCGCGCGGCCGCCAACGAGCGCGCGCATCGCAGCGAGGCGGCGATGCTGGTCGCACTCGACGAGGCTGCCGAGCGCATCGAGAAACTGACGCAGGCGCTGAGCCGCCCTTCCGGCGGTGGCATGGCGATCGGATGACAAGCGGACTCCGGGAGACTTTAATTCGAACAGTCTCCGGGACAAAATCAGGGAGTTATTTTGGCGTAATGCCGAGCGCCTGAAATTCCCTGGCCAGTCTTGGCTGGCTCGCCGAGAATGTCTTGTTGTAGTCCTCAAGCGTTCCCGCGTATTTCGAAAGTCCCTGAGCTTCCCGGCGCGCCTGAAATTCCGGCGATGCGACGGCTGTTTCGAACGCTTTCCTGAGTTTTGCGATAATCGGTTGCGGCGTCTGCGATCTTACGAAAATCATGTAAGCGCCTTCGTCTTCAATTTCCGGATAGCCAAGTTCTGCGAATGTCGGCACGTCCGGCAACGAATCCACCCGCGATTTGCTGGCGATCGCCAGCAATTTGGCCTTGCCGGTTTTCTGGATCGCATGAGCTGCGAACTGTGAGGCGATGAACGTATCAACATCGCCGGCCAGCACGGCGTTCGAGGCTTCGACAGCGCCCTTGTAGGGTATGTCGACCCAATCCATTTTTGCTGCAAGGCCGAAGCGATACGCCAGAATGTGAGAGGATGTGCCTTGTCCCAACGTCGCGTAATTCAGCTTGCCCGGGTTTGATCTGGCGTAGGCGACAAGATCGCCGAGCGATTGAAGATGCGGCTTCAGCGGCGCCATCAAGACAGCGTTGGAGCTTGCAAGGACTGCGACCAGCGTGAAGTCATCGACCTGGTAGCCTGGCTCCTTGAGCGCAAGGACATTGGTGATGAGCGCGGCGCTCTGGAACAACAGCGTATATCCGTCGGCAGGCGCATTCCGTGCGACCTGAGTCCCCACCACTGTGCCGCCGCCCGGTCTGTTCTCAATGATGATGGGCTGACCCAAAGATTTGGTCACCTCCTCGATCGCGGAGCGGGTCGTGACGTCGGTTGATCCACCCGGCGGATAGGGCACCACCACGCGAAGAGGTTTTGTAGGGAAGGCGTTGTCCTGCGCGCGGACCGGCTTGATCGATTCGGGACCGGCGATCAGAAATATTGAGGCGAGAATCGCGAGCGATAGCGCCGATACCGTTCTCAACGCGAGGTGGCCGATCGCGCCGAAGATGGATGGGCGGCGTTCGTGAACAGGCGGACAGTCGCGTGTCTGGCTTTGCTTCATCAGAAGGACTCGCTTCGTCGAACATGTGTCCTGTCTGCTCCGTCGCCCATCGCGGAACAGGGAACATTTTGAGATGTCGAGAGGATGCCGCACGAGACACGCCGTCAACAGCTGATTTTGACACCCAGCTGCACGAAATGTTGTGGCGACTGCCAGACATGAACGGTGTCGCGCAGCGCCAAAGTTTGTCGCCGCGCCCATAGCGCCGGCGCGCCATCGTCGCTACATTGGACCGGCGAAGCTGCGGGGTGCGTCAGGAGCATTAATCCCCGGGGCCTTATCGATCCTTAAGGGAGCTGTCCCTGACCGGGCCCGTGGGCCCGGACACACGGCGCCCACCTACTTTCGTAGGGAACCCGGGATCGCGTCTCCAACGGCTGCTGCGGCTTCGCGCTTTCCTCGTCGCCGGCCATGACGAACACCTTTCCCGCGCGCCCGATTCCGGGCATGACGCAGCAATGTCCAGTCTCTCCGAACAGAAGGCGGCGCTTCGCGCGGCCGCCCTTGAGCGGCGCAATGCGCTCTCGTCCGACGAGCGCGCCCGCGCCGCGCGCGCGATTGCGATGCGCCGTTTTCCGATTCCGCTTGGCGAGGGGACATCCGTCGCCGGCTATTCGCCCATCCGTAGCGAATGCGATCCGGTGCCGCTGATGCGCAGCCTCGCCAGCACCGGTGCGGTGCTCGCTTTGCCGGTGGTTGAAGGCGCGGACAAGCCGCTCAGCTTTGGCGAGTGGCGTCCCGGCATGCGCCTCGTGACGGGGCCGCACGGCATTCCGCAACCGAGCGAGCAGGCCGTGCCGGTCGAGCCCGATATTCTGCTCGTGCCGCTGGCCGCGTTCGACCGCGCGGGTCGGCGCATCGGCTATGGCGGCGGCTACTACGACCGCACGCTGGCGTCGCTGCGCAAGACCAGGCCGGTCATCGCCGTCGGTGTGGCGTTCGCCGTTCAGGAAGTTGACGCAATCCCGGCGGAGGATCACGACGAAACGCTGGATCTCGTGCTGACCGAGCGTGAGATCGTCGATCCCTTCGCCCGTAAGGCTTGAGCAGGTTCGAGGACACATGCGTATTCTGTTTGTCGGCGATGTCGTCGGGCGCAGCGGGCGCAGCGCCATTACGCGCCATCTTCCCAACGCCGTGCGCGACTGGAAGCTCGATCTCGTCATCGTCAACGGCGAGAACGCAGCGGGCGGCTTCGGCATTACCGAGGCGATCTACGAGGAATTCATCGACGCCGGCGCGGATGCGGTGACATTGGGCAATCATGCGTGGAAGCAGAAGGAAGCGCTGGTGTTCATCAACCGCGCGCCGCGCCTGATTCGTCCGCTGAATTTCCCGAAGGGACAGCCCGGCCGCGGCGCGGCGATGATCGAGGCCAAGAACGGCGCGCGCGCGCTGGTCGTCAATGCGCAGGGCCGCGTCTTTATGGAGCCGCTGGACGATCCGTTCGCGGTAGTCGATCGCGAATTGATGGCCTGTCCTCTGGGCGAGGCGGCCGACGCCATCGTGGTCGATTTTCATGGCGAGGCGACCAGCGAGAAACAGGCGATGGGATTTTTCTGCGACGGCCGCGCCTCGCTCGTCGTCGGGACACACACGCATATCCCGACCGCGGATCATCGCATTCTCGGCGGCGGCACCGCCTACATGACCGACGCCGGCATGACCGGCGACTACGATTCGGTGATCGGCATGGACAAGGAGGAGCCGCTGTCGCGGTTCGTCACGGGTCTTTCGTCGGGGCGCTACGAGCCGGCTTCGGGACCGGGTACGATGAGCGGCGTCGCGGTCGAAACCGACGACCAGACGGGACTCGCGCTGAAGGTCGCGCCGGTGAGGCTCGGCGGCAAGCTGGAGCCGGCGGTCCCCTCGTTCTGGGCGGCTTGAGCCGCCGGAGCCCTTTGATTTTGTCGACTCGCGCTCTATAAGCCGCGCCAACCATCACATATCGGCGGCATCCAAGAGGTCTTCATGGCCGGACATTCCCAATTCAAGAACATCATGCACCGCAAGGGGCGGCAGGATGCGATGAAGTCCAAGGTGTTCGGCAAGCTGGCGCGCGAAATCACCGTCGCCGCCAAGCTCGGCCTGCCGGACCCGGCGATGAATCCGCGCCTGCGCGCCGCCGTGATCGCGGCCCGCGAAGAGAACATGCCGCGCGACAACATCGACCGCGCGATCAAGAAGGCGATCGGGGGCGAGGGCGAGAACTACGAGGAAATCCGCTACGAGGGCTATGGCCCCGGCGGCGTCGCCGTCATCGTCGAGGCGCTGACGGACAACCGCAACCGCGCCGCCTCCGACATCCGCTCGATCTTCTCGAAGTCCGGCGGCAACCTCGGCGAAACCGGCTCGGTGTCGTTCATGTTCGATCGCGTCGGCATCGTCGAATACGACGCGGCGAAAGCCTCCGCCGACGACATGCTCGAAGCCGCGATCGAGGCCGGCGCTGACGACGTGGTGTCGGAAGAGGGCGGTCATGAGGTCTATGCCTCGCCCGATACATTCCATGAAGTCGCCAAGGCGCTCGAAGCGAAGTATGGCGAGCCGCGCAAGGCGGCGCTGACGTGGAAGCCGCAGAACACCATTGCGGTGGAAGACGAAGCCGGCGAGAAGCTGATGAAGCTGGTCGAGACGCTGAACGAGCACGACGACGTGCAGAACGTCTACGCCAACTTCGAAGTCTCCGACGCGCTGATGGCGAAGCTCGGCGGCTGATCGTCGTTACACATTGCAGATATCGAGAGGCGCACGGCACCCTCCACGCGCCTCTTTGCTATCGCGCGATTTTGCCTTGACGCTCGGCGGTCAAAGGCTCATGTCAGCAATTGCGGAATGCGCGGCTGCGGCCCCGTTCCATCATCGGAAACCATTGATCATGCCAAGCGACAGTCCAGGTCGAATGCCGACAGCGGCGCCTTAGGGTCTGAGGGCTTGGATAGCTCACCGGCCCAGCCGTTGTCGGCGGACCCCAACAGGTGAGCTATGATGGAAATCCAGAAGACGCCGGATGGCGCCGTCGACGTGTTCGCGATGGCCTCTCGCCTGAGCGGCGGCCATGTCGCCGACAACGTCGAACTCCTTAATCAGCTTGACGCGGATGATGCGGCAGCGGTGCTGATGCTGCTGCCGATCGAAATGTCCGTGCAGGTTCTCGACAAGCCCGAGCTGTACTTCGGCGCGGAGATCGTCGAGGCGCTGCCGCGCGCCACCGCGACCATTCTTCTGGCCGGCATGTCCGCGGACATGGCCGCCGACATCGTCCAGCAGGTCGGCGAGCCGGCGCGGGGCGAACTGATGCAGGGTCTCGACAGCGCAACGCGCGCCGAGATTGAGCATCTGCTCGCCTATCCCGAGAATACCGCGGGCGCGATGATGACGACCGAATTCGTCAGCGCGCCCGCCAACTGGTCGGTCGAGCAGACCATCCAGCACATCCGCCAGGTCGAGCGCACGCGCGAGACTGTCTATGCGATCTACGTGCTCGATGTGGTGACGCGCCGCCTCGTCGGCGCGGTGTCGCTGCGTCGCCTGATCGCCGGCGAGCCGTCGGCCAACATCATGACGCTGGTCAGCGATCCGATCACCACGCCGCCGCTCGCCGACCGCGAGGATGTCGCGCGGCTGATCTCGCGGCACGATCTGCTTGCGGTGCCGGTGGTCGACAAGGCTGGCCGCGTGCTCGGCATCGTCACGGTCGACGACATCATCGACGCCATCATCGAGGAGAACACCGAGGACGTGCAGAAGTTCGGCGGCATGGAAGCAACCGA
>OEIU01001339.1_pt1 | contig 16281 bp, 17 predicted proteins | sample 1539221 | NCBI WGS metagenome assembly OEIU01 (sample SAMN03792071, study PRJEB22550) | activated sludge metagenome | feature: wastewater treatment plant; material: activated sludge; isolation source: Wastewater treatment plant of a petroleum refinery complex | place: Argentina: Zarate | collected...
TCGAATGTACCTGACTCGAAATCAGGCGTACGTTTATAGCGTACCGTGGGTTCGACAAATTCGTAGGAACGAATTTGGACAGCCGCAGGCTGGCCCGGAGCGCGCAGCGCGGAGGGTGAGGCTCAGGGATGAGTCGAACATATCCCACCCGGTCCACGCGAGCCGAAAACTCCCTCTCCGATTGCCCGGGAATCCAGACTTGATTTTGCCGTCAGTGTTTTGGCTTGTCAGCCTGTGCGGCTACCCGTATCATTCGCGGCCCACTTCAGGAGAGGTGGCAGAGTGGTCGAATGTACCTGACTCGAAATCAGGCGTACGTTTATAGCGTACCGTGGGTTCGAATCCCACCCTCTCCGCCAGAAACAAGAAGAGCCCCGCAAGGGGCTCTTTTTGCTTTCAGATCAAGCTTTTCAGTGCATCAATATCACGCAGGCTTCGCCACGTAAGCCGAACACCAGCCCTTGCTGTGCACGGCCTTGCCCGGGAACAGCGTGCACGGACCGAACTCGGCGCCGGCTGTGCCCTGGTAGAAATTGCAGTTCAGGCATTCCTGGGTCGGCTTGTGGTTCGGGAACTTGGCCGAATCCGCCTTGGTGGTGTCCTCGACATAGCCAAGCGCCTTGGCGGTGGCGTCGTCGGGCGTCAGGTGCGGCAGGTCGGCCGCACGTGCCGATTTGGGCAGCGAGCCGAGAACGGCGGCGGTACCGACGCCGAGCAGGGACAACTGCAGGAAGCGGCGACGGTCATCATTGCATTGCGGGAGGGGCTTCTCGGTCTTCATCATGGATTCCTCAAGGGGTCGAGTCGAACGCGGGTAATAAGTACGCAAAGGCCAGCCCGAACGGGATGACCGAAATGACCCGCAACATCCTACCAACGCATCGTGAATCATGGTGGAAGCGGAACCGGAAGCGGACTCGTTCGCATTTCCCTTTCCGGCCCGGATTACGGCCCGCCAGGGTCAGGGTCTGGCCCGGGCAGGGCGGCAAGCTGAACGGAAATGCTGCGCCGTGCCGGCTCATCGTCGCGGCTTGCGCGGCCCCGGCGCGGAACGGGTGCCCTGGCGCGCATCCAGCTCGTCGATCCAGCCTGCCCGCGAATCGGGAAACGCATCGGCGTAGGGCACGTAGGGCTTGATGTCGAGGATCGGCGTACCGTCGAGCAGATCGACGCCGCGCACGCGCAGCGCATGCCCTTCGATGCCGACCAGCTCGACGGCAGACAGGCCGATCGCATTCGGCCGATGCGGGGAGCGCGTGGCGAGGACACTGCGTTTCCCGCCGCCCCGCGGCGGTCGCACTTCGGGCTTCCAGCCTTCGCTGCGGTCGAATACAAAGATCAGCCAGATGCGCTCGAATCCGGCAAGGTCGCGAAACGCCTCTGGCGGGATGCCGTCGATGAATTCGATCATGGCCTCGGACGCGGTGCCGGTCTCGGTTCCCTCGATGACGGAGGGTTGGTGGGGTGCGTCGATGCGCCGCGCATAGGGCGAGCGCACGAAGGCGATCGGAGTCGGGGTGGTACCGGGGGAGTTCGGCATGATGCGGCGAAGATTAGCCTGACTGCGCCATCCAGGCACGAACCTGTCAGGCGCGGGTGCCCTGAAAATCGCGCCGGCGGTTCGCATCGGAGGCGTTCCGGCCTACCATTGGGTTTTCCCGGACAGGTTGCGTGTCGATGAGCCAGATTGCCGTTCCCGTTTCCTATGGTGAGCTGATAGACAAGATCACGATCCTCGAGATCAAGGCCGAGCGCATCGGCAATCCCGACAAGCTTGCCAATGTGCGCGCCGAGCTCGAGCTGCTGACCCGTACCTGGGCCGCCGATGCGCTTTCAAGGACCGACATCAGCGCCGAGCGGGATAAACTCAAGGCGGTCAACGAGGCGCTGTGGGACATCGAGGACCACATCCGGGTGAAGGAAAAGGACAAGGCGTTCGATGCCGAGTTCGTCCAGCTTGCGCGTTCGGTCTATTTCCGCAATGACGACCGTGCCGCCTACAAGCGCGAGATCAACGAGAAACTCGGCTCGACCCTGGTCGAGGAAAAATCCTACGAGAACTATCGCTGAAATGCCGGGCAGGCGAACGCTGGTCGTTGGCTTGGGGCTGGCCATCACCGCGACGTGCCTTTCGATCCCGTATGTATGCGCAACTGTCGGGCAATCCGTCATGCAGCGACTCAAGCCAACGGTGGGTGATCGCGCGAAGATTGCCGAGGATCGCGTAAAGCCCGGCCTGGAGAAGGATCTGCACGCGCTCGGGTTGCGCTACGGCGCGCCGGTATTCATGCGCATTTTCAAGAGGGAAAAGCAGCTCGAGCTGTGGGTCGAGGGAAACCGGCAGCGCTACGTGCTTTTCCGCAGCTATCCGATCTGCACATACTCCGGTGATCTGGGCCCGAAGCTGCGCGAGGGAGACAACCAGGCTCCGGAAGGTTTCTATCGGGTAACCGCGGGACAACTCAATCCGAACAGCCGCTTCCATCTCTCCTTCAATCTGGGTTATCCGAATGCCTACGACCGGGCGCATGCGCGGACCGGGGATTTCCTCATGGTGCATGGATCTTGCGTCTCGATCGGTTGCTACGCGATGGGCGACGACGGCATCGAGGAAATCTATTCTTTGGCAGCGGCGGCGCTCAGGGAGGGCCAGTCTGCCTTCGACGTGCACGTATTTCCGTTCCGCCTCGATGCGGCGAGTCTTGATGCGCAGAAGGATTCGCCCTGGCATGCATTCTGGAGTGAGTTGAGGCCCGCCCATGAAAGTTTCGAAGCGACCCATCGGGTGCCGCGCGTTCGCGTGGATGGGCTTCACTATCGGGTGGATGCAACTTGATCGATGTTGCCAGTCGAGGGCGTGGCCTGATGGCGAGTTGAAGCATCAGGTCGTCATCCCGGCGCAGGCCGGGATCCAGCGACTGCGCATCGTTTTCCTGCCTGCTGATCGTTTTGCGCCGATAAGGTCACTGGGTCGCGGCCTGCGCCGGGACGACGGTGAAGTGCGCATGAAGGTCGAGAGCCATGTGCGACCCGCAGTTGCAACTGGCGACCGCTACGTTCCACGGGCGAATTCGAGCACCAGCGAATGCGTGGCTCGCTACGCTACACTACACTAAGCCTCGTTGCGCAACGCACCCGCGCAGTCCGCCAGGAGGGAGTCATTGATGTCAGAGTCGATGGGGATGAGCGTCGAGCAGCTTGATGACCTGTGTGCGAACTGGCCGGGCGCGACCCGTGCGATCAAGTGGGATGTCGACCTGGTGTGGAGCGTGTCCGGCAAGATGTTCGTCATCATGTGCACGATCGGTCCCGAGCGTGGCCGCATCAGCTTCAACGTCGGACCGGAGCGCTTCCTCGAGCTGACCGACCAGCCCGGCATCACGAGTGCTCCGTACATGGCGCGCGCCTACTGGGTCAGCATCAACGAACCCGGCGATTTCAGCGAGGCCGAACTGGCCAACCACGTGCGCCAGTCCTACGAGCTGGTGCGCGCGAAGCTGCCGAAGAAGACGCAGCGTGCACTCGGCGTGACGCTGGCCTGAACACGTTCCGGCGTCGGTGCGCAACTTGGGCGGCGATTGATAGACTGGTGGTTTGGCACTTCTGAAGGCGCAGGACAGGCATGGCGGGAAAGGGCAATTCGATTCGCGCGATCTTCTTCGCGCTCGGGGCAAATTTCGCCATCTTCGTGGCCAAGCTCGTGGCGGCCTTGATGACCGGTTCGGGCGCGATGCTCGCGGAGGCCGTGCACTCGCTGGCCGACTGCGGCAACCAGGTGCTGTTGCTGTTTGGCATCCGCCAGGCCAAGAAGCCGCCGTCGCCCGACTATCCGCTCGGCTATGGCAAGGCCGTCTATTTCTGGTCGTTTCTCGTGGCGCTGATGTTGTTCAGCGTCGGCGGCATGTTCTCGATCTACGAAGGCCTGCACAAGCTCGGCAGCGACGAGCCCTTGAAGTCGCCGTGGATTGCCGTCGGCGTGCTCGTCTTCAGCATCATCGTCGAGGGCATCTCGATGCGTGCGTGCTTGGTCGAGGTCAACAAGGCGCGCGGGGCGCGCAGCCTGTGGCAGTGGTTCCGCAGTACGCGCCAGGTCGAGCTGGTGGTGATCTTCGGCGAGGACCTGGCCGCCTTGCTCGGCCTCTCGTTCGCGCTGCTCGCAGTGAGCGTGACCATGGCCACTGGCAACCCGGTCTGGGACGCGGTCGGCACGCTGGCGATCGGAGCCCTGCTCATCATCGTCGCCGTGTTCATCTCGATCGAGGTCAAGGCCATGCTTATCGGCCAGAGCGTCGAGCCCGAAACCCGCGACCAGATGCGCGAGTTCCTCGAGCAGCGGCCGGAAGTCGAGCGTGTCTACAACCTTCTTACGATGCAGCTGGGAAGCGATGTCATGGTGTCGGTGAAGGCGAAAATGCGTGGCGAGGATTCCGCCGCCGGAATGATTGCGCAGATCAACGCAGTCGAGCGTGAACTGAAACGACGCTTTCCGGAAGTGCGTTTCAGCTTTTTCGAGCCCGACTTCGAGGATGGCAATGCGCAAGACCGCATTGCCTAGCGAATGCGGGCCCCGACCCCGATGGTCACCCGCGGCTTCTTGTCGAAAATGAATCCCCACGGCCAGACATGGACGGCCTTGGCGCGCACCAGCGGATAGACGTACTCGTGCTCCTGCACGCGCCCGACCCGCGTGCCCGAAAGAATGCCCTGCACGGTCAGGTGGCGTCCTGCCGGATAGTCGAAAGGCTCGACGAACCCGGGCAATACGAGGATGAAGCGGCCCTGGGTCGGTTCCTCCGGCGAGGGTTGCTGGTCGCGATCCAGCGGGTAGGCGACGATTTCAACTTCGGTGGTGTCCGCGCGGTTTTCCACGGCGACGATGCGCCCGCCCCAGACGACCTCCGCGCCGTGGAAGCTCTCGGGCTGCTGCTGCACGTCGGCTGGCGTGGCGGCAATCGAGTTTGCGGTATCCCTGAACACCGGCGTGGCGCACGAAGCAAGCGCTGCCGGCAGCAACATGGCGAGCAGCAAACGGGACAGCGGATTGGAGGCATGCATGTTGCGGACTCGCAGTGGCGATACATGCGCCATTGTCCGCCGAACCCCGGCTGGCGTCACGAGGGAAGGGTTAGCCGGCGATTCATTCCCGCGCCAGCCAGTCGATGCGGTGCTGGCCAAAACGTCCCTGCGAAAGCAGGGATTCAAGCACGGGCAGCAATTCCTCGAGCTGTCGTTCGAACTTCCATGGCGGATTGATGATGACCATGCCGCAGCCGTTCAGGCGCATGGCGGAATTGTCCGGATGCAGGAGCAGTTCGGCAGCGAGGACCTTGCCGAAGCCGCTGCGTGCGAGCCAGCGATGGAATGGCTGCACCTGCTGGCGGAGCTTGATCGGATACCAGATGGCGTAGATGCCGCCGGGCCAGCGCCGCTGCGCATCAGCCAGCGCTTTTTCGACGATGCGGAACTCGTCGTCCTGGGCTTCGAACGGAGGATCGATCAGCACCAGGCCGCGTCGTTCCTTTGGCGGCAGCAAGGCATTCATGGCCTCGTAGCCATCGCGCTCGTGCACGGAAAAACGCGCATCACCGCGGAACAACGCCTTAAGCGCGGTGCACTCCTCGGATTGCAGTTCGCAAAGGATGCCGCGGTCGTTCTCGCGCATCAGCAGGCTCGCCAGCAGCGGCGAGCCCGGATACAGGGTCAACTCCTCGTGGCCGGAGTTGAGGGAACGGACGAGATTCATGTAGACGTGGACCAGCGTCGGCGCGCGCGTCGAGGCGAGCAGGCGCTTGACGCCATCCGAGGCTTCCCCCGTGCGCATGGCCTCGCTGCTGTCGAGGGCGTAGCGACCGCGCCCGGCGTGCGTGTCCATGAAGTTGAACGGCGTCTGCTTGGCCTTGAGGGCCTCGATCAGGCCAATGAGGATCGTGTGCTTGAACACGTCGGCAAAATTGCCGGCATGAAATGCATGGCGATAGTTCATGGCTGTACGGGTACCGGTGGGCCGGAATCCATTCCGGTAGGCGGGTTTTCGCAACATACCTGCCGGAGGCTTCGTACATCAAGGCTGGCAATGGCCAGCCACGAACCGGATTGCGGAATTGCGACATGGTCGATGAATTGTGCGCGAGGCCATCGGGGAATCCGCATCGTTCGTGACCAATGGCTGTGCAGGAGCGGGGCGGTTTGCTGCTAGGGTGGGTGTAACCGTGTCTTGGGGGACATCACGTGAGAAAGCTCCTGAAGTGGCTGCTGCGCCTGGTCCTGGTAGTCGTTATCGTCGCCAGTATCGCATTCGTGCATGTCTGGTACTTCAAGCCCTACAAGATCGACTGGTTCTACACGCGCGTATTCGCGCAGTTCGCCCTCGAGAATCCGCAGATGCTCAGCGGCATGCGCATCCTGCCGTCGTGGGCCGATTTCTACAGCGACAAGCTGAACGACGCGTCGCCCCGGCATGACGACAGGATGTCGGCCATGGTCCGGCAGGACCTGGACATGCTGCGTCGCTACGATCGCCAGGCGCTCGACGAGGAAGGCAAGCTTTCCTACGACGCGCTCGAGTTCTTCCTGGCCAACCAGGTGGAGGGTGATCGCTTCCGCTACCACGATTTCCCGGTCAACCAGATGTTCGGCGTGCAATCGGGCCAGCCGAACTTCATGGCCGACACACATCAGGTCAACAATGGCAGGGATGCCGAAAACTACATCAAGCGCCTCGACCAGTTCCCGCGCAATTTTTCCGAGGTGGTCGAGGGCCTGAAGCTGCGCGAGTCGAAGGGCGTCATCCCGCCCAAGTTCACGGTCGACAAGGTACTCGTGCAGATGAACGGGTTCATCGGCGTGCCTGCCGGCGAAAACATGCTCTACAAGACCTTCAGCGAGAAGCTCGACAAGATCGGAGTGGACAAGCTCGACCAGGCCGCCCGCGAAGATCTGCTCAGGCGCGTCGAGTCCTCGATCGACGGCAGCGTCTACCCGGCGTTTCGCGGGCTGATCGCGTATTTCACCGCGCTCCAGGCCAAGGCCACCGAGAATCGCGGCGCATGGAGCCTTCCGGATGGCGATGCCTATTACGCCTGGTGCGTGCGCAGCCACACCACCACCGACATGACGCCCGCGCAGGTCCACGAACTCGGTCTGTCCGAAGTGGCGCGCATCGGCACCGAGATGGATGCGATCCTGCGCGAGCGGGGCCTGGTCGACGGCAGCATCGGCAAACGCGTGCAGCAGCTGGCGCGCGAGCCGGAACAGATGTACCCGAACACGCCGGAAGGCAAGGCGGCCATGGTAGCGGCCTACCAGGCCATCCTCGACGACATCAACGGCAAGCTCGGCGACGCCTTCAACCGGCGGCCGAAGCTCGGCGTCGAGGTCAGGGCGGTTCCCGCGTTCTCGGAAAAAACCGCGCCGGGCGCCTATTACCAGGGCGGCTCATTCGATGGTTCGCGTCCCGGCGTGTTCTACGCCAACCTGCGCGATCCGGGCGAGACGCCGAAATTCGCGATGCGCACGCTGGCCTATCACGAGGGCATCCCCGGCCATCACTTCCAGATCACGATTGCGCAGGAGCTGCAGGGTGTTCCCTTCTTCCGCCGGGTGCTGCCATTCACGGCTTATTCGGAAGGCTGGGCCCTCTACGCCGAGCGTCTCGCCTGGGAGATGGGTTTCGAGGAGGATCCGCTCGACAACCTCGGGCGCCTGCGCGACGAGATGATGCGGGCGGTGCGCCTGGTGGTCGACAGCGGCATCCACTACAAGCACTGGACGCGCGAGCAGGCGATCACCTACATGCTCGACAACACCGGCATGGGCGAGGGCGACGTCACCGCCGAGATCGAGCGCTACTTCGTCAATCCAGGGCAGGCGCTGGCCTACAAGGCGGGCATGCTGAAGATCCTCGCCCTGCGCGAGCGGGCCAGGCGGCAGCTCGGCGACAAGTTCAAGCTCAGCGCGTTCCACGACGAAGTGCTGACCCATGGCGCCTTGCCGCTGTCGCTGCTGGAACGCGTCGTCGACGACTGGATCGCGAGGACCAAGGCCGGATGACAAGGGTCAGATCCGATGCCTGACCTCAGCACCTGAATTCGCAGGCGCTTGTCTGGAATGCTTCCGGCGCACCCTTTCGGTGCGCTGGAGCAGGCCATGAATTTATCCATTGAACAACGTGAGACGCTGAACCGCTGGCTGCCGACGATTCTCGTGGCACTCGGCATCTGGCTGCTTGCGCGCGGCATCAGGCGGGCGTTCTGGGCCGCGTTCGGCCTGGCCTGGGTGATGCACTGGACCGGCGGGCGGTTTCCGTTCGGGTTCTGACGCGGAGCGAAAAGCCGCGCCGCTCCGGCGGCCCGTTTGTCCACCGTCGCGCGCACGCGGCCGCGCAAGGAGTTGGCCATCACCTCGGTGATGAGGACCTCGACGAACTGGCCCGTCATGCGCGGATGGCCGGCGAAGTTGACCTTGCGCATGTTTTCGGTGCGACCGGTCATCTCGTTCGGGTCGCGGCGACTCGGACCCTCGACGAGGACGGTCTGCGTGCTGCCCAGCATGGCTTCGTTGATGCGGCGCGCATTCTCGTTGAGCACGGCTTGCAGGCGTTGCAGCCGGGCCTGCTTGACCTCTGCCGGGGTTTCGTCGGCGAGGCTGGCGGCTGGGGTGCCGGGCCGCGAGGAGAAGATGAAGCTGAAGCTCTGGTCGAATCCGACCTCGTCGATGAGCTTCATGGTTTTATCGAAATCGGCGTCGGTCTCGCCTGGGAAACCGACGATGAAGTCCGAGGAAACGCAGATGTCCGGGCGCACCGCGCGCAGCTTGCGGATGCGCTGCTTGTATTCGAGCGCCGTATAGCCGCGCTTCATCGCCGCGAGGATGCGATCGGAACCCGACTGCACGGGCAGGTGCAGGTAGTTCGCCAGCTGCGGCACGTTGGCGTAGGCCTCGATCAGCGAGTCGCTGAATTCCATCGGGTGCGAGGTCGTGAAGCGGATGCGGCCGATGCCGTCGATCTGCGCCACGGCGTGGATCAGCAGGCCGAGGTCGGCGATGCCGCCGTCGTGCATCGGTCCGCGATAGGCATTGACGTTCTGGCCGAGCAGGTTCACTTCGCGCACGCCCTGTTCGGCCAGCTGGGCGATTTCTGCCAGGACGTCGTCGAACGGCCGGCTGATCTCCTCGCCGCGCGTATACGGCACGACGCAGAAGCTGCAGTATTTCGAGCAACCCTCCATGATCGAGACGAATGCGCTGGGGCCTTCGGCACGCGGCTCGGGCAGGCGGTCGAACTTCTCGATCTCGGGGAAGCTGATGTCGACCTGGGGCTTGCCGCTGCTGCGCCGGGCCTCGATCATCTCGGGCAGGCGGTGCAGGGTCTGCGGCCCGAACACGAGGTCGACGTAGGGTGCGCGCTTGACGATCGCGGCCCCCTCCTGGCTGGCGACGCAGCCGCCGACGCCAATGACCACGGATTCCTTGTGCTGCTTGAGCGCTTTCCAGCGGCCCAACTGGCTGAAGACTTTTTCCTGGGCCTTTTCGCGGATCGAGCAGGTATTGATCAGGATGACGTCCGCCTCGGTCTCGTCGTCTGTCACGACCAGGCCGTGCGCCGCCCCAAGCACGTCGGCCATTTTCGCCGAGTCGTACTCGTTCATCTGGCAACCGTGGGTCTTGATGTACAGCTTTCCGGCCATGGGTTCTGGAGAATTGTCAGCAAACCCAGTAGTTTACGCACTGAACCTGAGGCCCGCCAGCGAAATGCGCCGGGGGTCCGGGGCCAACTGCCGCCGGCGTGACCCGCGCGGTGGAATCCTCGTCGGTTTTGCTGGTCCAATGGTGAGCATGTCGCACGGTCGCGCAAATCTGGTTTCCGGTGTCCTCGTGGCGGGCCTGCTCATGGCCTCGGCCGGCGCGTTCGCGGATACGCTGTACAAGTGCGAGGGACCGGGCGGCAGCATCGCCTATACCAACAAGAAGGGCTCGTTCACGGCCTGCAAGGCCATCGGCAGCTATGTCGCCAGCCAGCCCGCGGCCGGCAGCGCCCAGGCCAGACGCCGGGTCGATTATCAGGAAAAGCCCGACGTGCGCGCCGGCAGTTCCGGTGTCACCTCGACGGCCGCCATGATTCCGGCGCCTGCAAAACCGGTCGTGGCCGAGCCGCCGCCGGTCGACGCCGGCAGCCAGGTCATGACCAGCGCGACCACCGCGAAGCTGGCGCCAAAGGTGCTTCGCGGCGCGGTCTATCGGGTCGAGCGCAGCAGCGGCATCACCGAATACACCAACGTCCGGCCGCGCGACGGCCGCTTCGCCCTGCTGTTCACCTACATTTCGACCTGCGTGGCCTGCGACCTGCACTCGACGATCAATTTCGCCAGCACGGCGCTCAACCTCGATGCTTTCAAGGACGAGGTCGCGCTCGCCGCGGCGGATTACGGAGTCGACGCGGCCCTGTTGCGTGCCGTCATCCACGCCGAATCGGCGTTCAATCCGATGGCCATTTCGAGCAAGGGCGCGCAGGGGCTGATGCAGTTGATGCCGGGGACGGCGACCGACCTCGGGGTCGTCGACGCCTTCGACGCGGCGCAGAACATCCGCGGCGGCGCACAATACCTCGCGCAGATGCTGAAGGCCTTCAACGGCGACGAGCGCCTGGCCACCGCCGCCTACAATGCCGGCCCGGGTGCCGTGCAGAAGTATGCCGACGTGCCTCCGTATGCCGAGACCCAGGTCTACGTAGAGCGTGTCGCCACGCTGCGCGACCGCTACCGCAAGGCGCTCTGAGGGCGATCAGGCAACTCTTGCTCAGGTGCCGGCGACGGCGTTGGGCGGACGCTGCATCAGGGTCAACTGGACCGAGAACGGGACTCCATTGCGCAAGCCTTCCAGGCGCGCGACCTTGCCGGGCGCCAGCGCGGCTTCGTGGCTGCGCAGGTCGGCCTGGTCGACGATGTCCTCGCCATCCAGCTTGAGCAGCAGGTCCCCGCTGCGCAGGCCGGCATTGTCGGCAGGACCGCCAGGCAGCACTTCGAGCACCACCACGCCATGTGGCGGCGTTCCGTTCGGCGGCTTGCCGGGCGTAAGCATGGCCGTGTCCGTGTATTCGGCGCCGAACCAGCCGCGGATGACCATGCCATGGCTGATGATCTGGTCGAGGACCGCCTTTGCCGTGGTCACCGGAATGGCGAAGCCGATGCCTTCGGCGTTCTGCTGCGCATTGCCAGGGCGCCCGTCGCCTCCGGCATTGCGATAGACCGCGGTGTTGATTCCGACCAGTTCGCCCAGTGCATTGACCAGGGCGCCGCCGGAATTGCCGAAGTTGATCGCGGCGTCGGTCTGGATGAAATCCTCGTAGGCCGACAGGCGCAGCTGGCGGCCAGTGGCGCTGACGATGCCCATGGTCACCGTCTTGCCGACGCCGAACGGATTGCCGATAGCGAGCACGACATCGCCGACGTTGACGTCGCCGCGATTGGCCACGGCGATGGTCGGCAGGTTGGCGGCGTCGATCTTGAGCACGGCCAGGTCGGTATCGGCGTCTGCGCCGATCACGCGGGCCTGGGCGACGCGGCCATCGAACAGCAGCACCTGGATGTCGTCGGCGCCGTTGATCACGTGATTGTTGGTCAGCACGTAGCCGTCGGCGCTGAAGACCACGCCGGAGCCGAGACTCTGCTCCTGTTTCTTGTAGGAAGGGCCCGCGGCGATAGCGCCGAACAGGCGTCGCGTCACCGGGTCAGGTACGATCCGGTACTGGCGGACCGTGGTCATCTTGTTGGCGTAGATGTTGACCACGGCCGGTGCGGCGCGGGTCACGGCATCGGCATAGGACACCGGGCCCTGACTATGTGCCGCCGCAGCCGGATCGCCGCGCTGGCTGGCGGCGCCGACGGGCGGGCCGCGCAGGCGTTCCACCAGCGCGGGCGCCAGCAGGCTCAGCACGAACGCAATGGCGAGTCCGAGGATGGCAAAGCGCAGGATGAAGGCGAGGGTGCGGGTGGTTGCGCGGCGCATGTTGGTCGGGTAACTGGGTATGGCGCGCGCTGCAAGGGACATCTTGCCGCGTCGCCCTTAGATTGTGCGGTGCGGAGTGCTTGGTTAAACTACCATGATTATGCGGCATCCCCGCGTTCTTCCTGTTCCTTTTCCGTTTTTTCAGCAAGCCTCGTGGAGTGCCGGATGGCAAATGACGGCGTCGACATGGGCCGCCGCAGGTTCCTGACCGCAACGACAGCTGTCGTTGGTGGTGCAGGAATCGCAATGGCGGCCATACCTTTCATCAAATCGTGGCAGCCCAGCGCGCGGGCGAAAACCGCCGGCGCGCCGGTCGAAGCCGATATCAGCAAGCTCGAAGTCGGGCAGATGGTGATGTACGAATGGCGCGGCCAGCCGATCTGGATCATCCACCGCACCCAGGCCCAGCTCGATGCGTTGCCAAGCCAGGATTCGCGCCTGAGGGATCCCAAGTCTCTCGTCGAGACCCAGCAGCCGAAGTTCGCCGAGAACGAATACCGTTCGCTCAAGCCCGAACTGCTCGTGCTGGTCGGCCTGTGCACCCACCTCGGTTGCGCGCCGAAGCTGCATCCGGAGCTCAAGCCCGAGCCGTTCGATCCGGAATGGAAGGGCGGTTTCTTCTGTCCATGCCACAAGTCGCGCTTCGACATGGCCGGCCGTGTCTATGACGGCGTACCGGCGCCCACCAACCTGGTCGTGCCGCCCTACTACTTCGTCGATGACAACCACATCATGATCGGCGAGCTCAAGGGGGCTGCGTAATGGCCAATCGACTGACCCAGGCCGTGAGCGGCCTGCAGGAATGGTTCAACGACCGCGCACCGTCGTTTGGCCCGTTCTACGCCAAGCACATGACGCAGTACTACGCGCCGAAGAACTTCAACATCTGGTACATCTTCGGTGTGCTGTCGATGGTGGTGCTGGTCAACCAGATCGTCACCGGCATATTCCTGACGATGTTCTTCAAGCCGAGCGCAGCGGAAGCCTTCGCCTCGGTCGAATACATCATGCGTGACGTCGAGTGGGGCTGGCTGATCCGCTACATGCACTCAACCGGCGCCTCGGCGTTCTTCGTCGTGGTCTACATCCACATGTTCCGTGGCGTCATGTACGGCTCGTACAAGAAGCCGCGCGAACTGGTCTGGCTGCTCGGCATGCTGATCTACCTCGTGTTGATGGCCGAGGCCTTCATGGGCTATGTGCTGCCGTGGGGCCAGATGTCGTTCTGGGGCGCCAAGGTCATCATTTCCCTGTTCGGCGCCATTCCCTACGTGGGCGGGGCGCTGACCGAGTGGATCATGGGCGACTACCTGCCCTCGGATGCCACCCTGAACCGCTTCTTCGCCCTGCACGTGATCGCCCTGCCGCTGGTCCTGCTGCTGCTCGTCGTGCTGCACATCTTCGCCCTGCACGAGGTCGGCTCGAACAATCCGGACGGCGTCGAAATCAAGAAGGGACCGAAGGGCAACCGCTGGTCCGCCACGGCGCCGACCGACGGCATCCCGTTCCACCCCTACTTCACGGTCAAGGACACCTTCTACACCGGATGCTTCCTGCTGATCTGCGCGTTCATCATCTTCTTCCAGCCGACCTTCGGCGGGTTGTTCCTCGAGCACGACAACTTCATCGAGGCCAACCGCCTGGTCACGCCGGCGCACATCAAGCCGACCTGGTACTACACGCCGTTCTACGCCATGTTGCGCGTGGTCCCGAACAAGCTGCTCGGTGTGATCACGATGTTCAGCGCGATCATCGTGCTGTTCTTCCTGCCCTGGCTGGATCGCGGCAAGGTCAAGTCCTGGCGCTATCGCGGCACCGGCTTCCGTATCGGCCTGTTCGTGCTCGGCATCTGTTTCGTCTGGCTCGGCAAGATCGGCGCCGGTCCCGGTACCGATCCGGTCGAGACGATCATTGGCCGGGTGCTGACGCTGTCGTACTTTGGTTTCTTCATTTTCCTCTGGGTCTACACCGCGTTCGGCTTCGAAAAGACCAAGCCGGTTCCGGAGCGGGTGACTGGCCATGACTGAGACGATCATGCAAAACACCCGTCGACTGATTGCCGGACTCCTGTTCGGCCTGGTTCTGGGCGCCGCACCGGCGGCCATGGCAGCGGAAGGGGAGGGCATGGCCGCGTCCAACGCCAGCCTGTCCGACACCGGGTCGCTGCAGCAGGGGGCCCAGCTGTTCTTCAACTATTGCTCGGGCTGCCATTCGCTCAAGATGATGCGCTATTCGCGCATCGCCGAGGATCTAGGGCTCAGTGATGACGAGGTCATGAAGAACCTCAACTTTACCGGCGCCAACATCGGCGAAACGATCCCACCCTCGATGGACCCGGTCGATGGCAAGGCCTGGTTCGGAGTGGCGCCGCCCGACCTGTCGGTGATGGCGCGCGCCAAGGGCGTCGACTACATCTACAACTACCTGCGGTCGTTCTATCTCGATTCGAGCCGACCGGTCGGCTGGAACAACACGGTGTTCCCGAACTCCTCGATGCCGAACCCGCTGTGGGAGCTGCAGGGCGTCCAGACCGCCACCTTCAAGGCGTCGGTAGATGGCCAGACACCCGAGCTCGAGGGCTTCGAGCTGCACCGGGCCGGCACGAAGGACCTCGAGGTATTCGACCGGGGGGCCCGCGACATCGCCAATTTCCTGCAATACGCGTCCGAGCCGGCGGCCATGCAGCGAAAGGCGGTCGGCATCTGGGTCCTGCTGTTCCTCACGGCGTTCACGCTGCTCGCCTATTTCCTCAAGCAGGAATACTGGAAGGACGTCCACTGACCCGGGCCCTGGTCGGGGATTGCCGCACTAATTGATCAACTTCCCTATGAAAATCATGCACTTGGGTCGCCAAAACGGCGGCCCGGGTGCGTCGATCTATGCGCTTTCGCCATGGCGTAGTAGAGTGCTGGCGAGAGGGAAGGGCCGGGGATACCCGGTTTTTGTGGTCATGCGGGTGGCAAATCCGCCAGGGGAGGTCTTCGGACATGGTCTTGAGTCAGCGATCGCGGGCCGTGCTTACTCTTTTTTCCGCACGCGACTGCGTGCACTGCCACCGGGTCCGGCTGGTTCTTTCGGCCAAGGGCGTCAGCTACGACCACGTGGTCGTCGACCTCGACAATCCGCCGGAAGACCTGATCGAGCTCAATCCCTACAATTCCGTGCCGACCCTGGTCGACCGCGACCTGGTCCTCTACGACACCAGCGTCATCTGCGAATACCTCGACGAGCGCTATCCCCACCCTCCGCTGATGCCGGTGGACCCGCTTTCGCGGGCACGGCTGCGGCTGGCCATGGTGCGCCTCGAGAACGACTGGCTGACCCTGGTCGACCAGATCGAGGAAGGAGGGCGCGGTGCCGAGGCCGCGCGCAAGGCCCTGCGCGAGGAAGTGGTCAGCAATGCCCCGGCGTTCAAGGCCTCGAAGTTCTTCCTGAGCCCCGAGATCAGCCTCGCGGACTGCGCATTCGCGCCGTTGATCTGGCGTTTCCAGGCACTCGGCATTTCGCTGCCGCGGGAAGCGCAGCCGATCGTCGATTACGGCGAACGCATCTTTCACAGCCAGGCCTTCGTGCGCAGCATGACGGCCGAGGAGCGCGCATTGCGCGCATGAGGGAAACCGGTGCCAGAAATAGCAATGAGTTCGAACCGGCCGTACCTGCTGCGGGCCATCCATGAGTGGATCAACGACAACGGCCTGACGCCGTACCTGCTGGTCGAGGCCAATGTGCCGGGCGTGCGCGTTCCCGCTTCGGCCATCAAGGATGGCCGGGTCGTGCTGAGCGTCGCATCGCGTGCCGTCGCCCGCCTCGAGATCGGCTCCGACAAGGTCAGTTTCATGGCGCGTTTCGGGGGCGTCAGCCATGCCATCGAGTTGCCGATCTCCGCGGTTCTCGCCATCTACGCCCAGGAAAACGGGCAGGGCATGATGTTCCCGGCGGAAGAGGCCTTGCCGCCTGAACCGCCTCCGGAGCCCGAGGACGTGCCCAGGCGACCGCGGCTTCATGTGGTCAAGTAGGAAACGACCGTATCTGCAGGGGAACCGAAACGGCCTGCTCGCGGACCGGCAGCGTGTAGTTCGCTACGCGCCGTCCATGCAGGCTGATGCTGGCCTGGTGGCGGTCGCTGCCGTCGAAACTCACTTCGAACCGGTAACTGCGCTTCAATGCGAGTCGCCCATCGACGCGGACCAGCCCGATGCGTTGCAGCACGATCGACTGGTCGAGCCACTGCAGGCCGGACTCCTCGCACAGCCGGCGGCTCCGGAATGCGGCGGTTTC
>OEIU01001340.1_pt1 | contig 16277 bp, 21 predicted proteins | sample 1539221 | NCBI WGS metagenome assembly OEIU01 (sample SAMN03792071, study PRJEB22550) | activated sludge metagenome | feature: wastewater treatment plant; material: activated sludge; isolation source: Wastewater treatment plant of a petroleum refinery complex | place: Argentina: Zarate | collected...
ACCAGCCGAGCGCGCCGGAGCCCGCGACCAGCGCGGCGCCGAAGGCGTAGACGAATATGCGGGCGCGACGCGACATGCGGCGCAACTATGACAGATTCGCTGGAATGAAGGACGGGCCATGGCGGGCGGGAGCTTCGCGACGATAAAGGACAAGCACGCGCTGGAGGAGGGCGGCGTCTTCGCGCCGCGCTTCGATGCGGCGGGGCTGATCGTGTGCGTGACGGTCGAGGCGTCGACCGGCGAGCCGCTGATGCTCGCCTACATGAATGCGGACTCGCTGCGGCTGACGCTGGAGACGGGCGTCGCGCACTACTGGTCGCGCTCGCGCAACGCGCTCTGGCGCAAGGGTGACACGTCCGGCCAGACGCAACGCGTCGTCGAGATGCGCGTCGATTGCGACCAGGATGCGATCCTGCTGCGCGTGGAGGCGGGCGGCGACGGCGGCGCCTGCCACACGGGCCGCAAGTCCTGCTTCTACCGCGCCGTCGATCCGGCGACGGGGGCGCTGACGTTCATAGAGCGCTAACGACGCTGGAACTTTCGCGTTTACACGCCATTTTATTAATGATGTAGCGACACTGCCGGATCAGCCTCCATGTTGAAGGAGACGGGCGAAGTCCCTGCAGTCAGCGAGTCCGGCGATGATGTCGTTCATGCGTAAGGCCCAGTTGATGTGGAGCGACGAATCGGGCGCGGCGAGCGCTGCGGCGGCTCCGGCGCGGGCGAAAACGCCCGCCGTTTCCGGCCCGGCCGCGCGGCGACCGAAGATCGGCCTGGCGCTGGGCGCGGGCGCGGCGCGCGGCTGGTGCCATATCGGTGTTCTCCGGGAATTCGAGGCGGCGGGACTGAAGCCCGACATTGTCGCGGGCACGTCGATCGGCGCGCTGGTCGGCGGCTGTTACGTGGCGGGCCAGCTCGACGAGATCGAGCGGTTCAGCCTGTCGCTGTCGCGCCGGCGCGTTCTGTCCCTGCTCGACCTGTCCTTCTCCGGCGGCGGCCTGTTTTCCGGCGCGCGGCTGCGCGAAAAGCTCGAGGCGTCGCTGGTCGGCAAGACGATCGAGGGGCTGCCCATCCCGTTCGCGGCCGTGGCGACGGAAATCTCGACCGGGCACGAGATCTGGCTGCGGTCCGGGCCGCTCGCCCGCGCGCTGAGCGCGTCCTATGCGCTGCCGGGCCTGCTGGAGCCGCTGAACGTGGACGGCCGGTGGCTGTTCGACGGCGCGCTGGTCAATCCGATCCCCGTTTCCGTGTGCCGCGCGCTCGGCGCCGATATCGTCATCGCGATCAACGTCGTCTCCGATTCCATGTTCCGCGGCACGGTCATCGGCGACCGCAACGTCGGCGACGAGACGACGAATGCGCTGGCGCAGAAGGTCGAGGATGTCGCGGCCCGCGGCTGGCTCGGCGGCGTGGCCTCGCCGACCGCGCTCATCAAGCGCCGCCTGCGGCGCGGCGCGCACGACGGGCCGGGCGTCGCCTCGGTCATGCTCGACGCCTTCTCGATCACGCAGGACCGCATCGCGCGCTCGCGGCTGGCGGGCGATCCGCCGGATGTGCTGATCAATGCGCGGCTCGAGAAATTCGGCCTGTTCGATTTTCACCGCGCCGCCGAAATGATCGAGATCGGCCGCGATATCGCGCGCCGCCGTCTGCCGGACATTCTCGAACATGCCAGCATGGGCGCGGAGCTTTCGCACGCCGCGCAGGCCTGAAGAGAGCGGGACGATCGCCTCCGCGGCGCGCTCAGGCGCTGGCGATATATTCGCGCAACGCCTTGTGCTCGGTCTCGATCGCCTCGAGGCGGATCTTCACGACGTCGCCGATCGACACGACGCCGATCAGCTTGCCGTCGCGCAGCACCGGCAGGTGGCGGATGCGGCTGTCGGTCATCACGCCCATCGTCTCCTCGATCGACTGATCCTCGGCGGCGGTGATGACCTTGGAGGTCATGTGCCGCGAAACCGGATCGTTGAGCGATTCCGAGCCGCCGTTCGAAACGGCGCGCACGATGTCGCGCTCCGAAAGAATGCCGAGCACCTTGCGCGCGGCGTCGGCGACGACCACGGCGCCGATGCGATGGCGGCAGAGGATATCGGCGGCTTCGCGCAAGGTGTGGTGCGGCTGTGCGGTGACCACGTCGCTGCCCTTGATCGCGAGAATGCGTGCGACTGTCATGGTTGGCCTCTTGCTGTTCGTTTCCGAAGTCGCGGCCTGGGACCGTCTTTTGGGGCAAGGATGCGCCGCTTCGTTCAGGCGCGCAAGCCGCCTTCACGGTCGTCGTTCGGCGGCGCGCCGTTTGCGTTCGAACGATCGAAGAGGGGGAAGCCGAAGAACCCGGCGAGAAAGCCGCCGATATGTGCCTCCCACGCCACGCTCGCGCCATCCGCGCCGACGGGCGCAACAGCGCCGAACAGGAAATTGGCCGCAAACCAGAGCGCGATGAAGGTCATCGTGCGCCGGTCCGCCAGCAGCGCGCGCAAGGGCGGCGCGGGGCGGCGATAGGCGGCGAGATCGCGCGGCGGCGCGAACCCGCCGCCGAGGGGGCCGCCGGGCGCAAAGGCGAAGCGCACCGCAGCGCCCATGGCGCCGGAAATTGCGGCCGATGCCCCGACGACGGGTTGAAGCCCGAGAGGATGCACGACGTAAAACGCGAGCGCGCCGGCGATGGCGGCGAACGCGTAGAAGAGGAGGAAACGCAATGCGCCGAAGCGCCGGCAGACGGCGGCGCCGAAGGCGAGCAACCAGACGCCGTTGACCGCGATATGCGTGAAGCCGCCGTGCAGGAACGAGTAGGTGAGGGGCGTCCACCAGCGCGGCGAAAGCCCGACGAGCATGGCGACCTCCGCAGAGGACGCCTCGCCGCGCTCGACCGCCTGCCTTGCAGCGCTCCAGATGTCCTCCGCCGCGAAGCCCGCGCTGAAATTGGCGGGCGTGAAGGCGAATTCGGCGAGAAGACGGAAGTCGGCCTCGGGATCGAGCGTCTGGCGCAGAAGGTGGATCAGCACGAGCACGAGGATGATGGCGATGGCGGCGTCGCCGGCGCGAGCAAATTGACGTTCGGAGGCGGGGACTTGCGTCATTGGCGGGACAGGAGCGGGGGGAAGAGCCTGAGCCGGGATCTTCCCCCTCGAACGAGGAGCCTTCTACCACCGCCCGCCATGCGCGCTGACGCACATGTGCATCGATGAGCCATATCGCGGGACGCCCAATGCCCGCCACGCTTGCGACCGGGAGCTGGAGCCGAAGTCTCTCGGGCGTCGCGTATGCCTTATTTTCTCTCACCTTCGAGCGGCCCGCGCAATAGAGACGACTTGTTAGCGTTAACGCGCGTTCGCGTGGCACGGGGCCTGCTGTTTCCGAACCCGGCGCGGACGGATCGTCCGCGCTGTGCCGAATGGAAACAGCCGGTCCGGGCAGGGCCACGAGGAACGATGAGACAGCAGGCGACGCGGGAACTTTACGCATACTGGAACGCGTTGCGGCGACAGCGCGCCGCGCCGGATCGCGCCGATATCGATCCCGCGGCGATCCGTTCGGTCCTCTCCGACACGTTCATGATCGAGACCGACGCGGATTCCCTCTTCCCGTTACGGCTCAGCGGGGCGCGGGTGAACGCGCTGTGGGCCCGCGATCTCAAGGGCCGTTCCTTCCTCGACCTCTGGGGCGAGGATAGCGCCAATGTCGCGGCCGTTCTGCTGACTGTCATGGACGGCGCCTGCCCGGTCGTCGCGGGCGCGCAGTCGAAGCTTGCCGGCCGTGCGCCGCTGGACGTGGAGCTTCTGCTTCTTCCGTTGCGGCATCACGGTCGCACGCATGCGCGCGTGCTCGGCTCGCTCGTGGCCGCTCACACTCCCGAATGGGTCGGGCTCATTCCGATCGAGCGCCTCGAATTGCGTTCGTTGCGCATTCTCTCGGGCGTGCAGCCGGCGATCGATCTGCCGCTCATGCGACGGCCGCCCGGAGGCGTGGATCGCCGCGCCCGACTGGTCCCGAATTTCCGGCTGATCCAGGGCGGGCTGTCCGGCGGCGCGTAATCCGGCGCGCACAAACTTTGATCATGCGCGACGATCGCCAAATGTTCCGGGGGTAAGCCGGAATTAACCAGCCGTCCCTAGAGTGTGGTGCGGTCACGCGTGCGAAAGAGGACGGGTCTTGGCGCTGCCAGTTTCGAGAACGAGCCCACGGGGAGCCGAACGCCGGCGCCATCAGCGCGTCAAGGTCTCGATCGCCGGCCGCTACATGCTCGAAAACAAGCAGGAATTTCCCTGCCGCACGGTCGACGCCTCGCCTGGCGGCCTTCTGGTCGCGGGGCCGGCGAAAGGCTCGGTGGGCGAGCGCGTGGTGTTCTACTTCGAAGAACTCGGCCGTCTCGAGGGCATGATCGTGCGCCATGTCGATATCGGCTTCGCCGTCGCCCTCATGCTGCCTGCCGCCAAGCGTGAAAGAGTGGCCGATCTGCTGACCTGGATGGCCAACAGCGATTCCGACGACGGGGTCGCAAGCCGGCGCCACAAGCGCATCGCGCCGAAACGGAAACACGCGGACATGCTGACCGAGGGCGGCAGGACGCTGCAGGTCGAAATCGTCGACGTCTCCGTGTCCGGCGTGGGTCTCAAATCGGCGACGCTGCCGTCGATCGGATCGCGCGTCGAAATCGGACGGCGCGCGGGGCGCGTCGTGCGCCATTTCAACGGCGGCCTCGCTGTCGAATTCGCGCGCCTCATTCCGATCGAGGAATTCGACGAGGACATTATCCTCTAGGTTTCGAACTCAGGGCTTCACGCCCGCCCAGACGCCGGTGTCGATGCGATTGAGCAGCGGCTTTCGCTCCAGCGTTGCGAGATAGTCCTCCGTCGCCGTGCGCGCTCCCTTGAATGTTCCGTAATCGTCGACGATGAGCACGCCGCCGGCGACGAGCTTGGGATAGAGATAGTTCAGCGCGGTCGACGTCGAGGAATAGAAATCCGTGTCGAGCCTGAGCAGCGCGACGTCGCCGACCTCGAGCGCGGGTATCGTCGTTTCGACCTCGCCCTTCACGAATGTGTAGCCGTCGAGCGAGCCGAGCTGGCGCGTGATGTGCTGCTTGATGGTGAGTTCGTAATTGGGGAGCGGCTTGATCGTGCGAATGGCGCGCCCGAGAAACGTGTCCGCCGTGCCGACGGGCGGACCGCAGAACGTGTCGAGCAGGATGATCGGCAAATCAAGCTGCAGGTGTCGTCGCATCAGGCCGATGAAGATCGCGATGCCGCCGAGAAAGCAGCCGCTCTCGATCGCGCAGCCCCGGACGCCGTTGCGCGCGATGTAGTTGATGGATTGGAAGACGTTGTAGAAGCCCGCGACATGGACGAGGGAATAGTCCTTCGAGGCCTCGTAGAACCGCCAGAAGTCCTCGTCCTCGATTTCGGGATGATGCTGGCGCTGGCGCTCCCGCATACCGTCGATCTTGGGAAAAAGGTCCCGTGAGAAGCGCATTGGCCGGTTAGTCCTGGATCTTGCGAAGGCCGTCGCGGAATCTCTTCGCGCGCGCCGCGTAGACGGCCGCGATCATGCGGCCCATGCCGGCGCCCTTGTCGTCGAGCGTGCGCACGGCCTTCGCCGGAGCGCCGACAATAAGGGAGTTTTCCGGAAACTCCTTGCCTTCGGTGACGAGCGCATTGGCGCCGACAAGGCAATTGCGCGGGATTTTCGCGCCGTTGAGGATGGTGGCGCCCATGCCGATCAGCGCGCCCTCGCCGATCGTGCACCCATGGAGAATGACCTTGTGCCCGATAGTCGCGTCGGCGCCGATCGTCAGCGTGAAGCCGGGGTCTGTATGCAGGATGCAACCGTCCTGGATGTTTGCGCGCGCCCCGATGTCGATCAGATCCGTGTCGCCGCGCACCACCGCATTGAACCAGACGCTCGAATCCTCGCCCATGCGCACCCTGCCGATCACATGCGCGCCAGGCGCGACGTAGTAGCGACCTTCCGGCGGCAGTTCAGGCGAAAGGTCGTCGAGCGTGTAAATCGGCATGGGCGTCCTCGTTGTCGGCGCACCATGCCACGCGGCGCGCGCGCTTGCCAATGCCGCGCGCCCCGTGTCGATCAGGCTTTCGCCATGGTGAGGAAGCGAACCTGTTCGGCGGGATCGTCGCGAAACACGCCGGTGAAACGCGTCGTCACCGTCGAGGCGCCCTGCTTGCGCACGCCGCGCATCGACATGCACATGTGCTCGGCCTCGATGTAGACCGCGACCCCACGAGGTTTGAGATGCGTCTCGATAGCCTCGACGATCTGCGCGGTCATCGCCTCCTGCGTCTGGAAGCGGCGCGCATACATGTCGACGAGGCGGGCGAGCTTGGACAGTCCGACGACGCCCTCGCTCGGGAAATAGGCGACATGCGCCTTGCCGACGAAGGGCACCATGTGATGTTCGCAATGCGAGGCGAAGGGAATGTCGCGCACGAGCACCATGTCGTCGTAGCCTTCGACTTCCTCGAAGACGCGATCGAGAATTTCGCCGGCGTCCTGCTGGTAGCCCGCGAAGAGCTCGCGATAAGCCTTGGCGACGCGCCGCGGGGTGTCGACCAGTCCTTCGCGGGCCGGGTCGTCGCCGGCATAGGCGAGCAGCGTGCGCACGGCCGCCTCCGCTTCTTCCTGCGTGGGGACGGACGGTTGAGGCTTTGTGTCGATTTTGGAAATATTTCGGGCGTTCAAGGACTTAACCACCGCATCCATGTGGAGCCTCCAAAAGGGGATTTCGAACCTTCGCCCGAAATTTCACCGCCCTTCGCCACGCGGCGTTGGACGACTATATATAGGACATAGGGCTGCGGGCCGTTTTTCGCTAGCCCGGGATGCCCGATCGAATGCTCGACGAAATCTACAACAGGCGAATCCTGGAACTTGCCGCCGATATCCCGCGACTTGGACGCCTCGAGCGACCGGACGCCGTCGCCACCGCGCATTCGAAGCTGTGCGGTTCGACCGTGGTCGTCGACATCCGGATCGACGATGGCCGCATTTCCGACTTCGCGCATGACGTGAAGGCTTGCGCGCTCGGGCAGGCCTCCTCGTCCATCATGGCGCGCAATGTGATCGGTTCGACTCCGCAGGAATTGCGCGCGCTGCGCGACGAGGTTCGCCGCATGCTGAAGGAGAACGGTCCTCCGCCGCAAGGCAAGTGGGCCGATATCGCGGCGCTGGAACCGGTGCGCAATTACAAGGCCCGCCACGCCTCCACGTTGCTGACCTTCGAGGCGGCTGCGCAGGCGGCGACGGAAGCGGAGGAAAAACAGTCGACTGGAGCGGCGGGATAGGTCGTGGCGTGAAGGACGAATTCCGCTATCGGTCTCTTGGCGATGCGCCCGCGCTGATCGCGCGCGGCGCGATTCGCAGCTATCAGCTGACGCTCTCGGCCTTCATGGGCCGCCAGTGCCGCCATTTGCCGAGCTGCTCGGACTATACCAGCGAAGCCATCGGGCGTTTCGGGCTGTGGGGCGGCGGCTGGATGGGGTTTGCACGCATCTGTCGCTGCAGGCCCGGCGGCACGGCGGGTTTCGATCCGGTGCCGAGCCAGGCGCCGCAGGGGGCGGACCCCCTGCATTTCTGGCGTTACGGCCAGTGGCGGAGCCCGCGGGTCTGCGAGCCCGTGGACGGGCCTTAGGATCGCGCCATGAGGTCGACCGCCAACGCCTCGATACGGCCGCGCACGTCTTCGGGCATCTGCTGCAGCGTTTCGAGATAGGTCTTGCCCGCCGCGCACATGCGGTCGTCGGAGATCGGCGGATCGGGGGTCTTGCCGTCGAGGAGGGCGCCGATCTCCGCCGTGCCGACGCCGTTCTGCCGAAGCGAAGTCTCGAACATCTGGAAATCGGATTCGGTCGGCGTCGTGCGCGCGACGTTCTTGTCCTTGCCGTCGAGGATCGCATCGAGCCCGGCGATCGCCAGATCGGAAACGAGCGTGCGGTTCTCGGCGGAAAATTTCAAGAAGGCTTCGCTCGCGCCGCCGTAGAGGAAATCGACACAAAGTCGCGCATTGACCCCGCTCAGCGCCTTCAGCACGGCGAGTTGGGCGTCGAACACGGCGCCGAGAGTCTTGCCGTCTGCCTTGGCGGCCAGCGCGCCGCGCGACTGGCGGAGCGTCTTGACCGCCTGGGAGAGGTCGTAATCCGGCGAATCCATCGCGCCGGTCGTTTTGCGGGCGGCGAGCGCGGCGATCGCGGTCTCGTAGTCCGCGGGCAGCGCAAGCCGCAGGCGATCGAAGAAGCGCGCAACTTCCGGCGCGCTGGCGATCGTATCCTCGACCGCCTTGCGCGCGGTATCGACCGGCGGCGCGGTCTTGGCCGCCGTTTCCGGCGCTGCGACGACAGGGGGCGCCGCCGCCGGCGGCGGCGCAGGGGCCTGCAGCATGTCCACGGCCAGCCAGACGCCGCTGCCGATGAGCAGCGTGCCCACCAAGCCGAGGAGAAAGAGTTTCAGGTCCTGTCTGGACATGCCCGGGTCCGAATACTTCTCCGACGACTTAGGCCCAACCGGGCGCGGTGAGCAAGCCCGGGCGATCCGCGCGCCGGGCCTCGGAAGCTGAAACAATTGCCAGAGCGTATCGCTTTGCCTAAAAGGCGCGTCTGGCGCGCTCAGCAGGCGCGCGCGAGCTTACGCCGATCTGTATCGGCGAGTGAGCGTCAAGGAGCAGACATGATCTCGGTGACCTTCCCCGACGGCGCCTCGCGCGCCTATGAGCCCGGCGTTTCCGGCCTCGACATCGCCAAATCCATTTCGCCTTCCCTCGCCAAGCGCACTGTCGCCATGGCGCTCGACGGCGCGCTCGCCGACCTCGCCGATCCGATCACGAGGGATTCGCAGGTCGAGTTCATCTCGCGCGAAGACCCGCGCGCGCTGGAGCTGATCCGGCACGATGCGGCGCATGTGCTCGCGGAGGCCGTGCAGACGCTCTATCCGGGGACGCAGGTGACGATCGGGCCCGTCATCGAGAACGGCTTCTATTACGACTTCTATCGCGCCGAGCCGTTCACGCCCGAGGATTTCGCCGCCATCGAGAAGAAGATGCGCGAGATCATCGCGCGCGACCGGCCCTTCACCAAGGAAGTCTGGTCGCGCGAGGACGCGATTTCGTTCTTCGAGAAGAAGGGCGAGGCCTTCAAGGTCGAGCTGGTGGAAGCCATTCCTGCCGACCAGGACCTGAAAATCTACAAGCAGGGCGAGTGGCTCGATCTCTGCCGCGGCCCGCACATGACCTCGACCGGCAAGATCGGCGAAGCCTTCAAGATCATGAAGGTGGCCGGCGCCTATTGGCGCGGCGATTCAACGAAGCCGATGCTCCAGCGCATCTATGCGACGGCCTTCGCCAAAAAGGCGGACCTCGACGATTACCTGCATCGTCTGGAGGAAGCCGAGAAACGCGACCATCGCAAGCTTGGGCGCGAGATGGACCTGTTCCATTTCCAGGAGGAGGCGCCGGGCGCGATCTTCTGGCATCCCAAGGGCTGGACCCTGTTCCAGACGCTGGTCGCCTACATGCGCCGGCGGCTCGCGGGCGACTATGACGAGGTGAATGCGCCGCAGGTGATGGACAAGTCTCTGTGGGAAACGTCGGGCCATTGGGGGTGGTATTCCGACAACATGTTCGCCGTGAAATCGGCGACGGCCTTCATGCATCCCGACGACCCGGAAGCCGACCAGCGCGTGTTCGCGCTGAAGCCGATGAATTGTCCGGGCCACGTGCAGATCTACAAGCATGGGCTGCGCTCCTATCGCGAACTGCCGCTGCGCATGGCGGAATTCGGCGTCGTGCACCGCTACGAGCCGTCGGGCGCCATGCACGGCGTGATGCGCGTGCGCGCCTTCACGCAGGACGATGCGCATATCTTCTGCACGGAGGACCAGCTCGAAGCCGAGATTCTCAAGATCAACGATCTCATTCTTGCCGTTTACGGCGACTTCGGTTTCGACAAGCTCGTGGTGAAGCTCTCGACGCGGCCGGAAAAGCGCGTCGGCGCCGACGCGCTGTGGGATCACGCCGAAGGCGTGATGAGCCGCGTGCTCGACCGCATCAAGGCGCAGAACGGCAATCGCATCGAAACCTCGGTCAATCCGGGCGAGGGCGCGTTCTACGGGCCGAAGTTCGAATACGTCCTGCGCGACGCGATCGGCCGCGACTGGCAATGCGGCACGACGCAGGTCGACTTCAACCTGCCCGAGCGTTTCGGCGCCTTCTACATCGACGCCAACAGCGAGAAGGTTCCGCCTGTCATGGTGCATCGAGCCATCTGCGGCTCGATGGAGCGGTTCATCGGCATATTGATCGAGCATTACGCCGGGCACATGCCGCTGTGGCTGGCGCCGCTGCAGATCGTGGTCGCCACGATCACGCAGGAGGCCGACGATTTCGCTCTCGAGATCGCTGCGGCTGCACGGAAAAAAGGGCTGCGCGTCGACCTCGACCTGCGCAACGAGAAGATCAACTACAAGGTGCGCGAGCATTCGCTGGCCAAAATTCCGGTCATGCTGGTTCTCGGCCGCAAGGAGGCCGCCGAGCGCACCGTCTCGATCCGCCGCCTCGGCTCCCAGGCGCAGCAGTCGATGGGGCTCGACGAGGCGCTGGCCATGCTGGCGGAAGAGGCGACGCCGCCGGACGTGAAGGGCGCGCAGGGCTGACGTCGCGCCGCGGCGAACCAATCGCCGCGGCGAGCGTTTCCGTTTCTTCGGAACGGAGCGTGCGGGCGGCGGCGTCGCGCCGGCGCTTGTCGGCAATATTCTCGGCGGAACCTTTCTCTTCGCGGCCCTCGCCTATGGGCAGGTGAAGGAGGAAGTCTGAAGCGCGCATCCGCCGCGACCAGTCCTTGACCTCGCCGCAATCGCCGGCCATGGCTGACGCGATGATTTTGCCCCGCATATTGTCCGCTCTCGCCGGTCTGGCCATGATGCTCGCGCCCGTTCTGGCGGGCGCGCAGGGCCTGCCGACGTTCGGACCGGGCTCGTTCGGACCCAATCTGCCGCCGCCGGGGCCGCCCGAACCGCCGCCGGGCGTGCTCTATATGTCGGCCGTTCTGGGCGCGAGCGAGACCCAGCCGGTGCGCGGCGGCCTGAAATGGCGCGTTTTCGAGGAACGGGCTCAGCCCGACGGAACGCACAAGATGGTGGCGGAATCCGACGATGCGGCGCCGCGCTTCAGCCTGCCGGCCGGGGGCTATATCGTGCACGCCGCCTTCGGCCTTGCCGGCGCCGCCAAGCGCATCGTCCTCGACGCCCGGCCGGTCACCGATCGGATCGTATTGAACGCCGGCGCGCTCAAGATCGCGACCATGCTCGGCGACCAGCCGATACCGCCGCAAAAGATTTCCATCTCGATCTATGTGCCGGCCCCTGGCAATTCGGAAGCGAAACTGGTGGTGGACCAGGGCAAACCCGGCGACATGATCTGCTTGCCGGAAGGGCAATACCACATCGTCTCGACGCTCTACGATCTCGGCAATTCGACAACCTCAGGCTCTGCGTCCGCAACCAATTCGATTGTCACGACCGATCTTCGAGTGCAGGTCGGCAAGGCGACGCAGGCGACCTTGAAGCATCGCGCGGCGACCATGACGCTGAAACTCGTCAACCAGCCGGGCGGCGAGGCGCTCGCCAACACGTCATTCTCCGTCCTCACGCCCGGCGGCGACGTCATTCGCGAGCTGATCGGCGCCTTTCCCGCGCTCGTTCTCGCGGAGGGCGAATATGTCGCCATCGCGCGCCACGAGGGAAAAACCTACCAGGCCCAATTCAAGGTGCAATCGACACTCGACCGCGACGTGGAAGTGGTTGCAAAGTAGGCTTGGCAAAATAAATCGAACGGGCCGGGGTGAGGGAATGCAGACATTTTTCGTCGAGATCAAATGCGCGCTCGGGCGCACCTACGAGGTCGCGAGCGCGCTCGCTGAGGCGGAGATCGCCTCGGAAATCTATTCGATCGCCGGCAATTTCGACATTCTCGCGAAGTTCTATCTCGACCGCGAGGAGGACATCGGCCATTTCGTCGGCCAGAAGGTCCAGACGATTCCCGGTATCGTGGATACGCGCACGATCATCACCTTCAAGGCCTTTTGAGATGCGCGCCGACAGCCTTGCGCTGATCGCGGAAGATGGCGCGCAGATCCATGTCTATCGCTGGTTGCCGGAGAGCGCGCCACGCGCCGTTTTCCAGATCGTGCATGGCCTCGCCGAACATGCGGCGCGCTACGGGCGTCTTGCGGAGGCGCTGACCGCGCGCGGATTTGCCGTCTACGCTGACGATCATCGCGGGCATGGCCGCACGGCGGCGGCTGGCGAACTCGGGTTCTTCGCGGAACGCGACGGCTGGCGAAAATCCGTCGGCGACCTCTGGAGCCTCAACCGCCGCATAGCGGCGGACCATCCGGGCCTGCCGATCATCCTGCTCGGCCATTCCATGGGCTCGTTCATGGCGCAGGACTTCGTCGCCGACCACAGCGACGCGATTGCGGGCCTGGTGCTGTCCGGCTCGAATGGCCCGCCGCCGGCGATCGCGGGCGTTGGCCGGATGATCGCGCGCATCGAACGGCTGCGGCTCGGCGCGCGTGGCAAGAGCGCCTTGTTGCAGGCCATGATGTTTGGCGAGTTCAACAAGCGCTTCAAGCCGGCGCGGACGGAATTCGACTGGCTGTCGCGCGACCCTGCGGAAGTCGACGCCTATGTCGCCGATCCGCTTTGCGGGTTCGAATTTTCCAACCAGCTCGCGGTCGATCTGCTGGATGCGCTCGGCGGTCTGCTCAAGCCCGAACGACTGGCGCGTATTCGCAAGGATCTGCCGGTCTATATCTTCAGCGGATCAGACGATCCGGTCGGCGCCAGTCTTCCCGCGCTCGCGGCGGCCTATCGATCGGCCGGGCTGAAGAATGTGGAGATGCGGGTCTATTCCGGCGCGCGGCACGAGACGCTGAACGAAACCAACCGCGACGAGGTCACGGCCGACCTTGTACGTTGGTCGGAGACGCTCCTCGCCCGCAGTTGATACAGCCCAAAGACGTCGCCCGCGCGCCGGAGGACCATGGTCACATGAAAATTGTTCCGCAATCGCTCGCGCTTGTTGTTTTCCTTGCCGCCGCCGGCCCGGCGGCGGCCGCCGACGTGGATGCCGGCCTGAAGTTGGCGGGGCACTGGTGCGCAGCGTGCCATGTCGTGTCGGACAGCCAGACGCGCGCGAGCGCGGACGTTCCGACCTTCGCCAATATCGCGCAGCGCAAGAGCGCCCGCGATCTCTCGCTGTTTCTGACGAAGCCGCACGGCCAGATGCCGGACATGTCGCTGTCGCGTCCGGAGGTCGCCGATCTCGTGGCCTACATCGTTTCGCTCGGTCCCAATCCCTTGCCGCCGGAGCCCAAACGGGAAGCGCCGGCGAGCGGCCTGAACGGCGCCATCGTGCCGCAGAAGTGAGGACGGAAAGAGCCCCGCCCGCAGGAGAAACCGCCATGACCTTCCGATTTCCGATCGTTGTCGCAGCCGCATTATGCGCAACCTCCGCCAGCGCGGCGGAGGCGGGCGATCCGGCGGCGGGGAAGGACGTTTTCGCGCGCACCTGCCAGAACTGCCACGCAACCGAAGTGGGCGTGAACAAGGTGGGACCGACCCTCTGGAATGTCGTCGGCCGCAAGGCGGCGACCATACCGGACTACAATTACTCGCCCGCCATGAAGGCCGAGACAGGGGTCTGGACAGCGGCGACCCTCGACGCCTACCTCGCCGATCCCCGCGGCGACAAACACGGCGTGAAAATGTTCTTCAAGGGTCTGTCGAGCGCGCAGGACCGGGCCAATGTGATCGCCTATCTCCAAACATTGAAATAGGCCGGCGCGTCTCTATTCTGGCGGATAATTCCGACCGGAGACGCTTCCCTTGATCTTTTACACGCCCGAAAAGCGCGACCGCGCGATCCTGAGTCACGACCCTTTCAAGACGATCATCGCGCCGCGGCCGATCGGCTGGGTGACGACGATGGGCAAGGAGGGCGCGATCAATCTGGCGCCCTATTCCTTCTTCAACGCTTTCGCCGATCGCCCTCCAATTCTTGCCTTCTCGTCGGTCGGCGTGAAGGATTCGCTGACTTTCGCGCGGGAGACCGGCGAATTCGTGTGGAACATGCCGACGTGGGACCTGCGCCACGCGATGAACGAGACCTCCGCCACGCTGCCACGCGGCGAAAACGAATTTCTCCGCGCGGGGCTTGAGATGGCGCCATGCAATCTGGTCAAGCCGCCGCGCGTCGCCAGGAGCCCGGTCGCGATGGAATGCAAGGTGACCTCGATCCAGGAACTGAAGAACATCGAAGGCAAAGGCATCGACTATTGGCTCGTGCTCGGCCAGGTCGTCGGCGTCCATATAGATCCCGCTTTCATCGGCGAGGATGGCGCGCTGCGACTGACCGAGATCAAGCCGATCGCGCGCTGCGGCGGCCTCGGCGACTATGCGGTGGTCGACAGCCTGTTCCAGATGGAACGGCCGGCGTAGCGCTCATCGACGGGTCAACGTCTCGTCGATCGCATCGCGGCCGATGTCGGCGATGCGGTTGACGCCGGACAGCGCCATGGCGATGCGCAATTCCTGGCGCATGACGGCGAGCATGTCGCCGACGCCTTTCTGACCCTCGGCGGCAAGCGCCCAGACCCAGGGCCGGCCGATCATCACGCCCCTGGCGCCGAGCGCCACCGCCTTGAAGACGTCGACGCCGCTGCGCACGCCGCCGTCCATATAGACTTCGGCGCGATCGCCGACGGCGTCGACGACCGACGGCAGTTTGGAAATCGAGGACGCCACGCTGTCGAGCTGGCGTCCGCCGTGGTTCGAAACGATTACGCCATCGGCGCCCGCCACGACGGCCGCCTTCGCGTCGTCGGGCTCCAGGACGCCCTTGATGAGCAGCCGTCCTTTCCAGACGCTGCGCAGCCATTCGATGTCCTTCCAGGTGACGGAGGAATCGAACTGGCTCGCGACCCAGGCGGTGAAGGCCTCGAGCCGGCCAGGGTCGGGCACGCGATCGGAGAGATTGCCGAAGCCGTGCGGCCGGCCGCGCAGCGCCACGTCGAGCAGCCATCGCGGATGCCGCGCGATCTCCCACGCCTTGACCGCGCGCGCGGCGGCCGAGGACGACAACGCGCCGTTGCGCAGGTCGCGATGGCGCATGCCGGTGATCGCGAGATCGACCGTGAAGGCGAGCGTCGCACATCCAACCGATTCCGCGCGGGCGAGAAGGTCCTGCACCACGCCGCGGTCGCGCATCATGTAGAGCTGGAACCAGAATGGTTTCGAGGCCGCCGCCTTCACCTCGCCCAGATCGCAGATGCCGACGGTGGACAGCGTGAAGGGAATGTTCGCGGCGTTCGCCGCGCGCACGGCCTGCGTCTCGCCGCGTTGCGCCATCATGCCGGCCATGCCGACGGGCGCGAGTATCACGGGCATGGCGGCTTCGGCGCCTGAAAGATTGGTGGAGGTGTCGATATTCGAAACGTCGCGCATCACGCGCTGGCGCAGCGCGATGTCGCGAAATCCCGACGTATTGGCGGCGAGGGTGATCTCGGCGTTGGCGCCGCCGTCGATATAGTCGAACAGGAAGCGGGGCAGCCGCTTCTCCGCAAGCCGCCTGTAGTCCGCGGGCGTGACCGGAACGACATTGTAGGTTGCCAAGCGGACCTCCCTCACACGACGCAGGATGCGCCGAGCGGGCATTAACGCGGGCCCGGCGGCCTCGCGTCAATCGCGGAAAAGGGCGCGTGAATCATTCGCCGGCTATGCCGCCGCCGAAGACGGTGACAAACAGCAGCATCAGGCCGACTGCGCAGAAAAGTCCGAGAAGGCCGAAGAGCACCAGCCTTTCCTGTTTCTGATCCGACATGGGTTCTGCTCCGTCCGCGTCGCCGCGCGGCTCCTAGCACGCGGCGCGGACGGAACTTTGTCCGAAGTGTTGCGCGTCAGCCGGTCGGCCCGAGTCGCGCGAGAAGTTTCCTGGCGCGTTCGAGATGCGGCTTGTCCAGCATTTCGCCATCGAGCCCGATCACGCCCGCCGTCGGATTGTCGGCAAAGGCCTGCACGATCTTTCGCGCGCGCTCGATCTCGGCGGCCGGCGGCGTGAAAACCTCGTTGATGATCGGCACCTGCGCGGGATGGATCGCCATCTTGCCGGTGAACCCGTCGCGTCGCGCCTCGATGCACTCGCGGCGGAAGCCCGCGTCGTCGCGGAAGTTCGGATAGACCGTATCGATCGGCTGCACGCCGGCGGAGACGGCGGC
>OEIU01001341.1_pt1 | contig 16277 bp, 10 predicted proteins | sample 1539221 | NCBI WGS metagenome assembly OEIU01 (sample SAMN03792071, study PRJEB22550) | activated sludge metagenome | feature: wastewater treatment plant; material: activated sludge; isolation source: Wastewater treatment plant of a petroleum refinery complex | place: Argentina: Zarate | collected...
CGCGATTCTCGGACTCGAGCCGCTCGGTCCGCAGGCGCACCTCCTCCGCCACGCGCAGCACCTGGCCGATCAAGGTCGCGACCGTGCGCAGCACCTCCAGGTCGTCGTCGAGCGCGCGGGGCCGGGCACGCAGCCGGTGCGCGGCGAGCACCCCGACGATGCGATCGCCCTCGCGCAACGGCAGCGCGATGAACGCGACCGTCTCCTGCGGCAGCGTGCCGCGCGCCACCGACCGCGCGAGGAACTCGGAGTCGTCGTCGATGTCCTGCACCAGCCGCGGCAGCCCGGACGCATAGACGCTGCCGCAGATGCCCTCGCCGGCGCGGAATCGCCCGCGGGCGATCTCCTCGGGCTTCAGGCCATAGGCGAAACGGATCTGCAGGGCCTCGGCCGCCGCATCCCACAGCAGCACCCGGCCGCGATTGAGCCCGATCCACTCCGACAGCAGGCGCAAGGTCTGGCGGATCACCAGGTAGGGATCGAGGCTGCGGCCGACGAGCTTGGCGACCTCGCGGATCAGCATCACCTCCTGGCGATGCCAGTCCTTGCCGCTGTCGATGGACATCCGGACGCCCCGTTTTGGTTTGACGGCTACGAGCGAGCAAGAAGCCTGCCGGCGGGCGGCGGAGCACGCTGAACCGCGGCTCGGCGCCCACTGCGACCGGCGAAGACGAAGACAGCCATCCTTGACGCAATGCGACCGGGGGTAGCGGTCGACCCATAGATATGGGAATATGGGATTTTTGACCATACTCCCATCACCATGAAAACCACGTTGGAGCTTTCCGACGAGTTGCTGCGCCGCGCGAAGCAGGCCGCGCTCGATCGCAACACCACGCTGCGCGCGATCGTCGAAGAAGCGCTCGAGCGCTCGCTGGGTCCAGCGGTGCAGAACGTGCCGTTCCGTAACGTCACGTGGCCGCCGCCGTCGCCCGACGGCACACCGCCGCCGATACGCGACGACATCGACTGGATCGCCGAAATCCGCAAGATGCGCGCCGGCCCCGCGGAGGATCCGGAATGGTTCGCTCGCCGGATGGGCATCGCACCCGCTGAGGGAGACGACGATTGATCGCGGTCGACACCAACCTGCTGGTTTACGCGCATCGGGCCGATGCGCCGCAGCACCGGGCGGCCCTGGCGGCGCTCGAGCGCCTTGTCACGCATGGCGAGCCATGGGCGATCCCCATCCCGTGCGCCACCGAGTTCGTGTCGGTGCTCACGCGGCCAGCCCTGAACATTCCCGCTTCGCCGGCCTCGGCCGCGTTCGACGCCCTGGACGCATGGCTGTCGCATCCGCGTTGCCGGCTCCTTGTCGAGACCGCGGGCCACCTGCGCCTGTTCCGCGCGCTGGTGGAACGTGCCGCCCTTGTCGGGCGTGACGTCTTCGACGCCCGTATTGCGGCTATTTGCCTGGAGCACGATGTCGCCGAGCTGTGGACCAGCGACCGCGACTTCTCCGGCTTTCCTGACCTGCGCACCCGCGATCCGCTGATCCCGTCGCTGCACGAGCCGATCGGTGTCCCGTATCGCGCAATTTCCTCCGCGCGGCGCGCCAGAACCACGGCCCGAAGTCCTGGCCGGTAGTCCGCAACGCCGAAGCCTGCCGAGGTGTGGCACCCTGCGCACGCGAGCATCCCTGCGGAATCCCCCGGCCGGCGAGGGTGGGCAGAGGGTGTAACGGAGAAGCAGCCGATGGCCAGCGCGGTGACGATCCGGATCGATGACACCTCGACGGTATCCGCGCTGATCGATGGTCCGGCGGACGCGGCGGCGGTCTATGTGTTCGCGCACGGCGCCGGCGCGGGCATGGAGCATCCATCGATGGCGCGGATGGCCGAAGGGCTGGCACAGCGAGGCATCGCGGTGTTGCGTTACCGGTTCCCGTACATGGAGCGCAAGAGCCGCCGGCCCGATCCGCCGAAGGTGGCGCATGCCGCGGTGCGCGCGGCGGTGGATTTCGCGGCCGCCCGCTGGCCCGGCGCCAGGCTGTTCGCCGGCGGGCGTTCGTTCGGCGGCCGGATGACCTCGCAGGCCCAGGCGCTGACACCGTTGCAGCGGGTCGCCGGACTGGTGTTCATCGGCTTTCCGCTGCATCCGGCCGGCAAACCGTCGATCGAACGGGCCGCGCATCTGTGCGACGTCACGGTACCGATGCTGTTCCTGCAGGGTACCCGCGACGAGCTGGCCGATCCGGCATTGCTGCGCAGCGTGATCGCGTCGCTCAAGTCGCGCGCGTCATTGCAGGAGATCGACGATGCCGATCATTCGTTCCATGTGCGCCGGAGCAGCGGGCGCGACGATGCGCAGGTCCGCGAAGCGATGCTCGATTCGATCGCGCAATGGTTCGCCTCCTTCGCGCGCTCGTGACTTTTCCCGCGGGTCCGCCAACGGCGCCGTGCATGGAGTGTCTGTCGACCGCTCGACATTGCCCGTGACGATCAGCCGGCGCCGACCTCGAACTCGCCGACTGTCACCACCTCGCCACCGCCCCTCAGCCGCAGCGTCAGCATCCGCTCCTTGGCTTCAGGTGTGCCGAACCGGGTGGTCAGCCGCACCTGCAGCGTGGTGGCGCCGGCGACGATCTGCTGCCGGTGGCCATAGAACTGTGCCTCGATCCGGTAGCGGCCGGGCTTGGCGCTGCGCAGCGAGAACTCCTCGGGACCATAGCCTCCGGTGAAGTCCGCCGACATCCGCCCGCCCTGCCAGGTCAGGCGATTGCCGTAGAACGCCTTCTCGCCGTTGGGGTCGGTGACCCACAGGTCGATGTCGGTGTTGTCGGCATCCCAGGTCAGCACCGCGCGCAGGTCCAACGGCAGGTTGTGCAGCAGCCGCGGGTCGATCGCCGAGGTATCGGGCGGCGTGACGGCGGTCGCGACCAGCGCATTGAGTTCGGCCAGCGCGATCAGCTCGATCTCGGGAAAGCGACCGTGCCACGACGGGCCGTCGACGACACGCCACAACGCATCGACCGCCTTCTGGGTCTGGCCGGTGGCGGCCAGCGCGAGGCCGACGTCGCGATGCGACTGCGGCTCGTTCGGCGCGAGCTCGAGCACGCGGCTGAAGATGCCGAGCGCGGCGAGCGGGTCGCCCGCCTGCAGCAGACGCTGCCCGAGCACACGCAGCACGTGGCGGTTCTCCAGGTTCATCTCGGCAAGGTTGGACAACACACGCTGCGCCAGCAGCGGTTGGCCGCGGGCGAACAGCAGGTCGGCCACGTCGAGGTAGAAAGCGGTCGAATGGCGCCACGAATCGCGCTCATCGAGGTAGATGCGATAGAGGTCGCGTGGATCGGCGTCGCGCAGCCTGCGGGCGGGACGCGAGTCGGGCGCCCAGGGTTGCAGGCGGATGACGAACGCCTCGTTGCCGTCGACAGCGGCGGGAGCCGGCGCCGCGTCGGCCAGCGCCGCCGCCGTCACCGCGGCATCCGTGGTGGCGTCCCGTCGGCGTTCGAGGCGCGACGCTTCGCGCCCTTCGGCCCACGCGCCGGGGCGCGCCCGGTCCTGCGGGCCGCCGCCGATCGCCGGCGCGCGGGCCGGCCGTTCGCCCTTGGGGAACTCGCGGGCCCACCAGGCCTGCTTGGAGCGGAACTCGCTGACCACCCGTTCGCGATGCGCGCGCAGATCGGCCTCGCGCATCGCCGCGCCGTGCGCGCGCAGCCGCTCGGTCTCGGCCCGCAGGTCGGCCGGCGGCTCGATGTCGTGCCGTGCATAGTCGGCCGCGGTATCGAGGATGATCAGCGAGGTGGCGCGGGTGATCAGCCCGAAGCGTTTGCCCAGCCGTTCGATCTCGCCGCGATTCAGCGACCATTCGGGTTCGAGCGCGGCCACCCGCAACCGTGCCCAGCGCTGCGCGGCGAACCGACCGTTGCCGTCGGCCTGGCGACGCACCGGCGCCGTGATGCGCTGCGGCGCGGCGTTGCCGCCATCGAGCCGCAGCACCACCGAACCCCGCGGTTCGACCAGCCGGCCGGCAAGCCGCACACGGCCGTCGTCGGCGTAGGGGGAGGCGAGCAGCACGTCGGCGACCCCGTCGCCGCGTTCGACGACGACGCGTGATCGCTGGCCGGTCAGCTCGCGGACGGCCTGCGACGTCGGCCAGTGCAAGCTGTCGATGAAGCGGCCACCCGACCGCTCGGCGAGCGCCCGCAATGCATCGACGTCACGCTTGATGGCGGCCGCCATCGCATAGGTGCGGATCGCCGGCGCCGGCAGTGCCGGGTCACCATAGGTGGCCAGGGCATCGGAGAACAGCAGCATCTCGTCGGCGCCGTCCAGCCCGTCGAGCACCGAGAGGTTGCTGGCGCCATCGTGGTCGAGCGCTTCCAGCGGGCGCCGCAAGGCCTGCCAGTCGCCGCCCGCGACGCGGAATGCCCGGGGTGCCTCGATCCGGTCGCGGAACACGCGCAACGTCACGTCGACATTGCGAAAGCGGCTGAAGTACGCATCGAGCAGCGCAAGGTCGCGGGTCAGGGAACGCTCGCCGGCCGAGCCCGACGCGTCCCAGGCGATCAGCACCGACGACGGTGCGCCGCGCGGCGTCAGGCGCGTGGCCACCGCCGGCTCGGCGTAGAACCAGGTGGCCCCGTCGAAGTCCTGGGGGACGGCCAGCGGCGCCCCTTCGGCTGCCACCGCCACCTCCATCAAGCCGCCGAGCCGCACGTCCTGCCGGTCGGCGCTCAGCTCGAAGCCGGCCGGCCCGCGCACGGCCCTGACGTCGAACGGCGCGCCCGGCGTCACGATCGGCGCATGGGCGGTGGCGAAGGTGCCGGTCCAGCGGAACCGCGCGATCCGCTCGTATGCCAACGGCAGGCGGTACAGCCATCGGCCGCCCTGCTCCGGCAGCGATTCCTCGTAACGGAGAACCAACGTCTTGCGGCCTTGCGCCGGCAACGGATACACGCGCAGCCTGAAGCTGTTGCCCAGCGTCTTCTCGGCCAGCGCCGGATCGACACGCGTGCGGGTGATGTCCTCGAACACCTGCTGACCGCGTGCCTTCCCGACCGGCACCGCTTCGCGCATCACACCGGCGAAGTCCATCGCCATGCCGGTGATCTGCTGGCCATCGGCCAGCGGGAACTGCAGCTCTCCTTCGAGCACCTGCAGGTTGGGATTGACGAAGGTCAGCTCGACCGAGGTCTGCGCGAGGCGCCCGGCCACCCGGGTGTGCACGCTGACCTCCTCGAGCCGAACCGGCACCTGCGCCGCCGGGACCACGATGCGCAGCGGTGGTGCGATCATCGGCACCGGCTTGGCAACCGGCGGCATCGGAGACAGGGCCAGCACTTGGGGCGCGGCGGGCAGCGCCGTGCAGGCGGCGACGCCGCGCAGGAAACGACGACGGGGAGCAGCGGTCACGGGGAATCCTTTCGCGGGACGGGCATGGAGTCGAAGTCGTTCGGCGTGGGATGAAACGGCGCAGGCCCGGAAATGGGGTTGAGCCGGGGGTTGAGCCGGGGGTTGAGCCGGGGGTTGAACCTGGGTCGAGCCGGATTTCGGGCCGCTGCGGACCGATGGCCGGGCGGGCACGTTAGACTTCGCCGGTGAAGGGAATCACGGCAGCGCAACTCCGCGCTATGTTCCAGGCGACGCCGTTGCGGGCCGCCCCGTTTCGCAACTACTACATCGGCGCGCTGGGCGTAGCGCTCGGCTACACGATGCAGGCGACGATGGCCGCCTGGCTGATGGCGACCCTGACGCCGTCGGCGCTGATGGTGGCGCTGGTGCAGACCGCCAGCACCGCGCCGGCGCTGGTGCTCGTCCTCGACGCCGGTGCGCTGGCCGACATCATCGAGCGGCGCAAGGTGATCCTGGTCACGCAGTCGGTGATGCTGGTGGCCACCGCGGTGCTGGGCGCGTCGACATTGGCTGGACTGATCAGTCCGGCCACGCTGCTGCTGCTGACCCTGGTGATCGGCTCCGGGTTCATGCTGACGATCCCGGCGCAGCAGGCCAGCGTCAACGAGCTGGTCACGCGAGAGGACCTGTCGCGGGCGGTGGCGCTCGGCGCGGTGGCGTTCAACATGGCGCGCGCGATCGGCCCGGCGCTGGCCGGCGCGATCGCCGCCTGGCTGGGCTCGGGCAGCGCGTTCCTGATCGCGGCCGCCTGCTTCCTGCCGATGATCTTCGTCGTGCGCGGCTGGCCGCGCCGCGAACGGGCGCTGCCCGGCGTGCCCGAGACCTTGCTGTCGGGCATCCAGAGCGGTCTGCGCTTCGCCCGCCACTCCCCGGTGATGCGCGCGCTGGTGCTGCGCAACATCACGTTCTGCCTGTGCGGCAGCAGCTTCTGGGCACTGCTGCCGGTAATCGCCCGCGACCAGTTGGAGCTGGGCGCCGGCGGCTTCGGCCTGCTGTCGGCCAGCTTCGGACTGGGCGCGGTGGCCGGTGCGATGTGGATCCCGCGCCGGCTGAAGGCCACGTCGCTCGACACCGTGGTCAACAGCGGCGTGTCGCTGTGGATCGGCTCGACGCTGGTGGTCGCGGTGTCGCACATCACGGTGATCGCGGTGGTCGGCGCGGTCGGCGTCGGCGTGGCCTGGGTCAGCGTGCTGGCGAGCCTGTCGGCCGGCACCCAGAGCGCGGCACCCGACTGGGTGCGCGCGCGGGCGGTGTCGGTCACCCTGGTCGCGGTGCAGACCAGCCTCGCGCTGGGCAGCGCGTTCTGGGGCATGGTGGCCTCGGGCTCGGGCACCCAGGCGGCGCTGGTGGTCGCCGCCTTCACGATGGTCGGGCTGCACCTGCTGACCCGGCGCTACGTCGTCGACATGGGCAAGGAAGCCGACGTGACGACCGGCGCGCAGCTTCCGGAGATCGCGATGGCGATCGAACCGCGGCCCAACGACGGGCCAGTGCTGGTGCAGGTCGAGTACCTGATCGACGACGACAAGGTGGCCGATTTCCTGCGCGCGATCGCGCTGGTCGAGAAGACCCGCCGGCGCAACGGCGCGGCGAGCTGGCGGGTCTACCGCGACGTCGGCGTACAGGGCCGCTTCGTCGAGCGGTTCGTCATCGCCTCATGGGCGGAATACGTGCGGCTGCGCTCGCGGATGACGCTGACGGATCGGGAGATCCAGGAGCGGGTCGCCGACTGGCAGCGCGACGGCGTGCCGGTGCGCGTGTCGCGGCTGATCGGCGTCAATCCGTCGGACCGGCTCGAGGAAGAACAGGACACGGTAACCCGCCCGGGCGGTTGACTACCGCTCGATCGAGCTCGGCGTCTACGCGGACGCGTCGATAGCTTCCTGACTTCATTCAAGGAGGCCGAGGCCTTTCGCCTCGGATGACCTTGCGGTGTGGGTGAAACACCAGATCGATCGGGTGCCGCTTCAATGAGGCCGAGGCCTTTCGCCTCGGATGACTCGAAGTCGAGCTGCGTAGGAGAGCCCACCCCATGCTTCAATGAGGCCGAGGCCTTTCGCCTCGGATGACGACGCTGGCCGCCGCGAAATCGCTGACCGGGGAAGTGCTTCAATGAGGCCGAGGCCTTTCGCCTCGGATGACCGTCTGCGGACCCAGCGGCCGGGCCCGGGCTACGTGCTTCAATGAGGCCGAGGCCTTTCGCCTCGGATGACGTTCCGTCGCGGCCGTTTCCGCTTCACGACCGGCGCGCTTCAATGAGGCCGAGGCATTTCGCCTCGGATGACCGTCTGCGTCCGTCATGTACTGCTGCGCGTCGTCGTCGCTTCAATGAGGCCGAGGCCTTTCGCCTCGGATGACGCGTCTGCCCGGTGCCGCGGCGCACCCACTCGGCGGTGCTTCAATGAGGCCGAGGCCTTTCGCCTCGGATGACCGAGAAGATCCTCGGCATGGAGTTCGCGACGATCTACCTGCTTCAATGAGGCCGAGGCCTTTCGCCTCGGATGACCAGCGGATGCCCGACGGCAAGTGGCAGCGGCTGGAGCTTCAATGAGGCCGAGGCCTTTCGCCTCGGATGACCGGGAGCTGTATGCGCCGCCTGACATCCGCAGCGTGCTTCAATGAGGCCGAGGCCTTTCGCCTCGGATGACGCCGGGCACCTCGGCCGCACCGCGCGTAGCGGTCGCGCTTCAATGAGGCCGAGGCCTTTCGCCTCGGATGACCGCACACATTGTGGTGGGTCAAGAGGAGCCGGGGAGCTTCAATGAGGCCGAGGCCTTTCGCCTCGGATGACATGGACCACGACGACATCACCCGCCGCTGCGCCGCTTCAATGAGGCCGAGGCCTTTCGCCTCGGATGACAAGTCCCTCCGGATAGTCGATGGTGCCGTGGATGATGCTTCAATGAGGCCGAGGCCTTTCGCCTCGGATGACGGTGCTTCGGCCGGTGCTGCTCGTCGCGCTCGCTGGCGCTTCAATGAGGCCGAGGCCTTTCGCCTCGGATGACTTCCGAATGCGCGCCCTGACGGGTGGCGCAGAAATGCAGCTTCAATGAGGCCGAGGCCTTTCGCCTCGGATGACCTCTTCGCCCACGTCGGCCCAATGGGCCAGGGCAACAGGCTTCAATGAGGCCGAGGCCTTTCGCCTCGGATGACTCGGCGAAGCCCGCTGCCCAGATATCTGCTATGCGAGCTTCAATGAGGCCGAGGCCTTTCGCCTCGGATGACTGCGAATACCCGTGGCTGCATCGCCCGCCGCCGTCACGCTTCAATGAGGCCGAGGCCTTTCGCCTCGGATGACCTGGGACGTCTGGCTCGATCGGCGGAACGAGGATGTCGCTTCAATGAGGCCGAGGCCTTTCGCCTCGGATGACTCGGCTGCGCATCTGCGGCTTGCCGGCGTGACGATCGAGCTTCAATGAGGCCGAGGCCTTTCGCCTCGGATGACGCCACAGTCGTACGGGGAGTTGTAATAACACCCATGACGCTTCAATGAGGCCGAGGCCTTTCGCCTCGGATGACAGCACCCCCGACAATCAAGCACCGGCGCCCATTTTGCCTCAACGCCGCGAGGGCTACAGAGCCGACTCCGGCGCTACCACGACGAAAAGACCCGGAAGAAAACCGGTTGAATCTAATATCTTGATTTTTAAAGAACATTTCCCTCGCGAGCACTGTATTCATGGACCCCTATCACAACAGCGCTCGCGAAGCTTCGGCAAGAGAATTCCCGTAGTAGATCGCCTCACACGATCACCGGGGCACGCTCGATCGGTGCGAAGCCGCGCTTCCCCATGCAATGAACTCGCGGCACCACGACATCGGCTCGACCGATATCGACGATCATGACGGCGTCCTCCGTAGAGGATATCAGCGCCTCGAGCTTCTGTATCAGCTCGACATACCGTGCTCGGACAAGTCGGCACTGGAACACCGAGAGTTGCATCCACTCCCCATAGCCGTGCATCAGCTTGAACACCGCCCGCCAGCGGCGGTCGTCGGAGATGTCGTACGTGACGACGTAGAGATGTTCGTCCGCCATGTAGGACTCCCGCGTACTGCTTTCGTTCAACGAGTTACGAAGTTGGGATACCGCTCGATTTCGCCGAGCAAGTGCCTTCCCAACAAACGGCACTGCAGTTCGATGATCTGCCGGTATTGCGCCGAGTAGCCAAACAACGGATGCGTGACCTCCTGGCTCAGACGTCGCTCGAGCGTAGCGATGAAGCTCCGCCGCCCACGTTCATTGAGATTGACGGCGCCCGCGGCGCGAACGAAATCCTCGGTACGAACTTCGCCGTTGTTGATGGCCATCAATACCGCGGAATCGGCGATCAACGGCCGGAACGGCTCCATCATGTCCAGCGCCAGCGCCGGCTTTCCATAGCGGGATTGGTGGAGGAACCCACGATACGCATCAAAACCGACGGCGGTGAGCATGACCGCCATGCTCCGCGTAAGCAGAGAGTATGCGTATGAAAGCAGCGCGTTGACCGCGTCTGTCGGCGGCCTGCGCGTGCGGCGCACGAAGTCGAAGCGCCAAGCATTGTCCGCTCCACGTTCGTCGCCACCTGCGACAGCCGGTGACAGCATCTCGTTGAAGTACCGAAAATAGCGTGCCGCCGCGTTCCCTTCTACGCCAAGCAATTGCGCAAGGTCGTGAGCGCGCTCGGCTGCTTCGATATCGTGGCGGAACTCCGACGACAGCGCCTCGGGCATCTCTCCGCGCTTCCAGTTTCGCCTCAGCAGCGTGCGCTGATTGCGAATCTTCGCAGCGATCAGGTCCCGTGCCAGCCGCAGGCAATGTCCTTCATCGAAGCTGGCGCGAAACTGCGCCGTCCGCAACTCGACGTTCTTGTGGCCGACACCGATCGTATGGCCAAGAAACCAACCGCCGTGCGACAACCACGTAACCGGGATGTCTCGAGCCATCAACTCGTGCAACGCGGGCCCGGTCAGGTACACACCGCCCTGCAGTACGACCTGCGACACGTCCATCAGGCGGGCGGTTGCCACCTTCTCGTCGTCGACGGAGATCTCCAGCACCTCACCGCTCTTGCCGACCTTTGCTCCGCGCGACTGAACGTACAACGGCAAGGCAGGCACTCGATCGACGGCGAGCGGACGTGGCGGCGTCTGCTGGGTGCGCAGATAATGCACCTCATCCGGCAGGCAGATCGGTGCGAGCGAGCATCGGGGACATTTGGGGCTGTTCTCGAGTGGCGCCGGAATCTGACCGCCACTGGCGATCAAACGCAGACCGGCCGCCGCTTGACGCGCCGCTTCGCGCAGCTCCGCATCGAACTCGACCCTGACCCGCTCCCTGGATGCGACGAAGTACAGCACGCCCTCGGGCGCTTCGTACCCGTGCTCCTCCAGGAGGAGGCCCTGTACGCACAGTTGCACGCGCTCGGGCTCGTATGCGCCGCGTGCGGTATGGGGACGCTTGCCGCGCTTGTAGTCGACCGGTACCGCTCGTCGGCCCTCGAACTCGGCCAAGTCCAGCTTGGCGATCAGGCCCAGCGCCTCCGATGACAGCTCGAGGGAGCGGACGTGGATACGCACCTCGGTTTCACAAGCAGTGGCATTCGCTGCGGTCGCCGTCTTGCCCTTTCCTGATGGCGGATTGCCCCGAGGTCTGTCGACCCGTCTATGGCTGCCGCGACCTTCCACCGTATCGGCAGAATCCGCCCACTCCCCCTGTACCCATTCCAGGTATGCGAGGCGCGGGCAGTAGACGTATTCATTGACCATGCGCGCCGGCAGCAGCGGCGTGCCGGATGTCAGCGGCGGAGCGTCCAGCGGCAGGGATGTCTGCGGGTCAGCGTCCTTGCCAGCAGGTTCGTAATCGAGGCCCATGGCGCAATCCCCCAGCGCGGCCAATAATCTGCGATCGAGTACACATCGATTGGCGCTGGACAGCCATGGACTATTTCACTGTTCTGGCGCGAGACTGGTCGAAATAGTCGGGCCAGGAAGCAGCCCCGAGGTCATGCCTTCCTCATGTTCGAGAGAGCTACCCGTCCGGCTTCGGTGATGCGGTAATGCTGCTTGGAACTTCTAGGCTTGCCCGGGATCGTCATCTCGAGAAGCCCCGCTTCGAGCAGCGGAGCGACGATTTGCATCAGCAAGTCACCGATGACGGCCCGAAGTTGCCGAACCCCTGGCTGGTCCGCCGGATGCCGGAGCTACAGATCGCGAAGACGCCACGCGCCGAGCGCTCCCTCGCAGCCCCAGACCAGTCTAGTTGAAGAGCCGAGCGGACCGTCTGCAGCGAGGCCGGGACGGACCAAATGGGCCATGTGAAGGTCATGTCATTGCCCCGACCGCTTACGCCGGTCGTAATAACCCTCATGCCAAGCGGGAAGCTGGGTAGCAGGGGGAGCCCACGAAACGCAAGCCACTCCAACGGCGCGTCCACGCGGGTGCCGTCGCTGTTCGGGTTGCTGGCCAACAAGGCCCAGTTGCGCTCAGCACCAGGGTCCCACCGCAAGTTGCTGCCCGGCTGCTCGCCGTGGCCATTGAACAGGGAGGTCATGACCCACTTCTCGTTCACTGAAGCTCGAACACTCTCCACCGCGTCAAGGAAGGTCTGCTGCGCAGCAGTGAAGTGAAACGCTGTGGGCTTGGTGTTGCCGTTCCCATCGACCGCGACATCAGTGCCATACGCCGCGGCGTAGGCCGCTGGTTCCTCATTGCCCTTCAACCAAGACTTGATGCAGGTTGCGAGGAACTGCTTGAAGACGTCCGGCGTCGGTTTGAGATCTGCGACCTTCCGTGGACCCTGCTTCTTGGTCGCAGCCTTCGTGTACGTAAAGCGCCAGGGCGCATTCGGCTCCTTCGAGGAGTGGGCGTCGGCGGTTACGAGGGCTGCGAGGTCGGACTCATTATGGTCGAATTCGTCAAGAAAGGCTCGGAACGAACCATCTCCAGAGAAGCCGAGCTTCGCTCTGGGCACGACTCGAAGCAGGCCCAGCGCGGCGAGGAAGCCGAGCGGGTTGGTGCCATCCACGCCTGGGAGAACAATACGACTCACAATGACGCTCCCTTGTTCTGCTCCTCCTCGCTGGCGCGATGATCGGCGAGGCGAAGAATCGCCTCCAACCAGCACAGCTCCTGCCAGCCGTACTTCACGACAAGCTTCCAGAAGCGGTCGCCGAGCGGCGAATCGAGCCGATGCAGATCGGTGCTCGATGAAACCCCCGAGAAATCTATTCTGCCAAACGCGCCGCTGAAGTGTCCGGCAAGCGAGATCTTGATGGGAGCACTGTCAACCACGACAGGCGCAAAGGGGCGGCATTCGCCGTGATGACTGGCAACGAGGTGAAGCACGAGATCCAGGTCAGGCTTCGTCGTGGGATCGCCCTTCTTCAGCCATTCAGCCAACACGGCTTTCTGTCCATCAAGCATTGCGACCGATTGCACTGCGTGGAAGTAGCCGCCGCCCGGATAACCGCTGCGCTCGCGGGCCAGCTTGCGCGCTGCACGCGCTCCTGTTGGCATCGCCGATTTGGCCCAAGGCGTTTCGTCCTTGAAGTACTCGATCTCACTTCCACCACGAAGCATGACTTGGAAGCGACGATCGGCCTTTCCGATGTCATGCAGCCACGCGGCGAGCGCGACGTGTTCGGCAAGCCATTCCCCAAGGCCACAGCGTGTCGCATATTCTCGCGCCAACGTCTCGACGTGACCGCTGTGCTCAGAGAGCGAGACGGCGCACCCCGCGCAAAACGAGTCATCACCATCCGTCGTCAACTCGACGCCGTCTTCAAGCGTCTCATCGGGTCGAACGATGCTTCGGAGCTCGGTCAGCGGCACTCGCTTTGCCTCGATCACCGTCCAGCGTGGATCTCCAGACACAACCAACGAGCTCCGCCCCCCTGCGAGCTTCTGTGCCCACAAGTGCATCCACGCTGGCCAGTCGCCATTAGACGCGAGGTGGCGCAGAGAGCTACGGGCGTCCTCGGGATCGTCGAGCGGCAGGGAGACCCCCAGTCCAGCGGTAACGGCTGGATGCAGTCGCAACACCGGCCGCGCGCGTGCAAAGAGACTGGCCTGCTCTGCGCGGTCCGCAACGGGATCGGTCGAAGGGGCGTCGAAGCATCCGCTGCGGATGCCGCCGTAGCTCGCTGGCACGACAATCGTGTCGCCCGGCTTCAGCGTCGTCGCCGCGACGATCTTGCTCTCGTCGCCACGCCAGCGAAGCGCACGTCGCCCTGACGTCGTCGGCTCCTCGTCCTCGTCGGACGTTGCCCCCTCCGTGTCTCCCAAGTCGCGGGCCGATTGTTCTGCAATCCAGGCTCGCGCGGTCGCAAAGGGCAACGACATCGCTTCGAGGCTCGAAGGGCGAACCGCCCCGACGATGGTCGTCACCGCCTCGACGTCTCCCCGCTGAAGCACGTCCTCAGTAAGGTCCGCGCGCCAGATCACTTGCACGTCAGCCGGGCCGGAGCTTGGGCCGTGCAACCAGAGGCTTACATCGGGGACCTGCGCGGGAGCGGGCGAGGTCTGCGCCCACAAGTCAAGATACGCGGGGAGTAGCGTCGGCGCATTCGGCTTGGGTGCGAGGAGATTCGTCAGCTCGTCGCCGGTCGGCACCTCGAGCGCGAGGACACCAAAGTCGACTTGAACCTTCCTGGCCATCTGCTCTTCGATCTGCCGCTTCGCCTCTCCCTTCAGTTTCTCCTTTAGCCTCTTCGTCCGCTCCTTCTCTTGTTCTTTGAGCCACTTGAAGGTTTCACCGAGCGCTTTGCCGTAGATTGGATCGTCGTCTGCCCGCGAGAGCCTTTCTCCCCGCCGCCTAAACTCCTCCTTCAACATCCTGCAGTTGTCGTAAACGACGACGCCCTCGGCCTTCTTGTAGTTGCCGAGTCGATCGACGCGGCCAAAGCGTTGTCGCAGGCTGTCGAGGCTCGCGGCCTCGGTGACGAGAGCGTCGAAATCGAAGTCTGCGCCCGCCTCGATGCATTGGGTGCCAACAATGACGCGCTTGGGGAGGTCATCGCATCGCTTTCGGCCGGTTTGGACGGCGGGCCGTAGTTCACGCAGCACATCGTCACGGTCCAGCGGGCGCATACGGCCGGTTAGCAGGGTGACAATCGCATTGCTTCCGAAGGACTCGGTGAGCTGACGCGCGATCGCGCTCGCGCTCGCGACGCGGTTGACTACCACTGCAACTACTCTATGCCGTTCGAGCAAGGCAATCGCCTGCCCAACGCACGCCTTCTCCAGCGCAGCCCGCTCTTCCACCTCGATGAGGCGCACGGGCTTGCTTGCGTGGAGCCGCGGTCCGAGGGGGGAATCGGGCTTCTTCTCTTTGTCAAGCAATTGGAAGGGCGGTTCCGTCCCAGCACCCGGCGTCGCGGACAGGAATGCGTGGGCGAACCGTGTCCTTACACCGTTCTCGGAGAATCGCTCACGGAGGCGCGCGAGCTGGTCGAGGGTCTGTCTGAACGGCTCGGAGAGGTGCACTTCGTCGAGCAATAGCAGCGTGTCGTTGGCCAAGAGACCCGCATGCACCGGCTTCATGCCCTGGCTCACGCCATAGCCCTGCATGAGCATCCGCGATCCGACTTGATCCACAGTCGAGGCGACGACGAGCGGCTGATCGGGTGTGCGTGCCCAACTGTCGTCCTTGGGCATCCCACCGCGCAGCGTGAACACGCCGAGGGGCTCTTCGCCCGTCCGGGTCAGCGAGCGCAATCGATTGGCGACCTCGACGACAATCGCGTCGGTGCTTGTCATCAACGCGCCAAGAAGCGTTCGACCGCGCTCGGCGACCTGATCAACCACGATGCGCCGGTCCACGACCATCGCGATGCGACGTGGGCACCAGCGATCCCTCGCTTCACTGTCTGCGTCGAGCGCGAGCGCAAAGAGGGCAATATCGATGCAGGTGGTCTTTCCGACGCCGGTCGGGAGGTCGAGCACACGCGGCCAGCGCTTGTCTTGGACGATCTGTTCGAGCAGGCGCTGCTGCCACGCAAAGGGTTGATTGCCGCCGTGAACGGCAGCGTGGAAGGCGCCGAAGTTGGAGGTGGCGAGCGTCATCGGTCCTCCATGGGCAGGCAGAGGCCGAGGCCAAAATAGCGCCCGGCGCCGAGCAGGAGCGGGCCGCGCACGCGCTCTTCGAAGCGGATGTCGGCATGGACGCGAACGCGAGGCGTGCGCCGCGGGCGACCAGGCCATGCCAGGAAGTCGCGAACGTGCTGCGCGCCGGTGAGCAAGGGTGCGAGTGACACCTCGACCGAGACCGGCCGGATACCGACGACGCGCAGGCACGCATCACTGATGCTGCGCTGTGCTTCCAAAGCGGCTTTGCGTGCGGTGCCATCCTGATTACTGCGGAGGTTGCCAGGGTTCTTGTCCAGAGCGATTGGCGTCGCTGTGATGAACCGCGTGGAAGCGCGGCACCATCTCATCGGGTCGAGCGCATCTTTCGCTGACACGTCCACGCGACGAACGATGAAGGGCGGAAGCGTTCCGCCCGCGAGTGTCAGGTTGCCGCGCTTGTCAGAGCGCTCCTTTTCCCAACTCGCGATCAGGCGAAGCAGTATTTCGCGGTCGCTCGCCGAAAGCTGACGAGGTAGCACCAGCGCGCAACCCATGATCGCGCCGTCGGCGTGCTCGTGTCCGATGAACGGCAGCGGGACGAACGCGACGTGCGGTTGCTCTGTCGGAGCGCTTTCTGCGTGCCCCGAGAGCGTCGCTGGCAAGCTCTGATCGCCCTGCTGTTCGAGCAACGCGCCACGCAGCGCCCGCGCAAGATCCGTGGAGCGCGAGGAGACTGGCCGCGATCCACCGACGCGCTCAAGAACGATCCAATCGGAGGAAAAGACACTCTCGGCGTGTATGATCGGGGACGTAATGTCGGAAGCTGGACGGTAGCGCTTGGGACGCGCTGGCAACACGCGGTTCTCGAGG
>OEIU01001342.1_pt1 | contig 16272 bp, 12 predicted proteins | sample 1539221 | NCBI WGS metagenome assembly OEIU01 (sample SAMN03792071, study PRJEB22550) | activated sludge metagenome | feature: wastewater treatment plant; material: activated sludge; isolation source: Wastewater treatment plant of a petroleum refinery complex | place: Argentina: Zarate | collected...
ACGCCGCGTGGCCTCGCTGCTTGCGGCCATGGCGCGCTGCTGGGCCAGCCAGCCCTCGCGCTGCTGGATGGCGAGACGAACCGTCTGTTCGGCTTCGCGCTGGATGTCGCGGCGCATCGCCAGCGAGTCGCTGTGCAGGGCGTTCGCGTTGGCGCTCTCGGCATCGCCAAGCGCTGCCCGATAACGTCCGCCAATCGGCATGCTGAAGACCACGCCGAGGGCGCGCTCGGCGCCACCGAGATCGTGCAACAGGCGCAAGCTGATTGTCGGATCCGGCAAGCGGTCGGCCCGGGTGCGCGCCGCGAGGGCATCGGCTTTCGCCGCATCGGCTTCGACCGCCGCGATTTCATGGCTGCGCTCGACGATGCGCGCGATCCAGGCCTCGGCAGTCAGCGACAACTCGACCGGCTGCTTGACCGCGGGCACCCGCTGCGGCAGCGGCAGGCCCGGGAAGTCGTTGGCCAGCGCGGCCCGGGCGGCGGCCAGATCGCCCCGTGCGGTGACGCGGGCGGCCTCCGATTGCGCGAGGTCCACGCCGAGCAGATCGAGATCCTTCGGCGCGGCATCGCCCAGCTCCACGCGCCGGCCCAGCGCCTTGCGCTCGCTGTTCAACGATTCGGTGCGTGCCTCGGCCTCCCTGGCCAGTTCGTCGGCACGCAGCCAGTCCATCCAGCGATCCAGCAGATTGCGCGCGACCTGATGGCGAACGTCGTCGAGGCGCAGCTCGGCGGCGGTCATGCCATGCTCGCCGATCTGCCGGTCCAGCGCCGCCTTGCCCGGCCAGCGGAAGGCACGCCCGACCTGCGCCTCGTATTCGTTGTAGCGCCGGTCGCCGTCGATCGCGTCGACCTGGCGCACCTGCCGGATCGCGCTCACTTCGACTTCATGCGGGCCGACGGCGCGGGCCCGCGCCTGTGCACCGGCCGAGTCGACGCGTCCCATGGCCGCCTGGACCGAAGGTTGCGCGGCGATGGCCGTCGCCACCAGGGCGGGATCAGGCAACCAGTCCTGTGCCTGCGCGTGAGGCGCAGTGATTTCCAGCAGCAGGACAATGCATGCGATCCGCTTCATCACAACCTTCCCATGTCGAGTACGGCCTCTGTCCACCAACGCAACTCGTTGGATCCCATGTGCGCGCGCAACAGCTGCAGCACGTCGTCCTTCCTTTCCGCCGGGATGACCAGCCAGAGCAGTCGCCTTTCCACGCGTCCGCGCACACGCTCCGCGTCGGAAGCACGCTCAAAACTGCTGGTATGGCCCTCCGCCCGTATGAGCGTGTAGCCCGGCATGCTCGGGTCGGCACTGATCGTCTCGGTGACCAGCGTCTCCATCTGCGGCGGAAACACCAGGTTCATGCGGATCCATGTACTCATGTCGATTCGTTCCCGTTGCGGACGGCTGGTGGCGGCAGGCCATGGCGGCGATAGGCCAGCGGCAGCAGCAGCAGGGTCAGGGCGGTCGCACTGACCAGTCCGCCGATCACCACGATGGCAAGCGGCCGCTGGATCTCCGAACCGGGGCCGGTGGCGAGCAGCAATGGCACCAGACCGATAGCCGTGATGCTCGCCGTCATCAGCACCGGACGCACGCGTCGCCACGCGCCTTCGCGCACGACGGCAGTGATCTCGAGACCCTGCTCGTGCAGCTGGTTGAAGCAGGTGACCAGCACCAATCCGTTGAGCACCGCGATGCCGAGCAGCGCGATGAAACCGACCGATGCCGGCACCGAGAGATACTCACCCGACAGCCACAGTGCGACGATGCCGCCGACCAGCGCGAACGGGATGTTCAGCAGGATCAGCAGGGCCTGGCGGACCGAGCCGAAGGTCATGAAAAGCACGATGAAGATCAGCACCAGCGCCGCCGGCACGACCAGGCCCAGGCGCGCGGCCGCGCGTTGCTGGTTCTCGAACTGGCCGCCCCATTTCAGGCGGTAGCCGGCCGGCAACTGCACCTTCCGTGCCACCGCGGCCTTGGCCTCCTCGACGAAACCCACGAGATCGCGTCCATCCACGTTGGCCTGCACCAGGGCGTAGCGCGAGCCCTGCTCGCGGCCGACCTTGGCCGGGCCGCTGCCCGGCACGATGCGGGCCACGCTCGAAAGCGGCACCTCGCCGCCTCCGGGCAGGCTGATGCGCATGCGCGAGAAGCGCGCGGCGGACAGCCGGACTTCGTCGCCGCCGCGGACCAGGATCGGCGTGCGCCGATCCGGCTCGATCACCAGACCGGCGCTGATGCCTTCCAGCTGCGCGCGCAGCTCGTCCTGCACGTCGGCCACGGCGAGCCCTTGCCGGCCCGCGGCCATGGCATCGATTTCGACCTTCAGGTAGTCGACCCCCTCGACGGTCTGGGTCAGCACATCCTGTGCTCCTCGTGTCTCGCGCAGCACGGCCGCGGTCTGCTGGGCGAGATTGCCGAGTGCGTCGAGATCCGGACCGAAGATCTTGATGGCCAGGTCGCCACGGCTGCCGGTCAGCATCTCCGAGACGCGCATCTCGATCGGCTGGGTGAATCCGTACTCGATGCCGGGGAAGCGATCGAGCACCTGGCGCAGCTCGCCGACCAGCCATTCCTTGTCGCGTTCACGCCACTCGTCCTTCGGCTTGAGCTCGAGGAACATGTCGGTTTCGTTGAGACTCATCGGATCGAGGCCGAGCTCGTCGGAACCGACCCGCGAAATGACGTGTTCGACTTCCGGCACGTTGGCCATGATCGCCTTCTCCACGGCCAGGTCGAGTTCCGCCGAGCGCTCCAGCGAAATCGACGGCGACTTCATCAGCTGGATCAGCACGTCGCCTTCATCCATGGTCGGCATGAAGCTCTTGCCGGTGCCGAGATAGCCGACCACGCCGAGCACCAGCGCCAGCACGCCCGCGACATAGGCATATACGGGTTTCGCCAATGCCTTCTCAAGCAGCGGGCGATAGAGACCGTCGACCTTGCGCATCAGCCACGGTTCGCCGTGCGCACCTTCCTTCATCAGGTAGGACGCGAGGATCGGCACGAAGGTCAGCGACGCCAGCAGCGACGCGGCGAGCGCAAACACGATGGTCAGCGCGACCGGCGCGAACAGCTTGCCTTCGAGGCCCTGCAGGGTCAGCAGGGGCAGGAAGGTGAGCGCGATGATGAGCATGCCCGCGGCGACCGGCGTGGCAACTTCGCGGGTCGCCTCATAGATCCGGTGCAGGCGCGGCAGGTGCGCGCTGGACGCCTGCGGATCGAGCCGGGGGACCGTGTTCTCGACGACCACCACCGCCGCATCGACGATCAGGCCGATGGCGATGGCCAGGCCACCGAGGCTCATCAGGTTGGCGCTCTGCCCGGTCAGCTTCATCATGAGGAACGTGGACAGCGAAGCAAACGGAAGGATGAGCGCGACCACGATCGCCGCGCGCAGGTTGCCGAGAAACAGCAGCAACAGGACGACGACCAGCACAGTGGCTTCGATCAGCGCATTCTTGACGGTTCCGACTGCACGTTCGATCAGCGCGCTTCGATTGTAGAAAGGCCGGATCGTCACGCCTGCCGGCAACGTGGCGTGCATTTCCTTCAGGCGCGCCTCGACGCTGGCGACCAGTTGCGAGGCATCGGCGCCGCGCAGCGCCACGACGATGCCTTCGACGGCCTCCTCCTTGCCATCGCGCGTGACCGCGCCGTAACGGGTCAGCGCCTCGATGCGGATGTCGGCGAGGTCGCGGATGCGCAGCGGCGGCATGCCGGACTTGAGAACCACGTTGCCGATGTCCCCTGCCGTCTGCAGCGCGCCTTCGGCGCGCACGATCAGGGCCGATTCGCCAGCGCGGATGCGGCCGGCACCATCGTTGCGGTTGTTGCGGCCGAGTGCGTCGACGATATCGCGCAGGTGCAGGCCGTTCGCCGTGAGGCGGCCGCGATCGGGGATCACGACGAAACTCTTTGCCTCTCCGCCGAGCACGTTGACGTCGGCCACGCCGGGAATCGTGCGCAGCGCCGGACGCAGCGTCCAGTCGAGCAGGCTGCGGCGCTCCTGCAGGCTGAGGCCGACGCCTTCGATGGTGAACATGTAGACGTCGGACAATGGCGTGGAGATTGGCGCCAGGCCACCCGTCACGTCACCCGGCAGGGACGGGGCGACGTTGGCAAAGCGCTCGGCGACCTGCTGCCGCGCCCAGTAGATGTCGGTGCCTTCGTTGAAATCCAGGGTGATGTCGGCGATCGCGTACTTGGCGGTGGAACGCAGCATGGCGGCGTTCGGCACGCCCAGCAGTTCCATTTCCAGCGGGGTGATCACGCGCGCCTCCACCTCCTCCGGCGTCATGCCCGGCGCTTTCAGGATCATCTTCACCTGGGTCGGCGAGATGTCCGGAAATGCATCGATCGGCAGGCGCATGAAAGCCATGGCGCCGGCAATCGAGACGGCGATGGCAACGAGCAGGACCAGCAGGCGCTGGCGCAGCGAGAACTCGATCAGGCGGGCGAGCATGGCGCGCTAGTCCTGCACCGGAGCCAGCGTCTTCAATACGCTGCCACCCCGTCGCACCACGTGCGTGCCCGGCACCAGGCCGGTCCCGCGTACGACCGCATTGTCGAGATCGCCACCCAGGCGTTCGACGATGATGCCGCGAAAGGCGCTGTCCTCCTCCACGTAGAGGACTTCGCGGTCGGCATGCGAGAGCAACGCGCTGACCGGGACGGTCACCGCGTCGGGCGGTGCAGGCAGGAGCAGCGACACTTCGATCTGCTGGCCGGCGAGCAAGGCGGCCGGCGCCGAAGCGCGGGCGCGCACGCGCAGCGTCTGGGTAGCGCCATCGGTATCCGCGCCGATCGCCACGACCTGGCCTTGCGCGCCATCCGGCAGGATGATGACCTGTCCCGCACGCAGTTGGGCATGCAGGGCAACCGGTACGCTGAAAACGATGTCGAGTTCGTCGCTGGCCGAGATCACGAAGGCCGGCGCCATCGCCTGCAGGGCCTCGCCGGGGCCGACGTTGCGGCGCAAGACCCGGCCGGATTGCGGCGCAAGCACCTCGTATTCGCCGGGCATTCCGTCCGCCGCAGGGCGCAGTTGCGAGAGCATGGCCTGCGCTTCGCCGAGGCTGGCCTCGGCTGCGGCCGCTCGCGCCACGCTCTCTTGCTTGCGCGCAGCCGAGATGATGCCTTCGCCGGCCAGCGTGGTATCGCGCCTGGCCTTTTCCGTCGCCGCCCTGGATTCCGCCTGGGCGCGTGCCAGCTCGCCACGGGCCGCGATCAGGTCGCGGCTCTGCAGGCGCAGCATCGGTTGTGCCTCGCGAACCGTTTCGCCTTCATCGACCAGCACGCGCGTGACCACGCCGCTGTAGGGCACGCTGACCTGGGTACTCGACGCGAGTGGCGCCATGACTTCGGCGGGCAACCCGGTGATCGGCACGTCTTGCGCAGCCACGGTGGCAACGACGTCGATGCCGAGGGCATCCCGCTGGCTCGGACTGAGCTTCACCCGACCCTGTCCATCGGCAACGGGTGCGTTGTTCGCTGGTCCCGTGTCCACCACGACCGGGCTGCGCTGCCACCAGATGAGCGCTGCGAGCAGCGCCGCGAACGCGACGGCCAGGGCGATCCAGTGGACGGGTCTGAAGCGTGCAGGCGACATCATGCGCATACCGGGCAAGGGGAATGCCGACATGCTGCCCGCACAAGCTTTGGTTCGACTTAAGAAGCCTGGGCAGAGGCCGGGCGGCGGCCCGTGGCCATTTGCCGCATATCTGGGGTGCAGCGACGCATCACGATCAGCGCACCGACAAGACTTGATCGTAGCGCCGGCCAGAGTGATCGGGGCGGCTGATCCGGCCAGCTTGCGGCCGGAAGCAGCCGTTTCCGTCTGGGTCCGCTACGCCCGCGAAGCAAATGCGGCCCGTTCGGCCTGCTGCTCCCCGGTACTGTAAACAATCAGCGCGGCCCCGCCGCTACAAGGGCTACATCAGCCCAATGGACTGTAGTATAGGAAGGCGTGATTCACGCGGCTCTTTCCCGGGCGTGCTCCGTTCCAGGGAATTGACTCAGGAGAACTCGTCTTGTTGACCTCCCTGTTCTTGCTGCTCCTGGCGGCAGTCGCGGCTGCTGGCGTCGTGCTTCTGAGCCGGCGTGCACGTCTGCGGAGTTTTGGCGAGTTCGCGGCAACGGCAGGCCACACCCTGCAGCTTGAGACCTGTGGCGGCATCAAGGCAAGCAACCTGTATGAGTATCTTTGTGCGCTTTCAGCCGCGCTTCGCACGCAGGCAATGCTCCGGGATCTCGAACTGCGACCCGGCGAGTTCAAACGGGTGGTGACCGACGCAATCGAGTCGGCCTACCTGCTCAGGAGGGATGAATCGAAAAAGGAGGTTGCAAGAGGAGCGCTCCTGCTTTTTGCGTCCTGCCTGGACCCGATCATGAGCAGAACGCCGTCTGGCGCAAGCACCCAGGGAGATGTGGGAAACATCGCAGGCACCGTAGGTGCGGTGGCGTTGCTCGCGAACGCAGGGTGGCATCCCGATTCGAACGCGGACCTCGTAACCTGCGCCCTGTCGGAAGCCACTCCAGCCAAAGGCATGGCCGATTACTGGCGCTCGACCAGTCAATCCCATCGGGACCAGGTGGAGTCGGCGTTCGAACACGTTGTTCGCAAGGCACTGGATCCATCCACCGCTGCCTACGTCAGGCACAAGGTGTTCTCCGACTTGAAGGAAGACGCTCGAACAGCGGTTTGACGTCACATGCAGGTCCGACCCGTAACCACCCGTTTGTCCGGCGCCACGGTTTCACGTGCTCAAACCCGCGGTTTCAGTCAGGGCAACCGAATGGCGTCTTTCGACCGATGGGCATCGCCTGCCTTCCCGAAGTCGAAATCAAGGCTCACCTCGAATCCGACCGCCTGATCCGCGCCATCGAATGCGGTTGCCCATCGTTTCCGCGCAGCTACCTCTGCTGCCCGAGCCGACGACAGCCGTCTTCTGCGCTTTCGCTCGTGTTTGAAGCGTTGAGTATGCGGTGGCTTGGCGGAGATCGAGCCGCGAGATGATCGCGTGGGTGCCCGGTCGGACGTCAAGTCGGATTGCTATGCCGCGCGATGCGCTTCTTGCGGAGGGACATGCACAACTCGGACTGGTTGGGTTGAAAGGTCGGCTTACGGCCGGGAGCGGACCTGAGGGTCATCCTTCCGGCTTTTCCATAGACGGCCATCCAAGGATTCGCCTGCTGCTAGTCAGCATACGGCGCAGCGGGGGGAAGACCTTCGCGCCGACTTAGCAGACCTTTGGCAGCCATGCCCCGTGAAAACCTGCGGGAATCCGCCTGGGTAGCCGTACTGTCGCTACCGGATCACTATCGATATTCCTGCCGTCGAGAACTACCAAGTCACTGGTATCTGTTGCTCGGCGATAGACACAGACGAGTACCCAGCCATCATCTTCATCAAAGGCATTGGGACGCGCCACGAACACCGGCTCGCTGTTTTGGTCTCCTTCTTGAACCCTGTATCGATGCATCGAACCTGACTCGACATCGTAGCGAACGACACCTCGGAACTCAGTATTTGTTGGCTGCTCCGCAGCGTAGAGATATCGATAGGGACGGCCTGTTCGGCCATCGTTGATGCGAGGAAGTTCGATACAGACATCATCAATTTGTGTTTCGGTCACGGTTCCCCTGTCAAGGTCGATGACGTAGCGCCACAAAACGCCGAGTGGATTTTCCTCGAACGTCAAACCGTTGTCCGCGAGGCGAAAGTAATGTGGATATCGAACGGCATCCAACACAACCGTAGACTCATCTGCGTCGTACGCGTTCACCACATGCTGGATAAAGCACGGAGCAACTTCAAACCAGCGCATCTCGCCGCCATGACGGGGAATGATGCCCAGCCGCGCCCCATGGTCGTCACGCCAGCGCAACGGCATGCGATGGCCACGGGATAGCATCGAGAAGTCGTACCCAACGTTCAGGTCAAACAAAATACTGCGAGTGGCGGTGATGGCCATGTCGTGCATCATCGAGGGAGATGACATCTCGATGTCGAGGTCGACCGTTGACGTACCTTCCGCGTTCGTCACCCCATAGCGCAAGAACGGCTTCTTCCAATCGGCTCGAAAGGTCATGAGTTCACCTGTCTGCGCGTCAACTTTGGGATGGGCCGTCATGCCGTTCGTCAGTCCCAGGTGACGACGGCTTGCTCCAAGCGTTTCGAGTTCAGTCGTCATGGCAAGCGGGGCACCGCCTTCAGACAGCGCCAATATTTCGCCAGCGTGATAGAGCACATTGACGTTCGGATTCGTATCGAGCAGGGCCAACGAGGTATCGGGTGCATACACATCAGCCCATCGCTTTGTACGAGCCCAGCGATTTCTGTAGCTCGTTGCGCGCCCGCCATGCAGCGAGATGCCATGCAACATCGCATCTTCGGGCCACCAGTCCAGCACGTCGTTTCCCTTGAAACGGCCACGCAAAGGGTTGGGTCCGTTGCGCACCAGTACACCATTGAGCTCTTCCGGAATTGCGCCAGTGACGGGAAGATCGACAAGGTCGACTTCATCAAGGACGGCCGCCGCTGGGCCGGAATTCAAGTCGATTGTGGCCATGTTTGTAATCCTTCTATCCGAGGCTTGTCGGGAACATATTGGGGTCAGCACTGAAAGCGAGCGCGATTGCGTGATCGCGCACGTCATCGGGCCACGTAGCAACAAGCTCGCAGAAGCGCGGCTGGTCGTTCGCAAATAGCACGCGCGTAGCCTCTTCAAAACCGGGCATATCTCCGGCCATCGCGGACATGAAATGGTAAGCACGCTCCTGAGCTCTACGGCGCCTGTCTTTTTCTCCATGCGTTCGTCTCGCCTCATCGACGAGCTTTCGCAAGGCAACGGAGGCGCTACCAGGTTGTGCGCTCAACCATTCCCAGTGACGTGGCAGCAGGGTTACTTCGCGAGCTACGACGCCTAGCCTGGGACGCCCACGTCCGCGGGGTTGGTTGACTGGAGCACCGGAGTCGATCGAACCAGGAGCGGCTCGAAGTGGATAGACAGATGGCTCTGACTCCGCACGAGCATCGGTGTTCGCGGGGTGCGTGGCGAGACGAGCCAACACTTCCTGCTCCGAACCTCTCGTATCGATGTCGATCGAGCGCCCGGTCGTGTCATCGAAGATCAGGACGGGGCCCACGACACTGCTGTCGGTGGTCCGCTTGACCGCCAAGGCGACAGTTTGCAGTGAACCCGTCGCAATACGTTGGTGACCGTTGAAGGCGGTATAGAGAGGTGGGAACCCGTGTGACATCGCTTGAAGCTCGAATCGGGAATGGTCCGTAAATTATACCCGGGTTAAAAAATTGTCAATAACATCCGGGTATAAAGTCTGGCAAGCCATACCGAAGCTCGAGAAACTCTCGTGCATCGACAGTCTGATCCGCTTGGGCTCGGGCGCTAATGCCTGCACAAATTCTGCGGGTTGCCATGACTTTGGAAAGCATGGATTGCCGATAGTCAGCGTCCGCCGCTCCATGTTGCAACGGCTGATTTCGGAAAGACCGTAAGGCAGCATCGGGTCGAAAGCAGTCATGGGATCAAGCTGATCGGCTCTCTGGCATGTCGATCAAGACTTGCCGGTCTCGCTGATCGTGCCGATTGAAAGCAAGGATTCGACGGTGCGAGGGCGGTTTCTCCACGAATTGCGGGCGCCACGTGGTGCCATGGGTCGAAAGCTGGCGAGGCGTGAGCCGCGCCGGCGCGTTCGCGGACCTGCCGGGCAAGGTTCGACAGGATGCTACAAGGCGGCAAACGGACCCAGTCGCGCGGTCACGGCGCCGCCCTCCAGGGCGAATGCGAGGGTCAGGCCCAGCGCGTCGGCCATGGCCATCGCCAGCGCGAGGCCGAGTCCGGCGTGCCCGGCATCGGCGTCTTCGCCGTGCCCGCGCCAGTAGCGCTCACCGAAGTGGGCGAGTTCGCCGGCATCCAGTTCGGGCGCATGGTTGCGGATGCAGAGGGTGTGCGAATGATCGGCGGTTTCGATCCATACGCGCACCGGTTCACCGGCGCTGCCGTATTCGTGCGCGTTGTGCAGCAGGTTGGTGAGGATGCGTTCGAGCATGCCGACATCGCTGTGGACCCAGACCGCGTCTGGCAGATCGAGCGCGAATCGCCCGGCGCTGTCGAAGCCCTCGGCCTGGGCGAGACTGCGCACCTGCTGGCGCAACAACGCAACCAGATCGAGCGGATCCGGCGCCGGGGCGAGCTGTCCGGACTCGTACCGGGCGAGCGCCAGCAGCGCCTGGACGCCGCGTTCCATGCGCGCGTTGGCGGCCAGTGCCGCCTCCACGCCGGCGCGCAGCGCCGCCATGTCGCCCGCTTCGAGGGCGTGCTCGGCGCTGGCGCGAATCTCGGCCAGCGGGGTACGCATTTCATGGGCGATGTTGCGCGAGAAGCGGCGTTCGCGCTCGGCCGAATGCAGGAGCCGTTGCAGCGCTTCGCGCACGGCCGTGGCATACGGCCGCAACTCGCGCGGCAGGTGGCCGGTTTCCGCCAGAGCGTCATCGGCGACGCGCAGCCGGCTCAGGCGCTCGCCTTCCACGCGCATGCCGTCGAAGGCCCTGCGCAACAGCCAGAGGCAGATCAGCACGGCGAGCACGATGGCGAGCACGATGCCGCCCAGCAGCGCGCCGTGCACGGTTCGCTCGGTCAGGTCCCAGCTTTCGCGCTCGGTCGCCAGTACGAGCCGCCAGTCGCCCATCGGCTGCCGGCCTGGCTGCAGGCGTTGCACGATTGCGCGGCCGAAGTGGCCATCCGGCAAACGCAGGTCGTAGAAGCGCGGCGATGCTATTGCGTCCGGCAGCGAGAGCGCGCCCGACCCGCTGTTGACCGAAGCCAGCCGCAACTGGCCGTCGGCATCGAACAGGGCAAAGAATTCGGCATGTCCGGCAAGGTCGAAGGCCGGCAGCAGCCTGCGAAGCTCTTCCGGATCGTGCTCGACGATCTGTGCGGCAAAGGCCTCGGCACGCGCGGCGAGGAACTGGTCCAGGCGCGCGTACATGGCCCGATCGACGAATGCGTCCAGCACCAGGAACAGGCCACCGAACAGCAGGCCGATCGCCAGCGTCAACTGCCAGGCAAGCTGGCCTTGCAGGGACCAGCCGTCCCGTGGCCTGGGCGGAAGCCCTTTAATCCAGGACATAGCCGAATCCGCGGCGGGTTTCGATCAGGTCCGCCTGCCCATGCGCGGCGGGCTTTGCGCGCAGCGTACTGACGATCACTTCCACGACCTTGTCCGAGGATTCGCTGGCGCTGTCGTAGAGGCGGCCGAAGATCTGCGGCCGCGACAGCACGCGGCCGCGTTCGCGCATGAGCAATTCGAGCAATCCGTATTCTTTTGGCGTCAGCATGAGGTCCTTTCCATTCCAACGTGCGCGGCGGGCATGCAGGTCGATGCTGAGCGGGCCGTGGTGCAGCTCGGCATCGCCCGAATCCTGCGGCCTGCGTGCCAGTGCGCGCAAACGGGCGAGCAGCTCGTTCAGCGCAAACGGCTTGACGATGTAGTCATCGGCGCCGGCATCGAGCGCGGCCACGCGGTCGCCGACCTGGTCGCGCGCGGAGAGCATCAGCACGCGGGCGCGACCGCCCTTGCGGCGCAGCTCGCGCAATACATCGATGCCGTCGCGGCGCGGCAGCATCCAGTCGAGGACGACGAGGTCGTAGTCGTTGTCGTCGAGGAACGCGGCTGCGCTGATGCCATCCGCCGCGTGATCGCAGCTGTAGCCCTCGCGCGCGAGGCTGGCTTTGAGCGCTTCGGCCAGGGCGGGCGAATCTTCTACCAGCAACAGACGCAAGGCCGCACCTCCGGGAATCATGTTGCGCAGAATCAGCGCCGGACAAGGCGGTCACGGCGATCGTGCGCATCAGCATGCGGCGGCAACCTGTTCACAAGCTTAAGGCAACGCTGAACACGCTGTCATTCCGGCGAGGGCCGGGGTGCTGTTCAACAGCCGCATGGGTGGTGATCCGGTTCTTGTTCATGTCCTCGTATATCAGAGGCAGAACTGGATCCCGGCGTTCGCCGGGAAGACGGGCAGATTTCGCCGGGATGACTGGGGGGCTGGATCGCGGCCTTCGCGGGGATGAGGGGGGAGCTGGATCCCGGCGTTCGCCGGGATGACGAGCAGATTTCGCCGGGATGACGTAGAGCGCTGGCTCCCACCGTTGCGCCGGGGATGCTGCAGCGGGCCGTTGCATGCGGCGCTTTGTCGCCCGGCCAAAACGCCGCGAGTTGCCTGCTCGTCCTGCACGGGCGCCATTGCCCCCATTCGGGGCGCCGACCTGAGCGCGCAAAATCAACAACTTGCGCGTGCCATGGGTAACCGGAGCATGGGCGGGCCTCGTCGCGAGGAGGCGGTTTCCCGCCAATTCGCGTGCCGCGGAGGCTCGCGGGCGGGGTGGCTGCCGCTTGCATTTGGCCGACCGCGGCATAACATAGTGAGGACTTACTATCTTATGGTGCCATCGTGACCCAGCGCGCCCGAAACCTGCCAGCCGACGAACGCCGTGCCGTCACGGTGGAAGCCGTGGTCGAACTGGCCGGCAAACAAAACCCCAGCGAAATCACCACCCTGGCGATCGCCAGGCACATGAACCTGACCGAGGGTGCGCTGTTCCGGCATTTCCCGACCAAGCAGGCGATCTGGCAGTCGGTCATGGAATGGGTGGCCGAAAGCCTGCTCGCGCGCGTCGATCGCGCGGCCCGCGACGTCGATTCACCGCTGGCGGCCCTGCGTGCCATGTTCATGAGTCATGTCGACTTCGTGGCCGAACATCCGGGCGTGCCGCGCATGCTGTTCGGCGAGCTGCAGAAGGCCGGATCCACCGTGCCCAAGCGCATCGTGCAAACCCTGATCAAGCATTATGCGCAGCGCCTGCACCGCAGCATCGAGGCGGGCAAGTCCTGCGGCGAACTGCGTGCCGACCTCGATACCGAAGCCGCCGCGAATCTTTTCATCGGCACCATCCAGGGGCTGGTCATGCAGTCGCTGCTGGAAGGCGACATGGATCGCATGCGCGCCGATGCACCCAAGGTCTTCGCCATCTATTGCCGCGGCATCGGGGCAGCATCATGAAGCTGCCGCATGTGCGCCGCCGCACCCTCGCCCTGATCGCCGCGATCATTCCGTTGCTGGCCCTGTTTGCCTATGTCGTGCTGCGTTCCGGTCCGCTGGCGCCCGTTTCGGTGGTCGCCACGACGGTCGCCACGCAATCGATCTCGCCTGCCCTGTTCGGCGTCGGCACGGTCGAGGCGCGTTACGTGTACAAGATCGGCCCGACTTTCGCAGGCCGGCTGCAACGGCTCGATGTCGAAGTCGGCGACCGTGTCATTGGCGGGCAGGTGCTCGGCGAAATGGATCCGGTCGACCTCGATGACCGCGTGCGCATGCAGGAGGCCGTGATCAAGCGCGCCGAGGCGGCGGTGCGCGAGGCCACGGCGCGCCAGACCTACGCGCGCGGCCAGGAAGGCCGCTACGAGAAACTGCTGGTGACGCACGCCGTCAGTGTCGAGGCGGGCGTCGGCCGCCAGCAGGAGCGGCAGATCGCCGATGCCGCGGTCAGTGCGGCCCGCGAAGAACTCAGCCGCGCCCGCGCGGACAAGGAAGCGGCGCTCGCGCAACGCGCCAACCTGCGCCTGGTCGCGTCGGTCGACGGCCTGGTCGCCGCGCGCGACATCGAACCCGGCACCACCGTGGTCGCCGGCCAGGCCGTGATCGAGATCATCGACACGAACAGTTTGTGGATCAACGCGCGCTTCGACCAGATCAGCGCCGCAGGCCTGGCACCGGGCCTGGCGGCGCGCATCACGCTGCGTTCGCGCCGCGACGTCAACCTTGCCGGCAAAGTCGTCCGCGTCGAACCGCTGGCCGATGCGGTGACCGAGGAGACCCTCGCCAAGATCGCGTTCGACACGCCCGCCGAATCGCTGCCGCCGATCGGCGAACTGGCCGAAGTCACCCTCGCCCTGCCGCCCCTGCCAGCCGCGGCCGTGATCCCGAACGCCGCGATACGGCGCGTCGACGGCCGCATCGGCGTCTGGGTGATCAACGCCAACGCGCTCGAGTTCCGGCCCACCCGGCTTGGCGCGGGCGACCTCGATGGCAACGTCCAGGTCCGCGAAGGACTGCAGGCCGGCGAGCGCATCGTCCTGTTCAGCGAGAAGGCGCTGGGCGCGCGCAGCCGCATCCATGTCGTCGATCGTCTCGCCGGAGCCGCGCAGTGATCAGCCTGGCCGGACGCGACATCCTGCATGCCTGGGGCAAGTTCCTGTTCACCGGCATCGGCCTCGGCCTGCTCATCGGCGTGACCCTGACCATGGCCGGCGTCTATCGCGGCATGGTCGACGACGGCAAGGCGCTGCTCGACAACAGCGGCGCGGACCTGTGGATCGTGCAGAAGGACACGCTCGGGCCCTACGCCGAATCATCCAGCGTCAACGACGACCTCTACCGCGGGATCCTCGTCATGCCAGGCGTCGCGCTGGCCGCGAACGTGACCTACCTGACCATGCAGATCCGCAAGGGCGAGGCCGATGTGCGGGCCATGGTGGTCGGCATCTCGCCGGGCGCCGGCGGCACGCCCGGATGGCCGCCGCACCTGGTCGGCGGACGACAGATCACGCGCAGCCACTACGAGGCCATCGCCGACGTCGCCACCGGTTTCCATATCGGCGAGCGCATCCGCATCCGCCGCAACGAGTACACGGTGGTCGGGCTGACCCGGCGCATGGTTTCCTCGAGCGGCGACCCGATGGTGTTCATCCCGCTCAAGGACGCCCAGGAAGCGCAGTTCCTCAAGGACAACGACGCCATCCTGCAATCGCGTCGCCGCAACGCGGAGAACCCGGCCTTCAATCGACCCGGCGTGCCCGGCCTGCTCGATTCGGTGATCGCTTCGCAAAGCAGCAATCCGTTCGTGAATGCCGTCCTGGTGACCCTCAAGCCCGGTCACCCGGCCGAGGAAGTCGCGGCCTCGATCCGCCGCTGGAAGCGCGTCACCGCCTACACACGCCCGCAAATGGAGGGCATCCTGATCGGCAAACTGATCGCCACCTCGGCCAAGCAGATCGGCATGTTCCTGGTCATCCTCGCCGTGGTCAGCGCGACCATCGTCGCCTTCATCATCTATTCGCTGACGATGGACAAGATCCGCGAGATCGCCGTGCTCAAGCTGATCGGCACGCGCAACCGAACGATCGCGGCGATGATCATGCAACAGGCCCTGGTGCTCGGCGTGATCGGATTCGTGGTCGGCAAGATCACGGCGACATTTGCCGCGCCGCTGTTCCCCAAATACGTGCTGCTGATGCCGGCCGATTCGATTGCCGGGTTCTTCGCCGTGCTCGTGATCTGCATACTGGCCAGCCTGGTCGCGATCCGCATGGCGCTCAAGGTCGATCCGGCCGAGGCGATCGGGTGAGCGCATGAACCAGAAAGGCATCCGCATCGAAGGACTGAGCAAGCGCTACGGCGAGGGCGACACCGCGGTGCATGCGCTCAAGGACGTCAACATGCAGGTCGGGCCGGGCGAGGTGGTCGGCCTGATCGGACCGTCGGGTTCGGGCAAGAGCACCCTGCTCAAGTGCCTTGGCGCGGTCATCGACCCCACCGCCGGGCGCATGCTGCTCGGCGACGAAGTGATCTACGACAACGGCTGGAAGGTACGCGACCTGCGCGCCCTGCGCCGCGACAAAATCGGCTTCGTCTTCCAGGCGCCCTACCTGATCCCGTTCCTCGACGCGACCGACAACGTGGCCCTGCTGCCGATGCTGGCCGGCGTGGACAACGCCGCCGCGCGCGCCAGGGCACTCGAACTGCTCACCGCGCTCGACGTGCAGCATCGTGCCACGGCGATGCCATCGCAGCTCTCCGGCGGCGAACAGCAGCGCGTGTCGATCGCGCGCGGCCTGGTCAACCAGCCGCCGGTCATCCTCGCCGATGAACCCACTGCGCCACTCGACAGCGCACGCGCGATGGCCGTCGTGCGTATCCTCAACGACATGGCGCGCAAGTACGAGACCGCGATCATCGTCGTCACCCACGACGAAAAGATCATTCCGACCTTCAAGCGCATCTACCACATCCGCGATGGCGTCACCCATGAGGAGGCCGGCGAAGGCCGGTCTTTCGACTAGGCAACCACACAGGAGAAACGCCCATGTCCAGCGTCGGCTACCACGAACCCTTTGAAACGCTGTCGCAGGAAACCCGCGACATGCACCGCGCCATCGTCTCGCTGATGGAAGAACTCGAAGCGGTCGACT
>OEIU01001343.1_pt1 | contig 16264 bp, 18 predicted proteins | sample 1539221 | NCBI WGS metagenome assembly OEIU01 (sample SAMN03792071, study PRJEB22550) | activated sludge metagenome | feature: wastewater treatment plant; material: activated sludge; isolation source: Wastewater treatment plant of a petroleum refinery complex | place: Argentina: Zarate | collected...
TCCTCTACCCGAACGTCGGTCTGCCCCCCAGCAACCCCAACGACCCCAGCGATGGCGGTCGCGATAGCGATAGCGGCGGCGTGCCCGACTACGAAGAGATCAAGCTGGGCACTGACCCCACCAACCCCGCCGACGACAGCCCCGACACCGATGGCGACGGCGTGCCCGACAGCGTCGAGCAGGCCCAGGGGACAGATCCCAACGACCCGACCAGCTTCAAGGATACGGATGGCGACGGCGTGCCCGACTATGTCGAACTGAAAGACGGCACCAATCCCAACGACCCGACCAGCTTCAAGGACACCGATGGCGACGGCGTGCCCGATACCCAAGAGATCCTCGACGGCACAGACCCGAGTGATCCCAAGAGCTACAAGGATTCCGATGGCGACAAGGTGCCCGACTATGTCGAACTAAAAGACGGCACCAACCCCGGTGACCCGACCAGCTTCAAGGACACCGACAGCGACGGCGTGCCCGACTATGTCGAGACCATCCTCTACCCGAACGTCGGTCTGCCCCCCAGCAACCCCAACGACCCCAGCGATGGTGGCCGGGATAGCGACGGCGGTGGTGCCTCTGACTACGACGAGCTCAAGAACGGCACTGACCCGACGGACCCGACCGATGATCAGGCCAGCACCGGCAACCCCAACGGCATCTGGCTGCCCCTCATCGGCAATCGCACTAGTTAGCCCGCCGGCCGGCTGACGGCGAACAAAGCGTCCTGGCATCTGCTCGGAGTCCCTCTCAGTTCCGGGCAGATGCAACCACCAAGGTTTGCGCCCTGTCAGGCGCCCAAAACCCTGACAGGGTTCTCCAAGCGTATCACATTGTGTGTCCCCCGAGGTGACACGTTCTTAGACATCTTTTAACTAACAAGCGCACCAAACCAGGCCCGGCCGACCGCCCACTCTGGCAGCTATCGTCCGGTCAGCCGCACCGACAAGGATAGGAGACCTCATCATGACCATTCGCATCGTCCTCGCTGATGAGCAGAAACTCATGCGCCACGTCCTGCACAAACTCCTCGATCTGGAACCAGATATGGAAGTGATCGGCGAAGCTGACACCCGGGCGCAGCTGCTCTCGCTCACCCTCCGCCTCAACCCTGATATCGTGCTGATGGACATCGCCCTCTCCGGCAAACCTGACATCAAGGTGGTGACCGACATCTTGCAGCAGCGCTCCAATGCGCGCATTCTCATCCTCACCGCCGTCGAGAATCAGGAGGTGGCCTTACAAGCCCTCCAGGCCGGCGCCGCTGGCTATCTGCTCAAAACCATCGACCTTCCCGAACTGATCAAAGCGCTCTACTCTGTGCTTCAAGGCGGCATGCCCCTGGCCCCCCGCATTGCGCGGTTCGTCCTCGGGCAGATCTATCATACACCGCCCAAACCGAAGCATCTCTCCCAACTCACGACTCGTGAGTGTGAGGTGCTCGACTTGTTGGGCCAAGGCTGCTCCAACGCCGAAATCGCAGAGAAACTCGTCATCACCGCATTCACCGCCCGTTCCCATGTCAGCAGTGTGCTCAAAAAGCTCAATCTCAGCAGTCGCACCAAGGCGGCCCTCTACCTGTTGAATGAGCAACAGAAACAACATGAGTTGCGTCTATCCTAAGCGTCCGCTGGAGAATGCTAGGCAGGGGGCTTGTCTCTGCAGTCAGCCTTAAGCAAAGATAAGAAACGATATCATGACCATTCGCATCGTCCTCGCTGATGAGCAGAAACTCATGCGCCATGGGCTGCGCATACTCCTCGAACAGGAACCCGAACTGGAAGTAGTCGGCGAAGCCGAGAGCCAGGCGCAAACTATCGGGCTTACCCTCCATCTGGAGCCTGACATCGTGCTGCTGGATATTGCCATTTCTGGGCAACCGGACATCGGGCCCGTGACCGAGATCTTGCGTCAGCGTCCCCAGACGGGCATCCTCATCCTCACCGACGTCGATGATCATGAGGTGGTCTTACAAGCACTCTGGGCTGGAGCCGTCGGCTACCTGCTCAAAACTGTCGCCCCTGCCGAACTGGTTAAAGCGCTCTACGCTATTATCAGTGGCGGCACCCCGTTGGACCCACACATTGCCAACATTGTCATACGCCGATTCTGTCGCCCCCCCCTCGAACCAGAGCCGTCCATCAAATTGACGGCGCGTGAGCGCGAGGTGCTCGACTTGTTGGGCCAAGGCTGCTCCAATGCTGAAATCGCTGACAGGCTGGTCATCACCCAATACACCGTCCGCGCTCACATCAGTCGAGTGTACAAAAAGCTCAATCTCCCCAATCGCACGAAGGCGGCGCTCTACCTGATGCGCCAAAAACAAAGCCAGGGGGAGAGCGACACCTGTAGTGCGGGCATTTATTTGGACACAAAATCAGCGAGACCGGAGGGGGAGTGGTTACCAGCAATGGCGGCAGCTTCAAACTCGGCAGGGGTGAGATAGCCCAGCGATGGATGAATGCGCTCGGTCATGTACTCGATCTCCAGCCAATGGCCGATCACGGAGTGGGCGCAAAGCGCCATCTGGACAAAGGCATCATCGTAGTCTTGATAGTCGGCATGATCGACATGCTCCTCTTTGAAGGTGCGCGCCCAGAGGCCCCGCGCGCGCGGCGAGGCCATTCTGCGTCGGCTGACCTGTAGCCGACAGACTGATTCGCACAGCAGCGTTGTGCAGCAGTTGGGTGTGTGCCCAAGCGGCGTACTGTCCGCCCTGATCGGAATGAAAGATGGTAGGTCGGCCCTACTGCCAAGCCATGTGCAAGGCGCTCAAGGTTAAGGCTTGATCGACGTGCCGACTCAAGGCCCACCCGCGCAGCGACCGGGTGGAGGCATCAAGGATCACCGCCAAGTAGATAAAGCGCCACCAAAGCCTGATGTACGTGAGTTCAGCGCACCAGATCTAGTCCGGGTGGGTACCGGTCAACTGGCGAATCAGGTTCGGATAACGCCAGTGGGCATGATTGCTGTCGGTGGTCTGCGCGTGGACGCGGCCCACCGCACGGGTCACCCCCAGTTGCTTGAGTAGACGAACCACGCCCACGCCCTGGACCACCCCCCGCGACGAAGACAGCCGCATCTACACGCTTGTCACCAGTGATGTCTATGCACTCCGCATCAGCAGCACTGGCAACGAGGCCCGCGTCGAACTGGCCATCGCCACCGGCTACGGCACACCCAGCGGTGCGTCCGCCGCTCCCTCCCTCGTTTCGGGTGGGGGTAACTGGGCTGGCCAACTGGCGATCGTCACCCACGTGCGCGACGGTCTCCGGTCCGCCTGGGGCTGGCCCGCTTCAACGGCTCCGGCACGCCCCCACCAGTACACCGAACGGATTGAGGCAGCCGCCGCCACCGCTCAGGCAGACGGGATGGGACGGTGGGGTATGTGCCCGGCCCAGTAACCAATGGGGTGGCTGACGACCGCCGATTCGCGCTACTTGACAGAGACGATACCCCCATCTAAAATGTCAAGCAACCCTATAGAGTCTATAGACAAAGGAACCCTCTATGAGCACTAGAATCATCGGCAGTGATGAGGCCCGGCTAAAATTACGCGACATCCTCGACGATGTGCAGGCTGGGACAACCGAAGTCGTCATCGAACGCTATAACAAACCAACCGCTGTCGTCGTCAATTATGCGCAATGGCAGGCCTGGCGACGGCAACGCAAAGCACGGCTCGACCGCATCCGCCAGGAGATGGACGCCGGTCATTATCTGACCCAAGAAGAGCTCGATCAAGAGCTCAAAGAGAAAGGCTTGCTCTAATGCGCTGGGCGCCCCACTACAGCCGCGAAGCTGTGGATGCGCTGTACCATCGAGTAGAACGCGAATACATCAAGGCAATTCGGGAGGCGATTCAAGCGTTGATCGAGGATCCAACGGCAGCCCCCATGCAGCCGTCCGAGGAAGATCCAAGTATCTACTGGATAGCTGTACCAGGGGATTACATTGTCTACTTTGAAATCATCGATGAGCGTCACATCGTACGCATCATTGATATCGTCTGAGATATCGTCTGAGATATCGTCTGACAACCGCTCCACAGGGTGAAGGGATCCCAGCGTCCGCCGCAGACGTGGATAATTGACCGGAACGGCAAGCGAGCTATCGCTTCTGTTTTTCCTCTCCTGGCAACAAGTTTACTCTTCCACTGCGTTCGTTGTACTCGCTCGCCCAACGCCCCGCCAATCACCCAAACCAGCGCATCTTCACCTTGACTTTGGCGAGACGATTGTTTCTCGCTCACAGTCAAATTTGGAATCCTTGAGTAAAAAAAGTGTCTTGCAGCATTCCACTATATTGTGTAATAATTCTGTATCGTTAGTGAGCATTTCAACCCTTTTGCTGAAAACCAAAGGGCATAGCGCACATATCCTTTGCCCAGTTGCTCCCCTGACCTGCCTAATGTGTTCATACTTACCCGGTGCACCACTTTTAGGATGTACTTTCATGTGCTGTTTCATTGTTGCGTTGTAGTCATCGTTTTCCAAGCTCCCATTAACCCAAGGAGGAACCATGATGAATGTGCAGGAGCAGTTGCGGGGAGAGACACAGCGGTTGACTCGTCGCCAGTTCATGCGGTTAAGCGCACTTGTCACGGGTGGCGTACTTGTAGCAGCCTGTGCACCTGCGGCGCCGGGGTCGGCGCCCGCAGGTGCACAGGCTACGGGGGAGAAGAGCGCGATTACAGTCTGGGGGGCCACCACTCCAACTCAACAGGGAGTGGTCAACGCATTTCAAACCGCAAACCCCGACATCACGGTGGAGTTGGCCGAGTTAGGAGAAGCGGTCTATGGCAATCCCAAATATGTGACCGCGGTAGCGGCCGGCACTGGGCCGACTGTTGCCTATCAGAATCGCCACACCTTTCACCAGTTTGCTTCGCGCAAACTCTACCGGGCAATTGATGACCTCTTCACACGCGATGGCCTGAAAAAGGAGGATTTTCCTCCCACCCAACTGGAAGAAGTGAGTTGGGATGGCGCCCTGTATGGCCTGCCTTATGTCGTGGATACACGCTACTTCTTCTACAACCGCAAACACTTTGAAGAAGTAGGGCTAGACCCGGACACACCACCAGCCACCTGGGATGACTTGATCGAATACACGCAAAAGTTGAGCGTGCGCACAGGGGATGAAATCGAGCGTTATGGCTTCATCCCTGGTTTCCCAGCGGCGCTCAGCGATCAGCTTTTGATTTTTGCCATTGAAAATGGCGCCAAAGCCTATACGGACGATTTTCGCACCTGTCTGCTTGATCAGACTGAGTGGGTGGAGGCATTGGAATGGGTCAACCAGTTTTACAATGATTATTGTGATGGCTTCGGGGTGGCGTCGGGTTCGATGCAAGGTTTTGCCAGCCAGGCGCAAGATGCCTTTGTGCAGGAAAAAGTTTCCATGTCTTCGTACGGCAGTTGGATGATTTCCGCCTATGCCGCTTTCCCCGATCTCGATTATGATGGCACCGCGGTGATGCCGGTTTCCGGCAAGCTGAAAGGCCAAAAGATCAACTGGGCCTGCGATTGGTCGTTTGTGCTTGACCCTAATACGCAACAAACAGAAGAAGGGTGGACCTTTATCAAATTTGCGATTGGCCCGGACGGATTCAAAGCCGCCGGTACAGAAGGTCTGGCCCTGGCCAAACAAGACTGGGAACGTCAGCAACTGCCCGGCGAGCCAATCTATGCTGCGCCACCGCCGGCTTATCGCCCCTCACGCGAAATGATGGCGAAGGAGTTTTACAGCCTGCTACCGGAACGCCAGAAGAAGATGAAGGATTCTGAAGTAGACGCCGCGGCCTGGGCACAAGGCTGTGGCAATCTGGGTGGTCTGGCCGCCTCGGAAATTTGGACGGCGATGGCCGCGGCCTGGCAGAATGCATTGACTGGGCAAATGACGCCTGAGGCTGCGCTCATTCAAGGCCAAGCCGATGTGCAAAAGGCGCTGGATGCGTTCTGGGAGCAACTCGGTTAGTGGTGTAGTGCCGCAAATCAATCTATAGTGCTCAGTGAGCAGTTATCAGTGATTAGTAGATGGAGGGTAGACCCTAATCACGGATGGCTGCTCACTGAAAGCCGGGGAGAGAAGCCATGGCGCAGGCCCAGATCACAAGACGCTGGCACAACACGCTCCGAGGTCGTGAAGGAATTACCTTTTACCTCTTTATCGCCCCCTGGTTGGTCGGCTTTCTGGTTTTTACCATTGGTCCACTCATTGCTTCGATTGTGTTAAGTCTGGCTGACTATAGCATTGTGACTCCACCGATCTTTCGTGGTTTAGGCAACTATCGGGATCTCTTTACGGAAGATCGGCTCTTCGGCCTTTCTCTGTATAACACCGCCTATTATGTGTTCTTTTTTGTTCCCTTACAGATTGCCCTGTCCTTGGGGCTGGCTCTGCTCTTGAACCAGCAAGTAAGGGGGCTTGCCATCTACCGCACCCTCTTCTATATTCCCTCGATTGTTCCACTCGTTGCCAACTCTATTCTCTGGATTTGGATCTTACAGCCACAATGGGGACTGTTGAACTATCTGTTGAGCCTAATTGGCGTCAAGGGGCCACTCTGGTTGAATTCGGTGGCCTGGTCAAAACCTTCGTTGATTATGATGAGCCTGTGGGGATCAGGCGGGGCGATGATCATCTTCTTGGCCGGTTTACAAGGCATTCCCCAGCATCTCTATGAGGCAGCTGAGATCGATGGCGCCAATCGCTGGCGTAAGTTTTGGAGCATCACGATTCCTCTCTTGACACCGACGATCTTCTTTGTCCTTGTCCTTGGGGTGATCGGCTCTTTTCAGGTCTTTACCCAGGCGTATATTATGACTGGTGGTGGCCCAGCGGACTCGACGCTCTTTTACATGTTCTATCTTTACCGCCGGGCGTTTGTCTTTCACAACATGGGGTATGCCTCGGCCATGGCCTGGATCTTGTTTGTGATCATTTTTGTCCTCACCCTCATTCAGTTCACCACGGCACGGCGTTGGGTCTATTATGAGGGAGAACGGAGATAGCCCATGCAACAAGTCCAGGTGCAGACAGCCAAACCACAGCCATTGCATGACACGCCAGCAACCCGGAATCGGCGATTGGTCCGGCGTCTCTTTGATCGCTTTTTCACGCACCTTGTCTTGGCTGTGTTTGGCCTCATCTTTGGTTTACCTTTTTTGTGGCTACTCACGACCTCTTTGAAAGCCAACCGGCAGATCTTTGTCTGGCCACCTGTCTTGCTGCCAGATCCGTTGATTTGGCGCAACTACACCGATACATTTACCTTTGCCCCTCTGCATCTCTATGCCTTGAATAGCCTGATCATTGCTGCGGCGCATGTCCTTGGCGCCACTGTGACTTCCGCTCTGGCCGCGTATACCTTTGCCCGGCTTAGGGCGCCAGGCAAAAATGTGATCTTCATGATTGTCATCAGCACGATGATGGTGCCTGGAGTTGTGACTCTGGTGCCTCTCTTTATTCTGTTTGCCAAACTGCGCTGGGTCGACACCTTCCTACCGTTGACGATTCCTGTGATGTTAGGCACACCTTTCTTTATCTTTCTCTTGCGCCAGTTCTTCCTCACCTTGCCCGAGGAAATGATCGAGGCAGCAGTCGTGGATGGGGCGAGCCAATGGCGGATTTGGTGGAAGATCGCTATGCCCAATGCCATGCCGGCGCTGGCTACTGCCGCCGTGTTCAGCTTCATCGCAGCCTGGAACGATTTTGTCACCCCCCTGGTCTTTCTCAATTCGCGCAGTAAATACACCCTGGCGTTGGGACTTCAGGTTTTTCTCACCGAACATAACGCTGAATGGGGGTTGCTGATGGCAGCTTCCACGATGACGGTGTTTCCGATCATTGTGTTGTTCTTCTTTGCCCAGAAGCAATTCATTCAGGGGATTGCTTTGACCGGAATTAAAGGCTAGACCATTGGTCTACACCAGGCGGAGCGGCGACAATGGGGCACATTCTGCAACGATTCGTCCTTATTATTCTCGCGGGAGCTCTCGTCCAGACAGCCGCGCCCCCGAAGTCGGCAGCGCCCTTACTCCCCCCTGACTCACTCTTTCTGGAGATCCAGGTAGAATCCGCGGCCCTACAGGTGGGTCAAGTACAACAACTCCACACCAGGCTAGCAAGCACCCCGGGCGAGTTGGTTATATTAACACTTTCAATTACCTACCCAAGTAGTTTGAAACGCACCGTGATCGAGTCTACACTCACTGGTGAGGCCACGCTGGCTTGGGACATACCGCCACAGGCTGGAGTTGGCACGGCGACCTACCAACTGGCGACAGGCGGCTGTGGCTGCGGATATGGACGGGACGGGAAACCGAAGACGTCTGCTCAGAGCATTATTACAGGCTCGTTCACAATCGAATGATCGATCTGACATTGACGATGGAGTTTGAAGCATGAGTAAACGACAGAATTCAATCCTCACCCCAGAGGAAGCTGTGCAGAAGCGCGACCAGTTAATCAACGACGGCTTCTGTGTCGTGCCTGGCGTTTTACGTGGTGAGATGCTAGAACGCGTGCGCCAGTTCACCAATAAGTTTTTGGATACGCACGCCGTGGATTTTAAGCATCGTTTCCAGGGAAGTGATTTTCACATTCAGGCCGAGCGCACGTGGGCCAACCACCAGGACCCCAATCGCTATCATGCACCGATTGTGGACGAAATCCTCGACCTGCCGGCGGCGCAGATAGCCTGTCAGGCACTCGGGCTCGAAGGGTTGAGTGACACCGGGGGTCTCATCATCCTCAGCAAGCCACCTCACGGCCCGGCGCTCTATTGGCACCAGGACAATATGGACTGGAATCACCCCAAGTCCAGCCTGCCCTGGCCCTCCTCTATTTTCTTGTCCTATTATCTGGTGGACACCACGCGCGAAAATGGCTGCCTCCGCGTCATTCCTGGCACGCATCGCAAGCGCATTCCCTTCCATGATCAGCTGCCCGATGCACATGGTCCCGAAATTCAGGCAGTCGACGAAAACCATCTGGCCTTTATGACCCACCCCGATGAGATCGACGTGCCCTGCGCCGCGGGCGACCTGGTCATCGCCGATGGTCGTGTGCTCCATGCTGCCTGGCCAAACAATTCGGACCAGCGCCGGCCGCTGATCCTGGCCTGGTGGCGGGTCTTTCCTTTCCCCAACATCCCCAGTTGGTGGACCGGAGAGATCCCTGCAGAAATTCACGCTGACCCCGATGCCACCTATGAACGCACCCGCCGGCCCGGTGACTATCTTCGCTAATTCACCTTATCGAGATCACCCACAAAAGTCGCACAGTCACTCTCGTGTACAACAGCATGGATTTGTGCGACTTTTAGATGGTTTGTCGATTAGAGAGGGCCGAGCAAGTTTGCGACAGAAACTCAAAGACACTGAAGAAACATTTTTGTGACTGCTGCGTCTTTTGTGGCCAATCGCGCTGGCTATGTACGCTGAACCAAATTGAATCAAGGAATTTCTTGCATGCAAAGGCAAACTCTGAGCGTTGCTCATGCCCAGTTTGTGGCAGATGGTTTTTACATCCACGCGCAGCCGGCAATTCCTCGTGCAGTTGTCGAGGCAGCAGTGGTCGGCATGGACGAGGTGCGCAGCGGTCGCTATGACACCGGCACGCCGCCCCAGCCCTCCTACTGGCAACCGGGTGATGATCCCAATACCAAGCTGGGCAAGATCGAAATGCCGCAGATCGCCAACCAAGCGATCTGGAAGCTGGTGAGCCATCCGGCTCTGGGCGAACTGGCCGCTGAAGTGACCAGCGCCAGAGCCGTACAGGTGTGGTGGGTGCAGTTGCTCTACAAGCCGCCAGCGCAGCCTGGCGCACCGGTGTCCACCACTGTCGGCTGGCACCAGGATCGCCACTATTGGAAGGCCTGGGACGACGACAGCGAACTGTTCACAGCCTGGGTAGCCCTGAGTGATGTCACTGCTGAGGCCGGACCGATGAGCTTTGTGCGGGGTTCACACAAGTGGGGATATGTCAGCGGCCAGAGTGATTTTTTCGCCAAAGAAGACCAGGCAGCACTGCGCCAGCAAATTCAAGGTGTCACCGGCGATGCATGGGAGGAAGTGGCCGCGATTGTGCCGCCAGGTGGCATGAGTTTTCATCATAGTCTGACCTATCATGGCAGTGGCCCCAATCGTTCAGGTGCACCACGGCGCAGCTTTGCTATTCACCTGCGCACAGAGAAATCTCATCCGCGTGACGGTCTGCGCCAGGGGCTGACCCAATTCATCGACAATCTGGATTATTGCCCCGTGATTTTTGGTCAGCCGAGTGAATTTCAAGGCTGAGCAGGATGCTTTAGAATCACATTCATCTACAGAAAGAGTGGGCGGGCTAGAACGCAAGAGATTTTGCTGGCAAAATAGTAGGCTAGTGAGCGTATCGTTAAGATCGCCAAACTGATTGGCCGGCCGGCTGAGATAGGCCATATCGGCGAGTACCTCGCCGCCAAGCAGACTCAGACAGTGGTTGAAGAGTCGGCCCAAAACTGGCTAGCTGATTAATCTGTCTGTTGCCTGGCGCAGGAGTAGCTGACAATCTACCACTTGACCTGTGCGGGCAGACTCCAAGGCAGCAATTGGCAGGACCATCCCGGTCAGGATCGAACGCGGCTCGTAGGGCTGGTTCGGCTTCGTCTGGAGCCAGGAAAAGAAATCACGATGAATTTGGATATCGGCCCCACCATGCCCACCACGTGCGATGGGCAGATCAACTGTCTGAGGTTCCTTGCCATCTAACCAAAGAGTCACTGAAGCCACAGGAGAATTGGGTCGGTTCGTATGCATAATGACATCCATTTGGCCGCCGGTGCCGTTGACCGTGTAGCGCCGCTCGTAGTCCGGTCCCGAGGTCGTCAAATGGAAGGTATAGAGAACCCCAGTGGTCAACAGCCCGGTCAGGCAGCACGAGTCACAATTGTTAAAGACACCATCCGGTTTTTCCGGCCAGATGTTGCGGGTGATGATTGCGCTACAGGTCGCAGCTTCCGCCTCTAGGCAGTGTTGGATCGTGTCCGTGTCATGCGTTAACTTGCCGATTACCAGACCAAGAAACGGCGGCATGGTGTAATGCTCGTAAACCGACCTCGACCAGCGGTTGCCCGTGTTGATATGGCCTAGCACGCTTTGGATTTTGCCAAGCTGCCCTTCGTCTAGGATCCGTTTCATCGCCAACGAGGCCGGAAAGCGCCGCAGGTTGTAGCCGACAAATAACGGATAGCTGTTTTTCACCACAGTGCGATAGAGATGAACCGCATCCGGCCAGTTGGTGGCGACGGCTTTCTCCAAATAGACAGGAAGACCACGGTCGAGCGCAGCGAGCACATGCGTGCCATGCTCGGCATCCGGGCTGGCCACGATGACACAGTCGAGATCTTTTTCACAAGCGAGCAGTTCCCGATAATCCTGATAAAAGGAACGACCAAAGCGGGCTTGTTCCTCCGGCGTAGGCAGCCTGGGATCGGCCACAGCCACACAGCGCGCCGCAACTCCCTCCACCTGTTCAAGATTTCTTGCATGATATTGCCCACGCCCACCGAAACCCACGACCGCAAAGCGATAAGGTCTGGTTGTCATTCAAACATCCTTTTTGTCAGTAATTCGCTCAAAATCTCTGTGCCATCCCTGTGTTGCCCAATTCACCTTTCTGAGCCACACCCTCTTTTGAGATAGTTCCTTAGCCCTTCAACCCCGTGCGTGCGATGCCTTGGATAAAATGCTCCTGACCGACCAGAAAGATAATGATCATGGGGATCACGCTGATAACAGCCCCGGCCTGGATTAACTCCCAGCGCCCGTTTGATTGCGTGGTCAACAAAGTCAATCCCAGGGTCAAGGTCATGGTGCTGACTTCATTCAGAAAGATCAAAGGGCCAATGAGATTGTTCCATGAGCCTAAAAAGGTAAAAATACCGAGCGTTGCCATGGCCGGTTTGGCCAGAGGCAGAAAAATCTTATAGTAAATCTGGATAAAACTACACCCATCGATGCGCGCAGCATCCATCAACTCTTGGGGAATGGTCAGGAAAAATTGGCGGATCAGGAAGATGCCAAAGGCCGTGCCAAAAAAATAAGGCACGGTGAGTGGTAAATGCGTGCTCAACCAGCCCATGTTTTTGTAGAGGGCAAATAAGGGGATCAACGTCACGTGATAGGGGATCATCAGCGTCGCGAGAATGATGGCAAAGAGAATGTTGCGGCCCGGGAAATTCATACGCGCAAAGGCGAAGGCTGCCATGGAACAGCTAATGAGCGCACCGAGCGTGGCAAGCCCCGAGATCTTCAGGCTGTTCAAGAGAAAGCGCCCAAAGGGCAGCACCTCAAACAGCTTGACATAGTTGCCCCACTGCGGCGGATTGGGAATCCATTTCGGCGGCAGCAGGAAAACTTCACCAGGCTGCTTGAGGGAGGTCGAAATCATCCAGAGCAGCGGTAGAAGCATAGTGATACCCACGCCGATCAACGACAAATAGAGCAAAACCCGCAGCAAGCGATAGGTTACAGTTCTCCAAAGGTCGCGGTTCTCCACTGCGAGCAGAGGACGCTGCGGCACCGCGGTTGGTTGGTCGACGCTTTTGACATTCCCGGCACTCACAGGTCACCTCCCTCCTTACCTGTACACAGCGCTGCGCGATTTGTCGTTGTTCTCTTTAGCAACGCCTTGCCAAACCAGCTCACAGCTCATAATGCACCCAGCGCCGTTGGAGCGAGAACTGGAACAGCGTGAGCACCACAATAATCAAAAACAGAATGTAGGCGATAGCCGAGGCATAGCCCATGTGAAAGTTCATAAAACCATTCTGGTATAAATAATAGACAATGGTCTTAGTCGCATTCACTGGGCCGCCTTGTGTCATCACGTAGGCCTGTTCAAACACCTGGAATGAAGCAATCAGCGAGAGGGTAATCACAAAGAAAGTCACCGGCGAGATCAGCGGAAGCGTGATATGGTGAAAGTTCTGCCAGGCGTTGGCGCCATCAATGCGCGCCGCCTCATAGTAGTCCTGGGGAATGCTCTGCAAGCCGGCAATAAAAATCACAATGTTGTAGCCCAACCCGTGCCAGATACTCATGATGATGACGGCGGGCATGGCCCAGGTTGGGCTGCTCAACCAGCCGACGCCCTTGAAGCCCAACGCGCGTAGCGCCTGGTTGATCAGGCCAAAATCTGCCTGGTAGAGAAAGGACCAGAGCACAGAAATGGCGACCACCGAAGAAACGACGGGGATAAAATAGATGGTGCGGAAGATGGCCAGACCCTTGATCTTCTGATTCAGGGCAATAGCGAGGAGCAGAGCCAAAATCGTGCCCGTGGGAACGGTGCCAAGCACATAATAGGCTGTGTTTTTGAGCGTGGTCCAGAACAGGGGGTCCTTGGTAAAGAGTTCAATATAATTGTCGAGGCCACGCCATTTGGGTGCGCTGAGTAAGTTCCAGTTGGTAAAGCTAAAATAGAGAGAGGCCAGGATGGGTCCGAGGGTGAAGATCAGCAGCCCCAGCACGGTGGGTAGAATTAAGATGTAGGCTTCAACTGCCTCACGCACCCGGTTGCGATTGAAAAATTCCAACCATCCACTCGCTCTCGCTGTTCCACTGTTGTTCATACGGCTGGCCTTTCCCGTCAGACCCACTCACGCTTACCCAGGATGGCAATGATGATACGCCTGCCGCCGCAGCTAACGTTGCCCAGACCCGCTCATGCAGCTTAAACAGACCTTTTGGGCAAGACAGACAAGGGTAGGGGCGCCCATCGTCGCACAACCGGGTTGCCCACAAAGCATTGATGCTCAAAGTGAATAAGCTAGTGCATCTTCGACAAAGTGATTTTGCGAACGAACAGGTGGTGGAAGCACCAGGTTGGCCCGGACGAAACAGCAGAAAATCCGCGCCAACCCCGTGCAGCGGCTCTATGCTCGTACAACTGCCGACCTTAGCTGTTTACTCTCTATCCGTCAATGCTGCGCCCATCTGTTTTGGTAGGCCAAGTTGCGGGACCCGCAACCAGGTTACGGATAGGTTCTTAGCCCAAAATCTCACTCCGCGCCTTATCCAGCACTTCGTTGACACGAGTTTCCATGTCAGTGGTCGCCTGTTCCACTGTCTTGGTCTGCAGCATGGCTGCCTGTTGCTCCGTGTTGGCGATATCGGCAATTTCGCCTTCAGCCGGGCCATTAAAGACCGATTTTGATTCACTCTTGAGCAGTTCGTTCAGGATGTAGAGGTTGGTCGGCGGGACTTTGCGGTCCTGCACATAAACCACCTTTTCTGCGGTGGGGATATGGGCGGGGAAGGAGCCGGCGAAGATATCCACTGACTTTTGCAAACCCTCACCGTAGACCACCCATTTGAGATACTCCCAGGCCGCGTCTTTGTCTTTCGCCGAAGTGGTCATGGCCATGCCGTTCTGGTAAGCGTCGAGGGTGCGCAGACCGGTCGTGGGGTGCTTGGGTGGAGCAAAAATGTTCCATTCAAAGTCTTGGATATCCTGGAACGGTGTGATCATCCAGTCACCTTGCAGGCCAATGGCAACTCGTCCGGTTTGAAAGGGGTTGAATTGCTGATTGGGCTCGGGGGCCATGGCCACTTTGTACTTCAGCACCAGGTCGGTCATCCACTGGAAGGCTTCCATCGCCTCCGGGCTTTTGATCGTGCATTTACTGTAGTCCTCGTTGTAGAAATCGCCCCCGGCCTGGAAGATCCACGAGTTGATGCGGCCATTGCCATCCACCGGAGTGCTCATGCCATACAGCTCAACCGTGCCATCATCTTTCGTTTTCGTGAGCTGTGTGGCCGTATCTAGCAGGGTATCCCAGGTCCAGGTGTCATCAGGCAATGCCACCCCTTCGTTCTCAAAGACGGTCTTGTTATAGAACCACATGGTGCCGGTATGCCAGTAATTGGGGAAGGCATGAAGGTCACCCGCACCGGTGTGCAACTCGCCCTGCTGCCAGCGCCCTTGGCTAATGGCGCCTTCGTAATACTCTTCCAGGGGAATTTTGTCGCGATCGATAAAGGGGTCCAGCGGGGCTGTCACATTATTGGCCGCAAAGCGGACATGATAGTAGGGAGAATGGGCCATCACATCGGGCGCATCCCCAGCAGCGGTGGCCGTCAGCATCTTCTGCCAATAGGTGCCCCAAGCGGCAACCTCCTCCTTCAATTTAATGTTCGGATGAGAGTCCATAAAAGCCTGTTGCACCTTGCCCTGCTTTTCAATTTCGAATCCCCAGTAAGCCAGCCGCAAAGTCACCGGCTCTTGGCCAGCCCCGCTGGCAGCTTCTGACGACCCTGCGCCGGGTGCACCCGGCGCGGCGCATGCGGTGATCAGCAGCCCGGCCGTAGCGGCGGCTGAAAAGCGCAAAAAGTCACGGCGAGACAGCTGCTTCTGGTTGCTATTCCTTCGCATAATCCAGCCTCCTATCGTCAACTTGACGATTACGATCTGCAGAGCGGGTCGAAATACGAGGTGAGATCTACTGCGGTTGGGCGCCACCGAGAAACGCTCGTCCTCTTTGCCCAAGGAGTGGCTTCTCATGGGTGCCAGAGCAAAGTATAGCGTGTCGGTACGGCAGCCACTCATTATCGCTATTCCCACTTATTTGTCAACGAGCTTTTTTGAAGCTTTTCGTGACTTATGCAGCGCCCGATGTTCACCAGAAAAAACATCGTCGACAACACAGCATCCTCTCAAGGTGGGTGTCAGTCATTTGTTGCTCGTCTCGCAAAAAACACCAAAATCAAATTTACCGTCCGCAAGACCAAGAAGATCACTTGGCATCCCCCAAAATGCGCAGGAGCTCCGGTTGACAAGCGTGAGTAGCTGTGGTCAAATTCCATCAAGTTGGTGGAATTACTGGAAAGGAGAGCAAGATGGCCAGAACGATGACGCTGAGTGCGGATGCAGCCAGGCTCAAGATGCGGGATATCCTCGACCATGTCGGGCGCGGTGGTCTGGTCACCATCACCCGGTATAACCGCCCCGATGCCGTGGTTATCTCGGTGGCCGAGTACCAACGCCTGACTGCGGACCACCTCAAGCTGGTCAAGCAAGGCGACGACCCGGCGCAAGACATCCCCTGGGAACAGGTGCAAGCCGAGCTGGATGCCCGGCCGGTGACGGCGTGACCTATCAGATCCGCTTTAGCCCCGCCGCCATGCGCGGTTTCCGGGCGATCCCGGTGGAGGTCGTCGGCTATGTGCGGACCGCCATTGACGCTCTCGCCGACGACCCGCGCCCATCCGGGTGCGAA
>OEIU01001344.1_pt1 | contig 16263 bp, 16 predicted proteins | sample 1539221 | NCBI WGS metagenome assembly OEIU01 (sample SAMN03792071, study PRJEB22550) | activated sludge metagenome | feature: wastewater treatment plant; material: activated sludge; isolation source: Wastewater treatment plant of a petroleum refinery complex | place: Argentina: Zarate | collected...
ACGCCCGCATCGAGGAGGAGTGCCAGCGCGGGCGCATCGTCATCATCCGGGCGAGGGCGCCGCTGCGCGACCTCCTCGGCCTGGGCGAGCGCCTCGCTGCCCTCACCGACGGCACGGCCCAGCACGCCATGCGGCTCAGCCACTATGGGGACGGTTCCTATGGGGACGGTTCCTTCACCTGAATGGCCGTGACACGAGTGCAAACTCCATCCGGTTAAAAGGGTATAGGAACCGTCCCCGCAATCCGCTGCTATGGGGACGGTTCCTTCACTTGAATGGCCATGATGAAGTAGGACGGTAATTTTCCGACACTCGGCTGCGAGCCCGGCCCGCCAGGGTAGGGCGAGCAGCCAAGGGGTCTTCTGAGTAAATTGATGATCGCCAAACCGTCAATCAACCAGGAGAACCCACATGACTGCTCTGTCCCAGAGTATCAAGCGCAAGCTGTCCCTGCTGCAACTGGCCGAGGAACTCGGCAACGTCGCCAAGGCGGCCAAGATCATGGGCTTCCACCGCGACACGTTCTACGAGGTCAGGAAGGCCTTCCAGTCCGGCGGCGTTGCCGCCCTCGTCGAGCAGCGCCGCGGCCCGCGCAATCCCCACCCGAACCGCGTTGCGGCCGAGGTCGAGGAGAAGATCCTCGACTACGCCCTGGCCAAGCCCTCCCACGGCGCCCAGCGCGTGGCCAACGAGCTGCGGCTGCAGGGCGTGAGCGTTTCCTCGTCGGGCGTGCGCGGCGTCTGGTCGCGCCACGACATCGAGACCCGCTACAAGCGGCTGATGCGCCTCGAGGCGCATGCGCGCGACGACACGTTCCTGCTCTCCGAGGAGCAGGTGAAGCTCCTCGAGCGCCACTCCGCCGATTTCACCTGTCGCCACGTCGAGTCCAGCGCCCCGGGCGAGCTGCTCAACCAGGACACGTTCTACTGGGGAACCCTCAAGGGCGTGGGCAAGGTCTACGTGCAGGTCGTCATCGACACGTTCTGCTCGCTCGGCTTCGCCAAGGTCTACAACAGCAAGATGCCGGTCACCGCCTGCGACCTGCTCTACGAGCGCGTGCTGCCCTTCTACGACGCGCTGGGCGTGCCCGTGAAGGCGATCCTCACCGACAACGGCCGCGAGTTCTGCGGCCGGCCCGAGTCGCATCCCTACGAGCTGCTGCTCGCCATGGAAGACGTCGCGCACCGAACGACCAAGGTGCGCAGCCCGCGCACCAACGGCTTCGTCGAGCGCATGAACCGCACGCTCCTCGACGAGTGCTTCCGCGTGGCCGGCCGGCAGACCTGGTACGTCGGCATCGACGAGATCCAGCGCGACCTCGACGTCTTCATGGAGCACTACAACCTCACGCGAAGCCACCAGGGCTATCGGCTCAAGGGGCGGACGCCGGCCCAGGCGCTGCGTGATGCGCTCGGCGCCTGCGAGCTGCCGTCTCTCGCTTTCCGCAACGACGCAAACACCACAGGGGAGGACTTGCCCGCCACCGAAACCGCCGACTAAGCTCGTCGCTCAGCGGACCCCTCGTGTCGGGGAATTACCGTGTTTGTACAACCTGTCCGCTAGCTCGAAGCTTCGCGGAAAGAGCTGCACCGCATGCGATGGATAGATTAGCGCCGACAATTCCATTGGCTCCAAGCATTCCCACAGACGGATCGATAATATGCATCGGCCCTCCTTTCCCTTTATTGCATCCGGTCTGCTTTTCGAGGAATTCAGCCATCATCGCCTTCAAATCGCCGCCTTTAGCAATATAATGTCCTTTGGCTCGGTGCGTGCTAAAGATATAGTCGTCTTTATTCAAGACAGCGCAGGCACCAGCAGCGACGGCCTCCTGCCCCAATGTGAGGTGATATGATCCTTTCATCCCTTCACGATATAATTCGATGAGCTTTTCCTCAAAGCGCCGCATGAGCAACATCTTTGAATACATATCAACAAGTATGTCTTTGGATATTTTCATCAAGGCCTCCTGTTGCTGTTGTTACCCTTGGTTGTGAAGGTTCTGCTATATCGCTCTGAATAATTGAGTCATGCAGATCAGCTTATCGCGTCGTACGATTCCGCGTCCCTCAATAGATTTATCGAGAGTTTCTTGCATCGAATTCTTTAGCTTTTCATTCATCGAGTCGCGCGCTCCAAGCTCTGACGAGCTGGGTTATGCTCTCAAGGCCTTAGGCGCTGGCACCGAGACCGACGTCGCACTGGTGAGCAATGCGGTCGTTATTGACTGGGTATTGAACGCAAGCGGCTACCGGTCCGGTGCGTTTTAAAAGTAGCTCTTGATCCGTTCTGGCTGTCCGGTCAGTCGGCCATTCCGATCAGGCGCGCATCGGCTTTGCCGAGATGTATCCCGACGAGACCCTGGTCAACGCCGTGCGCTTCCTGCGCACGGCCGTCGCTTACTGCGCTTCGCTCGGGGTACGCATCCGGCGCCTGCTCACCGACAACGGCTCGGCGTTCCGTTCCAAGGCGTTCGCGCAGGCTTGCGCCGAACTGAAGATTCGACACAGCTTCACGCGCCCCGACCGGCCGCAGACCAACGGCAAGACCGAACGCTTCATCCAGTCGGCACTGCGCGAGTGGGCCTACAACTTCGTCTACCAGAGCTCGGCCGAGCGCACCGCTAACCTCGACGCCGGGATCCACCACTGCAACTGACATCGCCCGCAAAACAAGGCATCGGAGGCCTCGAACCCATGTCCAGACTCAAAGCCTTTGTGAACAACCTCTTGACGCTTCACAACTCGTAGGAGTTCACCGCAGCGATCACCGTCGTACGCGACATCTCATCGCGCCGCCGGTCCTTTCGGTTGGTGCATCCAATCGCATGTTGCGTTCGAGAGTCGGTTTCGTGCATACGCAATTGGACATTACGACTCACTGAAAGTCCATATGTGATGCCGTATCATGACCCTGCCTTGGTTTCATTTTCACCGATTCATGCCGCCATAAGCTCTCGTTCGAAGTCGGAGGGCGTTCTGTAGCCGATGCCGCTGTCAATCTTGACGTGTTCACCCGCGACTCTGCCCTTGCGATGAAGAGCCATCTTCTCAGAGACTAGCTGACCGAAGAGGTCGGGTAGGTCACCATCTCGACTGCCTTGAGCGACCCGTCGGCCGCTGGCGTATGCTGGCGGCCGGTATCGCGAGAGACCTCACACTTGCCAAGACGGAGAACTACTTTGGTGCGATACCTGCGCTTTCGATAACCGCCCGCCAACGAGCGAATTCGCTTCGAATGTGATCATCGAGTTCGCTAGGTTGATTCCCGACGGACTCAATACCGAGCTCGCGCAGCCGATTGACCACCTCAGGCTCTTTCAAGACCGCCGCCACCTCGTCGCGAATCCGCTGTCTTGTTGCGGCAGGTGTGCCGGCCGGGGCAACCATAGCAAACCAAGTATCAGAAATGACGGCTGGATAGCCCGCCTCTGACAAACTGGGCACATCAGGCAGCGACGCAATACGGTTCTTTGACGTGACCGCTATTGGAACAAGAGACTTGTCGCGAACGCGCGGCAATGCATTCCCGGTATCGACAAACATCATGTCCACCCGGCCGGCTATGACGTCCACCAAAGCAGGCGGGAAGCCCTTATAGGGAACATGCGTGAGCTTCGCACCGGTTTGTTGGTTGAACAGGGCACCAGTCAGGTGGCCGGTCGTACCAATGCCCTGAGACGCGTATGTCAGCTTCTCGGGATGCGCCTTCGCTTCCTTGATTACCTCCGCTATTGTCCAACCAGATCGCTGCGGTCCGGCAAGCAGCACGTTGGGCAGCGCTGCGACCAGCGACACCGGCGCGAATGCTGTCTTTGCATCATATGGAATGCTCTTGACGAGGATGGCGTTCGTCGTCAACGGCCCAGGGGGCGTCAACAGAATAGTGTGGCCGTCAGCGCGAGAACGCGCGACAAAATCGGCCCCGATTACCCCACCCGCGCCAGCCTTGTTCTCGACAACGACCTGCTGGCCCAAGCGGGCCGCAAGTGGCCCCGCGATTAGTCGAGCAACTGCGTCTGCCGAGCCACCGGCCAAGAACGGCACGACGATATGCACGGGTCGCTCGGGAAATGCCGGCTGAGCGTACGCCTCGAGTACCGCTATCGCATGAGTCGAGGCAACCACGGCCACCGCGGCCACTGCCCTTTTCCATAGAACTGGGATCATGATCTCCTCCATCTTGTACGTCGTAAATGGGCGAATGCCTCGCTCAGGTCTTAAGCAATGGGCCTGCTATCTCCCCTCAATACGTGTCTGGCGGCGAGTTCCCTCAGCGCGCGCTTGTCCACCTTTGTTCCAGCCGGATTCATGGGCAGCGACTCCAGCAACATAAGCCGCTCCGGGTACTTGAATCGAGCAAGGCCACGCGCACCCAAATGCGCGGCGATTCCTTCAAGGGTGAGGCAAGCACCCTTCTTCGCTACAACAACCGCGCAGACACGTTCGCCCATCTCCGCGTCGGGGACTCCGATAACCGATATCTCCGCAACATCTGGGTGCCCGACGATCGCATCTTCGACTTCGGCCGGCACAATGTTCTGTCCGCCGCGAATCACCAGATCCCTCGCCCTGCCAGCCAGCCACAGGTACCCCTGGTGGTCGATCTGGCCAAAATCGCCCATAGAAAAGTATCCGGACTCCCATGCCGTTTCAGTGGCCGCATCATCGGCGACGAATCCTCCGACACAGTGCGGTCCTCGCGCGAAAATTCGACCTGGCGTTCCGATCGGCACCGGCGCTCCCGCCTCGTCGCATATGCGGATCTCTGTCCCGGTCAATGGGCGACCCACACCCGCCAATCGTACGTGCTCTGGATCATCGATCGACGTACTTGCGAGTGACCCATAGTCGGACGCTCCGTAGCCCTGAATTACTTTCACGTTCAAGACCCGCTCGACCTTTGCCGCAATCTCTGGAGCGAGGATTGCCCCGAAGCACGTAACGATGCGCAGTGAAGAAAGATCGTGCTCCCGCAATCGCTCGTAATCCAGCAATCGGTGCAGCAACGTCGGCACGAAAACTGCACAAGTCGCTCTTTCTGCCTCGATGATGCGACAGGCTTCCTGCGGAGCAAAGCGGTCGATCAAGACCACTGTCGCGCCGACCTGAGGCGCGGTGTGATGTACGATCAGGTCGCAGTTTCCGGCAAACATCGACACCATTCCGACAACAACATCGGCCGGCCCGAGTTTGAGGCGATCGATGTATACGCGGCCGGACGCAGTTCGCGCGCAGGCGGCGTGTTCGACGAAACGCGGCGTGCCTGTCGTACCGCTGGTCGTGATGATCGCCGCGTACTCGTAGGGCGGAAAACTCCTCCCTTCGAGCAATCTTTCCGCATCACTCGCTGAGTGAGGAGCGTCGAGCCAATCCTGAATGTCACGGCCGTGTGGTATCGCTGATGCGCCGATTGTGAACAGCGAAAATGACGACTTCTTTGATCCTGCGCGATAGGCGTCAGCAAGATCGCGTACAACCTCGCTGTCGCCTAGCACCACACCAGCGATTGGAAGTCTCTCCGCAATCGCACAGACTTCTGCTTTGGAAAACGTAGGAGGCACTAGCAGTGAGATGATTCCCGCCTTCTCCGCCGCCAGCCGCAGCAACATCAGTGCAGCGGAATTGTGAGCCTGCAGGGCAAGCACGTCGTCCCGGGCAAAACCGCATTGAACGAGGCCGATGGCGAGCTTGTGAATGGCCTCGACTGCCGACTTCCAAGTGAAGCGCTGAGCGCCGAACACCAGTGCGTCGCCATTCGGATTGCGACGTGCGTTCTCCTCCCAGAAGTCGACCGGGTATGTGCTCGTCCAGTAGCCTTCTCGCTCGTAGCGGGCTACCAACTCTTTCGTATAGCGCGCCACGCGTGCCAAGAGGTCTTCTCCTCTCTTTACTATACTTCGAGCGCCAGACGGAACGCCCGTGAGACGCTTTCGATCGCATGCATCGCATGCTCAGGATTGCCGATCTGCTCTATCCGCGGCGCAACCACTGCGGCGGTCAACTCGTCATACAGCTTCGTGTTCGGCCTGAGGCCGGTGGCCAGGAAAACGGTGTCAGCTGGAATAAACTTCTCCTCGTTTCCCTGCAGCACCACTACGCCGTCTGTAGTGATTTCCTTTGCCACGGCGTTCGTGATCAATTCGACGCCCGCGATGGAAGCCTCCTTGGCGAGCACCCAGCGCGTCGAACCGCCGACTGAACCGCCCAGGCGACGCTGCCGGCTCACCAAGCTGACTTGATGCCCCTTCCGCTCGAGGATCTCGCGGTCATTGTCTGAAAAAGCCTCATAATCGAGAAGGAACTCGAGGACTTCTGGACGCAGTTCCCGCCGGCGAGCAAGAAACGGAGCGATTTCCACCCCGATTCCTCCGCCACCAATGATCACAACGCGTTCGCCAATGTGGATGCGACCTTCGAGTGCCGCTGTTGCCGGGTAGACATGCGGCAGATCGGAACCCGGTAGGGTCGCCTGAGCCTGCTCACTGCCAGGCGACACGGCGACTACGTCCGCTGCCATTGAACGTAGCAATTTTGGTGTCGCCTCTGTCTCCATCTTGAAGACGACCCCAGCTTTAGTGCACTGCCCCACGAGCCACTCAAGGAACGCGAACAGTTGCTCCCGACCTGGAGGTGCCGACGCGTGCTGCCACATTCCGCCCAAATGCGAACTCCGCTCGATCAGCGTGACATCATGACCCCGCTCGGCGCTCGTCAGCGCGAATTGAAGCCCCGCGACACCGCCGCCGACGACGATCACCCGCTGTTTGGAGCGCGCCATCGGTATCGGATCGACTTCGGAGATGGTCCCCTCCCGCGGATTGACGAGACACCTCACCGGTTTATTGAAGATGACCGCTGTGTCCATGCATTCGTTGCATGCGATGCAATACCGGATATCAGAAAATCTTGCCTGACGCGCCTTTCGTGGCCAGTCTGCGTCGGCGAGAGACTGTCGTCCGAGGCTGATCATGTCAGCCCATCCGAGGCGCAGAATTCGCTCTGCCTCAACGGGGTGGTTATTCCTATTCGATGCAGCCACGACAGCAGACTTCACTACGCGCTTGATCTCGTGTGCCAGGTATGCATACGCGCCTTGAGGGACGTTCGGCGTGAGCTGGGGAACCGAAGTCGCGTGCCCCCCACCCGTGACATTGAAGAAGCAAACACCGGCACGTTCCAATTCCATTGCATTGAACTGCGCACCTTCAATTCCGTATCCGCCAGGCAAAAATTCGCTGCCATGCAGACGATAGAAAACAGGGAACTCCTCCCCAAGGGCTCTCTTGATGCCACGAACCGTCTCAACAGCGAAGCGAATCCGATTTTCCGGTGTACCACCCCATTTGTCGGTGCGGTCGTTGAACACTCGCGACGCGAAGAGACTGTGTCCACTCCCGCCGACGCCGAGGATGTCTATCGCCATGAACCCTGCCTTGCCGGCGCGTACGGAGGCGGCAACTACGGCGTCGATCATCTCTTCGATGTCGTCCGCCGGAATATCAGCCAGACTCGGACGATCAACCGCCTTCACGCGATGGAGATGGCTTACGTGGAATAGCCGCCGCACGCCGATCTGGGCGTATGGAACGCTCCCCTCATTCTTGAGCGCCTTGACGAGCTTGGCGTAGCGTTTGACGTGATAATCATTGTCAAGGAAGAGCTCGTAGGGACTCCCAGCGTGATCGACGAAATAAGCATCGATGACACCCACGCCAAGCAAACCGAACCCGCCCTTCGCGCGCGCCACATAGAAATCGATTCCCTGCTCCGTTATCCCCTCCTGCATGGATCCGAGGTTTGCGTGCATCGGCGGCATCGTGAGCCGGTTGGGCACGCGAATTCCGCCAATGTTGATAGGTTCGAAGAGCAGAGGTGTGAGCATTCGAGTTCCCGATCTTGCTTGCGATTTGCAATTATTGCATTTCGCTAGCGTATGTCGCCTAGAATGTCGTGTCAACAGTCAAATATCGACAGCAAGATGAAAGGAACCGCCCAGACCTGCCGACGACGGAGCCCCATCGCCCTCGAGCGACGCTTTACGTATCGTTTCGCAGTGATCGCAAGTCGAATGGGTTCGGCGCTCGCGCCGTACCACGAGCGTTACGACCTGTCGGTCGCTACCTGGCGAGTGCTCGCGGTGATAGGGCGTTACGAGCCTCTGTCGGCAAAAGAACTTGCAAGACGAACGTCGACGGATCCGTTCCGTGTGACTAGAGCGCTGACCACTCTGGCGGGGAAGGGATTTGTCAGTCGCCAGGCGGACGCCCATGATCGGCGCCGCGTGAGCCTTCGTCTAACGCCTACCGGGCGCGGGATCCACGACAAGATCGCTCAATCGCTTAGTGACATGGAGCGCTCGGTGCTCGAGGCATTAAGCGTGCGTGAGCAAACTATGCTCTACCGCCTGCTTGACAAAATGGATCTGCGCATCGCATCGGCCCTGGATGACGGAACGCTGACCGCTTGTGAGACAGTGCCGCCCCCGGATGGCGTGTCGATCTTGAAGCCCTAAGTCGCTGAAGCGAATGATCGCAGTGCCTTGGCGATAAGTGGTAAGCGGCCAGCGGGGGGTGTCCGAATTTTTGGGCGTGAGGCATACCATGACGACAGGGAGTCAGTATGCCAAGCAAGCGCAAGACGGCCGGCCCTGCCGGAGAAGCAGCTCAACTGAAGGTGCCGAAGGAACCGCGGGCTCGCCCACGGCAGCTCGGAACGCCGCACCGTCAGGCTGAACGCCTGATCTGGTTACCCTACCGAAGGCGGAAGAGCCCAGGTTCGCGCCGGAATGCCATTCCGTTACCTCGGCGTGAACTGCCGCCAGCCCCGGTGGGGCTTTCATCAGGGGTGCCTTGCTGCAGGTGTGGGAGTCCGAGATGCGGAGCCAGCTAGAGCGCGGCATCACCCACAAGCTGGGCGATCTGCTTTTTCGCGAGAACGTTGGATGGGCGGTTTGCCTGTCCGAAATGCAAGCTCGAGCCGGGCAGTCGGTCAAGGTCCGGCTCCGTGGCGTCCAGAAGGACGTGATGGCCGGCTACTGCGTCAACGTGTCGGAGGCCTGACTCCGAGATCGCCCCCTTGGCCATCTGATCGCGGTGGGTTGTCAACTCCAGATGGCCGTCGCCAGTTGAGGTTTACGGCGGACTACCGATCCGCCGCGGGTCATATCAGGTCCTCCGCCGACGGGGCTGCGGCCTCGCCAGGTCCCCCAGAAGCCACTGAGGCGGGCGCGGGAAGTTCGACCGACTGGATCGCCTGCACGTCGACGATGTCCGCCGCCGGCAGTTGCTCGGAGCCGAGGCGCATCTCGATATCGCCCTGAAGACGGCGTATTTCCGCCAACAGTTCCGCATCGGACATCTGGGCGAAGCGGGCCGCCCGGCGGCTCTCTACGCTGTGTCCGGTGTTGACCTTCACGCCGACGGCGACCTGCGAGCCCTTTGGCTGCAAGGCAGGCTCGATGACCCTCATCGACAACGTCAGCATCGACTCGCTGCCGGCCAAGGCCATCTCGCGCACCTTGGCGCGGATCGCGTCATTCGCGACGTCCAGGGCGTCCTGCACCGCCTCGACAAAGTCGGGGTCGCGACGCCAATCGGCGACTGTTTTCGACGTCACCCCGATCCGGCGGCGGGCCTGCACGAGGCTGCCGGTTTCGCTGACGATCCGCAGGTACTCAGCCTGCCGCTGTTCCTTCGCGCTGCTCATTTTTCCTCCTCGCGCTTCCGGCGCCAGTACGCGTCCCGCTTGGTCTCGACACCCAGCGCCCGACGCACGGCGCTGTATGCGGTCTTTGGCTCGCTGCGGTCATCTGCACGCAGCAGGGTCAGCCGTGCACCAGGAAGCAGCCGACCGCGCGCGTCCCTCAGCACGACGATGGGCTTACCGTCCCGGCCCACGTAGCGGTGGGCAACGACATCCGGCCGCCCCGATTCGACCGGCTCCCCGGTCTGGGTCTCTGTCACGAATTGGCGCATCGATGCGACCTCCTCTGGTTAGTGTTCGACGGGGGAACGGACGACCGAGGAGCGATGAGTGATCCCCTGATCCCCGTGATCCCGGGGTCCCCCCCACCCACACAACCGAAGAGGTAGGAGTAGAGAGGGGGAGAGAGAGGGATCTTTAAGAGAAATTCTCCTGAAACCCGCACCAGTGCTTGCGTTGCGCGATCCCGGCCCCTGGGGGATTCGCGCGGGATCCGCGGGGATTCGAGGGGATCATTCATCGCTCCCCCTCCCGTCGCAACACGTGCGCCTTGCGGCCGCTTTCCTCCTGAACCTCGGTCGCCTCCACGTCGCCGGTCGCGACCAGGTGCGCGACCGCCTCGTCGAACCGGCGCTTGTCCAGCTTGCTGGCCTTCAGCACCGACGTGCGCGGAGCCAACCCCTTGCGGACCAGAGCCAGCTGGCCGGTCCTCTGCACCGCGATCTCACCCGACACCATCCGGCCGACGACACCCAGCACCCGGTGCGCGTCCGCCTGAACCTGCCCGCCGTGCATGAAGTCGGCCGCGAAGCGTTCGAGCGCCGCGTTGGACGACCTCACGAACTCGGTCGCCCACTCCACGTGCTCCAGCGTCATCACGGGCGCGCGAGGTGCGTCGAAGACCGCCAGCACGCCGGCCACGCGCTCGACCTTCTCGAACGACCTGGCGCGCAGAGCCTTGCTGAAGGGCGACCGTGCTACCTCCAGGCTGAACTCGCGCACCAGGACGTCGAGCCGCTCGGACACCTCCAGCCCGTACCCCACCACGATCTCCTCGCCGCACCCGTCGCTGCCGATCGCAAGCCCCTGCCCAAGCGCGGCCTGGTACTCCTTGAACACGCCCGGCAACTCGAACGGCTCAGAGATCCGCCGCTGTTCGACATCGGCCTCGCCCATCACGAACAGCATCCGGCCGAGCAGGCCGTCCTCAATGCTGCCGACACCGAGGGCCTCTCCCAGCTTCTCCGGCGTCGAGAACCCGAGCAGGCTCACGCAGGGGTTCTCGATCACGCGCGGCATCGAGGTGGCGCCCGGCTTACCGTTGGCGCGCACGCGGCAGTTGTAGCGGTTCGAGGAGGCGCTGTAGAGCGCCAGGTACGTCCTGGTCAACTCCACCAGATGCGGCGGCGCCTTCGAGTCATTGACCGCCTTCAGGACGTGCCCGATCTCATCGATCTCGCACAGCATCGGGCGGCCCGCGATCAGGGAGTCCTCCAGCCCCTGCCCCGACGCCGGCCGACCAATCTCGACGGCGCCACCCGCGTGCGCGATGGCGCGTGCGACGTTGCGAGGCAAGTCCTTCCCGGCGCCGGTCTCGGCCGCCGCGAGCCCGTAGAGGTTCATCCGCGCGCCGCTCGGAAGCCGGTAGTGGCCGGGGATGCAGGCGGCCATCCCGATCAGCGCGGCCAGGGTCGTGAGCGCGGGCTGCGGCTTCGGTGCCACCGCGAGCGCGGCCGAAACCGCTCCGGCCATCGGCCCCCCAAACGGCGCCGGCAGGTGCACCGCGCTCTCCACCTTGGCCGGCACCGAGACCACGTCGGGGAGGTCGGCGAGCCGCAGCGCCGCAGGCGCCCGAGACGCCTCGCGCTGCCTTGCGATCACCTCCTCGGCCGCACGAACTGCCGCCGCGAACTTGCCCATGGCCTCGTCGCCGACTGCCTCGCGCATCTGGTCGAAGACCTCGGGCCGATCCGCTTCCGGCAATGCCGCGGCCTCGCGCACGAGGTGCGCGGCTTCTGGCAGTGCGTCAGGGATCTCCAGCTGCGCGTAGCCGCGCGCCTCCGCGATCAGCTTAGCCTTGGCCTCCTCGACGAGATTGGTGAGGCCCTCAGCGCTCGGCCGCCGCGACGGGGGCACGTAGCCGCGCGCGGCGGCCGCCGCGTAGAGCGTCGCGACGGTGATGCCGCCCTCCTTCTTCGAGCGAGCGAAGCTCCACTGTTTCTCGGTCTCGGCGCGGCTCGCCTGCGCGTCGTAACGCTCGAAGCGCGCCGACCAGTCGAGGATCAGCGCGAGCCCCTCCTCGCCGCCGTCGGTGCCGGCGTGCACGGAGAAGAGGATCCGCAACCACCCGTCGTAGTCGAAGTCGTTCGGGTCGATCGCCGCCAGCGCCTCGCGGATCTCGTCGAGTTCGGGCGCGTCGCAGGGCGCAGCCACCTCGCGCGGCGGCTCCGGCTCGACTACCGGCACGTCGTCGCTGCCCCGCAACTTCACCGCACCCGCGCCGATCTCCTGCAGCGTATAGGGGTCGAGCGCGACCGACTTGCCGGCGAAGGGGAGCACGAACATGTTTCCCCACCCGTCTGCGGGGACCGAATCCTGCTTGGGAAAGATCTCGACCTGACCCTCGCGTACGCCTTTCGTGCCGTTCTTCAGGCCGCACTCGGTGAGCACGTCGGCGAGCAGTGCGCGAACGCTTCGCGCGTCCTGCTGCTCGTTCCACATGAAGATGAGGTGAATGCCGTGTCCGCCCGAAGAGCGCACGGCGATCGCCCGCAGGCCGCATGCGGCGGCCGCATCGATCACGCGCCGCGCGGTCGACCGCATCTCGTCCCAAGAGACTTCACCCTTGTGCGAATCGAGATCGAAGAGCGCGAGGCGGGTAGTGCTCGCGCCACGCTCCATCGGGCAGGCGCCGACTTTGTAGGCCCCCGTCAAATGGGCCCCCAAGACGTCGTCAGTGAGCTGGCTGCGGCGGTGCGACGGGGCGTTGCCGGGCGGCACGACCCAGTGGTCGGAGGTGCGCGCGCGCTTCAGAATCTGCGTCAGGAGGCGCATCCGCGGGTCGTCAATGGTGCTGTCGACCGGCGGACTCACGCCCGACTGGGTTGCGCGGTTGCCGCGAGGGCCGTCTTCAAGGTGCGCCTGCTGCGTGTCGTTGCTGTCATTCATCTTCAGGCTCCAGGTTGTGACGCCCGCGCCCTCGCGCGCGCGTCGACGGTTGAAATTCAGTTCGCTCCGGCGCTGCGACGTGGTTTCGGTGTTCATGGCTCAGCCCTCCTCCGGGTCGCCCAGGACGAACACGTGGCCGGCAACCCTCGCGAGGTGGGCCAGATGGGCCAGATGCCTGGTCGTGCCCTGCGGCACCGCGCCCGGGGCCGAGCCGGGCATGCAATCCATCGTGTAGGGCTCCAGGTGCTGGTTGACGAGCGCGACGTACAAGGCCTCGGTGACCCTGCGCACGTCGCGCTCGCGCTGCTTGGCCGCCCGCCGCTTCGCGTGCGCCTCGTTGTGCCTGCGCGTCTGGTCGGCGAGGTCCGCCAGCGTGACCATGCGCGCGGACGCAGCGAGATCCGCGTCCGGCCGGTCCGCGCTGCAGGGGTCCGCGCGTGCGAGGCGCAGGAGCTTGGACTCGTCCTGCAGCACGGCAGCGACACCGCGATCCACCGCCTCGGCCGGCACGCGCGTGGTGTCGGCCTTGGCGCAAAGCAAATCCGTGACCGCATGTTCGAGGGCCTGGTCAGCCCTGGCGGTGGTGGGGTTGGGAGACTTGCTCATGCTGCGACCCCCTCGTCGAGGAAGTCGCGGACCGTTGCGGCCCGCCATGCAAGCCCGATCCCGTCGGGTGCCGGCAGCTTGCCGGCCATGCGCCAGCGCAGAAAGGTAGACCTGGAGACGCCGAGGATGCTGGCAAAGTCCGCGGCGTCGAGCCACGCGCGTGACGGGAGCCGGTCAAGCTCCGCGGCGCGAGCCGTGAGGGTGAGGATGGAACTGGTGGCAGCATCGCTGCCGGTGATCGGGGTACGCATAGCGCGGTCTCCGACGAATAACACGACCGAGGTCAAACCTCGGTCAGGTTTCGATCCGGGTCCGCACTCGGATCAGTTCGTCGGCGATTACGCTCGCCGCTCTACGGGGCTTCCCGCGGGCACCAGGTTGTCTCGGTGCCAGCCTCTTGAGCTCGGCGGTAGGCCCTCGCTGCCTTGGCCTACCGTCACCCGTCGTGCCGCGTTTCCGCAAGGCCCCCGGGTCAGGGTTCTGTCGCACCGATACTGCTGCGGAGATGCGACGCGTCCGGCGTATGCCGGCCTCTCTTCGTTACTGCGCTTCAGGGCAAGAACTCTGCCCACACTCATTTCTGCATTGACAGATGCAGGGCAAAGCCTTTCTGTCCACAAACGAATTCTAACGCGGGCCACGCGCTGGTGTCAATAGAACCTCGCTCGTCCGCACTAGCCTTATTGCCCAGAGCCTTCCAGGACGCTACCAGTAGTGTGCGACTGGCGGGGGTTATTGGATCTCATAAAATCATGATGGCACGGTTTTTTCGCAAACGCCACCGGTAGTGCGCGACTGGCGCGTTCCTCCGTTAGCTGTATTCTAGATCCGCCGGGCGGCGCAGCACGCTTAATCCGCATCAAGACACGATCGAGGGCGCCCGCACGCGTCCCCCGATGCTCTGCTCCCCCGTCGAGCTTTAGCTGCCCGCGCAGAACCTCCCCGGACGATACCGCGGTAGCGTCTTGCATCGGCGGCCGGTGTCGGTCACAATGTGACGGTCACCGCACCGGAGCACGTCATGGGCCAAACCCCCGCCGAACGAAAGCGCGAGCAGCGCGCCCGCGCCGCCGCCGCACTGCGCGAGGGCGACCTCGCCCTTGCCTCGACCAGCGGGCTCGCCGAGTCGGTCACTGCGCTGGTCACGGCGGGCGACGCCGTCGCGCTCGCGGCCGTGCTGCGCGAGCTGGGCCGCCGCGGTGGCCTGACGGTCACGACGAGGAGGTCGAAATGAAGCGCGCAGCGATTTATACTCGGTTCAGCACCGATAAACAGTCGGACGCCTCCACCGAAGACCAGCGTCGACTGTGCGAGCGGGTCGCCGGGGCGCGCATCGTCGCGGTCCACTCCGACGACGCCGTGAGCGGCTCGACACCGTTCACACAGCGTCCCGGCGGGCGTGCGGTGCTCGCCGACGTGCTCGCGAAACGGGTCGACCTGCTGCTCGTGGAGTCGCTCGATCGCATCTCGCGCGATCAGGTCGACCTGGAGCGGACGGTGCGCCGGATCGAGCACAACGGCGTGCGCATCGTCGGGGTCTCCGACGGCTACGACTCGGCGGCCGCCAGCCGCAAGGTCGTGCGCGCGGTGCGCGGCATCGTTGCCGAGATGTACCTCGACGACCTGCGCGCGAAGACCCACCGCGGGCTGGTAGGCAAGGTCGAGCGCGGCTTCATCGCCTCGGGCAAGTCCTACGGCTACCGGATCGAGCGCACCGACGAGGGCAGCCGCTACGCGGTCGACGCCGCACAAGCTGCGGTCGTGCGCGACATCTTCGCCGCCTACGCTGCGGGCAAGGGCCTGCGAGCGATCGTTCACGAACTGAACGCCCGCGGCGTACCCTCCCCTCGCGGCTCGACGTGGGCCGTGTCGGCCCTCTACGGGTCGCCCGCCAAGGGCTCGGGCGTCCTGAACAATTCCCTGTACGTGGGCCGCCTCGTCTGGAATCGGTCGCAGTGGGTGAAGGACCCGGACACCGGCAAGCGCCAGCGCATCGACCGGCCGCGCTCGGAGTGGCTCGAATCGGTCGACGAGTCGCTGCGCATCGTCGACGACGCGACGTGGGCGAAGGTGCGAGCCCGCATCGACCCGGGCACCGGTCAGAGGCCGGGCCGCCCGGGGGTGACGCTATTCGGTGGCCTGCTGCGCTGTCCGCACTGCTCGGGGCCCTTGATCGCAATCGACCGTCGATCCTACGGCTGCAGCGCGCGCAAGGATCGGGGCGCGTCGGTCTGCCCGGGGTTCACGCTGCCGCGCAAGCGGGTCGACGAGGCCCTGCTCGCCTTCGTGCGCCTCATGATCGAGTCGCCCGGGACGGGTGCGGCCTTCGAGCGCGAGATGCGCGAGCAGATGGCCGAAGACGACAGCGGTCGGGAGACCGACGCGGATCGCCTGCGCGTGCTCGACAAACAGATCGACCGGCTGGTCGAGGCTGTCGCGACGATGGGCGTTTCAGAATCACTCGCCGCGCGCCTGCGCGCTGCCGAGACCGAGCGCGCCGCGCTGCGCGAGCGCATCGCAGCCGGGCCGGCACCAGTCGACGTGCGCAGGCTCTGGAGGGAGGTGCAGGGCAATCTTCGGCGGGTGCTCGACGTCGACCCGCAGGTCGCACGCGCAGCGGTCGCCGAAGCCCTCGGGCCGCTGCTGGTGACGGTGAGCCCCAGCGGTGAAACGTGGGGAACCGTCATCGTGAAGGGCATCGCCGCGCAAGGCGGCGCCGCGCCTCTAACCGTGGTTGCGGGGGCAGGATTTGAACCTGCGACCTTCGGGTTATGAGCCCGACGAG
>OEIU01001345.1_pt1 | contig 16252 bp, 14 predicted proteins | sample 1539221 | NCBI WGS metagenome assembly OEIU01 (sample SAMN03792071, study PRJEB22550) | activated sludge metagenome | feature: wastewater treatment plant; material: activated sludge; isolation source: Wastewater treatment plant of a petroleum refinery complex | place: Argentina: Zarate | collected...
GCATGGCAATCGGCATGCAGGCCTCCTGGGCCTGCGCGCAGCGACCGGACAGGCGATTCCATTCGGCCGCCTATACCCATGCGGCCGGCGTCATTTCGAGCCAGGACAATTTCGTCGCGATCAATTCGGCGATCGAGGTCGATCTGCTCGGCCAGTGCAATGCCGAGATGCTCGGCGGTCGGCTGATCAGCGGCGCCGGCGGCTTCCACGATTTCCAGCGCGACGCGGCGGGCTCGAAGGGCGGCCGCTCCATTGTCGCGCTTCCGTCGTCCGCTGGCGGCGCCAGCCGCATCGTCGCGCGCCTGCCTGCGGGCGTCGCCACTGGCCCGCGCAACGATGCGGACTACATCGTCACCGAATATGGCATGGCAGCCCTGCGCGATCTCGATCTCGACGCGCGCGCGGAAGCCCTGATCATGATCGCCGCGCCGCAGTTCCGCAGCGAGCTGACCGACGCGTGGAAGGATTTGCGCGCAAGCCTGTAGGGCGCAGCGCCAGATAGAACGAACGAGAAGAAGATGACCGGAGGAATGAAAGACGGCCTCGTCAGCGGCGACCGCCACATGACGCGCGCCGAACTCGACGACCGCGCAGCCCGCGCCGCACACGGCTTTCGCGATATCGGCGTGAAGCCCGGCGATTCCATCGCGCTGTTCCTGCGCAACGATTTCGCCTTCTTCGAAGCCTCGCTCGCCGCGCAGCGGATCGGCGCCTACGCCGTCCCGATAAACTGGCACTTCAAGGCCGAGGAGGTCGAATACGTCCTGAACGATTGCGGCGCCCGCGCCTTCATCGTCCACGCCGATCTCTGGCCGGTCGTCCAGCATGTCGTGCCCTCGGGCGTCCACGTCTTCATCGTGCCGACGCCGCCGGAACTCGCCGCCGCTTACGGCGCAAAGCCGCAGGACTGCATCCCGCCCGCCGAGGCGCAGAACTGGAACGATTGGGTTTCGGCGCAGCAGCCCGCCGAAAACCTGCCGCCGCCCGCAACCGACAGCATGATCTACACATCCGGCACGACGGGAAATCCCAAGGCGGTGCGCCGCAATCCGGCGACGCCGGCGCAGATGGAAAAATCCGCCTGGGTGCGCCGCACCGTCTATGGATTCACGCCCGACATGGTCGCAGGCCTTCCGGGCCCGCTCTATCATTCCGCACCCAATTCCTTCGGCCTGCGCGCCGCGCTGACCGGCAAGGGCGTCGTGCTCACGCCGCGCTTCGATCCGGAAGGCTTGCTCGAGCTGATTCAGGACTATCGCATCTCGCACATGTTCATGGTGCCGACCATGTTCGTGCGGCTGTTGAAGCTGCCCAAGGAGGTGCGTGAGAAATACGATATATCCTCGCTGCGCTACATCATTCACGCGGCCGCGCCCTGCCCGCCCGAGGCCAAGCGCCAGATGATCGAATGGTGGGGGCCGATCATTCACGAATTCTACGGTTCGACGGAATCGAGCGCGGTGACGCTCGCCACGAGCGAAGACGCGATGAAGAAGCCCGGCACGGTCGGGCGTCCGGTCGAGGGCGCGGAAATCGTCATCGTCGGCGAGAACGGCGAAACGCTCGGCCCGAACCAGACCGGCGAAATCTACACCCGCATCCAGGGCATGCCGGATTTCACCTATTTCAACAAGCCCGAGAAGCGCGCCGAGATCGACCGCGACGGCCTCATCACGTCGGGCGACGTCGGCTATCTCGACGATGACGGCTACCTCTTCATCAACGACCGCAAGCGCGACATGGTAATTTCCGGCGGCGTCAACATCTATCCCGCCGAAATCGAGAGCGTCGCGCTGCACATGCCCGACATCAAGGATTGTGCGGTCTTCGGCATTCCCGACGCCGAATTCGGCGAATCGCTGATGGCGGTGGTCGAGCCGCAGCCCGGTCTCGATCTCAAGCCCGAGGACGTGCGCGCCTATCTCAAGCAGCATCTCGCTGACTACAAGGTGCCGCGCCACATCGAGATCGGCCACGATCTGCCGCGCGAGGATTCCGGCAAGATATTCAAGCGTCGCCTGCGCGATCCCTATTGGGCGCAGGCCGGCCGCACGATCTGAGGCTCAGGCCCGCGCGGCGAACTCGGCCGCGCGCTCGCCGGACCGGATCGCGCCTTCGATGGTCGCCGGCAGGCCGGTCTGCGTCCAGTCGCCCGCGAGAAACAAGTTGCGCCAGCGCGTCCCCGCTTGCGGGCGCAATGCGTCCTGCGCCGGCGTCGCGGCGAATGTCGCGCGCTTTTCCTTGACGATCCGCGTCGGCGGAACCTGCGCGGCGTCCATCCCCGCGATCGCGGCGACCTCGCGCCAGATGCGCGCGCCGATCTCGTCGGGCGCCGTCTCGATGAACGCGTCGGCGGCGCTGATCGTCACGGAGAGCCGATCCGGGAAAGCGAACAACCATTCCGTCATGGCGCCGACGACGCCGGTCGCCAGCGGCATGCCGGCGGGTGGCGCGACGGCGAAGTGCGCATTGAAGATCGCGCAATGTTCGCGCGGGGCGCTCACATCGGGAAGAAGCTCCAGCGCGCTCCACGCGGGCGCCGCGAAGACGACCGCATCGTCCGGGCCGAGCGTGATCGTCTCTTCGCCGAAATCGAGCGTCGCCGCGCGATCGCCGGCGAACTGCAGGGTGCGCAGCCGCGCGCCGAACCGGATTTCGGCGCCGTGCGCGGCAAGAAATTCGAGCGCGGGATCGACGAAGGCCGGCCCCAGACCGTGCGCAGGCGCGCGCGGCCGCGCCGCCGCTCCGCCGGCGCCGAGGCTTTCGCGCACCACCGCGGCCGCAAGCCGCGCGGAGGCGGCGTCGAGCGGCGTATTGAGCGCCGACAAGAGCACCGGCTTCCACAGCCGCTCCCACAACGCGCCTTCGGTCGCGAGCGCGTCCGCGACGGTCGCCTCAGCGCCCGCGGTCAGAAGCGACAGACCGCCGAGATAATCGCGCGCCTTCGTCCCCGGGACGCGGCGGCCGGCGGCAAAAATCCACCAGGGGATACGCCCGTCGTTCGGTCGCAACCGCCATTTCTCATTTTTCGACAGGTCGACGAAGTCGAAAACGCATTCGTCCGGCCCCGTCAGCGCATCCTTCGCGCCGATCCGCGCGAGATAAGCCATGGCCGCATGATTGCAGGCGAGCAGCAGGTGATTGCCGTTGTCGATCGTCAGCCCGAGTTGCTGATCGTAATAGGAGCGGCATCGCCCGCCCGCCATGCGCGCGGCCTCGTGCACGACCACGCGCCGGCCTTCGGCGGCAAGCCGCGTCGCGGCTGCAAGCCCCGCGAGCCCGGCGCCGATCACATGGACGACGCCGTTCAAAACAGGCCCCAGCGCAGGACGGCGCCGATCAGCTTCAGCTTGTCGACGCCGACGCGGATGCGCGGGCTGGCGAAGCCGCGCTTTTCGAGGCGCGCGAGCACGTCCGAATAGGCCGCCGCCATCAGGCGCGGCGCCTTGGCCGCCGCGCGCGGCGCGTGGTCCATGATCGCCCGCGCCGCCTCGAAATGCGCATGCGCCTGCGCAAGCAGCGGCGCACACGCGGCCGCCAGATGCGGATGCGCGACGACGGCCGCCGGCGACAGATCGGTCATGCCCGCCGCCAGCAGCGCCTCGCGCGGCAGATAGAGCCGGCCGAGGCCAGCGTCCTCGTCGACATCGCGCAGGATGTTGGTCAGTTGCAGCGCACGGCCGAGGTGATGGGCGAGCTGCACGCCCGCCTGCTCCTCCATCCCGAAGATGCGCACCGACAGGCGCCCGACGGCGCTCGCCACGCGATCGCAGTAGAGATCGAGCGTCGCCGCGTCCGGCGCGACGATCGGCCCGCGCAGGTCCATCTCCATGCCGTCGATCACCGCCAGAAAATCGTCGCGCTTCAGGTCGTAGCGCGCGACATGCGGCGCGAGATGCGCCGCCTCGCCGGCGGGCCGGCCCGCGTAGATCGCGTCGATATCCGCGCGCCAGCGCTGCATGGCGCCCGCCGGATCGTCTTGATGCGCATCGCCGTCGGCGATGTCGTCGACGGCGCGGCAGAACGCGTAGACGTCATACATCGCCTGCCGTTTTTCGCGCGGCAATATTCGCATGCCGGCGTAGAAGGACGAGCCGGAAGCCGCTTTCGCGGGTTGATCGACCGGGCCGCTCATGCGCCGCGCTCCCGGGCGCGCGATCCGAAGGGGAGGGCGCGGCGCGCGACGACCGCGGCGGCCGCGCCGAGCGCCGTCGCGAAAAACCCGGCCTTCGACGCATGCACCTTCTCCGAGAGCGGATCGTGGACGAGAAGGCCCGCCGTCAAACGCTCCGCGAGCTTCTGGATCGCCGCGACGTTCATCGCGAGACGCAAATCGCGCACCTGCGACGGAAACACCGCGCTTTCGACGAGCAGGCCCTGCGTGTGGCGCGCGAGATCGACGATTGTCGCGCGCAATTCCGGCGCGGCGCGATCGGCGCCGAGCATGTCCACGCGCGCATCGTGCGCGGTGAAAGCGTCGGCGGGAATGTAGACGCGATCGAGATCGCGAAAATCCTTCCCGCAATCCTGCAGGTGGTTGATGATCTGCAGCGCCGCGCACAATTTGTCGGACGCCGCCCACGTGTCGCGGCTCTCGCCGTGCAGGTCGAGCACATAGCGGCCGACCGGCATGGCCGAGAAACGACAATAATCGACCAGATCGTCGAAATCGCGATAGCGGTTCTTCGTCACATCGAGCTTGAACGCCTTGATCAGGTCGAGCGCGTGCCGGTCCGTGATCCGGCGTTCGGCAAGCGCGCGCTTCAGCGGCTCCGCGACCGGATCGCTCGGGCCCTCCCCTGTCAGGGCGCGCGCCAGCCCGTCGAGCAAGGCGAGCTTCCTCTCCGGCGCCAGCGTCGCGTGATCCGCGACATCGTCGGCCGCGCGCACGAAGCGGTAGAAGGCGAGCACCGGTCCCCGCTGGCGCGGCGAAAGCAGCGCGGCGACGGGGAAATTCTCGTCGCGGTCCGACTTGCCGGAAGCGGCGGCGGCGACCTCGCTCATTGCGCGCTCCCGGCCGCCTGATAGCGCCCCTTCCACGCGCCGCCCCGCCCGCGCATGTGGGCGAGAGCGGATTCCAGCGTGAAAGCCATGTAGAAAGCCGCGACGACCGGCAGGAACAGGCCGCGCCAGGCGCTCAGCCCATAGAAGCGCAGCATCGGCCGGTAGGACAGGATCATCAGGACGAAGGCGGCGAGCGCGATCATGCCCGTGGTCGGTTCCGGGTGGCCGGCGAGCGCCGCGGGCGCGAGGAAGGTGAGCGCCATGCCGAGCGTCGCCGCGCCGAGTTTCCAGATGGAATAGTCGAGCTCCGCATAGGCGGAGCGCACGACCATGCGCCTGATGTCGGCGAGCCGTGGATACGGCCGCAGGCTCGTCGCCCGCCGCGTCAGGCCGAGGAAGATCGGGCCGGTCTTCTTCATCGCGGCGCCGAGCGCGCAATCGTCGATCAACGCGTCGCGGATGACGTCGAGCCCGCCCGCCCGCGCGAGCGCGTCGCGCTTCACCAGCATGCAGCCGCCTGCGGCGGCGGCCGTGCGGCGGCGCGAATCGTTCACCCAAGCGAAGGGATAGAGCATCTGGAAGAAATAGACGAAGGCGGGCGTGAGCCAGCGCTCGGCCCGGCTGTCGCAGGCGAGTTTCGCCATCAGCGACACCAGGACGAGCCCGCCGCTGTCGGCGCCGCCGATCAGACGCGCCAGCGTATCCGGCGCATGCTCGATATCGGCGTCGGTGAAGAGAATGTAGTCCGGCGCGGCCTGTCCCGCGCGCTCGTCCACGAAGGCGAGCCCCGCCCGCATCGCGTTGATCTTTCCCGTCCAGCCGGGCGGCGGATCTTCGCCCCGCAGCACGGTCAGGCGACCGGCCGCGCCGATCGCCGCCGCAGCGCCGCGCGCGATCTCGGCCGTGCCGTCGCTGCTCTGGTCGTCGACCACGACCACGTCGAAATCGACGGCGCAATCCTGCGACAGAAGGCTCGTCACGCAGCGCGCGATCGTCTCGGCTTCGTCGCGCGCCGGCACGATCGCCGTCACGCGAGCGCCGCGCGCGCGCTCGGCCGGAAGCGGCGGCAGCATGTCGTCGCGCTCGCGCGCCTGCCAGAAATGACCGCGCGCGAAGATGAGCGTCAGCCAGATCGCCAGCGTGAGAAGAGCGAGCGCGATCATGCGATATAGCCCGCGCTGCGGAACCAGGCGATCGCATCCTCCAGCCCCTCGGTATAGGGCCGGGTCGCGTAATCGAGCTCGCGACGCGCCTTGGCGTCGCTGAAGAACATGAACTTGCGGGCGAGCCGAAGGCCCTCGCGCGTCGCAAACGGCGTGCGCCCCGTCACATGCGCCATCGCCTCCGCGCCGAGCGCGATGGGATAGACGAGTCCGAGCGGCAGACGGATGCGCGGCGGCTTGCGGCCGACGATGCGCGCGATCGCGCCGAGGAGGTCGGACAGGGCGACATTGTCACCGCCCAGAATATAGCGCTCGCCGACACGGCCGCGCCCCAGCGCGGCGACAACGCCGCCGGCGACGTCGTCCACATGCGCGAGATTGAGGCCGGTCTCCACGAAGGCCGGCATGCGCCCGGACGCCGCCTCCACGATGATGCGGCCGGTCGGCGTCGGTTTGATGTCGCGCGGCCCGATCGGCGTCGAGGGATTGACGATCACGGCCGGCAGCCCCTCCCCGGCGGCCCTCCCGTCGGCCACCCGTTCCGCCAGGAGCTTGCTCTTCTTTTTGCTCCCCCTGTCCGGCCCCCCGGGCCCCCGCATGGTCTCGTCGGACGGCGCGTCGTCGCCCGGACGGATCGTCGCCGTCGAACTGACATGCACGATGCGCCGCGCGCCCGCCTTGCGCGCCGCCTGCATCACGAGACGCGTTCCCTCGACATTGACCCGCAGCATCTCCCCGGGATCGCGCGCCCACAGACGATAGTCGGCGGCGGCGTGAACCACATGGTCGACGCCCTCGAGCGCGCGGTCGAGCGAGGCGGCGTCGAGAATATCGCCGACAGCCGTCTCGTCCTGCGGATCGAGATTGGCGCGCGGCGAGCTCGCCCGCACCAGCGTTCGAACGCGATAGCCGCGCTCGCGGAGGACGTTCGCGACCGCCGCGCCGACGAAACCGCTCGCACCGGTAACGAGAACCCGATCGCCAGGCATTGTATTTTCGCTCGGCGGCACCGGGCGCACGCTCCCCCACTTGTTGCGGCGGGGCGCCCTCTTCGCTCCGCGCCTGTCGGGATAGAAGATTTTACGCCCCGGGCCAAGCGCCGCGGCGCGCCTGCAATGCGCCTTTCCATCGCTCACGCTTCGCACTATCTTGTCCGACAATTCGACGGCCACGTGTCGTCGGCGACAAATTCGCCTGGAGGAATGCATGAAAGCCGTCATCAGCCGCGAAGTCGGCGGTCCCGAGACCCTGTCGATCGAGGATTTGCCCGATCCGCAGGCCCGCCCGGACCACGTCGTGGTCGACGTGAAGGCCTGCGGCGTCAACTATCCCGATGCGCTCATCATCCGCGACATGTACCAGTTCAAGCCGCAGCGGCCGTTCGCGCCGGGCGGCGAGATTTCCGGCGTGATTTCCGCGGTCGGCCCGGAGGTGAAGGGCTTGAAGGTCGGCGACCGGATTCTGGCCTCCTGCGGCTGGGGCGGCATGGCGGAAAAGGTCGCGATCGACGCCGCGCGCGTCGTCAGGATCCCGGATTCCATGCCCTATGACGAGGCCGCCGCCTTCCTCATGACCTACGGCACCTCGCATCACGCGCTGAAGGACCGCGCCAGGCTCAAGGCCGGCGAGACGCTGCTGGTGCTGGGCGCGGCCGGCGGCGTCGGCATCGCGGCCGTCGAGCTCGGCAAGGCCATGGGCGCGAAGGTGATCGCGGCCGTCTCGTCGCAGGAAAAGGCCGACTTCTGCAAGAAGCACGGCGCGGACGAGGCCATCGTCTATCCCGCGGGCCCCTTCGACAAGGATGGGCGGAAGGCGCTGGCCGATCTCTTCAAGAAGGCCTGCGGCCCGAACGGCGCGGACGTGATCTACGATCCCGTCGGCGGCGACTATGCCGAGGCTTCGTTGCGCGCTATCGCCTGGGAAGGCCGCTTCCTCGTCGTCGGCTTCCCCGCCGGCATTCCCAAATTGCCGCTCAACCTGACCCTGCTCAAGGGTTGCGACGTGCTCGGAATCTTCTGGGGCGATTTCGTGCGCCGCTTCCCCGAGCGGCATCAGCAGAACCTGCGCGAGATGATGGACCTTTACGCCCACGGCAAGATCCGGCCCTACGTCTCCGAGACCTTCCCACTCGACAAGGCGGGCGCGGCCATCGACTGGCTGTCGAGCCGCAAGGCCATGGGCAAGGTCGTGGTGACGATGGCGTGAGCCGCGGCTGTCATCCCCGCGAAAGCGGGGATCCAGTCCACGATTGTAATTTTGTTTCTGGATTCCCGCTTTCGCGGGAATGACAGATGCGGGAGCAGACCAATGACCGATCTCGAAACCTTCCGGCGCGAGACGCGCGCCTGGCTCGAGGCCAATTGCCCGCCGGAAATGCGCACGCCGCCGGAGGACGACGAAGACCGTTGCTGGGGCGGGCGCAACTGGAAATTCAAGAACGAGGCGCAGAAGCAATGGCTCGAGCGCATGGCCGCCCGCGGCTGGACGGTGCCGGATTGGCCCAGGGAATACGGTGGCGGCGGCCTCTCCAAGGACGAGACGAAGATTTTGCGCGAAGAGATGCGCGCGATGAAATGCCGCTCGCCGCTCGATTCTTTCGGCATCTGGATGCTCGGGCCGGCGTTGCTGAAATACGGCAATGAAGCGCAGAAGAAGGAGCACCTGCCCAAGATCGCGCGTGGCGAAATCCGCTGGTGCCAGGGCTATTCGGAACCGGGCGCCGGCTCCGACCTCGCCTCGCTGCAGACCAAGGCCGAGGACAAGGGCGATCATTATCTCGTCAATGGCCAGAAGATCTGGACGAGCTACGCCAATTACGCCGACTGGATCTTCTGCCTCGTGCGCACCGACCCCAAGGCGAAGAAGCACGAAGGCATTTCCTTCCTGCTGTTCGACATGACGACGCCGGGCGTCGAGACGCGGCCGATCCTGCTGATCTCCGGCAAGTCGCCGTTCTGCGAAACCTTCTTCACCGATGTGAAGGTGCCGAAGGAAAATCTCGTCTACACGCTCAACAAGGGCTGGGACGTCGCCAAATACCTGTTGACGCACGAGCGCGACATGATCGGCGGCATGGGGCTGGGCGGCGGCCGCCCGCTCGGCCAGATCGCGGCGCAATCGGTCGGCGTCGAAAACGGAACGCTCGCCGACCCGCTGCTGCGCGCCGACATCGCCGAATTCGACGTCGACGCTTTTGCCTTCGCGCTCGCGATGGAGCGCGCCGGCGACATGATGAAGGCCAAGCAGGCGCATCCCGCCTATTCGTCCTTCCTCAAATATTACGGCACGGAACTCAACAAGCGCCGCCACGAACTCGTCATGTCCTCGCTCGGCTCCGACGGACTCGAATGGGAGAGCGAGCGGTCGCAGGAAGGCGAAGCGCCGCGCGCCTGGCTGCGCACCAAGGCGAATTCGATCGAGGGCGGCACCAGCGAGGTGCAGCTCAACATCATTTCCAAGCGCATCCTGGAACTGCCGGGGGCGTAACACCCGCCTTCTCACAATCGTCATTGCGAGCGAAGCGAAGCAATCCATCCACCGGAACTTGATCCAGATGCGGGGATGGATTGCTTCGTCGCTTCGCTCCTCGCAATGACGGCAACAACCTTGAAACAGGACTTGCAGAAATGGCCCTCGTCCTCACCGAAGAACAATCCATGCTCCGCGATTCCGCGCGCGGCCTCGTCGCCGATCGCGCGCCGATCGCGCATCTGCGCAAGCTGCGCGACTCCCGCGACGCCGCCGGCTTCTCCCGCGAAATCTGGAAGGAATTCGCCAATATGGGCTTCGCCGGCATTCTCGTGTCGGAAGACCACGGCGGCTCGGGCCTCGGCCATGTCGAGGCCGGCGTGGTGATGGAAGAGATCGGCCGCAATCTCACGCCCTCGCCCTTCCTCTCGACCGCGATCCTCGGCGCGACCGCGCTGAAGCGCGCGGGCGGCGCGCGCGCCGGCGACCTGCTCTCGAAACTCTCCGCCGGCGACCTCCTGCTGGCGCTCGCGCTCGATGAAAAGCCGAAGCACACGCCAAAACACATCGAGACGAAGGCGACGCGCGTCGGCAACGGCTTCACATTGTCCGGCGCCAAGACCTTCGTCGTCGACGGCCATGTCGCCGATCTCCTCGTCGTCACCGCCCGCACGTCGGGCGGCGTCGACGACAAGGACGGCGTGACGCTGCTGCTCGTCGACCCCAAGGCCAAGGGCGTGTCGATCGAGCGCACGATCATGGTCGACGCCCACAACGCCGCACGCGTGACCTTCGACAATGTCGCGGTCGATTCCGACGCCGTGCTCGGCGAGATCGACTCCGGCGCGCCGCTGGTCGAAGCCATTCTCGACGCCGGCCGCGCCTGCGTCGCCAGCGAACTCGTCGGCGTCAGCGAGGAGGCTTTCGGCCGCACGGTCGCCTATCTCAAGGAGCGCAAGCAGTTCGGCAAGGCGATCGGCGAATTCCAGGGCCTGCAGCACCGCGCCTCGCATCTCTATTGCGAACTGGAGATCACACGCGCCGCGGTCCTGAAAGCGCTACAAATGCTGGATAGCGACGCCGACAAGGCCCGCCCCTACGTCGCGGTCGCCAAGGCGCGCGCTTGCGGCTCAGCCGATCTCGCCGTGCGCGAGGCCGTGCAGATGCACGGCGGCAACGGCATGACCGACGCCATCGACATCGGCCTGTTCATGAAGCGCGCGCGCGTGGCGCAGGAACTCTTCGGCGACGCGCGTTTCCACGCGAACCGGATCGCGAAGATCAGAGGGTATTGAGGCCGCTTCCCTTCTCCCCGCACGCGGGGAGAAGGTGGCCGAAGGCCGGATGAGGGGCCCGGGCCGATACACTCGTACCAGTCGCTTGTCCCCTCACCCGGCCCCCTCCCCGCACGCGGGGAGAGGGCGACGCCGCCCTACTTCCGCGGCCGCGCGAACGGATGTGTCGACGACAATCCGCCGTCCACCGCAAACGCCTGCCCGTTGACGTAGGACGCCTCGTCGCTCGCCAGAAACAGCGCCATCGCCGCGATCTCTTCCGGTCGGCCCGCGCGCTGCAACGCGTTGAGCTGCCCGATCTTGCCGTCCGTGCCTCGCGCGCGGGCCTGTTCGAAGATCGGCCGCGTCATGCCCGTCTCGATCAGCCCCGGGCATACCGCATTCACACGCACGCCCGTGCCGATCAGCGCATTCGCCGCCGTTTGCGCCAGCGAGATCACGCCCGCCTTGCTGGCGCTATAGGCGACGTTGCCGGCGTTGGCGCGCAGGGCCGCCACTGACGCGGTCATCACGATCGAGCCCGCGCCCTGTTTGATCATGTGCGGGGCTGCGTGCTTGATCGCGAGATAAGGCCCGATCGTGTTGATGCGCAGGATTTCCATGAAATTCGCGACTTCGATCTCGAGCAGGCTCGTTAGGCCGCCGCTGACGCCCGCATTGGCGTAGACCGCGTCGATCCGTCCGAATTCATGGATGGCGGTGGCGACGAGTTTCTTCACGTCGTCTTCGTTGCCGGCGTCCATCGCGAGCGCGCTCGCGGCATGGCCGGCCTTCTCGATCATTTCCAGCGTCTGGTTCAGGCCCTCTTCGGCGCGGTCGGCGATCAGCAGCCGTGCGCCTTCCCTGGCGAAAAGCAGCGCGCTCGCCCGGCCGATGCCGCTGGCCGCCCCTGTCACGATCGCCGATTTGCCTGCAAGCCGTCCTGTCATCTGTTCCTCCGATTTTTCGTGCAGGATAGCGGCCTGCAAGGCGCCGCGATAGCTTGCGCGCGGCGCCGTCCACGCATAGACCCGATGTGATTTCGACGGAGAGAGACGTGACGCAGCCGACAGGCACCGCCTTCAGTCCGACGCACAAGCCGCTCGGCCTCGACGATTTCACGGCGACGCGATTCTGGTGGGTGCGGCACGCGCCGGTGCGCGACGACGGCGGCTGCATCTATGGCCAGCGCGACCTGCCCTGCGATTGCAGCGAAGTTCACGTCTTCGAGGCGCTCGCGCGCGTGCTGCCCCGGGAGGCCGTGTGGGTGACGAGCAATCTCGGCCGCGCGAAACAGACCGCCGCCGCCATCTTCGAGGCGGGCCATCCCGACGCGCATCTGCAACCGGCCGCCATGGCCGAATTCGCCGAGCAGCACCTCGGCGACTGGCAGGGGCTCAATCGCGCCGAATTCTTCCGCAATGTGAAGCCGTCGCCCGCAGGCCACTGGTTCAACGCGCCGGAGGAGCGCGCGCCCAACGGCGAGAGCTTTGTCGATCTCATCGACCGCACGCGCGCCGGCATCGACAAGCTGGCGGCGTCGCACGCCGGGCGCGACGTCGTCGTCGTAGCCCACGGCGGCACGATCCGCGCCGCCATCGGCATCGCGCTCGGGTTGACGCCGTCGCGCATGATGGCGTTCACGACCGACAATTGCTCGGTCACGCGCCTCGACATTCTTCAGAACCAGACCGAAAGCGGCTGGCGCGTGCTGATGATCAATCATCAGCCGTGGGTCGGTTCGCAGAGCGAAAGCAAACTAGCGTGACCGTCATCCCCGCGAAAGCGGGGATCCGGAGACCACGCCAAGAATAGTCTGGATGCCCGCTTTCGCGGGCATGACAGCGCTGCTTTTCCTCACTCCACAGCCGCGTAAACCAGCGTGCGGAACAGCATGCGGTAATAATCGCGCTGCCCAGGCGCCTGGATCATCATCATCGCGAACAAATCTTCCTGCGGATCGATCCAGAACGTCGTGCCCGCGATGCCGCCCCAGTAGAACAGCCCTTCGGAGCCCGGCACGGAAGCCATGCCCGTCGCCGTGCGCACGGCGAAGCCGAGGCCGAAGCCATGGCCCGGCGGCAGCAGGTCGGAGCCGCGCTTTACGTTGGGCCCGAGATGATCGCTCGCCATGAATTCCAGCGTAAGCGGGCCGATGATCCGCTCCTTGCCGAGTGTGCCCCCGCCCGCCAGCATGGCGCAGAAACGCGCATAGTCCGGCGCGGTCGACATCAGTCCGCCGCCGCCGGATTCGAATTGCGCGGCGCGTTTGGCGTTGAACAGCTTCACCGGCTGCTGCGTGTCGGGATCGACCGGCAACGGCTCCGCGATCCGGTCGAAATTCTTCTCCGCGACGCTAAAGGCCGTGTCCTTCATGCCGAGCGGCCCGAGAATCTGCTCCTCGAGCGCCTGACCGAGCGTCATGCCGGTGACAACCTCGACCACGCGGCCGAGCACGTCGGTCGAACGGCTGTAGTCCCATGTCGTGCCAGGCTGGTTCAGCAGCGGCAATTTCGCCAAAGCCTCGGCCTGGTCCGCGTTGGTCTGGTCGGGCCGCGCGAGATTGGCCTGCGCATAGAGTTTCTGCACGGGGTGCTCGCCCGTGAAATCGTAGGTGAGGCCAGACGTATGGCGCAGCAGATCCTGGATCGTGATCGGCCTGACAGGCGCGACTAGCGTCAACTCGCCGTCGCGCACGACGCCGACCTTCGTGTCGGCGAAGGCGGGAATGTATTTCGACAGCGGATCGGCCAGCAGGATGCGGCCCTGTTCGACAAGCTGCATGATCGCCATCGAGACGATCGGCTTGGTCATCGAGAAGATGCGGAAGATCGAATCTTCCTGCATGTCGTCGGCGGAGGCGGGATCGCGCTTGCCGAAAGCCTTGAAATAGCCGACCTGCCCGCCGCGCGCGATCATCGCGACGGCGCCGGGCACGCGGCCTTCGCCGATCTCGCGTTTCAGCACGCCGCCGAGACGATCCAGCGCATCCGCATTCAGTCCGACCTTGCCGGGTTTCGCCCGGTCGAGCCCCAAATCCTTGCCCATTTCCTGCATTCCTCTTGTGCGGACGCCGTGCTTGCCGGCATTTCGGCGCTCATCTAACGTCGCCGCCAATATCGGCGCAACCGCCGTTTCGGGAGGATTTGAAGAGATGGACAATGTCGAGGCGCTCGATCAGGAATTCGGGCTCGTCGCCGATCTCGTGAAGCTGACGGCCCGCGACCTGCCGGACCACACCGCCTTCATCCTGGACGGTCGCCGCCAGTCCTATGCCGAGACGGTGAAGCTGATGGCCCGCGTCGCCGCCGCCCTGCAGCGCGACGGCGTGAAGCAGCGCGACGCCATTTCCGTCTGCGCCTCCACCTCCATCGAATACGCCACGCTGTTCCTCGGCGCGCTCTCCATCGGCGTCGTCACCGCGCCGCTGGCCCCCTCCTCCACGCCCGAGCAGCTCGAGGGCATGGTCAAGGATTCCGGCGCGAAGCTGCTGTTCCTGGACGCCACGACCGCCGACAGCCTCAAGAATGCGGGCGATGCGAACACGATCCGCATTTCGCTCGACGGCTCCGATTGCGGCAAGCCTTTCGCGCAATGGCTCGCGCCGGAAGGCGCGCCCGTCGCGCCCGCGACCATCGACCCAGCCGACCCCTTCAACATCATCTATTCCTCGGGCACCACGGGCATTCCAAAGGGCATCGTGCAGTCGCACCGCATGCGCTGGGCGCATGTGCAGCGCGCCAACGCTTTCGGCTACGACCGCACGGCGACGACGCTGCTCTCGACGCCGCTCTATTCCAACACCACGCTCGTCTCGTTCTTCCCGACGCTGGCCGGCGGCGGCACGGTCGCGCTGATGAAGAAGTTCGACGCGCACAAGTTCCTCGAACTCGCCTCCTCGCTGCACGCCACGCACGCCATGCTCGTGCCCGTGCAATATCACCGCATCATGTCGCAGCCGGATTTCGACACTTACGATCTCTCGACCTTCCGCATGAAATTCTGCACGTCGGCCCCCTTCTCCGGCGCGCTGAAGACGGACATTCTCAAGCGCTGGCCGGGCGGCCTCGTCGAATATTACGGCATGACCGAAGGCGGCGGCTCCTGCGTGCTCGTCGCGCATGAATTCCCAGACAAGGTCGACACCGTCGGCCGCCCGGGCGAGGGCCACGACATCCGCCTCATCGACGAGAACGGCGTGGAGGTCGGGCCCGGCGAGGTCGGCGAGATCGTCGGCTGGTCGGGCGCGATCATGAACGGCTATCACAACCAGCCTGGCAAGACGCGCGAGGCGCAATGGATCGCGCCGGACGGCCGCGTCTTCATCCGCACCGGCGACGTCGGCCGTTTCGACGAAGACGGCTTCATGAAGCTGATGGACCGCCGCAAGGACATGATCATTTCCGGCGGCTTCAACATCTATCCGAGCGACCTCGAGGGCATTTTGTCGAAGCACCCGGCCGTTCAGGAATGCGCGGTCGTGGGCGTCAAATCGGTCGAATGGGGCGAAACGCCGCTCGCCTTCGCCGTGCTGCGGCCCGGCATGAGCGCGACGCCCGAGGAATTGCGCGAATTCGCCAATGCCAAGCTCGGCAAGACGCAGCGCATCTCGAAAATCGAGATCGTCGAGACGCTGCCCAGATCGGCGATCGGCAAGATTCTGAAGCGCGAGTTGCGCGACGAGTATGAGGCGAAGCGGGCTTCCTGAGGGTTCAGCCGTCATGCCCGGCCTTGTGCCGGGCATCCACGCCAGTGTGAGCAGCGTTGCCGGCGTGGATGGCCGGGACGAGCCCGGCCATGACGGAAACAAACCGGCGTCGCACATGACCGAAATCTTCGAACATCACACAGACGTCGGCTGGTTCGACCTCGACGCCAACCGGCACATGAAGAACGTCGCCTATATGGAAAAGGCGGTCGACTGCCGGCTGCGCTTCTTCAATGCGCAGGGCGTCACGCCGGACGTCTTCGCAAAGTGGAAAGTCGCTTTCGTCGTCGTCAGCGATCGCACGACGTATGCGCGCGAGCTTTTTCTCGGCGACAGGATGCGCGTGCAGATGCTGTGCGGCGGGGTCAACTCCAAGGGCTCGCGCTATCTGATCGTCAACCGCATCCTCACGCCCGAGGGCGAATTCATCTACGAAATCCGATCGATGATCGTCTGGCTGAACACCGCGACACGCAAGGCGACCACCCCGCCGCCCGAACTCGCCGCGATCCTGCGCGACATGGCCCGCACCGAGGATTACGGGCCGCTGTAGCAGAGCGCCCTCCTTCTCCCGCGAGGCGGGAGAAGGTGTCATGCGAAGCATGACGGATGAGGGACGCGCAGATGCGGCAGAC
>OEIU01001346.1_pt1 | contig 16242 bp, 17 predicted proteins | sample 1539221 | NCBI WGS metagenome assembly OEIU01 (sample SAMN03792071, study PRJEB22550) | activated sludge metagenome | feature: wastewater treatment plant; material: activated sludge; isolation source: Wastewater treatment plant of a petroleum refinery complex | place: Argentina: Zarate | collected...
CGCCAACGTTGTGCTGGCGGGCGGGCTGCTGGCGCGCGCCCGCGGCGATGTGGCGAACGGGCTGCTCGAGCGCATGATCGCAGGCGAGACACAGCTCGCGCTGGCCTATGCCGAGCCGCAGGCGCGCTTCGATCTCAACGATGTCAGGACGCGCGCGGTGCGTCAGGGCAACGGCTGGCGCATCGACGGCGGCAAGAGCATGGTGCTCAATGCGCGCGCGGCGGATACCTTCATCGTCATCTGCCGCACCACGGGCGACCAGCGCGACAATACCGGCCTGTCGGCGTTCGCCGTTCCTGCTTCGGCGGAAAGCCTGCGCGTGCGGCCCTATCACAACAATGACGGCACATCGTCGGGCAATGTCGAGCTGAACGGCGTCGTCGTCGACGGCTCGGCGCTGATCGGCGCGGCCGACGGCGCGCTGCCGTGGCTCGCGCAGGTCATCGACATGGCCGCCTTCGCCGAATGCGCCAATGCGGTCGGCGCGATGGAATGGACGGTCGACAACACCGTGTCCTATCTCAAGACGCGCGTGCAGTTCGGCAAGCCGCTGTCGGTTTTCCAGACGCTGCAGCATCGCCTTGTCGACATGTATATCGCGATGGAGGAAATGCGCTCGCTGACGATGGCCGCCGCGCTGTCGTTCGAGATGGACGAAGCCGAGAACCGCAAGGCGGTATCGGCCGCGCGCGTACATCTCGGCACCGTCGGCAAGAAGTTCGGCGAGGAAGCGATCCAGATGCATGGCGGCATCGGCATGACCGACGAATTTCCGGTCGGCAATTACTACAAGCGCATCCTCGCGGCCGGCACGCTGTTTGGCAGCGGCGACCATCACCTTGGCCGTCTCGGCGACCTCATCGCGGCGGGATAGCGCAGCGTTTTCAAGCGAAGTGGGTACCGGTTCGCGTGAAGAAAACGCGTCAAAAGTGAGATAGTATCCATGTCGCCTGACATTGCCGCGCGCGAAAAACTGTTCGAGGGTTTTGCGCGCGCGCTGTTCCGCCGCGACATGGATGCGCTCTATCAGGTGGTGTCGCCGGATTTCGTCTGGCGCTATCACGACGGCCTTGGAGCGGAGCGCGTGCTCGACAGCCGCGACGCCATCCTTGCGCATCTCGACGAGCGAAAAGACTTTTTCACGGAAAGCCGCTTTCACGAGGTGGTCTATCATCACACGGGCGACATCTCGTTCATGACGTTTCGGGTCAGCGAGATCGTCCGCGCCACGGGCGAGCGGCGCGAGCAGCGCGGCATCGAACGCTACACGTTCTCAGGCGGCAGGATCGCGACCAAGGACGTCTATCGCAAGCCAGTCGAGGTTTAGCTCAACGTTTGACGTGAACGCCTACGCTATGCGTCGGACCGGCCGTGCGCCGAGCAGTTCGGTGATCCTCAACTGATTCATCAGATCCAGCGTTTCACGCCCGAGCCGCGTGATTGGAAGCCGGCTCGGCGTCGCCAGCATGACCTTGTTCAGCAGTTTTGGCGCGCGAATGTCGGAGACGGCGAAGGACTGGCTATGCTTGCCTTCGAGCAACATGCCTTTCGGCACGATGCTGAAGCCGATCCGACGGCCGATCAGGTCGAGGATGGCGTGCATCGTGTTGACCTCGACGATGACGTTCAGCGACGTACCGGTTCGTTGCCGCGCCGTTTCGATGGCGGCCCGGACCGAATTGGGCATCGGCGCCAGGATCAGGGGAAATTGCGAGATCGACTGGAAGCGGATGTGTGGCGGAAGACTCGGTTTCATCGCCTTGTGCCCGACCAGCACCAGCTCCTCCTCGCAGACCGGCTGAAGATGAAGCTGCGCGTCGTTTTGCGCATTGAACAGCAGCGCAAGCTCGATGCGTCCGAGCTTGAGTCCGTCGATCAGGATTGGGCTCAGGCCCTCGGCAATGACGATCGAGGCTTTCGGAAAGCGGGTTCGGAAGGCTTCGACCAAAGGGCCGGTCAGGACGCGCGCGATGCGGGGCGGCAGCCCCACCACGATCCGCCCGGCGAGACTGTTGTTCGGACCGGCCAGCGCGGACTGTCCGCGGCTGACCGATTCCAGAATGGCGATGGCGTGCGGCAGAAATTCCCGTCCTGCCGCCGTGAGCGTCACTCCGCGTCCGGTGCGAACGAAGAGTTTGGTCTGCAGACTTTGTTCGAGCAGGCGGATCTGGCGGCTGAGGGATGGCTGCGAGATGTCGAGCGCGGCTTCCGCGCGACTGAAGCTGCCGAGCTCGGCAATTCGGACGAAGTGCCTGATCTGATCGAACTCCATCAGCCTTCTCCATAGAAAATTTCTATATCAGTTAGCATGGATCGATCATGGATCGCATGGAACGCGGCTGCTATCTCCAGACAAAATTTCGAGGGAGGAGATCGTTTTGAGAGCAGTCGTGTCGAGGTTCGTTCGCTGCGCGGTTCTGGCTTTGGGGATCGTGGCCTGTCCGTCTCTGGCGGCGGCGCAGGACTATCCGGTGCGTCCGGTTCACGTCATCGTGCCGCTCGCGGCCGGCGGCCCCGGCGACATTCTGATGCGCGTCGTCGCCGAGAGGATGGGCGACCTGCTCGGGCAGCGCGTCGTCATCGAAAACCGGCCGGGCGCAGGATCGAATGTCGGGTTCGGCGCGGCGGCGCGGTCGGCGGCGGACGGCTATACGCTGCTGCTGGGGCTTGCTCCATTGACGATCAATCCGAGCCTGTTCAAGTCGGTGCCCTACGATCCGGTCAAGGATTTCGTGCCGATCACGCGCATCGCGACGTTTCCGCTGGTCATCACCACCAGCCTGAACGTGCCGGGCAAGACCCTGCCGGAGCTGATCGCCTACATCCGTTCGAAGCCGGGCGAACTGAACTACGGCTCGTCCGGAAACGGGTCGACGCCGCACCTCCCCGGCGTGCTGATGGACAAGGTCGCCAACACCCAAATGGTTCATGTGCCCTATGGCGGCGTCCCCGCGGCAATGACCGATCTCATCACCAACCGGATTCAGATCGTGTTCGCAGGTCCGCCGATCGCGCTGCCATTCCTGAAGGAGAACAAGATCAAGGCTTTTGCGGTGGCGAGCGCCGAGCGGTCGGCGACCGTGCCCGATGTGCCGACGGCGAAGGAGGCTGGATTGCCCGGATTCGAGATCGCGACGTGGTACGGCCTCCTGGCGCCGGCCGGAACGCCGAACGAGATCGTCACCAAGCTGCATTCGACGCTGAGGCAGGTGCTGAACGATCCGGCGATCAAGAAACGACTGCTCGATCTTGGCGCGGACGCCGCCTTCGACGACCAGCCGTCCGTGTTCGCGGACTACATCGCGCGCGACATTCCATATTGGCGCGAACTTGTCATGACGTCAGGCGCGAAGGCCGAATGAGCTCCAACATGTCCGATGCGCCGATGACGCCTGCAACCATGCCGGCCAAACCTCTGCTCTTCACGCCGATCCGGCTGCGCGAACTGACGGTGCGCAACCGGGTCGCGATCGCGCCGATGTTGCAGTATTCCGGCCGCGACGGTCTGCCGACAGACTGGCATTTTCTGCATCTGGGCAAGTTTGCGCTTGGCGGCGCCGGCATCGTCTTTTCCGAAGCGATTGCGGTCGAGGAACGCGGCCGCATCCCTTACGGCGATCTCGGGCTGTGGCGCGACGATCAGGTTGCGCCGCTGCGGCGGATCACCGATTTCGTCAGGCAGCATGGCGCGATCCCCGCCGTGCAGCTCGCTCATGCCGGCCGCAAGGCCGGCACGCAGCGGCCGTGGGATGGGCACGGGCCGCTAACCGCGGCCGATCTCGTGCGCGGCGAGCCGCCGTGGTTGCCGATGGGCGCAAGCGCAGTCGCGGCGAGTCCGTCGCGTTCGATCCCCGCCGAACTGTCGCTGGCGGATATTCGCGAGCTTCTCGAAGCATGGCGCACGGCGGCGCTGCGCGCGCTCGATGCCGGCTTCGAGATCGCCGAGCTGCATGGCGCGCACGGCTATCTGCTGCACACCTTCCTGTCGCCGAAGAGCAATCTGCGCAGCGACGGCTATGGCGGATCGTTCGAGGGGCGGGCGCGGCTGCCGTTCGAGGCGGCCGAGCTTGTCCGAAGCGTATGGCCGAAGGAGTGGCCGCTGTTCTACCGGATTTCGGCGGTCGACGAGGGCGGCTGGACCATCGAGGAGAGCGTTCGCTTCGCGAAGGGCCTGAAGGAGCGCGGCGTCGATGTCGTCGATTGCTCATCGGGATCGCTGCATGATTCCTCGACCGCGAACGTGCGGCTGAAGCGCGGCTTCGGCTTTCAGGTTCCGTTCGCTGCCGAGATCCGGCGCAGCGCCGACATCCGCACGATGGCGGTGGGCCTGATCGTCGATCCGTTTCAGGCCGAAAGCATTCTGCAGGAAGGCGACGCCGATCTCATCGCGATCGGGCGCGAGGCGCTCTACAATCCGAACTGGCCGCTTCATGCCGAAGTCGCTCTGTCGGCGCAGGGCGAATACGAATCGTGGCCCGTTCAGCACGGCTGGTGGCTGACGCGTCGCGAACGGATTTTCCAGCGCATTGCCGAAGACGCCGCGGCGGAAACCGGGGCGGCCGAAGCAGCGGTCAGGGGAGGGCACTCGGCCCTGACTTCAATGGCAGGAAACCGGTAGTCGCCAACCAGTGCCGACAAAAACGGCGCAACAAAAAAGGCGTCTCATCGAGACGCCTGTTTTCGTTGAGCTCGAGAAGAATGATCGCTCAGGCGTCCATCTCGGCGAGGCGCTGGCGGTTGCGCAGCACGATCTGGCGCGCGCCGGAAAACACCAGAATGCCCTGGTCGTTCAGTTGCGACAGCGTGCGTGAGACGGTTTCCAGCGTCAGGCCGAGATAGTCGCCGATGTCGCGACGGCTCATCGGCAGCGCCATCATGCCGGCCTTGGTCAGGCGGCGATCCATTTCGAGCAGGAAGGTGGCGACGCGCTCCAGCGCGGTCTTGCGGCCGAGCAGCAGCATATGGTCCTCGGCGTGCTGCAGGTCGGATGCCGTCATGGTCCAGAGGTTATGCGCGACCTGGACATTCGAGGCGGCGGCGGTTTCGAGACTGCGGCGCTTGACGAGGCGAACGGTGGTGTCGGCGATGGCTTCCGCGGTCAGACGGTGCGACGTGCCCGGATCGAGGCCGAACATATCGCCGGGCAGGTGGAACGCGCCGATCTGGCGGCGGCCGTCGCTCAGCAGCTTGTAGGTGCGCACCGCGCCGGAAATGACCTGATAGACGTATTCCGACGGCTCGCCCTCGCCGTAGATCTCCTCGTCCTTGCGGTAGGAGAATTCGCTGGCGATCAGGCCCGCGCCGGTCATCAGGGCGCCGAAGCCGTCATGGAGAGCAGATGCGGGCGTAACGCGCGGGTGGGCCAGGGGGCTGCGGTTAAGGGCGTTGTCGCGCGCCGTGTTGAGCGCCTTGGCGGTCGGAGCGTTGATCGTCTGGGTCAGCATTCGCCATCTCCTCGATGCGGGATGAGCGTGCATAACCCGATGATTAACGGCCGGAAATTTCGGTCGATATCCTAGGGAAATCCCCTTACGGGGTTCTACGTAGGCCGTTCGGCTGATGGCCTGTTATCAGGATGCCGGCGAGGTGGCCTCGCGGACCGCGGCCAGCAGGTTGTCGCCGAGATTCGGCTTGATCAGCACCTGATGGACGCCGGCGCTGGTGGCCTTCGAGGCGATGGTTTCGTCCGGATCGCCTGTTATCAGCAGGATCGGCGCGGTAATTCCAAGCTCGCGCAGCCGGCGCGACAATTCCAGCCCGTCGAGGCCGGCCATCCGGTAGTCGATGATCAGGCAGTCGGCGTCCTGCCGGGCCTGCGATCCGAGCAGCGCTGGCCCGCTGCGGAAGGTGCGAACGTCGAAGCCTTCGGTCTCCAGCAGGAACTGCAACGACGTCAGCACGTCGACGTCGTCGTCGATCACGCAGACCAGCGCGCGCCGCAGCGGCCGCCCGAGATCGTCGCCCGGCATCGGGTGAGACTGAACGGAATTGGCGCTGGCGTGCCGGACTGGAGCGAAAATCATGAAAGAAAGATAGTCGATCCGCAGCGGCCCGAATTGACGTGGCTCAAGATTGAAAATGTTCTGATCAAGGGCAGCGGTGCCTGGGTGCGGCGCCTAATCCCGGATCATGCCGGTGCGCAGCGCGAAACGCACCAGCTCGGACAGGTTGCTCGCGCGCATCTTGGTCATGACGTTGGCGCGATAGACTTCCACCGTGCGCGGGCTGATGTCGTATTCCCGGGCGATCGCCTTGTTGGACTGGCCGCTGACGAGGCCCTCCATCACCTGTCGCTCGCGCTGGGTGAGCGACGCCACCCGCGCCGCCATCTCGTCGTCGCCCTTCGGCGGCGCATCCTGCTGCGCCAGCGCCGTTTCGATCATCGAGATCAGACGTTCGTCCTCGAACGGCTTCTCCAGGAAATCGAGCGCGCCGAGCTTCATCGCCTCGACCGCCAGCGGAATGTCGCCGTCGCCGGTCATCACGATCACCGGAAGCGCCGCGCTGTCGGGCGACGACTTGATCCGGCGCAGCAGCGAAATGCCGTCCATTCCCGGCATTCGCACGTCGGTGACGACGCAGCCGAATCCGAGCTGCGGCTGCTGCTTCAGAAAATCCTGGGCAGACTCGAAGATCTGCACGGCGAAGCCGGCCGACGCCAGCAGGAAATCGAGCGAGTCCCGCATCGCCGGATCGTCGTCGATGACAAAGACCTTACCGTCCATGCGTTGCATTCCTGACCGATGCGTCCGGCAGCGTGAGATGGAAGGTCGCGCCGCCCGATGTGTTTGTCTCCGCCCACATCTTCCCGCCATGAGCCTCGATGATGGTGCGGCTGATCGAAAGGCCGACGCCCATGCCGGTCGCCTTCGTGGTGAAGAACGGCGTGAACAGCTTTGCCAGCGCATCCTCGCTGAAACCATGTCCGGTGTCGGAGACGGATATTTCGATCATATCCTCAGCCGCCCGCCGGTTTGAAGCGATCAGTTCCCGGTGCGGCGAATGGGCCATCGCTTCGAGCGCATTGCGGAACAGATTGACCAGCACCTGCTGGACCTGGACGCGGTCGGCGAGCACCTGATCGGCGTCCGGGTCGAGATTGAAGCGCAGGATGACGCCCTGTTCGCGCGCGCCGCTGAGGCCGAGCGCGCCGGCTTCCTCGATCAGCTTGGACACGCTCTCGACGCGCTTTTCCGATTCCTCCCGCGAGACGAAGGTTCGCAGCCGGCGGATGATGTCGCCGGCGCGCAGCGCCTGTTCGGCGGCGCGGTCGAGCGCGCCCTCGATTCGCGCGGCGTTGGGATCGGCGCTGCTGGCGAGCAGGCGGCGCGAGCCCTTCATGTAGTTGGCGATGGCGGCGAGCGGCTGGTTCAGCTCGTGGGCGAGGGCGGAGGCCATCTCGCCCATCGCGCTCAGCCGCGACATGTGCACCAGCTCCGCCTGCAATTCCTGCAGCCGCGCCTCGGTCTGCTGATGCGTGGTCAGATCGCGCATGAAGCCGGTGAAGTAGGGCCGGCCCGACGAACTCATCTCGCCGATCGTCAGATGCAGCGGGAATGTCGTGCCGTCGCGCCGCAGGCCGGTGACGATGCGGCCGATTCCGATGATGTGGCGTTCTCCGGTGCCGAGATAGCGCGCGATGTAGGAATCGTGGCGGCCGCGGTCCGGCTCCGGCATCAGCATCGAGATGTTACGGCCGATCGCCTCAAGCGCGGAATAGCCGAACTGTCGCTCGGCGGCGCTGCTGAAGAACTGGATGATGCCGCGCTCGTCGATGACGGTCATGGCGTCGGGCACGGTGTCGAGGATCGAACGAAAATGCTCCTCGCGGTTTTGCAGGGCGGCCTCGAGGCTTTTACTGGCTTCGTTGTCGAGCACGAAGCCGCCGAGGCGGTCCGGCGCGCCTTGCGCATCGCGCAGCAGCGCGCCGAGCAGGCGCAGCCAGCGCTTCTGGCCCGACGTCGTGGTGATCCGGCATTCGAGGTCGAACTGCACCCCGGTCTGAACGGAATTCTGGATCGCCTGCGCCATGCGACCCTGATCCGCCGGATCGAGCAGCGGCAGAATGGCGTCTGTTCTGACCGGATGATCTTCAGGCAGTCCGAACAGGCGTCGCGCCTGGGTGGACAGGGTCAGCTGCCCGCTCTGCGGCTCATAGCTCCACGTTCCGGTATCGGCCGCGCCCATCGTCGACCATCCGCCGCCGCTCGCCGCGCCGCCATCGGCCGGCGTTCTCCGGTCGGGAGAATTTTCAGGATTGGAGGGCGGATCGGCAGTCATAGGGCGCGTTGTCTCCGTCGTCGCGGGCTGGTCGGATCGTGAGCGAGGCCGCCTCATCCTGGACGAGTTCCAAGACTATCAGCACTACGCTCGCGATTGAAAATAAAAGATATTCTGTGGGAAATGCGAATTCGGTCGGGGCTGGGCGCACCGGCTGCGGCATGTTGATCCATGTCAGGTTGCGCCGGGGAAAAAGCCGTTAAGGACGCACTCTCGGATGATCGGCAGAACCCGCCAGAGAACGCGGTGCGGAGGCTGGAAATGAACGTCAAGACGGTGATGGTCAGCCTGGCGCTCGACGGGGCCAACGAGGCCAGCCTTCGGGTGGCCGGCGATCTCGCCCGGCGATTCGAGGCGCGGCTGATCGGCATCGCGGCCGCCGAGGTCAGGCCGCCGCTGTATTTCGCCGAAGGCGCCTATGCGCAGGGCGTGATGGAAGGCGAGGAAGTCGCGATCCGCAACCGCCTGTCCGAACTGGAAGCGGAATTTCGCGGCGCGATGGAAAATCATGCGCGGCCGGTCGAATGGCGCTCGGCGCTGGCGCCGGCGACGCCCTTCATCGCCAGCGAGGCGCGCGCGGCGGACGTCATCGTCGTCGGCGCGCGCGCCGAGGCGCTGGTCGATCCCAGCGTGGCCGCCGATCCGAACGGGCTGTTGATGCAGGCCGGGCGTCCGCTGATCACCGTGCCGCGCGACGCGCAGGGGCTCGCTCTGCGCGACGTGCTGGTGGCGTGGAAGGATGTTCGCGAGGCGCGTCGCGCGGTCGCCGACGCGCTTCCGATCCTGGCCGCGGCCAAGACCGTCACGGTCGCCGAGGTTGCCGAAAGCGCGACGAAACGCGCCGATGCGCTGGCGCATGTCGAGGATGTCGCGAGGTGGCTGCGCGAGCATGGCGTCGTCGCCAATACCATCGTGCCGGATTCGCACGGCCGCGCCGTCGAGCAGCTCGACGAGATCGCCGGTCGGGTGGGCGCGGGACTTGTCGTCGCCGGCGCCTACGGCCATTCGCGGCTGCGTGAATGGGTGCTGGGCGGCGTGACGCGTCATCTGGCGACGGCGTCGGCGCGCTGCGCTTTCCTGTCCCGCTGAAACGAGGCGACCGTGCACAGATTCCTCGAGGCCAGCGTCGAAGACTACATGACGAAGACGGTCGTGACCGTCGCGCGCGATATGACCATGCGCGAGCTTCAGGCGAGGTTCGACGAGTTCGATTTCAACGCGTTTCCGGTCGACGAGAACGGCGACATCGTCGGACTCGTCACCAAGTTCGATTTCCTGAAGTGCTTTTCGTTCTCGCCGCGGCGGATGCTGCCGAATTACGACGTGCTCATGACGCAGACCGTCGAGGACGTCATGACGCCCGACTTTATCTATGTCGACGCCGAGACCAAGCTGACGCGCGTGCTGCAGCTCGTGCTCGACCACCGCATCAGAAGCATTCCCGTGCTGGACGCGGCCCATCGCCTGACCGGCATCATCGCGCGCGAGGATATTATCCGCGCGCTGGCGGCGACCGCGCGAGGGTGATGAATTTTCGCGGGCGCTAAAGGCAAAAGCAAAACAGGCATTGAAAAAGCCCGGCGTATCAGGCCGGGCTTTTTGTTTGTTCCCGCGAAAGGATCAGGCGATCATCGCGCCTTGTTCTCGGCCTTCGCCCATTCCTCGTCCTCGGGCGAATCGACATACATGCCCGACATGGTGTCGATCCAGCACAGGTGATCGTGCACCTTCTTGACGCCGTCGACGTTCTCGGCCGCGACGATCGCCGCCTGCCGCGCGCGCTCGTCGGTGATGATGCCGCTGAGATGGACGATGCCGTCGCGCACCACGACATTGAGGCCCGACGGACACCAGTCCTGCTTCGCCATCGTGGCGGTGATGCGGTCGCGGATATGATCGTCGTCGGCGGTCGGATCGGGCACGCGGCGGGCGAGGCTCGCCACCGCCTGCACCAGATTGGCGCGCGAGACGATGCCGACCAGCGTGTCGCCGCGCACCACCGGCAGCCGCTTGATGTGATTTTTCTCCATCGTCTCGACGATGTCGTCGAGCGTCGCGTCTTCAGTGATGGTCTTGGGATCGCGCGTCATCACCTCGGAAACCCGGCGGCCGCGCTCCTGCACGAAATCGGACGCCGCCTTGCCGGGACCGAGGATGAAGCGCAGGAAGCGGCCGTATTTGCGCTGGGTTCCGATCTCGCCGCGGCGCAGGAAGTCGCCTTCGGACACGACGCCGACAAGCTTGCCGGCCGTATCGACGACGGGCAGGCCGCTGACATGACGCTGCAGCATGATGTTGACCGCGTCGAGAATAGGCGTTTCCGGCGTCACGGTGATGACCTGCTTGGTCATGATCTGATGGGCGCGCATGAATCAGCTCCGCAGCATGTGGACTTGAAAACTGGTTTTGAACCTATCCTTACAGATAGGGCAGCGGTTGAGGCACATCAACGATCAGTTGCATCACGGCGACCATGCGCGACGGGCGCAACATGCCTGCCAACGGCGCGGATTGATCTCGATCAATCGGCCTTTTGCCAGACAGCTAGAATGCCTGACGGTTCGAGTGTTCTGACCGCCGGCGCCCTGCCGGGAGGTCCGCACTGCGTCAGCAGGACGGTTCATGATACGCAATGACTTTCGCAACGTAATGCGGCCCAGTTTCGGCCGCTGCCTGGCCTGCGCCTGCCGCTCCTTGTCGATCTGCAGCGTGCTCGATGAGGCTGATCTGCTCGAACTCGAGCGGATGGGCCGGCATGTTCACCTCGCCGCGCACGAGACGCTGTTCACCGCCGGCCAGGAGGCGAAGTCGGTTCATAACATCGTCGCCGGTGTCGCGCGCCTTTACAAGCTTTTGCCCGACGGGCGGCGGCAGATCATCGGCTTTGCCTTGCCGGGGGATTTTCTCGGGCTTGCGATCAGCGAGCGCTACACGTTCTCGGTCGACGCCATCGACGCGGTGTCGGCGTGCCGCTTTCCGGCCGAGGTGTTTTCGCAATTCGTCCGCGCGCGGCCGCAGCTGCTGGTGCGCATGAACGAACTCGCCGCGCGCGAACTGGCGCAGGCGCAGGAGCAGATGCTGCTGCTCGGCCGCCGCTCGGCCGAAGAGAAGATCGCGGCCTTTCTTGTCGCCTGGCGCGAGCGCCTCGCGCAGATCGGCGATGCCAGCAAGACCATCGCGCTGCCGATGAGCCGGCAGGACATCGCCGACTATCTCGGGCTGACCATCGAAACGGTGAGCCGGACGCTGACCCGGTTCGAGCGCGAGAAGATGCTGGTCATCGTCACCGGTGGCGTGCGGCTGCTCGACACCGACCGCGCCGAGTCGATGGCCGCGGCCTAGCTCTGATTCCATCTGCAATGAATCGGACTGGCGCGTGCGGAACCGGCGCGCCGGGCAGAAATCCACCGGCTTTTCCGCCGCTTTTTTGGGCACCTGGAGAGTTTCGTCCGCTTTGATTGTGCGAAGCGGCAAGAGTTTGACCTCGATCAAATATCCGCAGTCCAAAGCGTGTTCATTCGCAGCGACATTCCTAGCATGAAAGCCGCTGCCATGAACCAATCCCCCCCCGTGAAGTCGATGACGAACGGCGAAGCGGGCCTGACGCGGGTCTTCACCGCCAGCGCCTTCCTCTGCCTGTTCGCCGCCGCCAAGGCGGTCGACGCGCCATTCGCGTTTCACGCCGCACTGAGCTGCGCCGCGAGCGTGCTGGCGGTCGTCGCGATTCTGAACCGTTATTTCGACCGGTCCGCGACCCTGCCGCCGCAGGAGATCAACGGCCGGCCGAATTACAATCTCGGCCCGATCAAGTTCGCGTCCTTCATGGCGGTGTTCTGGGGCATTGCCGGCTTCACCGTCGGCCTGCTGATCGCCTTGCAGCTGGCGTATCCGGTGCTGAACTTCGATCTGCCGTGGACCAGCTTCGGCCGCCTGCGGCCGCTGCACACCTCGGCGGTCATCTTCGCCTTCGGCGGCAACGTGCTGATCGCCACCTCGTTCTACGTCGTGCAGCGGACCAGCCATGTGCGCCTCGCCGGCGATCTCGCGCCCTGGTTCGTCGTGCTCGGCTACAACTTCTTCATTTTGATCGCCGGCACCGGCTATCTGCTCGGCGTCACGCAGAGCAAGGAATATGCCGAGCCGGAATGGTATGCGGACCTGTGGCTGACGATCGTCTGGGTCGTGTACCTGCTCGTCTTCCTGGTGACGGTCATCAAGCGCAAGGAACCGCACATCTTCGTCGCCAACTGGTTCTATCTGGCGTTCATCGTCACCATCGCCGTGCTGCATCTCGGCAACAACCCGTCGCTGCCGGTCTCGGTGTTCGGCTCGAAGTCCTACATCGTCTGGGGCGGCGTGCAGGATGCGATGTTCCAGTGGTGGTACGGCCACAACGCGGTCGGCTTCTTCCTGACCGCCGGCTTCCTCGCCATCATGTACTACTTCGTGCCCAAGCGTGCGGAGCGGCCGATCTATTCGTACCGCCTGTCGATCGTCCACTTCTGGGCGCTGATCTTCCTCTACATCTGGGCCGGCCCGCACCATCTGCACTACACCGCGCTGCCGGACTGGGCGCAGACGCTGGGCATGACCTTCTCCGTCATGCTGTGGATGCCCTCATGGGGCGGCATGATCAACGGCCTGATGACGCTGTCGGGCGCGTGGGACAAGCTGCGGACCGATCCGGTGCTGCGCATGCTGGTGGTGTCGGTTGCCTTCTACGGTATGTCGACCTTTGAGGGCCCGATGATGTCGGTGAAGGTCGTCAACTCGCTGAGCCACTACACCGACTGGACCATCGGCCACGTGCACTCCGGCGCGCTCGGCTGGGTCGGCTTCGTGTCGTTCGGCGCGCTGTACTGCCTCGTGCCGTGGCTGTGGAATCGCAAGCAGCTCTACAGCCTCAAGCTCGTCAACTGGCACTTCTGGATCGCGACCATCGGCATCGTTCTCTACATCTCGGCGATGTGGGTGTCGGGCATCCTGCAGGGCCTGATGTGGCGCGCCTACACCTCGCTCGGCTTCCTTGAGTACTCGTTCATCGAAACGGTCGAGGCGATGCATCCGTTCTATGCGATCCGCGCCGCGGGCGGCGCGCTGTTCCTGATCGGATCGCTCATCATGGCTTACAATCTGTGGATGACGGTGCGCGTCGGCGAACGCGAAGTGCAGTCGCCGATCGCCCTTCAGCCGGCGGAGTGAGGATAAGACAATGTCATTCTGGACCAGACACCAGATTTTCGAGAAGAACTCGATCGTCCTGATCGCGGGCATTCTCGTCGTCATCGCGATCGGCGGCCTCGTCGAGATTGCGCCGCTGTTCTACCTCAAGAGCACGATCGAGGTGGTCGACGGCGTCAGGCCCTACACCCCGCTCGAGCTCGCCGGACGCAACATCTACGTCCGCGAAGGCTGCTATCTCTGCCACTCGCAGATGGTGCGCCCGTTGCGCGATGAGGTCGAGCGCTACGGCCATTACTCGCTCGCGGCCGAGAGCATGTACGACCATCCGTTCCAGTGGGGCTCGAAGCGCACCGGTCCCGATCTCGCCCGCGTCGGCGCGAAATACTCGGACGAATGGCACGTCACCCATCTGACCAACCCGCGGGCGATCGTGCCGCAGTCGGTGATGCCAGGCTATCCGTTCCTGGCCGAGACCCCGGTTGACGCCACGACGGTCGAAGCCGGCCTGCGGACCAACCGCATCGTCGGCGTGGCCTACAACGACGACCAGATCAAGAACGCGGTCGCCGACCTCAAGGCGCAGGCCGATCCCGACAGCGACGGCGCGAGCGCATTCCAGAAGCGCTATCCGAAGGCGACCGTCAGAAACTTCGACGGCAAGGCCGGCGCGCCGACCGAGATGGACGCCCTCGTCGCCTATCTGCAGATGCTGGGCACGCTCGTCGACTTCAAACTCTACAACGAAAAAGCGAATCTTCGCTGAGAGGACTGACAGATGAAAGCGATCCTCACAGTCCACAACATCGCGTCCGAGCTCGTCACGACACTATGGACGCCGCTGTTCGTCGGAATCTTCATCGCCATCGTGGCGTATGCCTATTGGCCCCGCAACCAGGCAGCCTTTAACGAGGCCGCGAAAATGCCGTTGCGCGAGGAGTGACAGACATGTCCGAACATCATCACGACGTCGATCAGGTTTCCGGCAAGACGACGACCGGACATGCGTGGGACGGCATCAAGGAGCTGAACACGCCACTGCCGCGCTGGTGGGTCTACACCTTCTACCTCACGATCATCTGGTCGATCGGGTACTGGGTGGTCTATCCGGCCTGGCCGCTGGTGTCGGGATATACGCAGGGCGTATTCAACTACTCGACCCGCGCCGACGTGGCGACCGAGCTTGCCAACCTCGCCAAGATCCGCGGCGAGAAGATGCTGACGCTCAACACCGCCTCGCTCGCCGACATCGAGAAGGACCCCTCATTGCTCGCACTGGCGCGCGCCAGCGGCAAGGCGGCGTTCGGCGACAACTGCGCGCCGTGCCACGGCTCGGGCGGCGCCGGCGCCAAGGGCTATCCGAACCTCAACGACGACGACTGGCTGTGGGGCGGCACGCTCGACCAGATCATGCAGACGATCGAGTTCGGCGCGCGGTCCGGCCATGCCAAGGCGCATGAGGGCAACATGCTGGCCTTCGGCAAGGAGGGCGTGCTGAAGAAGGACGAGGTCGTCACGGTGGCCAACTATGTCCGTTCGCTCGCCGGCCTGCCGACGCGGCAGGGCTTCGATGTCGCGTCCGGCAAGAAGATATTCGCCGACAACTGCGCCGCGTGCCACGGCGAGGCCGCCAAGGGCAACCAGGAGCTCGGCGCGCCGAACCTGACCGACAAGATCTGGCTGTACGGGTCCGACGAGGCGTCGCTGATCGAGACCATCTCCAATGGCCGTGCCGGCGTGATGCCGTCGTGGGAAGGCCGTTTCGACCGAGCCACGCTGAAGGCGCTGGCGGTCTATGTTCACTCGCTCGGCGGCGGCAAGTAGCGGCCGCGTTTCAGGAACTTCGCGTTTCTCCATGATGCCCGGCCTCGTGCCGGGCATCGCCATTTTCGGCGGCGTTCCCGTGGTTTTCCGGTCGTCGCTCGCGGCGATGTGAGGTTCCGCGCCGCGCTGTTTGAGTTGGATCAACTGCGCCGCCAAGGCTGGAATTATTCTCGACGCCTGACGCGAGATAATGATCCATGACGATGCCTTCTCCCTCCGCCGATCTGGAATTCGACGACAACGGGCCGCTCTATGCCGCCCGCAAGAAGGTCTATCCGCAGAGCGTGCGCGGCACTTTCCGCAGCATCAAATGGTCGCTGATGGTGTTCTGCCTTGGCGTCTACTACCTGCTGCCGTTCGTGCGCTGGCATCGCGGCGTCGGCGCGCCGTCGCAGGCGGTGCTGATCGATTTTCCGAATCGCCGCTTCTATTTCTTCTTCATCGAGCTGTGGCCGCAGGAGGTCTATTACTTCACCGGCCTCCTGATCATCGCCGCGATGGCGCTGTTCCTGATGAATGCGATCGGCGGCCGCATCTGGTGCGGCTATCTCTGCCCGCAGACCATCTGGACCGACCTGTTCTACGCCGTCGAGCGCTGGGTCGAGGGCGATCGCCGCGAGCGCATGAAGAAGGATGCCGCCGGCCTGACGCCGCGGCGGATCGGCGAGATCGGTCTGAAATGGTTCATCTGGCTGATGATCGCCTGGTGGACCGGTGGCGCGTGGGTGCTCTATTTCAGCGATGCGCCGACGCTGGTGAAGGAGCTGGCGACCCTCCAGGCGCCGCTGCTCGCCTATATCTGGATCGGCATTCTCACCGCGACGACCTTCATCTTCGCCGGCTTCATGCGCGAGCAGGTGTGCGTTTACATGTGCCCGTGGCCGCGCATCCAGGCGGCGCTGACCGACGAATGGGCGCTCAACGTCACCTACCGCGGCGACCGCGGCGAGCCGCGCA
>OEIU01001347.1_pt1 | contig 16239 bp, 16 predicted proteins | sample 1539221 | NCBI WGS metagenome assembly OEIU01 (sample SAMN03792071, study PRJEB22550) | activated sludge metagenome | feature: wastewater treatment plant; material: activated sludge; isolation source: Wastewater treatment plant of a petroleum refinery complex | place: Argentina: Zarate | collected...
CTTCATGGCCGCCGATTTCCACGAGCTTTCGCCCTATGTGCTGATCGGCAATCCGTTGACCCTGATGATCATCGAATTCTTCGCCGTCCCCGCGGCGCTCGCGGGCTCGGCTCTCTATCCGCTCGGCCTCGACGGGCCGGTGTGGCTGTGGCTCGGGCTCGGCATCGACATCATTCTGGCGGCCGCCCGCATGCTCGCGGCGCTGCCGGCCGCAACGGTGCATCTGCGCGAATTCGCGCCCTGGGCGCTGCCTTTCCTCTCGCTCGCCGTTCTCTCGGCGACGATCTGGCGCACGACCCTGTTCCGTCTGACGGCGCTGCCGTTTCTCGCCGTTGGCCTCTACGGCGCGACGCAGGGGCCGCGTTGGGATGTCGCCATCCAGCCCACCGGCGAAAGCGCCGCTGTGCGCAGCGCATCCGGCGAACTCGTCACGATCGGCCGGTTCTCGGGCTTCACCGCCGAGCAATGGCTGCGCGCCGACGCCGACGGCCGCGAACCCCGTTTTTCGCGCGGCGATGCGTGTGACAAGTTGGGCTGCACGGCGCGAACGCCGGACGGCGGCGCGCTGGCGCTGGTGTCGGACTACACGGCGCTCGCCGCGGATTGCGCGCGCGCGAAAATCGTCGTGACGCCGCTCTATGCGCCCTGGGGCTGCAAGGCGGAGATGGTGATCGATCGGAAGAAGCTGGAGGAAACCGGCGCCATCACGCTGCGCTTCGCGGAGGAAGGCCCGATCATACGCACGGCCCGCGCGCCCGGCGAGGACCGCCCGTGGTCGCCGGCGCCGAAGCGCCGACCGGCAAGGGCCGCGGCCGAGGCCGTCGACGAGAACGGCGAGCGGGCGGAGGCTCTGGAGGCGATGAGCGGGCTCGACAGACTGGATTGAGAAAGCCGGGACCGCCGGCCTCCGGCCGGCCCTGAAGTCAGCATGTCCGGCCGGCCTGAGGCGGGCGATCTCAGCTACGGCCGGACGCAGTGGTCCTAATTGCCGGCCGGAGGCCGGCGGTCCCGGGTGTCGGCGCAGGACGGTCCCGGGCGCCTACCTCCCCGCTTGCGGGGAGGTCGCAATGCGCAGCATTGCGGGTGGGGCTTCTGGCGACTGGGGCAAGACTTGAACATTTACAGGCGGCGCAGTCCCCACCCGTCGCCTGCGGCGACACCCTCCCCACAAGCGGGGAGGGAGAACAGCCGTCTCAATACTTGCGTAGCAGGCTCACCAGCTTGCCCTGGATGCGCACGCGGTCCGGGCCGAAGATGCGCGTCTCGTAGGCGGGGTTGGCGGCTTCCAGCGCGATCGAGGCGCCGCGCTTGCGCAGGCGCTTGAGCGTCGCCTCCTCGTCGTCGATCAGCGCCACGACGATGTCGCCGGAATCGGCGGTGTCCTGCTTCTTGAGGATGACCGTGTCGCCCTCGAAAATCCCGGCCTCGATCATGGAATCGCCGCGGATCTCCAGCGCGTAATGCTCGCCCGAGGACAGAAAGTCCGGCGGCATGGGAATGGTGTGGCTGCGGCTCTGGATCGCCGAGATCGGCGTGCCCGCCGCGATCCGGCCCATGACGGGGATCGAGACATGGGCGGGCCCGTCGTCGTCCTGCGCGGGCGCGACCGGCGTGCGCACGCGGCCGAGATTGCCCTCGATGACGGAGGGCGAGAAGCGTCCGTTGCGTGCGGGGCCGGGCGTTGCGGATTCGGGCAGGCGGATCACCTCCAGCGCGCGGGCGCGGTTGGGCAGGCGACGGATGAAGCCGCGCTCCTCCAGCGCCATGATCAATCGATGGATGCCGGACTTGGAGCGCAGGTCGAGCGCGTCCTTCATCTCGTCGAAGGAGGGCGGCACGCCCGTCTCCTTCAGCCGCTCGTGAATGAAACGCAGCAATTCGTTCTGCTTGCGGGTCAGCATGCGCCCAAATCCCTCTTCGCGCGCCGAAATCCGAATCGGCGGCCTTGGCCCTACGCCCTTAAACTGAATCGCACCCTTAAACAAAGCATGAACAGAACGCTATATGTTCGTGGTGTGTTCCGCAAGCGCTAATGCGCCGGGCGGCCTATACTGGCGTCGGCGGGCCCGTCCGCGCCCGCGCATACGGGAGGGCCATATGTACGCAGCCATCCGACAGGCCAAGGCCAAGCCCGGCCATGCCGACGAGCTCGCGCGCCTCATCAAGAAGGGCGCGGTGTCGATCGTCTCGAGCGTGCCCGGGTTTCTCGGCTATTACGTCGTCTATGCCGGCGACGACACGGTGACCGCCATCAGCGTGTTCAACACGGTGGAGGGCGCGGAGGAATCCAACCGCCGCGCGACGGCCTGGATCGAGAAGAACCTCGGCCCGCTGCTGGCCGGCGACGCGCGCGTGACGGCGGGGCCGGTGATCGTGCATTCGCTGCCGTAGCGGGCGCGTTCGGCTCCAATGGCCTTCATGTTGAGAGTCTGGCCGGCGCTTCAAGAACCCTCGCCCTGAAGAGCCGCCCTCGCGTCCGGCCTCCGGCCGGCGCAAGGATAAACTCCGCGGCGTCTCGAAGGGCGGCGGCGGCGAAAATAGCTGGCTTCGCCATCCTTCGAGACGCGCCTGCGGCGCTCCTCAGGATGAGGATTCGGGTTATGAGCCAGGCTCTCAAAACGAAGGCTCTTGAATTTCGAGTCGGACTCTCCGGAGTAAGATTCGCGAAGGCGAATGCCCCTACGACGCTTCCGGCGCGTCGTCGTCGCGTTCTTCGGTCGTGTAGACCATGTCGAAGATGGAGGCCGCGGCCTTCTGCCAGATTTCGCGCTCGTTGAGCGGCCAGGCGGCGCCGGGCGCGGGCAGGGTGGAGACCAGCGTGGCGATCAGCGGATGGTCGGTCGCCTTGCGCGCGGTGGGGGGCGTCTTCAGGGTGACGGCCTCCTCGCGCACGGCCCTGGCTATCGCCAGCCGGGCCTCGATCGCGTCGATGTCGCCGTGGCGATAGCGCGGGTCGGGCGTCGCCATCAGCGGCGCAAGCGCGGTCAGGCCTGGCCGGTCGCCGGCTTCCGGGGCGTCGCCTGCGCCGTCGTCGTCGAAATGGTGGAGCGCCGCGCGGTCGCGGTCGAGCGCTGCGGCCTGCTCGGCCGCGAGGTCGGGAAGGGCGTTGGGGTTGATCGCGAACTTGCTCATGGCGGACCCGCCGGATCATGGGGGATTTCCACATGATGCGCGGCGAAAGTTGCCCCGGGATTAAGCCGATCCGCGGCATTTCCGGGCGGTTGACGCCATCGCGCGTCTCGCCGACTCTCTTTTCCGCAAAGGGAGGAACACATGGGCCTGGTGGACGGCAAGGTTGCGATCATCACGGGCGGCACGAGCGGCATCGGCGCGCGGACCGTGGAATTGTTCGTGGAGGAAGGCGCGCAAGTCGTCTTCACCGGGCGGCGCGCGGCCGAGGGCGCGGCCGTCGCCGGCCCGCTCGGCGGCAAGGCCGTGTTCATGCAGGCCGACGCGACATCCGAGGCCGACTGGGTGCGCGTCGTCGGCGAGACGAAGCAGAAATTCGGCCGCATCGATTGTCTCTTCAACAACGCCGGCGGCCCGGCGCCGACCGGCGGCATCGCCGGCATTCCCGTGGACGGCTTCGACGCCGCCATGGCGCTGCTGGTGCGCTCCGTCATGCTCGGCATGAAGCATGTCGCCCCCGTCATGGTGGCGCAGAGATCCGGCTCGATCATCAACAACGCCTCGATCGCCGCGCATCTGGCCGGCTATTCCTCATCGATGATCTACGGCGCGGCCAAGGCGGCGGTGAAGCATCTGACCACCTGCGTCGGCATGGAGCTCGGCGAGAGCAACGTGCGGGTCAATTCCATCTCGCCCGGCGCCATTGCCACAGGCATTCTCGCCAAGGCGCTCGGCATGGATGCGGGCAAGGCCGACCAGATCGCGGAAGGCATGAAGGCAGGCTTCGCCAAGGCCCAGCCGATCCCGCGCGCCGGCCTGCCGGACGACATCGCACAATGCGTGCTGTTCCTGGCCTCCGACCGCGGCAGCTTCATCAACGCCACGGATATCGTGGTCGACGGCGGCGTGATCGGCGGACGGCAATATTCGCCGCATCAGGAGATGCTGCGGCAGACCAAGGCGGCGCTGGGGATATAGGGACTTACCTCCCCGCTCGCGGGGATGTCGCGCAGCGTAGCTGCGCGGGTGGGGCCAGGTTCCGCTGAGGCTCCGGTCGGGCCCCACCCGTCCGCCTTCGGCGGCCACCCTCCCCACGGAGTGGGGAGGGATTTAATCCCGGAACGGTTGCGTCAGCATCCGGTCCAGCCGCAATTCCTTCTCGTCGCGCAGGATCGGCAGGCCGACGGTCATGCCCTCCTGTCCGCCGGTCGGCGCCGCGCGATAGACGCCGAACATCCGGTCCCAGATCGACAGGTTGAAGCCGAAATTCGCATGCGTTTCGGCCGCGACGATCGAATGATGCACGCGGTGCATGTCGGGCGTCACGATCAGCGCGCGCACGATCGGCTCGATCGTTTTCGGCAGCGTGGCGTTGGCGTGGTTGAACAGGGCGAGCCCGTTGAGCATGACCTCGAAGGCGAGCGCCGCCCAGGCCGGCGCGCCGAGCGCGACGACGGCGACGATCTTGATGAGGAGGGACAAGACGATCTCGAGCGGATGAAAGCGCAGCGCCGTCGTCAGGTCGTAGTCGAGATCGGCATGGTGCACCCGGTGCAGCCGCCACAACACAGGCGCGCGATGAAACGCCACATGCTGCGCCCAGATGACGAAATCGAGCGCGAGGATCGAGACGGCGCCGGCGAGCCATGACGGCGCGCCGAGGACGTTGAGAAGCCCCCATCCCCGCTGCTGCGCCAACATGGCCACGCCGGTCAGCGCGACCGGGAACAGCGCGCGCACGACGAGCGCGTCCACCGCGATAATCCCGAGATTGGACGGCCAGCGCTTCAGGCGCCCGAAAGAGAGGCGCCGGCGCGGCGCCAGCGCCTCCCACAAGGCGACGGCCGCGAAGATCGCAAAGGCCGCAATCAGCCGGATTCGCCAGTCCTGATCCACTTTCCAGCCCTGTTTGCGCCCGCCCCGGCGTCGCGTTGACTTCCCCGCGCCAAAACCGGAAAACACGGGGCAGATTCAGGGAAATCCATGCCGTCCGTCACGCTGATCGACAATTACGACAGTTTCACCTTCAACCTGGTGCACTATCTGGGCTCTCTCGGCGCGGATGTCACGGTGTGGCGGAACGACGCGCGCTCGGTTCGTGACATCGTCGCCGATGCGCCGGACGCCATCGTGCTCTCGCCCGGTCCCTGCACGCCGCGCGAGGCGGGCGTGTGTCTCGACCTCATCCGCGCGGCGAGCGCGACGATCCCGATGTTCGGCGTCTGCCTGGGCCTCCAGGCGATGGGCGACGCTTTCGGTGGCCACGTCATCCGCGCGCCGTTGCCCATTCATGGCAAGATCGACGAGATCCGCCACAACGGCCAGACCGTGTTCCACGGCATCAACGGTCCCTTCATGGCGACGCGCTATCATTCGCTGGTGGTGGACCGGAAGACGCTGCCGGCCGACCTCATGGTGACCGCCGAGACGGCCGACGGCCTTGTCATGGGCCTCTCCCATCGCACGCGGCCTTCGCACGGCGTGCAATTCCATCCCGAGAGCATCGCCTCGGAGCACGGCAAGACGATCCTCCGCAATTTCCTCGATCTGGCGCAGCGCTGGAACGACACGCAACGCAAGGCCGCCTGAACGATGGACGCGTTCAAACCCTACCTCGCCAAGGTGGCGACCGGCGCGCGGCTGAGCGCCGACGAGGCGCGCGCGGCCTTCGACGACATGCTGTCGGGCGAGGTCACGCCCTCGCAGATGGGCGCCTTCCTGATGGCGCTGCGTGTGCGCGGCGAATCCGTCGAGGAGATCACCGGCGCCGTCGCCGCCATGCGCGCGAAAATGCTGCGCGTGAACGCGCCGGACGGCGCGATCGACATTGTCGGCACCGGCGGCGACGGCCACGGCTCCTACAACGTGTCGACCCTCTCGGCGCTGATCGTCGCCGGCTGCGGCGTGCATGTCGCCAAGCACGGCAATCGCGCGGCCTCCTCGCGCTCCGGTGCGAGCGACGTGCTGACCGCGCTCGGCGTCAAGATCGGCATTTCCGCGGATGCGGTCGCCGCCTGCGTGCGCGAGGCCCATGTCGGCTTCATGATGGCGCAGACCCATCACGCCGCCATGCGCCACGTCGGCGCAACCCGCGTGGAGCTCGGCACGCGCACGATCTTCAACATTCTCGGGCCGCTTTCGAATCCGGCCGGCGTGAAGCGCCAGCTCCTCGGCGTCTTTTCGCGCGAATGGCTGGTGTCGATGGCGGAAACCCTGCGCGCGCTCGGCTCCGAGCGCGTCTGGCTGGTGCACGGCTCCGACGGGCTCGACGAGATGACGACGACCGGCGTGACGCATGTCGTCGAACTCAAGGACGGAAACATCCACGCCTTCGACGTCGCGCCGGAAGACGCCGGCGTGGCGCGCGCGCGCCTCGCCGATCTCAAGGGCGGCGATCCCGCGCACAACGCCGCCGCGCTGACCGCCGTTCTCGACGGCGCGCACGGCCCCTATCGCGACATCGCCATCCTCAATTCCGCCGCCGCGCTCGTCGTCGCCGGCAAGGCGGCCAGTCTGAAGGAAGGCGCGGCGCTCGCCGCGCAATCGATCGACGAGGGCAGGGCGCGCGCCGCGCTCGCCCGCCTCGTCGCCGTGTCGAACGCCGACGGGAGCCACTGACATGCCGGACGTCCTGCGCAAGATCGAGGCCTACAAGCGACGCGAGATCGCCGAGGCCAAGGTGCGCATGCCCTTCAAGACGCTGGAGCGCCAGGCGCGCGAGCACGATCCGCCGCGCGGTTTTCTGCGCGCGATCGAAAGGCAGCATTCCCAGGGGCGCATCGCGCTGATCGCGGAGATCAAGAAGGCGAGCCCGTCGAAGGGCGTGATCCGCGAGGATTTCGAGCCGTCGAAACTCGCCAGGGCCTATGAAGAAGGCGGGGCGACCTGCCTGTCCGTGCTGACGGACGCGCCGTCGTTCCAGGGCTCGCTCGCCAATCTCGAGCTAGCGCGCAAGGCCGCGCTGCTGCCCGCGCTGCGCAAGGATTTCATGCTCGACCCCTACCAGGTCTACGAGGCGCGCGCGAACGGCGCCGACTGCATCCTCATCATCATGGCCTCCGTCGACGACGCGGCCGCCAAGGCGCTGAACGCCGCGGCCCACGACCTGCGGATGGACGTTCTGGTGGAAGTGCACGACGAGGAGGAGTTGAAGCGCGCGCTGCAGCTCGAAGCCCGCCTCATCGGCGTCAACAACCGCGACCTGCATACGTTCAAGGTCGATCTCGCGACCACCGAACGGCTCGCGCCCAAGGTGCCGAAGGACAAGATCGTCGTCGCCGAGAGCGGCATCGAGACGCACGCCGATTGCGTGCGCCTCGAGCGCGCGGGCGTCGCCACGTTCCTCGTCGGCGAGACGCTGATGCGCAAGAAGGACGTGGCGCAGGCCACCCGCGAATTGCTGGTCGGCGAAACCGCCAAGGCCGGCGCTTCGTGAACAGGCTGACGCATCTGTCCGAGGCCGGCGAGGCGCGGATGGTCGACGTGTCCGACAAGGCCGCGACCGATCGCATCGCGATTGCCGCGGGCCATGTCGTGATGAAGCGCGCGACGCTCGCGCTGTGCATGTCCGGCAATGCGAAGAAGGGCGACGTTCTCGGTGCCGCGCGCATCGCCGGCATCATGGCCGCGAAGAAGACGTCGGACCTCATTCCGCTCTGCCATCCCATCGCGCTGACCAAGGTGACGGTCGATCTGCAAGCCGACGAATCGCTGCCCGGCGTGCGCGTGACGGCGACCGCGAAGACCACCGGCCAGACGGGCGTCGAGATGGAAGCGTTGACGGCGGTCTCCGTCGCCTGCCTGACTATCTACGACATGCTCAAGGCGGCCGACCGCTGCATGCGCATCGAGGGCGTAGCGCTCGTCGAGAAGCGCGGCGGCAAGTCGGGCGACTGGCGGCGCGCGTAGAACCAGCGACCGTCATTGCGAGGAGCGAAGCGACGAAGCAATCCATCCACCGGGACTCCGCAAGGATGGATTGCTTCGCTTCGCTCGCAATGACGGCGGAGAAACAGAATGGCCCCCAAGAACCTCCTCCCCGTCGCCGACGCGCTCGCGAAAATCCTCGCCGCCGCCTCGCCGATCGCCGATATCGAGACGCTGCCGCTGAGCGCAGCCTTCGGCCGCACGCTCGCGCACGACCTCGTCTCCACGCGCACGCAGCCGCCTCTCGACGTCTCCGCCATGGACGGCTACGCGCTGCGCGCCGCGGACGTCGCAAGCCCTGAAAAGCGCGTGCTGCTGGCGGGCGAAAGCGCGGCGGGGAGGGGCTTTGCAGGCGAGGTGAAGGCCGGCGAATGCGTGCGCATCTTCACCGGCGCGCCCGTGCCGAAGGGCGCCGACGCGATCCTCATCCAGGAAGACGCCATCGTCGAAGGCGCGATGATCGGCGCGCGCGAAACCATCCGCGTCGGCCAGCATATCCGCCTCGCGGGCGGCGATTTTCGCGCGGGCGAAGTCGGCCTGAAGGCCGGCGCGCGCCTCGGCCCCGCCGAACTCGCGCTCGCCGCCGCGATGAACCATCCGACCGCGCCGGTCGCGCGAAAGCCGCGCGTCGCGATCCTCGCGACCGGCGACGAACTCGTCATGCCCGGTGAGACGCCCGGTCCCGACCAGATCGTCTGCTCCAATCCCTTCGCGGTCGCGTCTTACGTCGCGGGCGCGGGCGGCGAACCCATCGACCTCGGCATCGCCGGCGACGAATTCTCGGCGCTCGAACGCGCCATCGCCAAGGCGCGGGAACTCGAGGCCGACATTCTCGTCACGCTCGGCGGCGCCTCGGTCGGCGATCACGATCTCGTGCAATCCGCGCTGACGAAGGAGGGCATGGAGCTCGGCTTCTGGCGCATCGCCATGCGGCCCGGCAAGCCGCTGATCCACGGGCGTCTCGGCTCCATGCACATCATGGGCCTGCCGGGCAACCCGGTCTCCTCCATCGTGTGCAGCCTGATCTTCCTGATCCCGCTGGTGCGAAAACTCTGCGGCGATCCGGACGCCGGCGCCGACGCCACGCAGCCCGCGATCCTCGGCGCCGACATGAAGGCCAACGACCAGCGCCAGGATTATCTGCGCGCCACGCTCTCGACCGACGCGGACGGCCGCATCGTCGCGACGCCGCACGCGCTGCAGGATTCCTCCATGCTCAGCGTCTTCACGCGCTCGCAGGCGCTGCTGATCCGCGCGCCCTTCGCGCCGGCGGCGAAGGCAGGGGAGACGTGCAGGATCCTGCGGCTGTCGAGCGGCGGGTTCTGATCCGGCCTCCTCGCAATGACGGAGCTGTCATTCTCGCGAAAGCGGGAATCCAGAGCCATCTCGCGCACGGTCCATCGTTTGCGCCTGGATTCCCGATCGCGCTTCGCGCGTCGGGAATGACAGCGGGCCCTACTGCCCGCGCTTCGCCTTGGTCGCGAATCGCACGGCCTCCTCCGCCGCGCGGAACAGCGCCATCGACTTGTTCACGCACTCCCGGTGCTCGTAGGCGGGCTCGGAATCGTAGACGATGCCAGCGCCGGCCTGCGCGTGCATCTTGCCGTCCTTCACGATCGACGTGCGCAGCACGATGCAGGTGTCCATGTCGCCGGTCGAGGAGAAATAGCCGATGCAGCCGGCGTAGATGCCGCGCTTGTCGACTTCCAGCTCGTCGATGATCTCCATCGCCCGCACTTTTGGCGCGCCGGACACGGTGCCGGCGGGAAAGCCGGCCGACAGCGCGTCGATCGCGTCCCGCTTCGGGTCGAGCTTGCCGATCACGTTCGACACGATGTGCATGACGTGGCTGTAGCGCTCGACGGCGAATTGCTCGGTGACCTCGACCGTGCCGATCTGCGCGACGCGGCCGACGTCGTTGCGGCCGAGATCGAGCAGCATCAGGTGCTCGGCGCGCTCCTTCTCGTCGGCCAGCAGGTCGGCGGCCAACGCCTCGTCCTCGGCGATCGTCTTGCCGCGCCAACGGGTGCCGGCGATCGGGCGGATCGTCACTTCGCCGCCGCGCGCGCGCACCAGAATTTCCGGGCTCGAACAGACGATCTGGAAGCCGCCGAAATCGAGATAGCAGAGGAAGGGCGCGGGGTTCACGCGCCGCAGCGCGCGGTAGAGCGCAAACGCCGGCAGGGTGAAGGGCGCGGTGAAGCGCTGCGACAGCACGACCTGGAAAATGTCGCCGGCGCGAATGTATTCCTTCGCCTTCTCGACCATCTCCAGAAAACGCGCCTCCGGCGTGTTGGAAACGGGCTTTTCGGCGAGAAGATGCGGGTCGGCCGTCTCGTCGTGCACGAGGGGGCCTTCGAGCCGCTCGACGACCGCGTCGATCCGCTCGAGCGCGCGATCGTAGGCGGCGCGCGCCGAGACGCCTTGCGCGACGCGCACCGGCGTCACGATCGACATTTCGTCGCGCACGCTGTCGAACACCGCCATGACCGTCGGGCGGATCATGACGGCGTCGGGCGTACCGATCGGATCGGGCTTGGCCGGCGCGAGCCGCTCCATCTCGCGCACCATGTCGTAGCCGAGATAGCCGAACACGCCCGCCGCCATCGGCGGCATGCCTTCGGGTTGCGGCACGGCGGATTCGGCGATCAGCGCGCGCAGCGCGATCAGCGGCCGGTCGGGGCAGGGCTCGAAGGCGTTGGCGTCGGTCAACGCGCGGCGGTTGATCTCGGCCTTGCCTGCGCTCGCGCGAAAAACGATGTCGGGGTCGAGCCCGATCATCGAATAGCGCCCGCGCGTCGCGCCGCCCTCGACGGATTCGAGCAGGAAGACATTGCCGTCGCGGCCGGCCGACAGTTTCAGGAACGCCGAGACCGGCGTTTCGAGATCGGCGACGAGCCGCGTCGAGACGAGCTGCGGCTCGCCCGCCTCGTAGGCGCGGGCGAAATCCTCGAACGAGGTTTCAATGCTCACTGGTCCGCGCCGCCCGTCGCCGCGCGCACCGCCGCCTCGTTGATGCGCACGCCGTAGTCTTTTTGCAGGCGCGCGACATATTCGGTCAGCAGGTCGTCGGCGATCAGCGCCTTCAGCTGCTTCGCCATTTCGCGGTTGGCGTCGGAATCCGGATTGAAGTCCGGCGTCGCGGTGTCGAGGATCTGGAACACCATGCGCCCGCCCGGCGCGGCCGCCGCCCCCGCGCCATGGGCAGGCTGGTTGAACACCGCGACGATCGCCTGCGGCTCAAAGCCGTCCGCGCCCGTCCGGCGCACGTTGGAATTGTGTTTCAGCTCCAGCTTCTCGTCGGCGGCGATCTTGGAGAGCTGCGCGCCGTCCTTCAGCTTCTTGACGAGGTCGGCCGCTTTTTCGGCCAACCGCTTGTCGTTGGCGTCCGCGTTCCAGGCCGCCGCGACGCGGTCCTTCACCTCGTCGAAGGCGAGCTGGCGCGAGGGATCGACCTTCTGCACCTCGAACCAGACATAGCCATTGTCCTTGGTCGAGATCGTCTCGTTGTCGACGCCGATGTCGGAGGCGAAGACGGCGCGCACGAGATCGGCCGGGGCGACGAGATCGGGCACGGGCGCGCCGTTGGGGGCGAGGCCGCGCTCGTCGATGGCGTCGACCGTGCGCGCCTCGAGGCCGACGGCCTTGGCGGCTTCGGCCAGCGACTTGCCGGAGGCGCGCTGGTCCTCGATCTTGTCGTGCAGGACCTGCACGCTCTTCTTGGCGCGCTCGCGCGCGATCTCGGCCTTGATCTCCGGCGCGACGTCCGCGAAGGGCCGCACGACGGCGGGCTCGATCTTGTTCACCCGCACCAGCGCGACGCCGAACTTGCCCTTGACCGGCGCGCTGACCTCGCCCGATTTCAAAGCGAAGGCGGCGTCCGCCACGGCGGGATCCGACATTTGCGCCCGCGTCATCGCGCCGAGGTCGATGTCTTTCGCCGTCAGCTTGCGGTCGGCGGCCACGCTGTCGAAGGTCGCGCCGCCCTTGATCTTCTCCCCCGCCGCTTGCGCTTCCGCCTCGTCGGGAAAGACGATCTGCTGGATGTCGCGCTTTTCCGGCGTTCCGAAGCGCGTGTCCTTGGTCGCGTCGTAGACCTTCTGCGCGTCGGCGTCCGAGACGTCTTCGGGCCTGGCTGCGGTCGCGGGCGTCACCGCCAGCGTCACGATCTTGCGATATTGCGGGGCGACGAATTGCGTCTTGCGGTCGTCGTAGAATTTCTTGAGCTCGTCGTCGGTAGGCTTCGCTGCCTCGCCGGCGGTCGAGGGGGTCAGCAGCACATAGTCCACGCTACGCGTCTGGCCGCGGTAGCGGTCGACGGCGGCCGTCATCGCTTTCGGCGTCTCGAGCCCGCCGGCCAGCGTCTCGCCGATCTCCTGGCGCAGGTAGGTCGCCTTCTGCTCGCGCACGAACAGGCGCTCGTTGAGCCCATTGTCGCGCAGGATGGCGTCGAAACGCGCGCGGTCGAAACCGCCGGTGACCGGATCCTTGAAGGCCGGGTCGCTCTGCACGGATTTGGCGAGCTGGTCGTCGGACATGGCGAGGCCGAGGCTCGCCGCCTTCTGGTCGAGCGCCGCCTCGGTCACGAGCCGGCCCAGAACCTGCCGGTCGAGCCCGGCCTGGCGCGCTTCGTCATTGGTGACGACGCGCTGCAGGCGCTGCTGCAGCCGTTGCAACTCGGTCTGGTAGGCGTAGCGATAGGCCTCGGAGGAGATCTCGGTCGAGCCGACCGCGCCGAGCCTGCCCTGGCCGAATCCGCGGAAAATGTCGCCGATCCCCCAGATGGCGAAAGACACGATGATGACGCCGAAGACGACCGCCATGATCGCCTTGCCGAACCAGCTTTGAGACGCCGTGCGCAGGCCGTCGAGCAACGTGAATCCTCCACAGGCGCCGCTCGCTTCGTGCGAAGCGACGGGCGGCGTCATTGCATCAGAACGGGAGCGGCGCGAACCGCTCCAAAAATCGGCGCGGACCATATAGGCGGGGGCGCCGCGCCGCAAGGCGCGGGCCCGCGCGGTTCACGCCGTCGGCCGGGATCCGCGATCGCGCGCGCGTTCGTCCCGGCGGCGATGCGTCTGTCGTCCAACGACAAGAAATTGTCGCGAGCGGTCAAAGACCATTAATCGGCCGCTAATGCTTGTCTTCCAGTATTTCCGGACGTTTTGAAGGAGTCGCGCCGCGGTTTCGTGCGGCGATGCGTTTGTCTCTTCTCATTTTTGCTTGTGGTTTCCATGTCCCAATCATTTGCCCAGGCCGGCCACAGGCTCCGGCTCCCCGACGCCAATCCTTCGGATCCCGCAAATCCCGAATGCGCCGACCCGTCGCCGAGGTCCGTGCGCGGGCGGGACCGATGGGACGTCTACAAATGGGTCGGCAAGTGCCTCAGCGAGTGGGAGCACGTGGAATCCGCGCTCGCCCGCCTCTATGATCTTCTCCTTGACAAGAAGTCGCCTTCCGCGGCCTCGCGACGATACGGCGAGCCGCGGCTGTTCGACGACCGCGCGGCGCTGGTCGAGCGCGCTGCGGACCGGCATTTCGTCAAGCATCCCGACGAGCGCCTCAAGGCCGAAGTCCTCGATCTGCTGTCGCGCCTTCGCGAGGCGTATGAACAGCGCGACGAGATCGCGCACGGCATGGTCGTGCGCATGCCGTCGCCCTCCGGCGCCGCGACCGGGCGGGACCAGGTCGAATATGCGCTCGCCTCGCGTCATCGCCTGTGGCGCGCGGAAGCGGACGAGGAGGCGCCCGGCCACGCCTGGACGCCCAACGATCTGCAGCGCGCCGCGCTCGTGTTCTTCTCGCTCGCGCTTGACGTCACGCGCCATCGGCATCGCCTCGCGCGCGCCGTGACGCCGCGGGATTGACTGGCTTCCGCGAGGCGCGGGCCCCAGCAGGAGCTGGCGTGGTTCCTGCGGCGACGCGCGCCTTGCGGAGCGGGCGAAGCTTCGCTATCGCCTGCCGCGGATAACGCCGAAAACGCTCCGGGGAGAAAATCATGGCCGCGCCGCGCCCGCTCGTCGCTGGAAACTGGAAGATGAACGGCCTCAAGGCCGCGCTGGCCGAGCTGGACGCCATCCGCGACGCGGTGAAGGCGGGTGGGGCAGGGCGGGCGGAAGCCGCGCTGTGTCCGCCGTTCACGCTGGTCGCCGCGGCGGCGGCCGCGGCGCAGGGCTCGCCGCTCGCCATCGGCGCGCAGGATTGCCACGCCAAGGCCTCGGGCGCCCATACCGGCGACATTTCCGCCCAGATGCTGAAGGACGCGGGCGCAAGTTACGTAATCGTCGGCCATTCCGAGCGCCGCGCCGACCACGGCGAGACGGACGCCATCGTCCGCGCCAAGGCGGCGGCCGCGATCAAGGCGGGGCTGACCGCCATCGTCTGCGTCGGCGAGACGAAGGATGAGCGAGTCGGCGGCAAGGCGCTGGATGTAGTCGGTGGCCAAATCGACGGCTCGCTCGACCCGGATTTCCCGGCGACCGACATCGTCGTCGCCTACGAGCCGGTCTGGGCGATCGGCACGGGCCTGACCCCGACGGCGGCCGACGTCGCCGAAATGCACGGGCATATTCGGGCCAAGCTGGAAAAGACCTACGGCCGCAAGGGCGTCGACATCCGCATCCTCTACGGCGGCTCGGTGAAGCCGGAGAACGCCGCCGAACTGATGGGCGTGAAGAACGTCGACGGCGCGCTGGTCGGCGGCGCGAGCCTGAAGGCCAAGGATTTCATGGGGATCGCGGGCGTCTACCGCTGATCTCTAGAGCCGCGCCTCGATCGACAGCCAGGCTTCCGCCGGCGGCGATGCGCCGGGCGTCGCGACGGGTTCGACCGAAGCGGCGGGGTCGGGCAGGACGCCGGCGACATTGACCGCGCGCACCTGCGCGCCGCCCTCCGCGAATTCCGCCTGCGTCCTGCGACCGAGATAGGCGTCGAGAAAGCCCGTTTCGTCCGGCTGCGCCGGCGCCTTCGGCGCTCCCGCGCCGTAGAGGACCGTGCCGCCGCGCAGGCCGAAGGTCGGAACCTCCATATGGCCTATGATGAGCGCGAGCTGCGGTCCGCGCGGGCGCGGTCCCGCCCATTGCAGGAAACTCTTGGCGATGTCGCGGGCGAACGGCGCGCTGCGGCCGTCGATGAACCGCCGGTCGAGGCTCAATCGGCTGGCGAGGATGCGGTCGGCGCCGTCGGTCAGCGCTGCGATCTCGACCATCGGCCGCATCTCCGCGCTTTCCGGCCGGAAACACATCCATTGTCCACCGGCGGCCGGCAGCGGCGCATGGCTCGGCGTGAGATGAAACCACTTGAAGAATTCGCTGTCGCGCGCGGCGGCCAGCGCGCCTCCCTGCGATCCAGCGCTCTCGGCCGGACTGCAGGCGGCCGCGCCGAACAACCCCGCGGCGATCGCCAGAAATCCCCGTTTGCAGATCATCAGATCCCCCAATTCCGATGCGGCCCGCAGCATGGGCCATGTTTGCGGAATGGCCAAGGCGGCTGCGGCGGCGCGCCCACTGGCCATCGCCTCTTGCATAGGCTAGAAGGCCGCACGATATCGGCCTCGGCCGACACGAATTCGGACATTCCATGCAGACCGTTCTCATCGTTATCCACCTCATGGTGGTCGCAGCGCTGGTTGTCGTCGTGCTGCTGCAGCGCTCGGAAGGCGGCGCGCTCGGCATCGGCGGCGGTGGCGGCGGCGGCTTCTTCACCGGCCGCGGCCAGGCCAGCGCGCTCACCCGCGCCACCGCGATTCTGGCGACCATCTTCTTCCTGACGTCGATCGGGCTGACCGTGATCGCCAGCATGAACCACAAGCAGAAGTCGATCTTCGAGGGCGGCCAGTCCGCCCCGACAGCGCCCGCCGGGACCAACGCCCCGCCGCCGCTGCCGGAGGGCAAGGGCGGCCTGTTCAACGAGTTGCAGAAGATGCAGGACCAGAAGCCCGCGGCCCCGGCCATCCCGCCGGCCCCCACCGGGCCGCAGGTGCCGAAGTCGCAGTAAGCAGTCGCAATTGAGGGGCAGGGGCCGGGCGACCGGCCCCTTCTCTTTTGGGGCTCCGGCGCCCTGGAAAACCCACATGTGGGAAGCGCGATTCTCCGCTCCCCGAATCGATTCAAAAGGGATACGGCTCAAATCCCATGGCGCGGTACATTTTCATCACCGGCGGCGTGGTCTCCTCGCTCGGCAAGG
>OEIU01001349.1_pt1 | contig 16237 bp, 14 predicted proteins | sample 1539221 | NCBI WGS metagenome assembly OEIU01 (sample SAMN03792071, study PRJEB22550) | activated sludge metagenome | feature: wastewater treatment plant; material: activated sludge; isolation source: Wastewater treatment plant of a petroleum refinery complex | place: Argentina: Zarate | collected...
AAGGGCGCGGGGGCTTCCTCCACCAGCTTCTGGTTGCGCCGCTGCAGCGAGCAGTCGCGCGTGCCCACCACGACCACGTGGCCCTGCGTGTCGGCCAGCACCTGGGCCTCGATGTGGCGCGGCTGGTCGAGGAACTGCTCGACGAAGCATTCGCCGCGGCCGAACGCGGCCGTGGCCTCGCGCACCGCCGATGCGTACAGCTCGGCCACCTCGTCCAGCTGCCAGGCCACCTTGAGGCCGCGCCCGCCGCCGCCGAATGCGGCCTTGATGGCAATCGGCAGGCCATGCCGCTCGGCGAAGGCCAGCACCTCGGCCGCGTCCTTCACCGGGTCGGCGGTGCCGGCCACCAGCGGCGCGCCCACCTGCTTGGCGATGCGGCGTGCGGCCACCTTGTCGCCCAGCGCCTCGATGGTCTCGGGCCCCGGGCCGATCCAGGCCAGACCGGCGCCGATGACGGCGCGCGCGAACTCGGCGCGCTCCGACAGGAAGCCGTAGCCCGGGTGCACGGCGTCGGCGCCGCTGCGGCGGGCGATGTCCAGCAGCTTGTCGATGCGCAGGTAGGTGTCGGCCGCGCGCTCGCCCTGCAGGCCCCAGGCCTCGTCGGCCATGCGCACGTGCATTGCATCGGCATCGGCGTCGGCGTAGACGGCGACCGACTTCAGGCCATGGTCGGCGCAGGCGCGCGCGATGCGCACGGCGATCTCGCCCCGGTTGGCGATCAGGACTTTGGTGATCATGCGGATCCTTCTTCGGTGCTGACGTGTGCGGAAACGTCGACGACCCCGAAGGGCCGGATGGCGCGAAAACGCAGGCGCGCGCCCACGGGAATCTGCGCCGCCAGATCGAGGTGGTGGCTGGCGACGGCGGCGATGACCGGATAGCCGCCGGTCAGCGGATGGTCGGCCAGGAACAGCACCGGCTGGCCGTTGGCCGGCACCTGGAGGGCCCCCACCACGGTGCCCTCGCTGGGCAGTTCGCCGGGTCGGCTGCGCGCCAGCGGCAGGTCGCCGGCGAGGCGCATGCCCACGCGGTCGGACTGCGGCGTCACGCGCCATGGCTGTGTCAGCAGCGTGGCCAGGGCGTCCGGTGTAAACCAGTCGGTGCGCGGGCCGAGCACCACGTCCAGCGTCACGACGCTGTCGGCGGCCGGCAGCCGGGGCGGCGGCGCGAGCTCGGGCAGCACGGCGCCCAGGCGCTCGCGGGGCACCGCGGTGCCTACCGCGATGGCCATGCCGGCGGCCAGCGGCGCCGGCCCGATTTGCGCCAGGGTGTCGGTGGCGCAGCTGCCCAGCACCGGCTCGACGGCGAAGCCGCCGCGCGCGGCCAGGCAGCAGCGCACGCCGGCCGCGGGCGCGCCGATGGCCAGGACATCGCCGTCCTCCAGTGCCAGCGGCTGGCCGATGCACGCCGGCAGGCGCTGGCCGGCGGCAGTGGTCAAGGCCAGCGGCGCCTCGGCCCCGGTCACCGCCACCACGGCACGGCCACGGCAGCGCAGGCGCAGCCCGCCCAGCAGGTTCTCCAGCGCCGGCGTGCCGCTGGGGTTGCCTACGATGCGGTTGGCCTGGCGCAGCGCGCCCCGGTCGAGCGCCCCCGAGGCCGACACGCCCATGCCGGTCTTGCCCTGGCGGCCCAGGTCCTGCACCAGCGTCTGCAAACCCGCGGCCTCGACTTGCAGGGCGTCGAGCTCGAGATCGGCCTCGAGGCCGACCCCCGGGCCGGGCTCGGGTACGACCGGCGCGGCGGCTGCCGCCGGCAGGCTGACGCTGACGCCGGGGCGGGCCATGTCGAGGAAGCGCACGCGCAAGCCCGGCTGCACCAGCGCCGGCTCGGCGCGCCGCAGATCCCACATGCGGCAGGGGGTGACGCCCAGCAACTGCCAGCCGCCAGGGCTGTCGGCCGGGTAGACGGCGCTGAACTCGCCCGCCAGTGCCACCGAGCCGGCGGGCACCCGCGTGCGCGGCGCGGGCCGGCGCGGGATCTGGAAGCTGGGATGACCGCCGGCAAGGTAGACGAAGCCCGGCGCGAAGCCGGCGAAGGCGGCCTGGTACTCGCCGCCCGTGTGGCGCTCGATGAGTTCGGCCACGCCGATGCCCAGCAGCTCGGCGACGACCTCCAGGTCCTCGCCGTCGTAGCGCACCGGGATCTGGACCAGGCGCCCGGTGGCACCCGGTCCGCCAGCCGTCTGCCGCGCCAACGCGCGGTGCAGCTGCTGTGCGTGGGCGGCCACCCGCCCGGCCGACACGGCCGACGGCCGGTACGCCACCAGCAGAGTGCGGGCGGCGGGCACGATCTCGTCCACCCCCGCCAGGGGCTCGCGCTGCCAGGCCTGGAACAGCGCCAGCGTTTCGCGCAGATCCTGCAGTTCCAGCAGCAGGGCCTGATCGCTGGCGGGCAGGATGCGCATCACCGGCCGGCTCCCTCCGGCACCAGCGTGCTGGCTGGTGCAAAGGGCCGCAGCGCCACACCGGCGCCCTGCAGCCGCTCGCGCACGCGCCGCGCCATGGCCACGGCACCCGGGCTGTCGCCATGCACGCAGATCGAATCCACCTGCAGGCGCACGCGGCGGCCCGCTGCCGACTCGATCTCGCCCGTCTGCACCAGGCGCAGCATGCGTTCGGCCACGGCCTCGGCATCGTGCAGCACCGCCCCCGGTTCGCGGCGCGACAGCAGCGCGCCGTCGTCGGTGTAGGCGCGATCGGCGAAGGCCTCGGCCGCGGTCTTCAGCCCGCGTTGCTGCGCCTGGCGCAGCAGGGGCGAGCCGGCCAGGCCCATCAGCACCAGGCCGGGATCGATCTCGAGGATGGCGGTGATCACGTCGCCCGCCTGCCGGGCATCGTGCGCGATGGTGTTGTACAGCGCACCGTGCGGCTTGACGTAGCCGACGCGCGTGCCGGCCGCCGCGGCCAGCCCCTGCAGCGCGCCGATCTGGTAGATCACGTCGGCCACCAGTTCGCGGCTGCTCGGGTCCATGTTGCGGCGCCCGAAACCCACCAGGTCCGGGTAGGCGACGTGGGCGCCCACGGCCACGCCGTTGGCGACGGCATGGATCAGGGTCTCCAGGATGCCCGCCGGGTCCCCCGCATGGAAGCCGCAGGCCACGTTCGCGCTGGTCACCAGCGGCAGGATGCCGGCGTCGTCGCCCATGCGCCACGCGCCGAAGCTTTCGCCCAGGTCACTGTTCAAATCCATCGCAAACTCCTCAGCAGCCTAAAAATCGTTGAGCAATCTACATATCATCACAGAACACCATTGATCCCGAACGCGACATGAGCACACGCCACTTCCCCCACCCGCCCGCCAACCCGAGCCTGACGGACACCGTCGCCGGGACCCTTCGCGAGAAACTCATCCAAGGCGAACTGCGCGCCGGCCAGCGCCTGTCGGAGGCCGCGCTCAGCGAGCAGCTGGCGATCTCGCGCAACACGCTGCGCGAGGTGTTCCGCATCCTCATCAAGGAAGGGCTGCTGCACCACGAGCCCAACCGGGGCGTGTCGGTGGTGGTGCCCACCATCGCCGACATCATCGACATCTACCGCGTGCGGCGCCTGATCGAGTGCCAGACGCTCGCCCAGGCCTGGCCGCGCCACCCCGCGCACAAGCGCATGGAGCAGGCCGTGCAGCAGGCGCGCGAGGCGCGCGATGCGGGCCGCTGGCTGGATGTGGGTTCGGCCAACATGGCCTTCCATGCCGCCATCGTGGCGCTGGCCGACAGCGAGCGGCTGTCCGCCATGTTCTCGGACATCGCGGCCGAGCTGCGGCTGGCCTTCGGCCTGCTCGACGATCCTGAATATCTGCATGCGCCCTACGTTGATCAAAACGCGCACTTGCTGGAATTGTTCGGACAAGGAAAGACCCAGGTCGCCGCGCAGACCCTGGACAGCTACCTGATCCAGTCCGAACGCATGGTGCTGGCCGTCTACGCCCGCCATGTCGAATGAACGGACAAGAGGCGGTGTCTGACCTCGCGACATGAAGAAGGAGCCGGTTTGATTGAACAATGTTGAATGAATGCTCAGACAATATGATGCTATGTCTATTACAAAAGCTCTCTTATTGTTGATTACCATAATTCATCTTGTAGTGCAAAGTGTTAGCCTCCAGCACCGCTGCCGCTGCATGCCCGCTGTTTCTCGCGGGTCCGCACGCTGCAGGGCAGGCCGCCCTCTTTCACATTCACAGGAGTTCCGATGATCCGTCGCACGCTTTTCGCCACTGCCCTGGCCGTCGGCCTCGGCTTCACCGCCGGCGCCCAGGCGCAGACCAAGTGGGACCTGGCCTCGGCCTACCCGACCTTCAACTTCCATTCGCAGAACCTGAACCAGTTCGCCAAGGACGTGGATGCCGCCAGCAACGGGGCGCTGAAGATCACGGTGCACAGCGGCGCATCGCTGTTCAAGGCGCCCGAGATCAAGCGCGCCACGCAGGGCGGGCAGGCGCAGGCCGGCGAGTTCTTCATGGTCAGCTTCCAGAACGAATGGCAGCCCTTCGGCGCGGACGGCCTGCCCTTCCTGGCCAGCAGCTACGACGAGGCCTTCAAGCTCTACCAGGCACAGAAGCCGCTGCTGCAGAAAAAGCTGGACCAGCAGGGCATGGTGCTGCTGTACGCCGTGCCCTGGCCTCCGCAGGGCATCTACACGAAGAAGCCGATCCAGTCCGCCGCCGACCTCAAGGGCATGAAGTGGCGCGTCTACAGCCCCACCACGGCCCGCATCGGCGAACTGGTGGGCGCGCAGCCGGTGACCGTCCAGGAGGCCGAACTGTCGCAGGCGCTGGCCACGAACGTGGTGGAGGGGCTGATGACCTCCAGCGCGACCGGGGCGGACAACAAGCTGTTCGAGAACCTCAAGTACTACTACAACGTGCAGGCCTGGATTCCGAAGAACGCCATCGTCGCCAACAAGCGCGCGTTCAACGCGCTGGACAAGGCCGCGCAGGACGCCGTGATGAAGGCCGCCGCCGCCGCCGAGGAGCGCGGCTGGAAGGAATCGCAGGCCGTCGATGCCAAATCCATCGCCGCGCTGAAGGCCGGCGGCATGCTGATCGAAGCTCCCTCCGCGCAGCTCAAGGCTGACCTGGCGAAGGTGGGACAGGCCGTGCTCAAGGAATGGACGGACAAGGCCGGCGCCGAAGGCAAGACCCTGCTGGACGCCTACAACGCCGGCAAGTAGGCAAACACAGGACGGCGCGCACGTGGCCCGGCATGCCGGGCCGCGTGGCGCAGCCTTCTTCGCCCCCGATTTCGAGGAGCACGACATCATGCGCAAACTTCTGGACGGCCTGTATGCCGTCAGCGGCTGGCTGGCCGGCCTTTCCATGATCGGCGTGCTGGCGATGGTGCTGCTCACCATCCTCAGCCGCCTCTTCGCCTTCGCCGCGCCGGGCACGGACGCCTATGCCGGCTATGCCATGGCCGGTGCCGGCTTCCTGGCGCTGGCCAGCACGCTGAAGAAAGGCGAACACGTGCGCGTGACGCTGGTGCTGGGCATGCTCGAGGGCAAGGCCCGCAAGGCGCTGGAACTCGCGGCGCTGAGCGTCGCGGTGCTGCTGTCGGGCTTCCTGGCCTTCTACTCGGCGCGCCTGGTGTGGCAGTCCCTGGAGTACGAGGACATCTCGGTCGGCATCGACGCCACGCCGCTGTGGATCCCGCAGCTGGTGATGGCGCTGGGCACGCTGATCTTCTTCATCGCCTTCGCCGACGAGTTCGTGCTCGAAATCCTGGGCAAGCGCGCAGCCAGGACGGAGGAGTCGCACCATGAATGAAATCACCGTCAGCATCCTGCTGATCGTCGTGCTGTTCGCCCTGCTGGGCGGCGGCGTGTGGGTCGGCCTCACGCTCGCCGGCGTGGCCTGGGTGGGCATGGAGTTCTTCTCCAACCGCCCGGCGGGCGACGCCATGGCGATGGCGATCTGGGGCTCCGCCAGCAGCTGGACGCTCACCGCGCTGCCGCTGTTCGTCTGGATGGGCGAGATCCTGTTTCGCACCAACCTCTCGGAAAGCATGTTCCGCGGGCTCGCGCCCTGGGTCAACGCGCTGCCGGGGCGGCTGCTGCACACCAACGTGATCGGCTGCACCATCTTCGCGTCGGTCTCGGGCTCCTCGGCCGCCACCTGCGCCACCGTGGGCAAGATGAACATCCCCGAACTGCGCAAGCGCGGCTATCCCGACGCGCAGATCATCGGTTCGCTGGGCGGCCCGGCCACGCTGGGGCTGCTGATTCCGCCGTCGATCATCCTCATCGTCTATGGCGTGGCCGCCGAGGCCTCCATCGCCAAGCTGTTCATGGCGGGCGTGCTGCCGGGCCTGATGCTGGCGCTGCTGTTCAGCGGCTACCTGGCGGTGTGGGCGCTGCTCAACCCCGACAAGGTGCCCAAGGCCGACACCGGCATGAGCCTGAAGCAGAAGCTGTATGAATCGCGCCACCTGATCCCCGTGGTGCTGCTCATCGCCAGCGTGGTGGCCAGCATCTACAGCGGCATCGCCACCGCCACCGAGGCGGCGGCCATCGGCGTGGCCGGCGCTTTCGTGCTCTCGGCCGCGCAGGGCGCGCTGACCTGGAGGACCTTCCGCGACTCGCTGCTGGGCGCCACGCGGCTGTACTGCATGATCGCGCTGATCCTCTCGGGCGCGGCCTTCATGACGCTGTCGATGGGCTACATCGGCCTGCCGCGCCAGCTGGCCGAGTTCGTGGGCGGCCTGAACCTGTCGCCCTCCATGCTGATCGTGGTGCTGGGGGTGTTCTACATCCTGATCGGCTGCTTCCTGGACGGCATCTCGACCATCGTGCTGACCATGGCCGTGGTGCTGCCCATCATCCAGGCCGCGGGCATCGACCTGATCTGGTTCGGCATCTTCCTCGTCATCACCGTGGAGACGGCCCAGATCACGCCGCCCGTGGGCTTCAACCTGTTCGTGCTGCAGGGCATGACCGGCAAGCAGGTCACCTACATCGCCCGGGTGTGCGCGCCCTACTTCCTGCTCATGGTGGCGGCGCTGGCCATCCTGTGGTTCTTCCCCGGCATCGCCACCTGGCTGCCCGGACGCATGTGAGGCTTCGGCTGCGCTGCCGGCCGGCGCCCGCCGGCCTGCCGCGGCCCGAAGTGTGCCGCCGGCGCAAGCAGGTTTCCAGGCGTTCGCCGGCGAATCGGCCTCAGGTCTTGCGCAGCCAGGCCTCGGCCAGCCGCACCCAGTAGCTGGCGCCGGTGCTCAGCACGCGGTCGTTGAAGTCGTAGCCCGGGTTGTGCACCATGCAGCCGCCTTCGCTGCCTTCGCCGTTGCCGATGTTGACGTAGCAGCCCGGCACCTTCTCCAGGAAGAAGGCGAAGTCCTCGCTGGCGGTCACCGGCTCGGGGTTCGGCAGCAGGCCGTCGCCGCCGAGCCAGTCGCGGATGGCCTGCTGGCAGAACGCGGTCTCGGCCGCGTGGTTGTTCAGCACCGGATAGCGGCGGATGTAGTCGACCTCGGCGCTGGCGCCGTAGACCGCGGCCTGCGCGCTGGCGATCTCGCCGATGCGCTTTTCCAGCAGGTCGCGCACCTCGGGGCGGAAGGCGCGCACCGTCAGCCGCAGTTCGGCTTCGCCGGGGATGACGTTGGGCGCATCACCGGCGAGGAAGGCGCCGACGCTGATGATGCCGGCCTGCAGCGGCGGCACGTTGCGCGAGACGATGGTCTGCAGCGCCATGACGATGCCGGCGCCGGCCACGACCGGGTCCACCGCCGTCTGCGGCATCGCGCCGTGTCCGCCGACGCCCTTGACCTTGATGATGCAGGTGTCGCCGCTGGCCATCGCATAGCCGGGCACGGCGACGAACTTGCCGGCCGGCGCGCCCGGCATGTTGTGCATGCCGAACATCGCGTCGCAGGGGAAGAGCTCGAAGAAGCCGTCTTCGATCATCTTGCGCGCGCCGGCCAGGCCTTCCTCGGCCGGCTGGAACACCAGGTGCAGATGCCCGTCGAAGTGGCGCGTCGCCGCCAGGTGGCGCGCCGCGGCCAGCAGCATCGCGGTGTGGCCGTCGTGGCCGCAGGCGTGCATCTTGCCGAAGACCTTGCTGGCCCAGGGTTTGCCGCTGGTCTCGGCGATGGGCAGCGCGTCCATGTCGGCGCGCAGGCCGATGCGCCGCGGCGACGTGCCCATGCGCAGCGTGCCGACCACGCCGGTGCCGCCCAGGCCGCGGTGCACCTCGAAGCCCCAGCGCGCCAGCCGCTCGGCCACCAGGTCCGAGGTGGCGTGTTCCTGGTAGGCCAACTCCGGGTTCGAGTGGATCTGGCGGCGGATCTCGATCATCTCGGCCTCGTGGGCGCGGATGTCGTCCAGGGCGGGCAGCGGCAACGGAGCATTCATCTCGACGGGCTTTCGGCTGACGATGGCGAGCGATTCTGATGGCAAGCGCATGACGGCGTGAATTCGGGTTTGCGCCGCGCACCGCGATACTCGGGGCCTGCACGGTCCCACACGACATGCCGCTGCACCTCGACATGACTGAAGCCGACACCTGCCGCGAATTCGTCACGCCCAAGCTGGTCGCAGCCGGCTGGGGTGCGGCCGAATCGGCCATCGGCGAGCAGCACCGCTTCACCGACGGCCGCATCATCGTCGCAGGCGGCAAGCGGCGCCGCGGCAGGCCGCGCCGTGCCGACTACCTCCTGTACGAGGTATGGGCATGAGCGCGCCTGGCCGCTCCAAAGCGCTCATACCGGAGCGCGCAAGCGCGAAGGTTGCCTTATGAGCGCGCGTGGCCGCTCCAAAGCGCTCACACCGGAGCGCGATCAGCGCGGAGGTTGCCTTATGAGCGCCAGGTGGCAGTTCTGGATCGACCGCGGCGGCACCTTCACCGACATCGTCGGCCGTGCGCCCGACGGCGCGCTGCACACGCTGAAGCTGCTGAGCGAGAACCCCGAGGCCTATGCCGACGCGGCGGTCGAGGGCATGCGCCGCCTGCTGCAACTGCCCGCAGGCGCGGCCATCACGCCGCAGCAGGTCGACTGCGTGAAGATGGGCACGACGGTGGCCACCAACGCCTTGCTCGAACGCAAGGGCGAGCGCACGCTGCTGGTCACGACGCGCGGCTTCCGCGATGCGCTGCGCATCGCCTACCAGGCGCGGCCGCGGCTCTTCGACCGCCACATCGTGCTGCCCGAGCTGCTGTACGAGCGCGTCATCGAGGCCGACGAACGCATGGCCGCCGATGGCACGGTGGTGCAGCCGCTGGACGAAGCGGCCTTGCGCGCCGCGCTGCAGGCGGCGTACGACGACGGCCTGCGTGCCTGCGCCATGGTCTTCATGCACGGCTGGCGCCATACCGCACACGAGCAGGCCGCCGCGGCGCTGGCGCGCGCCATCGGCTTTGCTCAGGTCAGCGTGTCGCACGAGGTCAGCCCGCTGATGAAGTTCGTCTCGCGCGGCGACACCACGGTGGTCGATGCCTACCTGTCGCCGATCCTGCGCCGCTACGTCGAGCAGGTCGGCGCGCAGATGCCGGGCGTGCGGCTGTTCTTCATGCAATCGTCGGGCGGGCTGACCGAGGCGCACCATTTCCAGGGCAAGGACGCGATCCTCTCCGGCCCGGCCGGCGGCATCGTCGGCATGGTGCGCACCGCGCTCGCGGCCGGGCATCACAAGCTGATCGGCTTCGACATGGGCGGCACCAGCACCGACGTGTCGCACTACGCCGGTGAATTCGAGCGCGCCTTCGAGACGCAGGTGGCCGGCGTGCGCATGCGCGCGCCGATGATGAGCATCCACACCGTGGCGGCGGGAGGCGGATCGATCCTCGGCTTCGACGGCGCGCGGCTGCGCGTCGGGCCGCAAAGCGCCGGCGCCAACCCCGGGCCGGCCAGCTACCGCCGCGGCGGGCCGCTGGCGCTGACCGATGCCAACGTGCTGCTGGGCAAGATCCAGCCCCGCCACTTCCCGCATGTGTTCGGCCCCGGCGGCGGCGAGCCGCTGGACGGCGACGGCGTGCGCCTGCGCTTCGAGGCGCTGGCGCAGGAGGTGCAGCAGGCCACCGGCCGCGCCACCACGGCCGAAACGCTGGCGGCGGGCTATCTGCGCATCGCCGTGCAGGGGATGGCCAATGCGATCAAGCGCATCTCGGTGGCGCGCGGCTACGACGTCAGCGGCTACACACTGCAATGCTTCGGCGGCGCCGGCGGCCAGCATGCCTGCGGCGTGGCCGACGCGCTGGGCATGACGCGCGTGTTCGTGCATCCGCTGGCGGGAGTGCTGTCGGCCTACGGCATGGGCCTGGCCGACCAGATCGCGATGCGCGAGTCTTCGCTCGAGCGTGCGCTCGACGCCGCGGGCCTGCGGGCGGCCGAAGACAAGCTGCGCGAGCTGACGGCGGCGGCCAGCGATGAACTGGCGGCGCAGGGCGTGGCGCACGGCGCGATCGAGTTGCGCCGCACGCTGCACCTGCGCTACCAGGGCACCGACAGCGCGCTGGCGGTGCCGCTGGCCGGGCTGGACGCCGCGCGCCGGGCCTTCGACGAGGCGTACCGCCAGCGCTTCGCCTTCCTGATGCCGGACCGGCCGCTGGTCATCGAGGCGGTGTCGGTGGAAGCGATCGGCCCCGGCGAGCGCTCGGCGGCTCCCTCCGCGCAGGCCGAGGCGCCGGCGCAGGCGGCCGTGCCCGACGAACGCGTGCGCATGCACTGCGAGGCCGACGAGCAGCCGGCCGGCTGGCGCGAGGCGGGCTTGTTCGAGCGCGAGTCGCTGGCGCCCGGCGCGGTGATCGACGGCCCGGCGATCATCGCCGAGCGCAACGCGACCACGGTGGTCGAGCCCGGCTGGCAGGCGCGGCTGGCTGCGTCCGGCGCGCTGGAGCTGCGCCGCAGCCGTGCACGCCCGGCGCAGCATGCGATCGGCACGCAAGTCGATCCGGTGATGCTCGAGGTGTTCAACAACCTGTTCATGAACATCGCCGAGCAGATGGGCCTGCGGCTGCAGAACACCGCCTACTCGGTGAACATCAAGGAGCGGCTGGACTTCAGCTGCGCGCTGTTCAGCGCCGCCGGCGAGCTGATCGCCAACGCGCCGCACATGCCGGTGCACCTGGGCAGCATGAGCGAGAGCATCAAGACGGTGATCGCGCGCAACCCGCAGATGCGCGACGGCGACGTCTACGTGCTCAACGATCCCTACCACGGCGGCACGCACCTGCCGGACGTGACCGTGGTCACTCCCGTGTACCTGGAGCCCCCGGCTGGCGGAGTACCGCCAGCCACCCCCCGAGGGGGTTCGCCGGCCGCTTCGCAGCGGCCGGGCGCGGCCGGCGTGGCGCCCCACCCCAGCTTCTTCGTCGCCAGCCGCGGCCACCATGCGGACATCGGCGGCAGCACGCCGGGCTCGATGCCGCCGTTCAGCCGGAGCATCGACGAAGAAGGCGTGCTCTTCGACAACTTCCTGCTGGTGCGCGACGGCCGGCTGCGCGAGGCCGAGCTGCTGGGGCAGCTGCTGTCCGGCGACTGGCCGGCGCGCAACCCGCCGCAGACCATCGCCGACCTGCGCGCGCAGGTCGCCGCGAATCAGAAGGGCGTCGAGGAGCTGGCGGCGATGGTCGCGCAGTTCGGCCGCGAGACGGTCGCCGCCTACATGCAGCATGTGCAGGACAACGCCGAGGAATCGGTGCGCCGGGTCATCACCGCGTTGAAGGATGGTCGCTTTGAACTGCCGCTGGACAACGGCGCGGTCATTCGCGTGCGCGTCGCGGTGGACACGGCGCAGCGCGAAGCGACCATCGACTTCAGCGGCACCAGTGCGCAATTGCCCAACAACTTCAACGCGCCGAAGGCGGTGACGATGGCCGCGGTGCTGTACGTGTTCCGCACGCTGGTCGACGACGACATTCCGCTGAATGCCGGCTGCCTGAAGCCCTTGCGCGTGATCGTGCCCGAGGGCTGCATGCTGAACCCGCATCCGCCGGCGGCGGTGGTCGCCGGCAACGTCGAGACCAGCCAGTGCGTGACCAACGCGCTGTTCGGCGCGCTCGGCGTGATGGCCTCGGGGCCGTGCACGATGAGCAACTTCACCTTCGGCAATGCGCGCTATCAGTACTACGAGACCATTTCCGGCGGCAGCGGTGCCGGGGTCGTCAAGGACGACGCGGGCCGCGTCGTCGGGGGCTTCGACGGCACGGCGGTCGTGCAGACGCACATGACCAACTCGCGGCTGACCGACCCCGAAGTGCTGGAATGGCGCTTCCCGGTGCGGCTGGACAGCTATGCGATCCGCACCGGATCGGGCGGCGCCGGGCGCTGGCGCGGCGGCGACGGCGGTGTGCGCCGCGTGCGCTTCCTCGAGGACATGGAAGCCTCGATCCTCAGCAACGGCCGCGTGCACGGCGCCTTCGGCCTGGCCGGCGGCAGCGACGGTGCGCCGGGCCGCAACTGCGTCGAGCGCGCCGGCGGCCGCGTCGAGCCGCTGCAGCACATCGGCTCGGCGGCGATGCGGCCGGGCGATGTGTTCGTCGTCGAGACGCCCGGCGGCGGCGGCTGGGGCACGCCCGAGACTACGGCGTGAAGCTGATCACCAGCACCGGCGGTACGCGGCCGTCGACGTCGCGCGGCAGCTCGGCGGTGCGGTCGATGGCGCGCAGCACCGCCTCGTCCCATTCCTTGTGGCCGCTGCTCTTGACCAGCCGCCGGCTGAGGATCGTGCCGGTGGCCGAGGCGCGCACCTCGACGTCGGCGGTCGGGTTGCCGCTGAGCGTGTCGGTGAACAGGATGTTCGGCTTGATGCGCGCGATCAGCTTGCCCACGTAGCTGGCCGACGGCGCCGCGTCCCTCAATGCGGCGCCGGTCGAGCCGGGCGTACCGGTGGCGCCGGCCTGGCCGAGCATGCGATCGAGGTTGGCCTGGCGCTGCTTGTCCAGCCGCTGTTGTTCGGCCTGACGCTCGCGCTGCTCCTGTTGCTCGCGCCTGGCCTGTGCCTCGGCTTTGGCTTTCGCTTGGCGCTCGCGTTCGGCCTTCTCGCGCTCGGCTTTCTCCTTCTCGGCTTTTTCACGCTCGGCTTTTTCGCGCTGCCGTTCGCGTTCGGCTTTTTCGCGCTGTGCCTTCTCGCGTTCGGCGCGCTCTTTCTCCTGCTTCTCCTGCTTCTCCTGCTCCTCCTGCTTCTGCTGCTGCGCCTTCTCGATGGCGATCTTGGCGTCGGCCGCAGGCGCCGGTGCCGGCGGCGCTGGCGCAGGACGCGGCGCGGGTGCCGCAGGAGGCGCGGGGGGTGCGGGGGGCGGCGCAGGCGGCGTGGCCGGGGTGCTCTGGACGGCGCGCGGCGCCGCGAGCTGCGGCGTCGCCGACCACAGCTCGGCGCTGAAGGTCTGCGGCGTCCGGCTGCGCCAGTGCACGGCCAGCGCCAGCGCCAGCAGCAGCAGCAGGTGCACGCCCAGCGCCAGCAGCGCGCCGCGGCCCATGCCGCCGGGCGGGCGCGGGCGCAGCACGTCGTTGCCGTCGTGGCGCGGGTCCAGGGTCGCCGCGGGCATGGCGTCAGCCTCCTTGCTTGACCGACAGGCCGACGCGCTGCACGCCTTCGCGCTGCAGCAGGTCCATCACGCGCACCACGGCCTCGTACCTGACGCTCTTCTCGGCGCTGATGACCACCGGCACCTCGGCGTTGCCGGCCTGCGCCTGCTTCACGCGCGCCGGCAGCTGCGCCAGCGTCAGCGTGCCGCCGTCCTTGTTGTCGATGCGCAGGCGCAGCTTCTCGTCGGCGCCGACGACCAGCTCGATCACGTGCTCAGGCCGCTGCCTGGCCTGGCCGACGCTGGGCAGGTCGACGACGCCGGTGGTGATCAACGGCGCGGTGACCATGAAGATGATCAGCAGCACCAGCATCACGTCGATGAACGGCACCATGTTGATGTCGTTCATCGCGCGCCGGCGGCGCGAGCCTCCACGGGAAACGACACTGGCCATTTCAGTCCTTCACGGCACCCAGCGGACGCCGTGGAACCGGCTTTGCCGGGCCACTGGCGGCGCCCCCTCGAGGGGGAGCGCCGAAGGCGCTTCGGGGGTGGGTCATGTCTGCCCGGCGCTGCGCTGCAGGATGTTGGAGAACTCCTCGATGAAGGTCTCCAGCTGGATGGCGATGCGGTCGATGTCGCGCGACAGCCGGTTGTAGGCCACCACCGCCGGAATCGCCGCGAACAGGCCGATGGCGGTGGCCACCAGCGCCTCGGCGATGCCCGGCGCCACCGTGGCCAGCGTCACCTGCTGCAGGTTCGACAGGCCGACGAACGCATGCATGATGCCCCACACGGTGCCGAACAGGCCGACGTAGGGGCTGACCGAGCCGACCGAAGCCAGGAAGCTCAGGCCGCTTTCGATCACGTCCAGCTCGCGCTGGAAGCTGGCGCGCATCGCGCGGCGCGCACCGTCCAGCTGCGCCGCGGCGTCGAGGCGCTTCTCGCGCAGCTTCATGAATTCGCGCATGCCGCTGCCGAAGATGCGCTCCAGCGGCGCGGTGTGCGGCTTGGCGGCGCTGGCCTGCTGCAGTTCGGTCAGGTTGCGGCCGGACCAGAAGTCGCGCTCGAAGTCGTCGTTGCCCTGGCGCACGCGCTTCAGGCCGAGGAACTTGCCGAAGATCACCGTCCAGCTGGACAGCGACACGATCAACAGCCCGGCCATGACCAGCTGCACCACGAAGCTGGCGTGCAGCACCAGCGTGATGATCGACATGTCCTGGCTCATTGGATCTTCTCGAGGATCGCCGCGGGGATGCGGCAGGGCCTGAAGCCCGCCCCGGCCGCGGCCGCGACGCAGCCGATTCGGATCGCGCCTTCGGCCAGAAGTTCGCCATCGCGCCGCGCCTGCTGCTGCAGCCGCAGCGACGCGCGCCCGGCTTCGGCGACTTCGACGCTGACCTGCAGCAGGTCGTCGAGCCGCGCCGCGCGCAGGTAGCGTACCGAGGTGTCGGCGACGACGAACATCACGCCGTCATGCTGCAGCATCTGCTGCTGCGAAAAGCCGAGAGCGCGCAGCCATTCGGTGCGCGCGCGCTCGAAGAACTTCAGGTAGTTGGCATAGAACACCACGCCGCCGGCATCGGTGTCTTCCCAGTACACGCGCAGCGGCAGCAGGAACACGCCCGCGCGCGGGGCGCGGCCGATGGCGTCGGCGGGCGGGGGCTTGTCGCGCAGGGCGGCGTCGGGCAGCGGCGTGCCGGGCAGGGGAGTGTCGGACATCAGCGCGGCCGATTATGGCCGACGCCCCGGTGGCGATTGGTGCCGCGCGGCCCGCGCGCAGCGGCGCGCCACGGGCGCGCGCTTACTGCGCAGCCACGCTCCTGTACACCGGCCCCCACAGCGGGTGGCCGGCTTCGGAGCGGCTCAAACCGAAGCCGGCGTCGGCCGCGCGGGCGTCGCGGAACTGCTGCTCGCAGTCGGCCGGGCGCTGGCTGGTGCAGCTGATGAAGGCCAGCAGCTTGTGCGCGGTGGCGCGGTCGCGTGCGCTCTGCAGCCCGTCGGCCAATGCCTGGCGCAGCGCCGTCTCGGCCTGCGCGTACTGGCCGTCGTCGTAGGCGCGGATGCCGTCGAGCAGCGCGCGTTCGGCCGGCCGTTCCATGACCTCGGCCAGGCCGGTCGGCGGCGGCGCGGGCGGCGGCGCGGCACAGCCGGCGGCCAGCGCGGTGGCGAGCAGGAACAAGGAGAGCAGCTTCATGATCCGAACCGGTGTTTGACGCTCACGGGCCGGTCGGCATCGACCTGCACGCGTTGCGTGTATGGCGGGAAGTCTTCGTTGCGCACGGTGATGGTGTGCGACCCCTGCGGCAGTTCCAGCCGCGTCAGCGGCGGTGTGGTGCCGACGGCGGCGCCGTCGACCTCGACCTGGCCCCAGGGGCTGATGGCGATGTGCACCTGCCCCTTCGCGACGGCCGGGGCTGGGGCTGGCAGCGGCGCGGGCTCGGCGATCTTGGCCGCGGGTTTGCGCGCCGTCGTGCGGGGGTTGGGTTTTTCCGGCAGCCGTGCCGCGGGAGCCGGGGGCGGCGGCGCGTCGGCCGCGGAAGCCGGGACGACTGGCGCGGCGCCGTCGCTTCGGGCGGCGGCTTCTGCGGCGGCTTCCGCGGCGACCGGTGGCGCAACCACCACCGCGGGCGGCGGCATCGGCGCGGCGGCTCGTGCAGGTGCTCCCGGCGCCTCGGCATCGGGTGCGGCGGGCCGCCGCGCCCACCCGCCGGCGAGCATCAACCCCACCACCCCCCCCGCCGGCAACGCGCCCCCCGCCGGCAACGCCTGGCGCGGCCGGTGTGGC
>OEIU01001350.1_pt1 | contig 16236 bp, 13 predicted proteins | sample 1539221 | NCBI WGS metagenome assembly OEIU01 (sample SAMN03792071, study PRJEB22550) | activated sludge metagenome | feature: wastewater treatment plant; material: activated sludge; isolation source: Wastewater treatment plant of a petroleum refinery complex | place: Argentina: Zarate | collected...
GCGGGGGGGGGGGGGGTGGGGAGGGGGGAGGGGGGGGGGGGGGGGGGGGGGGGGGGGGTGGGATCAGTCGTAGAGGGCGCTGGTGGAGGGGAGCGCGGCGGGGACGAGCTGGAGGGAGGTCTCGATGCGGAAGTTGGACTGGGTGGTGTGGCGCTCGGCGTGGAAGATCTTGAGGGTGTATTGCTTGCCGTCCTCGAGCCAGGCGAGGCGGTTGACCTGAAGGCTCTGGGCCTGCTTGGCGTGGAGGCCGCCCAGGTCCATGACGAGCTTGCCGTCGATGAAGACCCACAGGTCGTCGTCGCCGGTGAAGTTGAAGACGGCGTTGTCGGCCTTGGTGTAGACGAAGTTGGTGGTGACCTCGGTGGTGAAGTGGAAGTTCTTGCCGGTGCTCGCGTAGTTGCCGTAGAGGTCGCCGTTGATGGGGAAGAAGCCGCCGCTGGCGACGCAGGCGGGGTCGGTGGCGGAATCGAAGACGTAGTTCTTCGTGCCCGCGACGCGCTGGAGCTTGAGGGGGACGGTCTTGGAGGTGTTCACGCCGGAGGTGTCGCGGTACCACTGGGCGAAGGACGCGGCGGAGGTGATCTGCTTGGCGGTGTTGGCCGCGAGGGTGCCGACGGTGTCGCCGGCGGCGGTGCTGGCGAGGCTGGGCATGATGCGCTGGCCGGCGGCGTTCTTGAAGCCGGCGCACCCGGACTTGCCGTAGGAGTCCTTGAAGACGGGCTTGCCCTCGGAGTCGAGGGTGTCCTGGACGAGGCCCATGACCGCGTCGGGGTTGCCGTAGGACTCGAAGTCGGCGTGGCCGCCCGACTCGCCTGCGGCCTTGAAGTCGCGGATGGTGGCGGTGAAGGTGAGAACGTCGGGGAGGGCGTCGGGGGCGGCGGCGTCGGCGCGGGCGGTGTGGCCGGCGGAGAAGTCGTAGACACCGGCGGCGAGGCCGAGTCCGGCGAGAGAGAGCAGCAGGCCCTTGGAGGTTCGTCGAGTCTTCATGGCAGGCTCCTGTGGTGTGGGGGGTCGGGAGCGGGCCGTGTTCGGCCCGCTCGACGCCGCCCGGGGACAGGAGAGATTTCCAATTCGGGGGCGCGGGCGGCCACCGGTTTGGGGTTGTCCCATGGTGGAAGAGTGGGGTTGTGCGGGGGTGTGCGGATGGGGGCGATAAAGATGCACGCCGCAACCGACAGCGACCGATCCATGGGACACACCGTCGTCCGATAGTTCCGACGCGCGCGCTGCGCGCGTTTATCCTCGCCTGCTCATGGAGGAGCACCCGTGCATCAGTTTGTCATCAATGGTGGTCGTCGTCTGTGCGGCCGCCTGAACGTCAAGGGCTCGAAGAACGCCGCGCTTCCGCTGATGGCGGGGGCTCTGCTCACGAACCGGCCGGTGGTGCTGCGTGATGTGGCGGACCTGGCGGACATCGACAACATGCGCCGGCTGCTGCTGGAACTCGGCTGCACCGTGGAGTTCACGCCGGGGGCGGACGTTTCCAGCGCGGGCGGGACGATGCGGATCGTGCCGGAGGACGAGAGCCAGAGCCACGCGCGCTACGACGTGGTGCGGACGATGCGGGCGAGCATCTGCGTGATGGGGCCGATGCTGGCCCGGCGTGGGTTCGCCCGCGTGTCGATGCCGGGCGGGTGTGCGATCGGGGATCGGCCGGTGGACCTGCACCTGCGCGGCATGGAGGCGCTGGGGGCGGAGATCTCGCTGCACGAGGGGGACATCGTGGCCCGGGTGCCGGGCGGGAAGGGCGGACGGCTGCGCGGGAACCGGGTGTTCCTGGGCGGGCCGGCGGGCTCGACGGTTTTGGGGACGGCGAACGTGATGTCGGCGGCGACGCTGGCGGACGGGCGGACGGTGATCGAGTGTGCCGCGTGCGAGCCGGAGGTTGTGGACCTGGCGAAGATGCTCAATGCGATGGGGGCGCAGATCCGCGGGGCGGGGTCGCCGCGCATCGTGATTGATGGGGTGGAGGCCCTGGGCGGGGTCGAGCACCGGGTGATTCCCGACCGGATCGAGGCGGGGACGTACATGTGCGCCGCGGCGATCACCAACGGGGACATCACGCTGGACAACTGCCCGGTGGATGCGCTGATGGCGGCGATCGATGCGCTGGCGCGGATCGGGGTGAGCGTGACGCCGGAGCCGGGATCGACGGACCCGATGCGGGCGACGGCGCGGGTGACGTGCTCGCGGAATCTGCGGCCGGTGGAGATCACCACGCAGCCGCACCCGGGCTTTCCGACGGACCTGCAGGCGCAGTTCATGGCGCTGCTGACGCTGGCGGACGGCAACAGCATGATCACCGAGCGGATCTATCCGGAGCGGTTCATGCACGTGCCGGAGCTCAGCCGCATGGGCGCGAAGGTGATGCGGCAGAGCGCGACGGCGGTGGTGACGGGTGTGCGGAAGTTGATCGGCGCGCCGGTGATGGCGAGCGACCTGCGGGCGAGCGCTGCGCTGGTGCTGGCGGGGCTGGCGGCGGAGGGGACGACGACGGTGCACCGGGTGTACCACCTCGACCGCGGGTACGAGCAGATGGAGACGCGCCTGGCGGCGCTTGGCGCGCACATCGAACGCGTGGCGGAGTCGAAGGCGGCGGAGACGCCGGTGGTGGTGACACGCCCGGCGGCGGCGGCGGCGACGCTGGCGGCGGGGTGAGCGGGGGCGCGGGCTGGATGCCCGTGCGGTTTCCATGGCAGGCTATTCCGGGACACCTCTTGCGAAGAAGCTCGGCATCAGGCCGGGCTTTTCGCTTGCGCTGGTGGAGGCTCCGGCGGGGTTCGAGGAGACGTTGGAGGGACTGCCGGGGGATGTGGAGCCGGTGCGAGGGCTGAAGGGGAAGGGGGCGGTGGATGTGATCGTGGTGTTCGTGACGACGCGGGCGGAGTTGGAGAAGCGGTTTGCGCAGGCCGCGGCGCGGCTGTCGGCCGAGACGGGGGCGGGGGTGTGGGTGGCGTGGCCGAAGAAGGCCTCGGGGGTGGCGACGGATGTGACGGAGGATGTGCTGCGCGAGGTGGGGCTGCCTTCGGGGCTGGTGGACAACAAGGTGTGCGCGATCGATGCGACGTGGTCGGGCTTGAGGTTTGTGCGGCGGCGGGGTTAGACGAGCGGTCGCCAGACGGAGGGACTCTCGACGGCGGATCCGAGGCGGGCGAGGTAGTCGTCGAGGGGGATCTCCCGCACGCCGAAGCGGGTGGTGTGCTCGTTGGCGATCTGCACGTCGAGGAGGGTGTAGCCGCAGGCGCGCAGGTGATTCCAGAGGGCGATGAGGCAGGCGCTCGAGGCGCCGGAGCCGCCCTGCTCGATGTCGCTGAACATGCTCTCGGCGAAGAAGGCGGAGCCGAGGGAGAGGCCGTAGATGCCGCCGAGGAGGTGGGAGTCGGAGGCGTCGGGGTGCTCACCACTGGCGGACAAGCCGCCAGTGCCACCCGTGGCGCTCCAGGCTTCGATGGAGTGGGCGTGGCCGCGCTGGTGGAGGAGGGTGTAGACGCGGACGAGGGACTCGTCGAGCCAGGGGCCGCCGCGCGTGGGGCCGGGGCGGGCGCAGGCGCGGATGACGGACTCGAAGGCGTGGTCGGCGGTGAGGGTGAAGGCCCTTCGGCCCAGGGTGCGCCGGATGGAGTGGGGGACGCGGAGGGCGTTGTCGGTCAGGGGGAGGATGGCGCGGGGGTCGGGGCGGTACCAGTGGATGGAGTGTGCGGTGGGGAGGGGGCGGCCGGAGAGGATGCCGCCGGGGAGTTCGGCCATGGGGAAGGCGCCCTGGCGGTAGGCGTCGAGGAACATCTCGACGATTTCATCGGGGGAGGTGGGGCGGCGGGGGGCGCGCATGTGGTATAAAGGATTGCCCGGGGCGGGGCCGGGGGCGAACCGGGGGCGGGAGAACGAAGAGGATTGGCGCGAGCGCATGCCCGAGAACTATTGCAACGTGAGCGTGCTGGGGTGGCCGTCGGGGACGACGCGCGAGGGCGCGGCGGCGATCCTGGTGGAGGCGATCGGGCTGGACCCGTTCATCGCGAACCAGCGGGCGGCCAAGCCGCCGCCGATGGTGGTGGCGCGGGTGATCGAGCCGGTGGCGCGATCGATCATGCAGACCCTGCGGGAGAAGCGGACGCCAGCGTTTGTGCTGCGGGATGCGGACGTGGAGCGGCTGCCGCCGCCGGTGCTCGCCAAGCGGCTGATGGCGGCGGAGGGTGCGCCGCGCCCGATGTACATGGTGGAGGCGTGGCGGGGGGACGGGGTGGCGGTGATGATGGATGATGTGTTCTGCATCGTTCGGGGGCGGATCGGGAAGGCGAGCGTGGGGCCGGTGCAGATCGAGCGGGACACGGCGGCGATGCCGACGGTGGCCGGGCACGTGTACATTGACCTGGATGTGACGGTGACGCAGAAGCGGTCGTCGCGGCTGAGCGACATGATCGATCTGTGGATGTTCGACAAGTCGCACGCGGAGGAGCGTGAGGGGAAGATGGTGTACGGGATCAAGCGCGTGAGGATCAACTGCGACAAGTTCAACTGGGATGTGCTGGGGAAGGAGAGGGGGATGAGCGACAACGAGAATGCGGACAAGCTCGCGCTGCGGCTGGCGGGGCAGGCGCCCGGCGCGGCGGTGGAACTGGGATTCACGCAGTTCCGCGAGTCGAGCACGCCGGCGATCGGGTCGGGGTGGAGCGCGACGGCGAGCGGGGGGGCGCGCCTGGACCAGTCGCCGGCGTTTGATTTCTACTCGGCGTGGTGTGGGATCTTGAACTGGAAGAGGTTGGGCCAGAAGTGAGAAGTGAGAAGTGAAAGGCGTCAAGACAGGAGGAGCGTGACGCGAAGGGCTTCGGCGATGGACCAGGCCTGGGCGGGGCAGCCCTGGGGGCGCTGGGGGGCGTTGCCGTCGTAGACCTCGGCGATCTGGCCGATGCAGCCGCGGGGGCCGGGACCGGTGGTTCGGTCGGAGGCGCCGAGCATCTCGCCGAGGATCGGGGCGAGGGCGGCGCGGGCGTCGCGCTTGGCGGCCTCGGAGAAGGCGCCGACGCGCAGGGTAGCCTCGGCGAAGGGGCCCAGGAGCCAGGGCCAGGCGGTGCCATTGTGGTACGCGCGATCGCGCTCGAAGAGGTTGCCCTCGTAGCGGGCGCGATAGTTCGGATCGGCCGGGTCGAGGGTGCGGAGGCCGAAGGGCGTGAGGAGTCGCTCGCGGACGACGGCGAGCACGGAGCGCTGCTGCTCGATGGTGAGCGGCGAGTGGGGGAGGCTGATGGCGAACAGTTGGTTGGGGCGGATCTCGGGGCTGGGATGCCAGCCGGGGCCGCCGTCGATGGGGGAGAGGCAGTCGTAGAGGCAGCCGGACGCGTCGTTCCAGAAGGCGGTGCGGAAGCCTCGGGCGACGGTGCCGGCGAGGTCGCGCAGGTGGGCGCCCATGGCGGCGTCGGAATCGTGGATGGCGTCGGCGAGCTCGCAGAGCGCTGCGTGCCAGAGGGAGTTGATCTCGACGGCCTTGCCGTGGCGCGGCGTGAAGGTGACGCCGTCGCGCTTGGCGTCCATCCAGGTGAGTTGCGTCGCGCTGGTGCCCGCGGTGATGAGCTTGTCGTGCGGGTCCATGGCGATGTTGAAATCGGTGCCGCGCCGGTAGTGGGAGACGATGTCGAGGCAGGCCGGGGCGAGGTGGCCGTCCCACGCGGCCCGGTCGCCGCCGGCCTTCCGGAAGGCGCAGGCGCCGAGGATGAACCAGAGGCTGGCGTCCACGGTGTTGTACGAGGGCTCGCCGGTGCGGTCGTCGAAGACGTTGGGGACGATGCCGTTCTTGCGGTGGCTGGCGAAGGCGAGGAGCGTTCGGCGGGCGTCGTCGAGGCGGCCGGTGGAGAGCATCAGGCCCGCGAGGCTGATGCTCGTGTCGCGCCCCCAGTCGGCGAACCAGGGGTAGCCAGCGATGATGGAGGTCTGGGTGAGTTCGCCGGTGCCCGGAGAGGCGCGGGCGACGACGAAGGCGTCGGCGGCGGCGGTGAGGGCGGAGATGGCCGCGTCGTCGGCGGGAGTGGGGGGTGTGGTGGATTTGCGCTGGCGGATGGCCGCGGTGCGCATGGAATCGAGGCGGGCGCGCCGGGAGGCGAGATCGCGCGAGGCGTCGATGAGGGCGACGGGATCGGTGGAGGCCTGGAGGACGCCGGTGATCTCGCCGGTGGCGGCGGGGAGGCGGAGGGTGAACTCGCCGGGTGAGAAGAGGTCTTCGAGGCAATCCTGGCCGCGCTGGGCGTCGAACTCGTAAAGGAAGTCGAACCACCACTGGGGGCCGGCGGCGAAGGTGGCCCAGTCGGAGCGGAGGTGGAGTTGGGTGGGCTGGCCGTCGAAGGCCACGCGGGCGCTGTCGCCGGAGCCGGCGACGGAGAAGCGATCGGACCACGCCTTGCGATTGAGGCAGTGGAAGTCGCGCAGGCTGACGAGGGGGCGGATGTGGAGGTCGAGGCCCTTGTCGGCGTCGCCGGCGAGGCGGCGGAGGCGGTAGCGGAGCTGGACGGCGTTCATGCGGTCGAGGAGGTGGAGTTCCTTGGTGATCTCGACGGCCGCGCCGGACTCGCGGACCTCGTAGACCCAGCGGCAGGTGGTGTCCTGCTCGAAGCGGAGGAGGCGGGCGAGGCCGTTGGGGTGGAGGACGGGCTCGGCGCCGTTGAAGCGGAAGGTGGAGAGGTCGATGCGCGGGGCGTCGGGGGCGGGGCCGAGGGCGAGGGACTCGACGGCCGAGTTGAGGGCGACGACGCGTCCGACGGGTGGCGTGGCCGCGGCGATGAGGAGGCCGTGGTAGCGGCGCGCGGGAACTCCGGCGCAGGTGCCCATGGCAAAGCCGCCGAGGCCGTTGGTGAGGAGCCACTCGGTGGAGAGGAGGCGGTCGAGGTCGGCGGGGCCGGAGGCCTCCGGGCGGTTTGCGCGCGCGGCCGGGGGCCTGGGCGGCGGCGGCGCGGGGCCGGGCAGCGCGGCGGGCTTGGAGGGCTTCGCGGAGGAGGAGGCGGGAGACGGCATGGAGACACCCCGGGATGTGATGGATGAGGACATATACCCGCTGGGATGATCGTGGGCGGCGTTGGGTGACTTGTCGAGGTGAAAAAGATGAAGATGGGGAACCGGGGATTCTTGGGAACGGCGTGTTCTGGAGGCGGCACGACCGATGGATCGTCGGCGTCTTGGGTTTCAGGCCCGGAGGGCCGGGAGTGCGTTGCCGTGGGCGTGAGCCCACGGTGGCGAGGGTCTCACTCGTCTTTCTGCTTCTTCGTGTTGAAGCCCTGGAAGGGCGACAGTGCTTTCACTCGAAGACGTACCTGGGGTCGTACTCGATGTCGTACTTGTTCAGGAACTTCAGGTACTCATCCTGAAAACTCTCGGACTTGTGGTGCTCCTCCTGGATGGAGAAGTAGTCGCGAACGGAGTCGAGGTCCTGCGGGCCGACACTGAACGCGCCACCGCCGTCCTGCCATCGGAAGTCTGGAACAAACTGTTTCATCCACTTCGAGGAGTTTGCCTTGACGTCGCGCATGATGTCGGACTCGCATTTGGATGGGTGGCGGCGGACCAGCAGATGGACGTGGTCTGCGACGCCGCCCGCATCCACGAGGGCGCAAGAGATGTTCCGGCAGATGCCGCCCATGTATTGGAAGAGGCGGGGCTTGATCTCTTTGGAGATCATGGGCGTCCTGTGCTTGGTCGAGAACACCAGATGGGTGTACAGGGCCGAGTAGGTGTTGGGCATGGGGGCAGAGTACCGGGAATGGACTCTGCTGATCAAGGGGTCTTGGGGCGGGTCTGGGTTCGTGGAGTGAAGGACTGTCGCCCCTCCGGGGCTCAAGGCGAAGAACACAGAGACAGGATGTGTGCGTGGACGGTTCCGTGGGCTTACGCCCACGGCAAGGTACTGGCGCCCCTCCGGGGCGAAGGCACAGAGCCAAGGCTCAGAGCCAAGGCTCAGAGCTTCGCCTCGTGCATGTGGTTTCGAGTGATTTCGGGGTGGGGGTCAGCGGTCGAACGCGCCGCCCTTGGGGTCGGAGAGGATCTTGACGCGGGTGGGGGTTGCGCCGTGCTCGTCGAAGATCATGAGGTCGTTGCCGCTCGGCTTGAGCCAGGAGCGGGGGACGGCGTAGCGGGATTGCGGGGCGACCTTGCGGCCGGTGGGCGTGCCGACGAGGTAGCGGCACAGGTGCTTGCCGTTGATGTAGATCTGGCCCTTGGTGAGGCCGGCGCAGTCGATGAGGATGGGCGGGCCGTCGTCGTGGGCCTCGCCCGCGAGGGTGAACTCGCACTTCCACCAGCAGGGCTCGCCGGCGACGTGCTTGGTGCCGTTCTTGCCGAACTTGGAGGCCGCGGGGGGTTCCCACTTGGCGAAGGCCCACTCGGCCTTGGCGGTGATCTGGTCGGCGGCGTCGTAGAAGTGGACGGCCTTGGCCAGGGCGCTCTCGGCGACGGCGGTGCCGGAGACGAGGACGACCTGGAGTTCGTTGTTGCCCTTGAGGAGGGCCTCGGCGGGGAGGATGATGGGGCGGGAGCCGCCCTGCTGGAAGTAGTGGACGACCTTGCCGTTGAGGAGGACCAGTCCGTCGGAGCGCTCCAGGTCGAGGCCGTCCTCGAAGGGGCCGATCTCGATGATGATCGGGTTCTTGGAGCGGTGGGGGATGGTCCAGGTGAGGCGCTGCGAGTCGGAGCGGTCGTCGCGGTGGATCTTCCAGAGCGGGGCGCGGAAGGCGAGGATGTCCACCGGATCGGCGGCGACGAGCTTGGGCTTGGAGGGCTTGATGGGCTCGACCTCCCAGCCGTGGCCGTAGATGCCGGTGGGCTCGCCGAGGTCGGCGCCGCCGGAGACGCGCCCGGCGTTCTCGGCGAGGATGACGAGGGTGTTGGCGCCCTTCTTGAGGCCGATCTGGGCCGTGGTGGCCGCGCTGTTGCCCAGGCCCATGAGGCCCGCGGGGGCTCCGTCGAGGGTGAGGTGGAGGCGGTGGGCGGACTGGGGGAACATGATGCGGACGCGCTTGGCGGAGCCGCTGGGGAGTTTGAGGCGGTACCAGCCGTAGCCGGAGGGTGCGCCGAGGGAGACGAGGTCGGAGGGCTTCTGGATGCTGGCGTAGCGCGGGCTGGTGCCGTGGCAATAGTCGGTGAGGCCGGCGGGGACCCAGTCGCCCATGGAGATGCGCTGCGACTTCCTGGGCGCGTGATTGGGGTGGTGGGCCTTGTGGGTGGTGGACTTGCCCTCGGCGTCGATGTGGATGTAGGACTTGGTGTCGTCGTCGGTGATGGGCTTGCCGGCGCGGTCGAGGCCGGAGACGCCGAGGTAGACGCCGCCGCCCCCCGGCGCGTCGTCGAGGTGGACGCGGTCGATCTGGGTGGTGGAGGCGATGACGACGGTGATGCCCTCGTGCTCGACGACGAGAGGGTTCTTGCCCTCGGGGACGATGGTTTCGAGGGGCGAGCCGTTGATGGAGAGCACGCCGCGCGAGCCGGGTGCGCCGAAGCAGACGAAGACCTTGCCGGCCTGGGCGAAGGCGGAGAGGTTGCAGTAGTCGAGGTTGGCGCGCCCGGTGAGGCGGGTCTCGAGGAGGCACCAGACGGCGGACTCGTCGCCGAGATCGACGGGGAGGGTGGAGCCGTCGGGGAGGAGGAGGCTCATGGGTGTGCGGGCGTTGTGGCCCGCATCATCGCCGAGGACGAAGACGACGCCCCCCTGGCTGCCGACGGCGTGGATCACCGAGGCGCGAGCGCCGCCCCCGCCCTTGCCGTCGGAGGCTTCGGGGAGGAGGGCGACGGGCTGGCGGGCTGGGTCGAGGTGGCTGAGGACGCGGCTGAAGCGAGAGGCGAAGGTGCAGATGCGCCGGATGGCGGGGAACTGGGCGGTGTGCTCGCCGGTCTCGCCGACGGGCGCGCCGGCGTCGGCGGAGGTGGTGGGGAATCCCTCGTGGCCGCGGGCGGGGTTGCGGCCCGCGCCGAAGCCGAAGTTGGTGCCGCCGGCGAAGGGGGCGATGTTGAACTGGCCGCCCGCGGCGAGGACCTCGGTGAGCCGGCGCATGACGGCGGCGGGGGACTTCGGGGGCGCGGCGGGCTCGCCGTAGACGTCCTGGCTGCCGAGGGTGAAGTCGGCGACGATGCGGGGCTGGGCGGGGCGGATGGAGCCGAGCTGGCGGAGGTGGGAGAGGAGCGAGTCGTAGCCGGTCCAGCCGTCGATCTCGCCCTCGACGCTCTGCCAGAGGTCGTTGGAGTTGATGAGGGGGAGGTTGAATCCGGCCTCGCGCCAGTAGCGGTCGAGCTCGCCGAGATAGGTGTGGGCGAGCTGCTCGTCGCCGCAGGTGAAGCCGCCCTCGGTGCGGAGCATGATGATGGGGCCGGGGGAGGCGGGCGCGGCGGAGCCCTTGGGGACGGGCGCGCTCACCTGCAGGTCGCGGAGTTGTCCGGCGAGTGCCGTGATGTAGCGCGAGCAGGCCTCGAGGAAGGGCTGGTTGGCGGTGCGGAGTTTCAGGTTGTCGATGGTGAGCAGCCAGGGGGGGAGGCCGCCCATGTCGTAGCCCGCGCCGATGAAGGGGCCGGCGCGCAGGATGCACCACATGCCCGCGGCCTGGATGGTCTTGACGAACTCGCGGAGGTCGTTCTCGCCCGTCCAGTCGAACTGACCGTGGCGGGCCTCGTGGCGAGACCAGACGACGGGCATCTCGATGCAGTTGAGGCCGGCCTGCTTGGCGGCGTGGATGCGGTCGGCCCACTGCGAGCGCGGCGTGCGCGCCGGATGGATCGAACCGGAAACCAGCCACACCCGCCGCCCGTCGAGCAAGAAGGACTGCCCGTCGTAGGTGATCGATGCCATTGGCGGATGCGACTCCGATGCGGGATTCGGCAGGCGCTGAATCCGTCCAGCCCGCGGTCCCTAAGGTTCGAGGAAGTCGGGGCGGACCGAAAAACGGAACTCCACGCCCGGTTTTGAGCCTGAACGATAGGAAAGCACCCCGCGAATGCAATGACATGCGGGGAACTGCGCCGAACTTGCGGGCATCTTGCGGGCAACCGAGGCGATCGTTGGTGTCGATTGCGACCGGGTCGCCCGAATCCGGGGAGTCAGTGCGGCTCGCTTTCGGTGCGGAGGATGCTCAGCAGGCCGCGCCCGAAGAGGTTGCTGGCGATCGAGGGTTTGCCTTCGACCAGACCAGCGTGCGCAGAACCGGCGGTGGCGGCGGCGGGGTCGATGTCGGCGAAGATCTGGAAGATGGTGTGCGCGACGTCGCGCCCGCCGAGGCGCAGATTCGCGGGGGGCGCGCCCGTGTTGAGCGTGAAGCCGGCCTTCCGGGCGAGGCGGAGGCAGGCGTCGTTGCCGGGGGCGATGAGCGCGATGAGGCGGCAGAGGCCGAGGCCGGTGGGGAGATCGCGCAGCGCGAGGTCGGTGACGGCGCGGACGCCCTCGAGGGCGTAGCCGCGACGGGTGGCGTCGGCGCTGAGCCAGAAGACGAGCTCGCCGGTGTGCTCGAGGCCGCGGGTGATGTCGTTGATGTTGAAGGCGCCGACGATGCGGTTGCCCTGGTCGAAGGCGAAGGCGCGCCAGGCGCGGCCGGTGTGGGCCGCGCCCTCGGCGAGGGCGAGTTGGCGCTCGAAGAGTTCGTGGTCGGTCTCGGCGGGCTGCGAGGGCTCGCGGTTGCTCAGGGGGCAGAACTCGTCGAGATGGCGTCGGCTGAGACGGATGACGCGCAGGAACTCGGCGTGGTCGCGGAGTTCGAGGGGCCGCAGGTGGAGGCGCTCGGTGCGGAGTGTGAGTGGCGCGGTTGGTGCGCTGGGCGCGGCGGCGAGACGGGCGGCGACGCCGAGGCGGCGGAGGAGATCGGGGCGGACGGTGACGTTGCCGATCGTGGTCGCCGACGCCGCGCCGGTCGTGCCTTCGAGCACGAGGGTGGTGGGGGCGGGGTTGGGCGAGCGGTCGGGCATGGAACGTGGAATCAGGCGGGGCGTTGCGGGCGGCCCGGGGTGAGCCATTCGAGGTGGAAGAACTGGCCGCGCGGCTGGTCGATGCGCTCGTAGGTGTGGGAGCCGAAGTAGTCGCGCTGGGCCTGGAGGAGGTTGGCGGGGAGGCGTGCGGAGCGGTAGGAATCGAAGTATGAGAGTGCGGAGGCGAAGGCGGGGACGGGGACGCCGGAGATGGCGGCGCGGGCGACGACCCTGCGCCAGTTGCCCTGGCAGGCCTGGATGCGCCCGGCGAAGTAGGGATCGAGGAGGAGGTTGGCGAGGCTCGGGTTGCTCTGGTAGGCCTCGGTGATCTTCTGGAGGAAGCGGGCGCGGATGATGCACCCGCCGCGCCAGATCTGGGCGATCTCGCCGAACTTGAGGGTCCAGTTGTTGTCCTTGCCTGCGGCGGCCATGAGGGCGAAGCCCTGGGCGTAGGAGCAGATCTTGGAGCAGTAGAGGGCGTCGCGGACGGCGTCGACCCAGTTGTCGTCGCCGGAACCGATGTGGGGCACGGAAGACCCGCCGCGGAGCGTCGGGGTACCCGGAGTCGCATGATCGTGGTGCCACTGCACGCTGGGCATGTCCGGAGCCTTGATGACCTTCGACGCGGCGACGCGCTCTTCCTTGATGGCGCTGACGCAGCGGGCGAAGACGGCCTCGGCGATGGTGGGGGCGGGGACGCCCAGGTCGAGCGCGCTCACGCTGGTCCACTTGCCGGTGCCCTTCTGGCCTGCGGCGTCGAGGACGACGTCAACAAAGGGCTTCTTGGTGACCGGGTCGGTCTGGCGGAGGATGTCGGCGGTGATCTCGATGAGGAACGAGTCGAGGTCGCCGGCGTTCCAATCGGCGAAGACCTTGGCCATGTCGCCGGTGGAGAGTTCGAGCACATCGCGCATGAAGTGGTAGGCCTCGCAGATGAGCTGCATGTCGCCGTACTCGATGCCGTTGTGGACCATCTTGACATAGTGGCCCGCGCCGCCGGGGCCGATGAAGGCGGTGCAGGGGACGGCGGTCTCGGAGACGATGGGCTTGCCGCGGGCCGCGCCGATGAGGGGCTTGCCGGTCTTGGCGTCGACCTTGGCGGAGACGGCGACCCAGATGGGCTTGATGAGTTCCCAGGCCTTCTGATCGCCGCCGGGCATGAGCGAGGGGCCGAAGCGGGCGCCCTCTTCGCCGCCGGAGACGCCGGAGCCGACAAAGAGGAGGCCCTTGGCCTTGAGCGCGCCCTCGCGGCGGACGGTGTCGTTCCACTCGGCGTTGCCGCCGTCGATGATGCAGTCGCCGGGTTCGAGCAGGGGCGTGAGGGAGTCGATGACGGCGTCGGTGCCCTTGCCGGCCTTGACGAGGATCATGATGCGCCGGGGGCGCTTGATGGAGGTGACGAAGTCGGCGAGTTCGGCCGCGGGGACGAGCGCGCCGCCGGGGCCGATGATGTCGGCCGGGTTGTCTTTGATGAACTCCTCGGTGACCGAGGTGGTGCGGTTGTAGACGGCGACCCTGAAGCCGTGGTCGGCCATGTTGAGGGCGAAGTTGGCGCCCATGACGGCGAGGCCGATGAGGCCGACGTCGGCGGTGGCCGCGGCGGGGGTGGGGGAAGAAGCGGGGGGGGGGGGGGGAGGGGGGGGTGGGGGGCACTGTAACTCCGTGGGATTTATCGGTTATGGGAGTGGGGGACTGTTTTCAGACGTTGGGTTTTCGGGCGTTGGGTGAAATGGAGCGTACGCGGGGGGTTATCGGGCGTGGGGTGGCAACGGGTTGGGCGGGTGGCCCGGACCTCATAACATAACGTGCCACGGGTCGCCGGAATGACTCGCGGGGCTCGGGTCGAGAGGGGTGTGTTCGTCGACTGACACGGTCGTGCGCGAATCAAGCCCGGCGACCCGTGATGTGCGCGACCATCATCGCGATCGCGGGGGAACATACTCAACGGCCTGCCGGAGCCAATGTGGAGGCGGGGACCACGGCGCGAGGTACTCGGCGTCGATCGGGACTTTCACATTCGGGTTGGCCTCTCCGGCCAGCCGGGCCGAGTACCAGGCCGCCGACGACCATGCCCAGTCTTGCGGACGCTCGGTGAGCCCCGCGCGAACGGGGTTGTGGTGGATGTAGCGGGTCTCTCGCCAGAGTTCCTCGTCTGTGCGGATGTTGCGATCGAAGCCGCCTCCGGCTTGCCAGAAGCGCCGAGAGCCCTGCGCGGTTCGAATGGCCGCAAGCACGCGGGTTGCGTTCAACGCCTCCCAGCGCGAGATCACGTCCTCGGCGAAGGGGCCCTTGAGGTCCTGGGTGATGGTCGCCACCGTGCTGTGGCCCGCGATCAACGTTCGCCCCGCGACGATGGCGAGCACCGGACGTGGAACGATGATGAGATGGACGTGCTCGGGCATGATGACCCAGGCGAGCAGGCGAAACCGGTGTTCCTCGCGAGCGAGGGCGGGGGCGGCGGCGAACGCGTCGCGCAGGGAGGGGTTGGCGAAGAGTTTCAACTGCCTGTAGCAGGAGAAGGTCAGGAAGCGGTACGAACCGACGTGCTCGCGTCGGCGCATGGTGTTGCGTGGGGATGATGGCGGAACGTGATTGGTACCCACGCGGCCATCTTCGCACATGCGAATCTGCGTTGCAAGGGCGGGTCGTGGGGTGGGCGATCGGGGCGCTTTTGCACGCCCGGCACGGGTCGCCGGGCTTGGATCGCGCACGACGGCCCGTTCGTCACGACGTGGGCTTTGGTGGCCGGGCTCCATTTGTTGGACCGGCGACCCGTGGCACGGTGGGTTTGTGTTGCGCGGGGTCAGTCCTGCGGCGTATCCGCCATCATCAGCGTGGCGTGGCCGGCGGGGGGATCGGCTCGGAGGTGCTCGAGCTCGATGTCGGGGAAGGCGCGGTAGACCTCATCCGCCGGGAGGTCGGCCTGCATGAGTTGGCCCTGGAGCGTGTAGACGCTGTAGCGCGGGCCGTCGGGTGTGGCCCAGCAGCGAACCATGTGCTGGGTGCCTTCGAGCGTGCCGATGAGTTTCCAGCCCTTGGGGTGGGCGGCTTCGGTGCGCGGCGGGTGTGTGGGCGCGGGGGCGCCGAAGGGGGAGACTGCGGGGGGGACGTTGGCCGAGGCGCTGCGCGGCGGGGGCTTGATGACGCTGGCAACGCCGAGGAAGAGGGCCGCGCCGGCGATGATGAGGGCGAGCGTGCGGACCCGGTGGGCCACCGAAGGGGTTGGGTGGGCGGTCTCCTGCATAGGGGGGCTATCGGCCAGCGGGAGGGGAGACTTCAATGGGACCGCGCGCTGGTCCTGTAATTGGAGGGAGCGGGGGCTACAATCGCGACCTAGCGCGGCCCCGTCGTCTAGCCTGGTCCAGGACACCACCCTTTCACGGTGGTGACATGGGTTCGAATCCCATCGGGGTCATTCCGGTTCGATCGCCATGAACGGGGTCCCGCGCGTCCGGATGGTGTGCGGGTTTTTCTTGCGCGGGTGCGATGCCGGGTGTTGGACGCGGCGGAGATCCGGGGCGGGCGAGCGAGTGACACGCCCGTGCCGGCGCGGCGCCGCGGGGGGCGCGTGGCGAGGGCGTCAGGGCGAGAGGGCGCGCGGGCGGGCCAGCGCGCGGGCGATGGTCGGGACGGGCGGTTGGGGGGGCACGGCGAAGCGGGTCCACATGGGCGGAGGCGACGACGATCGAGGGGCGCGGGCCGGCGCGCCGAGTCTCTGCACGCGACGCCCTGGCCGCTGGGCAGATCGCACGGCGCGCCGGAGGCGAACGATGGCAGGGGCGACGCCGCACGCCCGCGGCGATAGCATGGAGGGATTCCCTCCCCAGAAAGGTCACGCCGTGAACAGAGACGCCTACGTGAAGACGCTCAAGCGCCGGTTGGACAAGTGGAATCGCGACCTGGACGCCCTCGAGGTCAAGGCCAGCGCGGCGAAGGCCGGCGCGGCGAGCACGCTTCGGGCGAGGTTGGCCGACGCCCGCGAGCGTCGCGACGAGGCGGTCACGAGCCTGGCCCGGGTGGGTGCCGCGAGCGAGACCGCGTGGGGAGCGCTCAAGCACGGGACGGAGGAGGCGTGGGGTCGCATGGCCGAGGCGTTCGGGAAGGCGTGGGCGGCGTTCGAGACGGCGCCGTCGAAGGGGCGAGGCGGAGCGAAGTCGTCCACGCGGACCGCGAAGAAGAAAACCGCGAAGAAGAAAACCGCGAAGAAGAAGACCGTGAAAAAGGCGACGGCGAAGGTTCGCAAGGGGCGGTGAGCCGTGGCGCGGCCCGTGGGCCGGTGGAAACGGGGATGAGGCCGGGCCCTGCTCGAATGGAGCGGGC
>OEIU01001351.1_pt1 | contig 16221 bp, 12 predicted proteins | sample 1539221 | NCBI WGS metagenome assembly OEIU01 (sample SAMN03792071, study PRJEB22550) | activated sludge metagenome | feature: wastewater treatment plant; material: activated sludge; isolation source: Wastewater treatment plant of a petroleum refinery complex | place: Argentina: Zarate | collected...
AGCCTGATCGCCACCGACGTCGCCAGCTATGAGCGCATGCGCCGCTCGCCGCGCTTCGTGAAGCTGCCCGAGCACGTGCGCATGCCGGTGGACAAGGGCTGCCCCGACGACTGCGGCCTTTGCCCTGCCCACGAACAGCACACCTGCCTGGCCATCGTCGAAATCACCGACCGCTGCAACCTGCCCTGTCCGGTTTGCCTGGCCAGCGCCACGGCCAAAGGCGCTCAAATGAGCTGCGAGCAGGTTCTTCACGCCCTGCAAGCCCTGCTGGACAGCGAGGGCCAAGCGGTGCCGTTGCAGTTTGCCGGCGGCGAACCCACCTTGCACCCCGAGCTCCTGGACATCGTGCGCGGCGCTCGCGCCCTGGGCTTCGGCAAGATGGAGATCGACAGCAACGGCCTGCTGCTGGCCCGCGATGCGGCCCTGGCCGTCGAGTTGCGGGCGGCGGGCCTGACCGGCGTCTACCTGCAGATGGACGGGCTGGCGGCCGAGGAACACGCATTCATTCGCGGCCGCGACCTAACCGGCGAAAAAATGCAGGCAATCGCCAACTGCCGAGACGCCGGGCTCCAGATCGTGTTGTCGGTGACGGTGGTGCCCGGCGTGAACGACCAATCGATGTGGTCCCTGATACGGTTCGCCACCGAGCAGCGGCTGACCGGCATCAACTTCCAGCCGGTCGTGCTGTCCGGACGCTATCCGCGCGAACTGGCGCACGGCCACCGGCGTCTGACGGCGACTCACTTCATGCGCGCCGTCGAACGCCAGAGCGAAGGTCAGCTACGTGCCACGGACTTCATGCCGATGTCGTGTCCCGACCCGCGCTGCGGCCTGCTTTCCTACGTGCTGGTGGACAAGGGCGGCCGCATGCTGCCGCTGGCCCGCCTGGTCGGCGACGAAAGCTTACGCGAACATGTCGCCGACTTCAGCGACTGGGACACGGTGCTGCGGCAGCTCGGCTGCGAAGGCGGCGGCTGTGGCTGCGGCGACGGCGACGCACGGCAGCAACTGGCTGATGCCCTCGAAGGCGCCGACTTCTTTTCGATCGGCTTTCACGGAATGATGGACGCGCTGTGCTTCGACCAGGAGCGTGCGCGCCGCTGCTGCGTGCACAAGCTGACCGCCGACGGCCGGCTCATGCCGTTCTGCCTCTACAACATGAAGTACCGGCTCAACGACCCCGGGCTCGGCGGTCCATCAACCGCGATCGGGACCTGAGAAGATGGAAACGAAGAGGGACATCTACTGTTTCATCTGCCCGAGCCACTGCGCGCTCAAGGCCACGTTCGACGAGCACGGCACGATGATCAAGGTCGTTGCCGATTCGCGCAGCGAACAGCACTGCGACATCTGCGACGCCGCCAAGGGCCACAGCACCATTCCGGAGGCGCACAGCCACGGCAAGCGCCTGCAGTTTCCGATGAAGCGGGCCGGCGAGCGCGGCGAGAACCGATGGATCCGGATCAGCTGGGACGAGGCGCTCGGCACCATCGCGGAGAAGATGACGTTCTACCGCGACACCTTTGGCCCGGAAAGCATTGCGATGGTGCTCGGCGAGCCCAAGAGCATGGGCTATGCGTTCGCCCAGCGCTTCGCCACCTTCTTGCAGACGCCGAACGTCATCACGCCAGGTAACTATTGCGGCGTGCAGACCGGCCACGCCGACCAATTCAGCATCGGCACCATGCACGTCCTCGCGGATGTGGCGGTGGGACCGGAGGGCTCCATCATTTTGGGGTCGCATCCCCCAAACACGCGCAACAAATTCCCTTCCTTGTCGCCAGAGGGCACCGCCACGGCCCTGAAGAACGGTGCCAGGCTGATCATGATGGAGCCGGGCAAGAACCGGTATGGCGAACAGGCGGATTACTGGCTGCGGCTCAAACCGGGCTCGGATGGCTCGCTGGCCATGGGCATGGCCAAGGTCATCATCGAGGAGGGGCTGTACGACAAGACGTACGTCGCCAACTTCACCATCGGCTTCGAGCAACTCGCGAAGGAAGTCGCCAACTTCACGCTGGCCGAGGTCGAGGAAGAGACCTGGATCGACGCCGACGCGATTCGCGAAGTGGCCCGGCTCTATGCCACCAGCAAGCCCGGCCTGATCATGTGGGGTAACGCGCTCGAGAATTCAGTCGCAGCGCTGCAGACCTGCCGCGCCGTCAGCATGTTGCGCGGCCTGACGGGCAACGTCGGCGTCGAAGGGGGCGAGTTGATCAGCACGCCGGCCAAATTCGGCCGCCCGGGCTGGTTCTATTTCGACCGCAGGTTTCCGAGGCCGACCGCCAAGTCGATCGGCAAGGAGTTCCCGATCGCGATGGGCGCGGCCTACGTGCCGACGCAGTCGCTGGTCAAGACCATCCTGTCGGAAGACCCCTATCCGATCAAGATGGCGATGTGCCATGTCACCAATCCCGTCCTGACCTATGCCGATTCGGTCGCCACCTACGAAGCCTTCATGAAGGTGCCTTTCCTGGTGGTGGCCGAGATCTTCCCGACGTCGACCACGGCTATCGCCGACATCGTGCTGCCGGCCGCGCTGCCGCTCGAGCACAACTCGATCGCCTACTGGCCGGCCTGGCTCGGCCACATCCGGGCGGTGCCCAAGTGCGTCGAGCCGCCCGGGGAGGCCTGGCCCGACTCCAAGATGATCAATGAACTGGCCAAGCGCATGGGCATGCGCGAGCACTTCTTCGAAGACTGGGAGGAGTGCCTCGACCTCATGATGGCCGACTCCGGAATGACCTACAAGGAGTTCTGCCAGCCCGACAAGCGTGTCATCCACCCGACCATGCATTACCTCAGGGACGACCCGGAGCGCTACTTCAAGACGCCGTCGGGCAAGTTCGAGTTCTACTCGCAGCAGATGGACCAACTGGGCATCAGCCCGTTGCCGACGTTCAAGGAGGTCTCGAACCAGCGCTTCGGCAAGGAGCAGTTCGAGCGCTACCCGCTGTACTTGACCAACGGCAAGGAAGGCGCCTACTTCTCGTCCGGCTATCGGCACATCGGGGGCATGGAGAAGCACAAGGCCGAGGCGGTGTGCGAATTGAATCCCCGAACCGCGGCCAAATACGGGCTCAAGGAAGGCGAGATGATCTACATCGAGTCGCGCAAGGGACGCCTCCAGCGGCGCCTGAAGATCTCCGAGCACGTGCACCCGAACGTCGTCCTGGCGGCGTTCGGCTGGTGGGGCACCGAGGCCGAGAACAACGAGTATGACTGGCGCAAGTACAACATCAACATCCTGTCCGAGGGCGACAGCGCCAATTGCCCGGCAACCGGCTCGGTGCAGTTGCGCGGCGTCCCGGTGCGTGTGTATGCCGAAGAACAGTCGTGGGGCAATCCGCCCAAGGCCAAACCAGTGCCCGCAGCCAAGCCGGCGAAGGCCACGAAGCCCGACGAGGCGCGCGCGAAATGAGCCTCTTCGCCGCCCCCGCTCGACGCGCGCGCTTCCCGGGTGCCGAGCGCTCCAGCACGCAACGGGACCACGACTCGAACAGACAGGGTATGAAGATTCTCGGATTCGCCGGTCATTCCGGCGCGGGCAAGACGACTTTGATCGAACAGCTGATCCCGCGCTTGCGCCGCAAGGGACTGCGGGTATCGGTCGTCAAGCATGCGCATCATGCTTTCGACCTCGACAAGCCGGGCAAGGATTCCTTTCGCCATCGCGCAGCGGGGGCCAGCGAGGTGATGCTGGTCTCCTCCATCCGCTGGGCGCTGGTGCATGAACTGCACGACGAAGAGGAGCCGTCGCTGGAGGACCAGATCGCCCGCATGTCGCCTTGCGATCTGTTGCTGGTCGAGGGCTTCAAGTCGCCGTCGATCCCGAAGATCGAAATCCACCGGTCGGCCGTCGGCAGGCCGAGCTTCCCAGCCAAGGCGATGAATATCGTCGCCATCGCATCCGACACACGCCAGGAGTCGGAGCATGCCGGTGTGCCGCCGCAACTCGATCTCAATGATCCGGATGCCATCGTGACGTTCATCTTGGATTACCTCCGGATGCAGCAGCGCGAATCGGTCGAACGCCCGCCGGACATGGTCCGCAACAGCCTGACCCTGGCCGACGCCCCGGAATCGGCGGGTTGCACAGGGGCCGCCCCGTTCGACGGCTGGCGATGACCATGACACCATCGAACGTGCAGCAGTGCGATGCAAGCCGCGCTGCGGCCCATGCGTCCGGACGGCTTGTCGAGGAAGTCGAAAGCGTCGTCATCCGCTTTGCCGGTGACTCGGGCGACTGCATGCAAATGACCGGTATGGAGTTCTCCAAGGTCGTCGGCAGGGCCGGGCACGACTACGTCGCCCATCCCGACTTCCCGTCCGAAATCCGCGCTCCAGAGGGAGCGCAGTACGGCGTCTCCGGATATTCGCCGAGGTGCGCGGCACTGCACAAGGGCACCGCCTTCGTAGAGATCCTGCAGAACTGCGTGGTCTTCAACGACCAGGCCCGCCAGGCCCTAACGGACCGCACGACACGGCCCGACGCTGCCGCCTATCTGGAGCACGGCAAGCCGCTGGTGTTTGGCACCGGGAAGGACAAGGCGATCCACCGTGCCGACTGGGAACCCAAGGTCTTCACCATCGGACAGAACGGTTCATCCGAAGCGGACGCGCTGGTCCACGATGAAAGCGCCGGCCACGGCGGCCTGGCCTATTTCCTGTCGCAGTTGGAGCGGCCCGCCTTCCCGGTGCCGCTGGGTGTCTTCCGCGATCGTGAGTCGCCGACCTACGAGGACTTGAATCAGGAACTTCACGCCTCGGCCAGGGCCCGTCGTGGTCGCGGCACCCTCGCCCAGCTGCTGAACGGCGGCAGCACCTGGACGATTCAATAACGCCACGTCAAAGGACGAATCCCATGGCTCTGAAGATCACGGACGAATGCATCAGCTGCGGCGACTGCGAACCCGAATGCCCCAATCAGGCCATTTCGTTCGGCGAGGAAATCTTGATCATCGACGCGCTCAAATGCACCGAGTGCGTTGGCCACTTCGACGAATCGCAATGCCTCAACGCCTGCCGCTACGACTGCATCATTCCCGACCTCGATCACAGGGAGAGCAAGGAGCAGTTGCAGGAGAAGTTTGCCGCGCTGGCCGGATGACGATCGCGGTGCCCTCGGCGTAGTGGCCGGCGATGACGTGCCAAGCAGGCTCCTTCACCCACACGCGCCTCGACACCGTCTTCCCAGATCGCCATGACCGAGGAAATGCTCCGCCAAGCCGTCCCGCCCACCAATCGGGGGCTGGTGCCGCGGCCCCGACCCCTTGAGGACAGGTCTTCGGATGTGTGCCGCGTGTAAGAACGATCCTCTCGCGGTTCCCGCGCAGGTGCTGCGGACCACCGCACCGCGCAACGCCGCCAGGATGCTGGAGCGCGCCCGGTTGTCTCTGAAAGCCGAGCCGTTTCGCGCCCATGCCGTGACCCTTGTGCAGGCACCGCAGGGTTTCGGCAAGACCTCACTTCTGCTGCAGTTGCGCCGCGAGCATATGGCGCACGGCGATGCGGTGGCGTGGCTCTGCGCCGATCGCGACGACGGCCCGCAGCACTTCGTGCAAGGCTTGATGCTGGCTGTCCGAACGACCTGCCGTCGCCCGGAATTCCGCAGCCAACTGGCGAACACCGGCGTAGTCCGCGGCGACGGGCGAGCGCTCATCACGACGTGGTTGGCCCTGGTCGCCCAGTTGCCGTTCAATTTGGTGCTGATCATCGACGAGGCCGAGCGCTTCAGGACCAAGACTAGACAGGCACTGATCCATTTGCTGCACAACGTGCCGCCGAACCTGAAGATTCTCGTCGCCTGTCGAGGTGGGCTTGCCGACGCTGTCGCAGACCTCGTGGCCTACGGCGACTGCATTTGGGTCGACGCCGAGGACCTGCGCTTCCAGTTCGAGGAAACCGTAAGCCTGGTGTGCGGCCGATTCCCCGGCCACGTCGACCTCGACGCCTGCGCCCGACTGCATGACTTGACGGAAGGATGGCCGCTTGCCCTGCAGATCGCGCTTTCGGCCTTGGACCGGCCGGGGAACGCCCACGCCACCATCGACGGCATCGTGACCCGAATGAGCCACGGCCCGGAGAGCCCGATCGACACCCTTCTGGTGAAGTTGTCGAGCAAGGATCTGTATTTCCTGACCTGTCTCTGCGTGCTCGAAGCGTTTAATCCCGATCTGGCCCACGCCGTGACGAAGCGAGTCGATGCGGCCGAGTGTCTGAGCGGACTGGTCGATGACCTGCCGATCTTCGCCAACGCGGACGACAAGGGTTGGTTTCGCCTGAACCATCTGGCGCGCGCCGCGCTGCGGCGAAGACTGGTGGATTTCTCTGCCGAAGAGAGGGTCGAACTCCATCGCAGGGCCATGCGCTGGCTGATCGACCAGGGGCTGTTGCGTGCGGCCGCCCATCATGCCTTCCACGCCGGCCAGAACGACATCGCCTACCGCCTGCTCGAGCGTTCACTGTACGAAGCGGTGATGCAAGGGCAATGGACGATCGCCCTGGACTGGCTGGATGTCCTGCCGCAGGACGCCCTCAAGCGGCTGCCGCGCGTTCGCATGGCAGCCGCCGTTGGCCTGGCGCTCACCAACGAGAACCGCAAGGCCGAGGAACTGATCGGCACGATTCTCGAAGATCCCGACATTTCGGAATCGCTGCGCTACGAGTGCGCCCTGATCCTCTCTCTCGGAGCCTACGCGAAAGATGATCCGGACCGCTTCGTCGAGATCATGGCGCCATGGGGGAACTCGCCTCCCGTGGAAGATGCGCGGCTGCTGCAAAGTCACGCCAACCGGCTGGGCATGCTCGACCTGCTGGCCGGTGAGCCCGCCCTGGCGCGCCGCCATCAGGAAGCGGTGCCGAACGCCGGCCTCGCGCACGCGTCCAACGACGCTCTGAGCACCGACGCGCTGGTCGACGGCCTCAGCTACCTTTCGGAGGGCCAGGTGCGCCTGGCCGAAGCGTCGGTACGACCGACCGTGGCCAGGGCCGACGCCAAGTTCGGCCGGTATCACCCCTTCGCCTGCCTGTTCGCCACCATCCTGGCTAGCGCCCTGTACGAGCAAGACAAGCTGGCGCAAGCCTCGGCCGTCCTTGCCGGCCGACTCGATGCGCTGAAGCGGGGCGGGACCGCCGAATCGGTGCTGACGGGATTTTGCACGGCAGCGATGCTGGCGGCGGCCGAGGGGCTCGAACATCGCGCTTTCGATCTGCTCGAGGTGCTGGCTTCGATCGGCGTCGCCCGGCGGCTGCCGCGACTATCCATCGTTTCCCTGGAAGTGCAAATGCGGCTGCATGCCACCCATTTCCGCAAGGAAACCTGCGTCGCGCTCATGCAGCGCATCGACGCCATTCTGGCCCGCGACGATCTTCCGAAGGGCGCGCTGTGGCGGCGCTCGGTCGACGTTCATGTGCATCTGGCACGGGCCCACCGGGAGTTGGCTGCCCAGCAGTGGAAGCCAGCACTCGATCACCTCGATCAGGTGGCAGCGCTGGCCAGGACGCTGCGGCTGGGGCGAGTGCAGGTCGAAGCTCTTGGCTTGCGTGCACTGGCGCTCGAGCGCAGTGGTGGTCATGGGCGCCCGCCATTCGAGGAAGCCATGACCCTCGCGAAGGTCTATGGCCTCGCGCGTGTCTTGATCGATGCTCATCCGGTGTTGCGCGAATGGGCGCGCCCCTTCGCCAATGCCGAAACTTCACCCGAGCGACAAGTTCAGGCGAGCACGTCGCTCGAGTCATCGAGACTGCCGCGGGCAGAGCGCGCTGCATCGACGCTGCGCGCCGCACCCTGCTCGGTCTTGACCCCCAAGGAAAGGCAGGTTCTGGAACTGCTGTCCCGCAATCTATCGACCAAGAAGATTGCAGCCGCCATGGAGGTCAGCGATACCACGGCCAAGTGGCACATCAAGAACCTGTTCGGCAAGCTCGATGCCGGAAGCCGGCAGCACGTGGTGCACCGGGCGCGGTCGCTCGGTTTGCTTCAGGTCGCCAATTGAACTGCCGAATCAGCGTACAAGAACGATCGCATGGCTTGACGATCAGTTCGACGTTGGCTTGACGGCCGTGATGCTGGCCGCGGCGAGGTAGCGACCCAGATTCCTTCCTGGCGCCCATTCCTCGAGCAGCGAAGGGCTGCGGTCTGCCACGACAATCCTTTCCGAGACGAAGCCTGAGTCCCGCAGCATCCGCGGTAACGTATTCAACGGTAGGGCGCCGGCGATGCAACCCATGTCATGCGCCACAGTCCCGAACATGTCCGGATCCAGCGGCCTCAGGGCGACGATGTCCGCCACGGCGAGCCGCCCTCCCGGCTTGAGGACGCGACAGGCCTCGGACAAGACCCCCTCCTTGTCCAAGCTCAAATTGACGACGCAGTTGGAGATGACGACGTCGAAGATCGCGTCGGGAAATGGCAGACGTTCGATCTGTGCTTGCAGAAAGCGGACGTTCGATACCCCCGCCTCGGCGGCATGGCGGCAGGCGAGGCGAACCATCTCGGGCGTCATGTCGACGCCGACGACACGCCCAGCGGCGCCCACCTCCACACCCGCGGCGAGGCAGTCGAAGCCGGCACCGCTACCCAGATCGAGAACCCACTCGCCCGCCGTCAGTTCCGCCAAGGCCAGCGGGCTTCCGCAGCCCAGGCCGCTGTGCGGGCCGCAGCTCACGGGCCTGCTGCCAACGGCGACGGCGCCCGCCACGGCAGCCGCGCGACCGTAGCTCTCTAGCACGTCGAGGCGAAGCGACTCGCGCTGCGCCTGCGGCGAGCCATCCGGCTTCGCACGGGTGGCGTTCATCGCGTCCGCGAGCGTTGGCCGTGTCCGCCAGCCGCGCTCGGTGGTCACGCCGCCGCCACGTCGGGCAGACAGACGTCTTCGCTCATTCCTGTTCCACCATGACGCAGGCGAAGACTAGATTGCGCTTGAACGTGCGCAGGTCGGTCGTGCTCAGCGTGACGCTACGGGATGGCCAGTCCGGTGGCGACAGCGCGTCGTGCTGGCCCAGACAAGGGGTGATGTCGTTCTTGATGACGCTGAGGAACGCTGCCTCGTCGGCGATCTCCGTCACGAACACGATGCGGTAGTGGCCCTGCACTACTTCGATCCTGACCTTCTTCCAGGGCTTCGACGGGAGCGAAATCACGGCACATTCTCACCGGAGAGGCTGACCGATGCCTTACAAAACGTCTACCTGCCGCGGATGTCCTGCTATCCCGGCCGTGCAGCCACCGCCAAGCGGTGAGCGCCGGCATCACCCTGGCGGCGACGAACCAAGCCCTAACATGCTCACGACGCCCGTCACCCGACGACCTTGCGTTCCTTCACGCCCAGCACGCCCGGGCTCGACCAGTTCGGCTTTTCGGCAAAGACACGCACCGGTATGCCGCGCAGCGATACCGAGCCCGTACCAGGATCGTTGGGCGGGTCGCCGTCGGAGAGAATGTTGATGTTGTACTTGCGCCAGTTGTACTCGTTGTCCTCGGCCTCGGTATCCCACCAGCCGAAGGCGGCTAGGACGACCCTCGGGTGGACGTGGTCGGCGACCTTGAGACGCTGCTGGATACGGCCCTTGCGCGATTCGATATAAATCATCTCGCCGTCCTTGAGCCCGTACTTGGCAGCTGTGTCCGGGTGGATCTCACAGATGGCCTCGGCCTTGTACTTCTTCATGGCCTCGATGTGCCGGTAGCCCGAGGAAAAGTATGCCCCTTCCTTGCCGTTGGTCAGGTATAGCGGGTAGCGCTCGAAGGCCTCCTCGGGAAAGCGCGGCGTCGCCACCTCCCTGAACGTCGGCAGCGGGCTCAGGCCCAACTGGCTCATCTGGTGGGAGTAGAACTCCACTTTGCCCGAAGGCGTCCGGTAATAGTTGTCCGGACTTTCGTCGCGGTAGTGGTTGGTCGGATCCAAGCTACGCTTGACGCAGAACTCCTTGTACGTCATGCCGGAGTCGGCCATGAAGAGGTCGAGCGACTCTTCCCAGTCCTCGAAGAAATGCTCGCGCAACCCCACCCGCTTGGCCAGCTCGTTGATCATCTTGGAGTCCGGCCAAGCCTCGCCGGGCGGCTCGACGCACTTGGGCTGAGCCTTGACATGGCCTAGCCAGGCTGGCCAATAGGCAATCGAGTTGTGCTCGAGCGGTGTGGCCGCCGGCAGCACAATGTCGGCGATGGCCGTAAACGACGTCGGGAAGATTTCCGCCACCACCAGGAACGGCAGTTTCATGAAGGCCTCGTACGTAGCGGCCGAGTCGGGATAGGTGAGGATCGGGTTGGTGACGCTGCACCAGGCCATCTTGATCGGGTACGGGTCCTCGCTGAGGATGGTCCGCACCAGCGACTGCGTCGGCACGTAGGCCGCCCCCATCGCGATCGAGAACTCCCGGCCGATCGACTTGGCGATCGGTCGCGGCATGTTCTTGTCGAAATAGAAACGCCCCGGGCGGCTGAACTTCGCCGGCGTTATGAGCGCTTCGCCTCCCTTGACCCCGACGTTGCCGGTCAGCCCGCGCAGCATGTCGATGGCCCGGCAGATCTGCAGCGCGCAGGCCGAATTCTCGATGGCGTTGCCCCACAGGATCTGCGCCGGCTTGGAGGTGGCGTAGATGCGCGCCACCTCACGCACGGTCTGGACGTCGATCCAGGTTTCGGCCGCCACGTCTTCGAGTGTGAAGTTGGCCACCTCCTTCTTCAACTCGTCGAATCCCACCGTGTACCTGGCAATGTAGTCCTTGTCGTATAGCTCCTCGTCGATGATCACCTTGACCATGCCCATGGCCAGTGCGCCGTCGGAGCCGGGCTTCAGGCGCAGCCAGTAATCGGCCTTGTCGCAATAGCGGTTCCTCCCCGGCTCCATCATGATCAGCTTGGCGCCGTCCTTGAGCGCCTGGTTGAGCAACTTCTGCGGATAGCCGCGGAAGCCGCCGCCGGTATTGAGCGGGTTCGAGCCCCAGATGATGAAACAGCGTGGCTCGCCGTAATGGCAGGCATGGATGTTCATCGTCCCGAAGGTGAAGTGATCCGCGTGCCCGGTCTGGACGCCGCAATAGTTTCCGGGCGTGATCACGTTTGGCGTGCCGAAGTAGGTGGCGAAGCGCTGCTGGAACGCGTAATCCAGGCTCTTGGGCTCGCCCAGCACCATCGCGACGCTCTCCGGGCCGAAGTGGTCCCGGTAGAACTGCATCTTCTCGGCGATCGTATCGAGCGCCTCGTCCCAGCTGATCCGAGTCCACAGATTGCGGCCGCGCTCTCCGGCGCGTTTCATCGGGAACTGAAGGCGCTTGCCGTGACTATGGACCTCGGGAATCGTTCCCGGCCCCTTGGCCGAATCACAGATATCGCAATGCAGCCCGCTGCGAGTGTCGGCCACCGCCTTCACCATCTTGCCATTCTCGTCGAAGGTGGCCGTCAGCGCGCAGTGGCTCGGACAAATGAAACAAAAGACGCCCTTCTTCGTATGCATACTCTGGCCCCGTGGAGGTTTCGAATCGGGTGGCAAGACGCACGGCAGCAGGCGCGGCCTACTGGTGGCCGTCGATCACCTGGCCGAAGAGTTCCCAGCGCTCGCCGTTGAAGCGTTGAAGCTGCATTTGTTCGAGCGGGAAGAAGTCCTTGGCGGACGTATTCAAGCTGATGCCAGGCAGCAGCATGGGCACGCGCACGTTGTTCAGCTTGGCGGCCTGGGCCATGATGTTCTCGCGCGACAGATCGTTGCCGGCCTGCTCGAGCACCTTGATCAGGGTGGCGGCGATCGCATAACCGTAGACGTTGGAAAAATCGTTCTTGTCGACGCCCGGCTGGTACTTGTCCATCCAGGCGATCCATTGGGCGACTTCCTTGTCGTCTTTCCACTGCGGATCGGCGACGTCCTTGAGGAAGGCGGCGGAAATAACGCCCTTGGATTTGTCCAACCCGGCGGGCCTGAGCGACGCGCCGACCGACGAGCCGATCTGCGACAGCAGGTGCACGGACGGCTTCCAGCCGAGCTCGCTGACCTTGCGGATCGCCTGGGCTGCGAATTTCGGCGTCGTGGCATTCAGGAAGACGTTGGCACCCGAGCCGGCCAGTGAGATCATCTGCGAGTCGATGGTGGGGTCGGTGGTCTCGTACGATTTCTGCAGCATCACCATGGACTTCGCATCGCTGCCCAGCCCTTCCAACAAGCCGCTGACCAGCTCGCGCCCGAAGTCGTCGTTCTGATAGAGGATCGCGATCTTCGGTGCCTTGACCGTCTCCAGCACATACTTGCCGTAGACCCGCCCTTCCGACCGGTAGTTGGGCTGCCAACCCATGGACCACGGGAACTTGTCCGGTTGCCCCCAGTTGCTGGTTCCCGCCGCGATGAAGAGGTGCGGCACCTTCTTCGCGTTGACGTATCTTTGGATCGCGGCGTTGGTTGCCGATCCGAGGTTGGAGAAGAGCAGCAGCACTTCTTCGTTTTCAACTAGCTTGCGCGTCTGCTCCACGGTCTTGGGCGGGCTGTAGCCATCGTCCAGGCTGATCAGCTCGAGCTTGCGGCCGTTGACGCCACCGCGCTCATTGATCATGGCGAAATAGGCGGCGGCGGATTTGCCGACCGCCCCGTAGGCCGAACCGGGGCCGCTGTATGGCATGGTCTGCCCGATCTTGATGGTGCTCTTGTCCTGCGCAGAGGTCACCAGCGGGAGCAGCACGAGAGCTGCCGCAGCGACGAAGCTTGAAATGCGCTTCATGGTCAGTCTTCTCCTTTTCCTTCAAGAAAGCTCGTATCCGACGTGGCAAGTCCAGGTCGGTGCCTGACTTGTATTGTCTCGGACGACTGCCAGATTTCCCCCCTCCAAAGATGGGGGGCGCCATCAGCGCGTGGCTGTCCAGTTGCGCAACGCTTGGCGTTGAATCTTTCCGGTGGCCGTGCGAGGCAGAGCCTCACCGGCCACGAATTCGACCATCCGCGGATACTTGTAGGGCTCGATCTCCTGCTTGACGAAGTCCTGCAACTCCTGGACCAGGCCGTCGCTGGGGGCCACCCCCTCCTTGAGAACGACGAAAGCCTTGATGACGTTGCCGCGGCCCTCGTCCGGGACGCAGATCACCGCGGACTCAAAGACGCTCGGATGATTGTTCAGCGCTCCCTCGACCTCGCCGGCCGGCACCTTGTAGCCGGCAGTGACGATCATGTCGTCGAGCCGGCTCTTGAACCAGAAGTAGCCATCTTCATCTTGACAGCAGTAAAGGCCAGGTCGGCTCCAACCCGCGTACTTGCTGTCCGGTGGGCAGACGCCCTTCATCTGCGCATCCGGACGGCGCCAGTACATCTGGCCCACGGGGCCGCGGACCAGTAGTTCGCCCGGCGTCCCGGCGGGAACCGGGTTGAGTTGCTCATCGACGATGACATTTTCGTAGCCCGGAACGGAAAGGCCGGTTGCACCGATCTTGTCATCGGGCGTTTCTTCGGCGGTAGACAGCCAGTAGTTCAGTTCACCGGACCCCAAAGCGTTGATGATGGTGAGCCCGAAGCGCTTGCGCCAGTCGATGAAGGTCGAATTGGGCAACGGCTCGCCTGCACTCTGGCAAAGCCTGACGCTGGGCAAGCGCAGCGATTCGTCTTCACGGGCCGCCTCCAGCATCAACCGAAAGGCGGTGGGAGCGCCAATCAACAACGTGACATCGTGTTCGCGGGCCAGTGCGAACTGTCTCTCGGGCGTGAAGGCCGGGGTGATCGACAGCGCTGCCCCGAAATGCCATGGCAGGAATAGGAAGGCGGCACCAAGGGCGAACGAGAACGACGGGTGGCCGCCCAGGACGTCGTCTTCGCGCAGCTTCAGGACATGGCGCCCGGCCGTGTCACCGCCGGACAACATGCCCTCAACCGTACCCACGATGCCCTTGGGCTTGCCCGTGGTGCCTGAGCTGTAAATGATTCGCGCCACGTCGTCGGGCCGCATGACCTCGCTGACCGCGGTTTCGTCCCTTCCGCGAACCAGGTCGTCGTAGCAGAGGGTTTCGGCAAGGCGCCCGCCATACACGATCACATGCTGGAGTTGCGGGCAGTCGAGGCGCGCTTTCTCAAGATCGGCCACGTTGTCGACGTGGACGCAAACGCCACCGCTTCCGAATCGTTGATCTTGAACGCCAGCTCAGGCGCCCGATTCAGCTGGCTGACCAGTACCGGAACGGCGCCGATGCGCCAGCACGCAAAGTTCCAAACCAGGTATTCGGGCATGTTGAACGACCGTAGCACCACCCGGTCGCCCTTGCCGACGCCGAGCTCACGCAGCGCGTTGGCGAAGCGGTTGACGCGGGCTTGCACCTCCCGATAGGTGATGCGCTCGTTCTCGTAGTAGATGGCGACCTTGTCGCCGCGCTCGGTCACGTTGCGATCGAGCAGCGTCTCGGTGAGATTGAGGGCGGCCGGATACTCCAGTTCCGGCAGGGCCCTGATGTTGCGCGGCAGATAGTCCCTGGGGGGTAGATAGCTCGGCGGAATGCTGGTCTTGCTCATGGCGCCTCCACATGTGCTTCGCTCGATCCCGCACGAAACGGCGGAATCGTCGTCCTGCTCCCTCTCGCCCGCGCCAGCGCGGTCGCCAGGGACCTCCAGATCTGGGCGCACCCGCCCGGACACAGATAGATGGCGAGGACCAGCAGGCCGCCGTAAATCGCCCAAGGTGCAGACTTGGAAATCTGCTCGGCGTAGTTGGGCACCACCTGGACGAAGGCGGCGCCCACCAGCGCGCCCGCGAGCGAACTGGTGCCGCCGACGACCATGCCGACCAGGAAGGCGATCGAGACATAGAAGGTGAAGCTGTCCGGCGACACAAACTGCACCACCAAGGCGTTGAGCGCCCCGGCGATTCCCGCATACGAGGCACTTGTCGCAAACACGTTGACCTTGCAACGGCTGACGTCCACGCCCATCGCCGCAGCCGCAGCCGGATGCTCCTTTACCGCCACAATGGCGCGGCCGAACTTCCACGACACCAGGTTGAGGGCGAGCAGATAGAGCGCGGCAGCGACGAGCAGCACGACGGCCAGCAGCCACTGCTCGTTGTCCATGCGCAGCAGCGAGCGCGCCCAGCGCGGCAACTCCGGCAACGTCACGTAGATGCCCTGGACCCCGCCGGTGAAGGCCTCGAGCGGCTTGTACTTGAGCAACTGCGGCATGGCAATTGCCAACGTGAACGTCGCCAAGGCGAGATACAGGCCCTCCAGGCGCGTCACCGGCAAGCCGATCAGGTAGCCGACCGCAAAGCAGATGCACGCCGTGATGGGCAGGGTCAGCAAGGGATTGATGCCCAAGGTCTGAGACAGAATGGCGGTCGCATAGGCCCCGACGGCGAAGAAGGCGCCGTGCCCGAGCGAGATCTGGCCGTTGTATCCGGTCAGCAGCGACAGGCCCATGATCGCGACGAAATACGTGCCGATCTGGGCCAGCTGAAAGATCCGGTAGCCCTTGAGAAAGTACGACAGCGCCAGCACGGCCAGCACGAAGCCGACGACGCCGAGCAGCCTCTTGCTTGGGTTCAAGTGCGGCTCCGGACTAGACACGCTTAACCACGGCGGTGCCGAACAGACCCGAGGGTTTGAACAGCAGGATCAGAATGATCAGGACCAGACCGACGGTCAGCTTGATTTCGGTGCCGATGACGTAGGTGCCGAGCAGGTTCTCCAGAACGCCCACGATCAAGCCCCCGACCACCGCCCCCCAGGCGTTGCTGATGCCCCCGAGCAGCGCGCCGGCAAAAGCGTAGATCAGCACGCCGGACATCATGTGCGGTTCGAGAAACAGCTTGGGTGCGGAGATCATGCCGGCGACGCTGCCGATCAGTGCCGCCAGCCCCCAGCCGATCGACAAGGTGCGATCGACGTTGATGCCGACCAGTCGGCTCGATTCCATGTTCTGGGCCACGGCGCGCATCGACAACCCCATGCGGGTGTGGCAGAGGAACACGTAGACCACCGCCAGCACCGCCAGCGTGACCGCGATCGGCCCGAGCAGCCCTACCAGGGGAGCCCCGGCCGGGCCGAGCCCCCGGCCTTCGAATGGCCCCGGGAAGGTCTTGACGGTGTGCGACCAGATCCAGCCGGCGATGCTGTTGAAGATCAGCAGCAGGCCAATGAACACGATGACCACCGACAGCTCCGAGCCCTTTCGCGACACCGGACGCACGATCAGCTTCTCCACCACGCTGCCGATGGCGAAGGAGAGCGCGCAGGTGAGCACGAAGGCGCTCCAGTAGCCGTAA
>OEIU01001352.1_pt1 | contig 16198 bp, 14 predicted proteins | sample 1539221 | NCBI WGS metagenome assembly OEIU01 (sample SAMN03792071, study PRJEB22550) | activated sludge metagenome | feature: wastewater treatment plant; material: activated sludge; isolation source: Wastewater treatment plant of a petroleum refinery complex | place: Argentina: Zarate | collected...
CGATGCTCGACGAGAAGTTCTTCGTCACCACCGAGACCGGCAACGTCTGGGAACGGCACTGGCGCGCCGACCTCGGCCGCTGGGCCTGGGAGGACCACGGCCGCCCCGGCAACCAGAAGGTCGTCGCCGCGCCCGGCGCCGCGATGCTCGACGAGAAGTTCTTCGTCACCACCGAGACCGGCAACGTCTGGGAACGACAGTGGCGCGCCGACCTCGGCCGCTGGGCCTGGGAGGACCACGGCCGGCCGACCGGGACCAGCGCGCAGACCGCCTGCGGGGCCGCCATGATGGACTCGAAGTTCTTCGTCGGAGCCTCGAACGCCCATCTCTTCGAGCGGTTCTGGACGGGTGAGGAGTGGACGTGGGTCGACCACGGCACGGCCTTCCACGACACCGGCCAGCACGTCATCGGGTCACCCGAGACCGACCCCGCCATCGTCATCGCGATCATGGGGGACGGTTTCGACGAGGGCTCGATGGACGAGTACCGGCAGGTCGTCGAGGACGAGGTGGCAGCCGCCTTTCGGCTCGACCAGCTGGCCGGCCACGCGGACCGGCTCCAGGTCGTGCGCATCGACACGGTGAGCCCGGTCGACGGCGTGTGGGAGCAGACCTGGGACGAGCACGGGACCGTCGCGACGGCAGCGGACGACACCCTCGTCAGCGAGACCTTCCGCCCCTCACGGCTCGGCCTGGTGAGCACCGAGGTCTGGGCCCGCTGCTGGATCGTCCCGAGCGAGTTCACGACGGAGCGGATCGACAGCATCCGCAACCGTTTCGCACCGGCCGCGACGAACGTCGTCGTCGTCGTCAACAGCGACAAGTTCGGGGGCTGCAACCGAGGCTCGATGGCGGCGTTCACCAAGACCTCGGACAAGACCGTCATCGCGCACGAGATGGGGCACAACCTCTTCGGCCTCGGCGACGAGTACCACAACGGGACCTCGGCGTTCAGCGGCACGCGGGGCGAGCCGAACCTCAGCGAGGTCGCCTCTCCACGCAGCTCCCTGCGCTGGGGCGACCTCGTCGCGGCGACGACCCCGCTCCCCACCCTCGAGGGCGCCCTCCCCGCCGGCTGGAACCGGCGCTCGAGCGTCGGCGCCTTCGAGGGCGGCGGTGGCAACTTCTCGACCGGCATCTTCCGACCCGTCCTCGAGTGCCGGATGAACCAGAACGACCCGCCCTGGTGCCCTGTCTGCGCCCGGGAGATCGACCGAGTGTTCGGAGCGCTGTGATGACTTCTCCCGCCGACACCACCCCCGCACCCCGGCAGCCGCTCGCCGCGGGCGCCCGCCACCTCCAGGTCGGGCTGCTGCTCGGGCCCCGGTCCGTCCGGGTCGCCTCGCTCGCCCTCGCCCCGGGCCGGCCATCCCGCCTGCTGGCGACCGGTCATCCGTGGCTCGGCGTCGTGACCCGTGGCGACGAGGTCGTCCACCTCACCCGGCTCGCCGACCCGTTCACCCAGCGCAGCGTGCGACTGGACCGGACCGGACCGCACCACGTCGGCGAGGCGGACCAGGGCTACCTCGTCGTCGGCCTCCCCTTCGGCAGCCTCACCGACCTCGTGCGCTCCCGGGTCAGCCTGCTGCGCCTCGAGCCGACCGCCCGCCCCGCCGACGCCGACCGACTCGTGGAGCGGTTCCGCCGTCGGGTGGAGCGGCGCGACGGGGTCCGGTCGGTGGGGTTCGCCGAGATCTCGGCGAGCAGGCACTGGGCCGTCGTCGGGCCGATGATCGGGGCCGACGCCCCACCCGGCCGCTTCGAGGTGTACCGGGACCGCGCCGACCAGTGGCGGTGGCGGCTCCGCGCGGCCCGCCGGGGCGGGGCCCCCCCGCCGGCCCGCGCGCGTCCCCACCGGGCCCCGGTACGGGCGGGGGGGACCTGGCTTCGGCGGCACACGGCGGACTCTCCGACGACGCGCCTCGACGACTGACCGTCCGGGCGACGCGACGCACGACACGGGTCCTCCCCCTGTCGCGCGGCGGCGGTCCGCGGGAGGATGGCGGTGGGCGCCGGGGCCGTCGCCACCGCCCCGGCGCACCTCGGTCACGGTGACGAGAACCCGAGGAGGCGGCCATGAGAGCGCGACCCGGAGACCACATCGTCCTCGCCGGAGAGCGGGTCGACCAGCCCGCGCGGGGTGGTGAGGTCGTCACCGCCGGCCCCGACGGCGACCCGCCGTACACGGTGCGCTGGGACGACGGACGCACGAGCACGCTCTACCCCGGCCCGGGCGCGGTGCTGCGGGTCTCGGAGGGGGGCGAGGAGCACGCGGGCGTCGTCGCCCGTCCGGAGCTCGGGACGATGCGGCAGTGGTCGGTCCGCGTCACGCTCTTCGAGCGGGGCGACGACACGACGGCGACCGTGGCCCTGCTCGCCGACTCCCCCGAGGCGCTCACCGCCCGCGGCACGAGCCACCGGGCGCACGACGACCGGCCGGACGCCCACATCGGCGACCGGGTCGCGGTGGCGCGGGCGCTGCGGGTGCTCGCCGACCGGGTGCTCGGCGCGGCCGAGGAGGACATCGAGTCCGCGACCGGCGAGCACGACGTGCACGTGCGCGGCCGCTGAGGCCGCCACGCCCCGGATCCCCGGGTGTCGTGACCTGTCCGCCCGCTGAGGACTGGTTCGCCCGTTCACTACCGGGACTGGTGGGGCGGATGTGACACTCGACGGGTGCTCCGCCGATCCGTCGTGCGCGCGACGCCCGTCGTGGCCGCGCTCAGCCTCGCCCTGACGGGGTCGCCCGCGGCCGTGGCCGACGACCCCGTCGTGCCGGGCGCGGGCACCGTGGCGGCCGCCCGGCAGGCGGCCGCTGCGGCCGGTCGCGAGGCGGTCGCGCTCACCGCGCGGCAGGCCGCCCTCGACGCCCGGCTGACCCAGCTGCAGCTCGGGGTCGCCCGGGCCGTCGACGCCCAGCGCCGGGCCGAGCAGGACCTCGCCCGGGCCGTCGCCGTCGCGGACAAGGCCGCGGCCGAGCTCGCGGCGGCCCGGCACGACGCCGAGCTCGCGCACCGGGCCGTGAGCGACGCGGCGTTCCGCGCCTGGACCAACGCCGGACAGGTCTCCCAGCTCGAGCTCGTCCTCGCCGGGTCGCCCGAGTCGATGGCCGACGCCCAGGTGGTCCTCGACGCCGACGGCCGCCGCACGAGCGAGGCCCTCGCCCACGCCGCCGAGTCTGCGGCTGCCGCGACCGCGCGTCGCGCCTACCTCGATGCCGCGCGGGCCGACGAGCAGGCCGCGACCACCCGCGCCACCACGGCCCGGCAGGCGGCGGAGCAGGCCGAGTCGGCGGCCCGGGCCCAGGTCGCCACTCTTGCCGCTCAGGCCGCCGCGCTCGACGCCCAGGTCAACGCGCTGCGGGACCGGGCCGTCCGGCTGACCACCGAGCGCGCCACCGGGCTGGCGGCGCAGGCCCGGGCCCGAGCGGCGCGGGCCGCGGCGGCCCGACCGGCCGCGGCGGCGGCCCGGGCCGCCCGCGACCGTGCGGCGCAGGCCGGCGGCTCGACCCCGGTCGTCGGCGGCGGCGGGGGGTCGCCGGCCGAGGCGCAGCGGACGGCGGCATCACTCATCGGCGCCCACGGCTGGGGCTCGGGGCAGTTCGGCTGCCTCGTCGACCTGTGGAACGGCGAGTCCGGGTGGAGCTGGAGCGCGACGAACCCGTCCTCCGGCGCGTACGGCATCCCCCAGGCGCTCCCGAGCTGGAAGATGGCGAGCGCCGGCAGCGACTGGCTGACCAACCCGACGACCCAGATCCGCTGGGGACTGGACTACATCGACCGCGCCTACGGCTCACCGTGCGCCGCGTGGTCGGCGTGGCAGGCGCGCTCGCCGCACTGGTACTGACGCGGCCGGCGTCCGGTCCGTGGACCGGGCCGGTTCGCTGCGCGGGCGGCGCTTGCCGCGAGTCGACGGCGTCGGCGACGGTGGACCGATGACCCGATACACGCACGGCCACGCCGAGCCGGTGCTGCGGTCGCACCGGTCGCGGACCGCCGCCAACTCGGCGGCCCACCTGCTGCCCCACCTGCGGCCCGGACTGGCGCTGCTCGACGTCGGCTCCGGACCCGGCACGATCACGGCCGACCTCGCCGGGCTCGTCGCCCCCGGCCCGGTCACCGCGCTCGAGGCGAGCGCCGAGGCCCTCTCGCACACCGCGGCCGAGCTCGCCCGGCGGGGCGTGGAGGCCGACCTCGTCGTCGGCGACGTGCACGAGCTGCCCTTCCCGGACGCCTCGTTCGACGTCGTCCACGCCCACCAGGTGCTCCAGCACGTCGCGGACCCGGTGCGCGCCCTCGCCGAGATGCGGCGGGTCTGCCGGCCCGGCGGCCTCGTCGCCGCCCGGGACGCCGACTACGCGGCGTTCGCGTGGTGGCCCGCAGTGCCGCTGCTCGACCGCTGGCTCGCCCTCTACGAGGAGGCCGCCCGGGCCAACGGTGGCGAGCCCGACGCGGGGCGGCGGCTCCTCGGCTGGGCCCGGGCCGCCGGCTTCCCGGACCCCCGGGTCGGCGCCTCGACGTGGTGCTTCGCGACGCCCGAGGACCGGACGTCCTGGGGCGGGATGTGGGCCGACCGCATCACGGGGTCGGCGCTGGCCGACCAGCTGGTGCGCGAGGACCGGTGCAGCGCAGCCGACCTCGACGCGATCGCCGGTGCGTGGCGACAGTGGGTGGACGCGCCGGACGGGTGGTTCGTCGTCGTCCACGGCGACCTGCTCGCCCGGGCGTGACGAGGGCCCGGCTCCTCGACGGAGCCGGGCCCTGCGACGCCGGGGGTCAGTCCGGGATGTAGTCGAACACGTCCGGGTTCGGGCCGGTCCGGCCGTCCTCGCCGCGGTCGAGCGCGGAGATGCGGGTGACCTCGTCCGGGGTCAGCGAGAAGCCGAAGATCTCGAAGTTCTCGCGGATGCGCTCCGGGGTCACCGACTTCGGGAAGACGATGTCGCCGCGCTCGACGTGCCAGCGCAGCGCGACCTGGGCCGGCGTGACTCCCTTGTCCTCGGCGATGGCGGTGAGCACCGGGTCGTCGAGCACCCTGCCCTGGGCGATGGGGGACCACGCCTCGGTGGCGACACCGTGCTCGGCGTTGGCCGCGCGCACCGACTCGTTGCCGAAGTACGGGTGCACCTCGACCTGGTTGACCGCCGGGACGACGCCGGTCTCGTCGACGATCCGCTGCAGGTGGGCGGGCTGGAAGTTCGAGACGCCGACCGAGGCCGCACGGCCGTCCTCGACGAAGGAGGCCATCGTCCGCCACGTCGAGACGAAGTCGCCGTCGTAGCGGGTCGGCAGCGGCCAGTGGATCAGGAAGAGGTCGATCCGGTCGAGCCCGAGCTTCTCGAGGGTCTCGCCGAAGGCGCGCTTCGCATCCTCCGGGCGGTGGAAGCCGTTGTTGAGCTTGGAGGTGACGTACACCTCCTCGCGCGGGAGGCCGGAGGCACGGATCGCCTCGCCGACCTCCGCCTCGTTGCCGTACATCTCGGCGGTGTCGATGTGCCGATAGCCGATCTCGAGGGCCCGGGTCACCGCGTCGGCGGTGTCGGAGGGGTCGATCTGGAAGACCCCGAACCCGAGCTGGGGGATGGTCGTGCCGTCGTTGAGCGTGATGCGGGGAACCGTCATGTCCGGTCCAGCACCGCACCGGCAGCGGGTATTCCGTCCCGGTCGGCCGGTCAGTCCCTGGGAGGGTCAGGGGCCGGACCCCGCGGGGCGCGCGGGGTCCGGCCGGCGCACGGCACGAGGACAGGTGGTGCCGCGTCGCTCCCCGGCCGCGCGGCGTCCGGGTCGTCGGGGACGACCCTCGCCCCGGGTCACGGTGGGGGCGGTGACGTGCTGCGACCGGTCCGTCTCCGGGGACGGGTCCGACAGCGGGACGTTACGACGGCGGTGCCCGGGGTGTCCGTGGCATTTGTCACGACCTCGCCCGGGCGTCCGTTCGGCGGACGGCGGAGGCTACGGACTCCTTTCGGTCCGTCCTCCCGGCGGGCCGGAGGACGCCCCGCGGGTCAGGATGGCGTCATGGACCGACGGGACGACTACGCACTGGCCCCGGGCCGGACCTTCCTCAACCACGGTTCGTTCGGCGCGACGCCCCGGCCGGTGCTCGAGGCCGCCCGCGCGCTGCGGACCGAGGCCGAGCACGACTTCCCGGACTTCTACCACCGTCGGCTCTTCCCCCTCCTCGAGGAGTCCCGCCGCGCGGTGTGCGAGCACCTCGGTGTCGCGGGGGACCGCGGTGTCTTCGTGCGCAACTCGACGACGGCGATGCAGACCGCCGTCGACCACCTCGGGCTCGGACCGGGCGACCACGTCGTGACGACCTCGCGGGAGTACGAGGCGACCGTCGTGCTCTCCCGACTCCTCGCCGCCCGTGGCGTCGAGGTGGAGGTCGTCGACGGTCGCCACCGCGGGCTCGTCGAGCGCGTCCTCGGGGCGTGCGGCGCGCGGACCCGCGCCGTCGTCGTCAGCCACGTCTCCTCGCCGTGGTCGCACGTCAACGACGTCGACCGGCTCGGCGGCGAGCTCGCGCGGCGCGGGGTCGCGTTCGTCGTCGACGGCGCCCACACGGCCGGCCAGCTGCCCCTACCCGCCGACCGCCCGGGGCAGTACGTCTGCCTCACGCTGCACAAGTGGCTGCACCTGCCGAAGGGCACCGGCTTCCTCGTCGTCCCGCAGGACGCCGCCGCCGACCTGCGACCGGTCGTCACGAGCTGGTACGCCGACTCCCCGTCGCTCGCGACGCGGTTCGCGTGGGCCGGGACCGACGACGTCGTGGCCCACCTCGTCGCGCCCGAGGCGGTCGCCTACCAGCGCTCGCTGCTGCGCGACGGGCTCGCCGACCACCGGGAGAAGCTGACGACGCACGCGCAGGACCTGCTCCTCGCCGTGCCCGGGGTGCGCCCCCTGCCGACCGCACCGCGCTCCCCGGCGATGGTGTCGGTGGCCCTGCCGCCGTGCGACCCCGTGGCCCTGTTGCAGCGGCTGCACGCCCAGGGGGTCGACCTGTGGTGCGGCGCCACGGACGAGGGCGGGGTGCTCCGGCTGTCCGTCGCGCCCTACACGACGGCCGAGGACGTCGACCACGGGGTGGCCGTCCTCGACCGGGTCCTGGCCCGCGCCGCCTGAGCCACGCCCGACCGGGTCGCGGTCAGGTGCCGAGGTCGGGGGACGGCGTGTCGGCCGCCCGGACGGGAGCGCGCCCCGTGAGGTCCTGGCACCAGGCGTCGAGGTCGGCGCCACCGGCGGCCGAGACGAGGACCCGACCCTCGAGCGACTCGAGGTCGAGAGAGCCCTCCGCGTGGGCGATGCAGAGCTCGTCGACGGGGCGGACGCCGGCCGGGTCGACGGCGCCGGTGGCCGGCGGCGACGGCGTCGTCGTCGCGGGCTCGGTGTCCACCTGCTGGGTGACGACCCGGACCGAGCCGTCGAAGGCGCCGGTCCAGTAGAGGAGGACGGTCGAGGCGAGCACGAGCATGAGGTTCGCGACGAGCAGGGCGGGCAGCAGGACGCGGCGCGGCTCCAGCTCCGGTTCGTCGGCCTCGGCCCGGGTCCGGCGACGCCGTCGGGGCGCCTCCTCGAGCGTGCGGTCGTGCCGCGAGGACCGGTTCGGTGGCGCCACGGCGGGCGGGCGGCCGCGTCGGGAGGCTCGCGTCTCGGGCTCGTCCGGGACCACAGGGACCACCACCGCGGCCGGCGGGGTCACCGGCTCGGAGGGGTCGGCGACGAGCCCGGCCGGCAGCGCGCCGGACCTCCCGTCGCGGCGGGCGCGGCGACGATCGGACCGGCTCATCTGCTCCAGCTCACGCCGACGCGACGCCCGCGTCGGGAGCTGCGTGGGGTCTCCCTGCATGCCGCAGAGTCTGGGAGCGCCGCCCGTCGTCGGTTGAGGGATTCTCGTCGACCCTGGCCGTTCGGAGGACCCGGTTCGGCCGTCCGCCCGGTGCACGGCGACGGAATCCGCGACACCGCCGCGCCCTGCCGAGGGTCTGCCGAATGCGTTTGCCGCCGTCCTCGCGGTGGCCTTGACTGGCCGGCATGCCGACGACCGGAGCCGCCCCGTGCCGCTGAGCCACGCCCACCTCGCCCACGACCGGGAGGGCCCGGCGGGCGCCCCGGTCCTCGTCCTGCTCCACGCCGGCGTCGCCGACCGGCGGATGTGGGACCCGGTGTGGCCGGACCTCACGCGGGACCACGACGTCGTCCGACCGGACCTGCGCGGCTTCGGGGACTCGGCCACCCTGCCGGACGGCCCACTCGACCCGCGGGCCGACGTCATCGGCCTGCTCGACGACCTCGGGGTCGGCCGCTGCCACCTGGTCGGAGCCTCCTTCGGGGCGGGTGTCGCCGCGGAGGTCGCGCTGACGCGGCCCGAGCGGGTGGCCTCCCTCGTCCTGGCCCCGCCCGGCGGCAGCCTGCTGGTGACGCGGACGCCGGACCTCGCGGCCTTCGGTGCGGCGGAGTCGGCCGCCCTCGCGGCGGGGGACCTCGACGCCGCGGTCGCCGCGAACGTCGACACCTGGGTGGTGGGCCCCTCGCGCGACGCGGGCGACGTCGACCCCGCCGTCCGGGAGGCCGTGGCGCGGATGCAGCGACGGGCGTTCGAGGTGGGCGCCGCGTTCGAGGACGTCGAGGAGGCCGAGCTGGACCCGCCCGTCGCCGAGCGGTACCGCGACCTCGTCGCGCCGACCCTCGTGCTCGTCGGCGACCACGACCTAGAGACCACCCACGACGCGGCCGACCGGCTCGTCGCGGGCCTGCCGACGGTGCGCCGGGAGGGTTGGCCGGACGCCGCGCACCTGCCCTCGATGGAGCATCCCGGCCGGTTCGCCGCGCGGGTGCGCGACTGGGTGGCCGGGCGCCGCTGACGGTCAGTCGCGGGCGCCCGTCATCCGCCGAGGGGTGACGCGTCCCAGTGCGCGAGGAGGTCGGCGGGGTCGGCGAACGTCGCCACGCACCCGGCCTCGCGCAGCTCCGCGGCACTCGTGCCACCGCACTCCAGGCCGATGCAGGGCATCCCGGCCCGCCCGGCGGCCTCGGCGTCCCAGACGGAGTCCCCGACGAAGACCGCGTCGGCCGCCTCGACGCCGATCCGGTCGAGGGCGACGTCGAGGATGTCGGTGTCGGGCTTGCTGCGCTCGGCGTCCGAGCTCGTCGTCGCCTCGTCGACCCACGCGTCGGCGTCGAGGGCACCCCGCAGCGCCTCGAGGTCCTCCCGGCCGGCCGAGGTCGACAGCACGACGACAAGTCCGGCCTCGTGGCAGCGACGGACGAGGTCGCGGGCGCCGGGGAGCGGCACGAAGCGCTGGTGCCAGGCGGCGATGAGCGCGGCGTGCGAGGCGACGACCGCCTCGGCGTCATCGGGGTCGTCCTCCCCGAGGAGGTGACCGACGATGCGGTCCGAGCCGAGGCCGATCGCCCGGTGGATCCGGGCCATCGGGACGAGGTGACCGTGCTCGCGCAGTGCCTGCCACCAACACGTCGTGTGCGCGAACGAGGTGTCGACGAGGGTGCCGTCGACGTCGAGGAGGACGGCGCGCGGCGGGTGGCTGGTCATCGGGGACCTCCGGGTGGGCGGCGGGTGGACTCCCCCATGGTTACCCGCGCTGCGGCCCGGCACGCGCACCGGTCGCCGACGGCCGGCCACGACGGGCACACTCGAAGGGATGACCACCGCGCCGCCGACCCGCCGCCAGGTCCCGGCCGTCGCGGTGCCCGAGGCGGCCGGCGGTGAACCGGGAGGTGGTGACGTGGCGGTGGTCGACGACGTCCGTCGGCTCGGGTCGGAGCTCGAGCGCTCGTACGAGGTGTACGTGCGAGGCCGGCTGAAGTTCCGGGTCGGCCGGATCGTCTACGTGGCGTTCTCGCTCGACGAGAGCGTCATGGGCTTCGGCTTCCCGAAGGCCGAGCGCGACGGGCTCGTCGCGAGCGACCCGCGCACCTTCCACCTGCCCGGCGAGTCGGACCTGCGCTTCAACTGGGTCCACGCGACGCTGGCGAACCTCGACCCGCTCGAGGCCCGCGAGCTTGTCGTCTCGGCGTGGTGCATGGTCGTCCCGCAGAAGCTGGTCCGCGCCTACGACCTGACCCACCCCGACGGCCCCGGCTGACCGTCAGGTCCGGCGGCCGGGGCGTCCGGGTCGTCGAGGCGGTGCCCCCGGAGGGTGCCTCCCACCGCGAGCCCCGAGGTCGCAGCAGAAGGGTTCCGAGGCGATCCCGGGGTTCGGGGCACCGGGCGGGAAAGCTGCGGCGTCCGCGAGATGTCAGAAGCCGCCGTCGCGGGCCATGTTGTTGAACCGCGAGTAGTGGCCCTGGAAGGCGAGGACGATGTCCTTGGTCGGCCCGTTGCGGTGCTTGGCGACGATGACGTCGGCCTCGCCGTCGCGCTCGGGGTCCGAGCGGTCGCGGTGCAGGAGGATGACGACGTCGGCGTCCTGCTCGATCGAGCCGGACTCGCGCAGGTCGGACATCTGGGGGCGCTTGTCGGTGCGCTGCTCGGGGCCACGGTTCAGCTGGCTGACCGCGATGACCGGCACCTCGAGCTCCTTGGCCAGCAGCTTGAGCGCTCGGGAGAACTCGGCGACCTCCTGCTGGCGCGACTCGACCTTCTTGCCGCTCGTCATCAGCTGGAGGTAGTCGATGACGATGAGCTTGAGGTTGTGCTGCTGCTTGAGCCGGCGCGCCTTGGCCCGGATCTCCATGAGCGACATGTTCGGGCTGTCGTCGATGAACAGCGGGGCGTCGGAGATCTTGCCCATGATCCGGGCCAGCTTGGTCCACTGCTCCTGGTTCTTCAGACCGCGGCGGAGGTCCTGGAGCTGGATGGTGGCCTCGGCCGAGAGGATGCGCATCGTGATCTCGGTGCGGCTCATCTCGAGCGAGAACACGGCCGCGGCCATCCCGTGCTTGATGGCGGCCGCGCGGACGATGTCGATGCCGAGCGTGGACTTGCCGACCGCCGGGCGCGCCGCGACGACGATCATCTGGCCGGGGTGCAGGCCGTGGGTCAGCTCGTCGAGCTCGATGAACCCGGTGGGCACGCCGATGAGGTCGTCGGTGCGCCCGGACGCTGCCTCGATCTCCTCCATCGTCTCGTTGAGCAGCTCGCCGAGCGCGTGGTAGTCCTCGCCGCCGCGCTTCTCGGCGACCGAGTACACCTCGGCCTGAGCGCGGTTGACGATGTCGTCGATGTCGCCCTCGCCCTGGGCGTAGCCCATCTGGACGATGCGGGTGCCCGCCTCGACGAGCCGGCGCAGCACCGCCCGCTCGTGGACGATCTCGGCGTAGTACCCGGCGTTCGCCGCCGTGGGCACCGACTGGATCAGCTGGTGGAGGTAGGCCTGGCCGCCGACGCGGGTGAGGTCGCCGCGCTTGGAGAGCTCGTCGGCGACGGTGATGGCGTCCGCGGGCTCACCGCGGCCGAAGAGGTCGAGGACGGCGTCGAAGATCGCCTCGTGGGCCGGCCGGTAGAAGTCGTGGGCCTTGACCTCCTCGAGGCAGTCGGCGATGGCGTCCTTGTCGAGGAGCATCGACCCGAGCACCGACTGCTCGGCGTGGAGGTCCTGCGGGGGCACGCGGTCGTCGGGACGCTCGGAGGGACCCGAGAAGGCCTCGCTCAGCTCCGCGATCGTCACCCTGCATCCTTCCGCCCGACGTGCTCCGATCCCCGACCGGGGCGGACCTCAACGCGACGCCCCGAGGCCCGGCGCCAAGCCCACCAGAGACCACCGACACCGGGACGTCCGAGTCACCGTAGGACCTGGCCGCCGAGGGGTCCAAGCCCGGCCGGGCACATCGGCCGAACGGCTGGGGACATCCTGTGGAGAACGTGGGGAAAACGCCGGTCCCCGTTGTGCACCGTCGGTGGAGAACCCTGTGGACACACCTCCCATGGACCTCCCAGCAAGCCGTTGACCTGCGACGACGCCGTCCACCGGATGTGCACCGGAGAAAGTTTCGGGCGTGTCCCGGTCCACAGGCCGCGGCGGGCCGGCGGTGTACCCGGTGGGGTGTCGCTCGGCCGTTCGGCCCCTCTCCGACGGCGCGCCGAGAGCCCGTCAGCCGGCCCGGCCGTACCGCTCGGCGGCCCGCGCCCGCGCCTTGGCCGCCTCGACCTCGCGGTCCTTCGGCGGGGCGTTCGTCACGAGGGCGTCGAGCAGGTGCTGGGTCGCGTGCGCGACCTCCTCGACGGCCCGCGCGAAGGCCTCCTCGTTGGCCTGCGAGGGGCGGGTGGCCCCGCTCACCTTGCGCACGTACTGCAGGGCGGCGGCGCGCACCTCGTCGGTCGTCGCGGGCGGCTCGAAGTTGTGGAGCTGGCGGATGTTGCGGCACATGACCCCAACGGTAGGCGCGGCCACCCATCGGGCGACAGGGGTCAGGACAGCCTCACCTGCCGTGTGCTCCGGCCCTCGACCGGCCATGATGGACCCGTGAGGACCGTGACCCTCGAACAGCTCGGCCGCCATCTCGCCGCACTCCCGGGCCGGCCCCGGGTCGTCGTCTCCGGCAACGTCGCCGTCCCGTGGGAGGCCGTCCGGGTGCTCGACGCCGCGCGCGCGGAGTACGTCATCCACGCGCTCAACGCACCCCCGGGCATCCCCGACCGCCCGGGCGTCACCGCCGAGACGTGCTTCGTCGGTGCCGGGATGCGCCGCCACTCGAACCTCTCGTACGTGCCGAGCCGGCTCTCGCTCGTCCCCGTCCTCTACGGGGGACCGCTCGCCCCGGACGTCGTCATCGTCCAGTGCGCCCCGGCCCGCGACGGGATGCTCTCCCTCGGCATCGAGGTCAACGTCCTGCCGGCGGCCATCGAGGCCTGCCGGGCGCGCTCCGGGCTCGTCGTCGCGGTCGTCAACGACCGGATGCCGTACACCGGCGGCGACGCGCTCCTCGCGGTCGAGGCCGTCGACCTCGCCGTCGAGGTCTCGGTGCCCGTGCCGTCCCACGCGCCGCTCGTCCCGGACGACGACAGCCGGCTCATCGGCGAGCGGGTGGCCAGCCGGGTCCGCGACGGCGCGACCCTGCAGGCCGGCATCGGCGGCATCCCCGACGCCACGATCGCCGCTCTCGCCGACCGCAGCGGCCTGCGGATCTGGACCGAGATGTTCTCCGACGGCGTCGTGGCCCTCGACCAGGCCGGCGCCCTCGACCCGGACCATCCGCTGGTCACCTCGTTCCTCTTCGGGTCCCAGGACCTCTACGACTGGGTCGACGGCAACCCGCGGGTGCGGATGACCCGCACGGAGACGACGAACGACCCGGGGCTCATCGCGCGGCAGCGGGCGATGACGTCGGTCAACTCGGCGCTCGAGGTCGACCTCTTCGGGCAGGCGAACGCGTCCCGGATCAACGCACGCATCCACTCCGGCTTCGGCGGGCAGACCGACTTCGTCGTCGGGGCCCTGCACTCGCCCGGCGGGCAGTCGTTCATCGCGCTGCGGTCGTGGCACCCGAAGGCCGACTGCTCGACGGTCGTCCCGCTGCTCGACGAGCCGGTGACGAGCGTGCAGCAGAGCGCCGTCGTCACCGAGCAGGGCGTCGCCGAGCTCTACGGCCACGACCAGCAGGGGCAGTGCCGGCACATCATCCGCGACGCCGCGCACCCCGACGTCCGTGACGAGCTGTGGGAGGAGGCGCGGGCCCTCGGCCTCGCCTGACCGCCCCGCCCGCCCACGTCAGCGGGTGTCGCCGGTGACCATCCACCGGTCGGTGCGGACGCGCAACCACATGAGGGTCCCGCGCACCGCCATGAACGTCGTGAAGGCCAGCCAGAGCCACGTCACGGCGTGTCCCTGCCCGACGAGCGAGCCGCCCTCGAGCAGCCAGTCACCGGCGAGCCGCACCGCGAGGACGACGGGCAGGTAGGCGAGCAGCGTCACGAGCATGGCGCCGGCCAGCCACCGCCCGTCCCCGGCGCCGATGAGGACGCCGTCGACGACGAAGACGAAGCCGGAGAGGGGCTGGCCGAGCGCGACGACGAGCAGGCCCGCGGCGATGGCCGCCTGCACCCCCTCGTCCGGGGTGAACCAGGCGCCGACGACCGGCCGGACGAAGAGGACGACCAGCCCGAGGACGACGCCCCCGAGGACACCCCAGCGCAGCATCAGCCGGGTCGCCGCCCGGGTGCGCGGCAGGTCGCCGGCGCCCAGGGTCCGCCCGGTCACCGCCTGCGCGGCGATGGCGAGGGCGTCGAGGGCGAAGGTGAGGAAGGACCAGATCGTCGCGGTCACCTGGTAGGCGGCGAGCGGGACGTCCCCGAGGCCGGCCGCCACCCAGGTCGTCAGGAGCAGGACGGCCCGCAGCGCGAGGGTCCGCACGAGGAGGGGCACCCCGCCGCGGGCGGCGGCGAGGACCCGTCCCGGGTGCGCCCGCAGCGGCAGCCGCGCGCGCCGCGCCTCGCGGACGAGGACCCGGACGAGCGCGAGCGCCATCCCGGTCTGCGCGATGACGGTGCCCCACGCCGACCCGGCGATGCCCCAGCCGAGCCCGTGGACGAACCAGAGGTTGAGGCCGGCGTTGACCGTGAAGCCCCCGACGGCGACGACGAGCGGTGTCCGGGTGTCCTGCAGGCCGCGAAGCACCCCGGTCGTCGCGAGGACGACGAGCATCGCGGGCAGCCCGAGCGCGGACACCCGAAGGTACGTCGTCGCCTCGTCGAGGACCGCGGGCGAGGCGCCGAACACCCCGGAGAGCGGCCGGGCCAGCAGGGCGACGACCGCCGTCGCCCCGAGCCCGAGCACGACGGCCAGCCAGGTGCCGTCGATGCCGGCCGCCACCGCACCGGACCGCGACCCGGCTCCGAGCCGGCGGGCGCCGACGCTCGTCGTGCCGTAGGCGAGGAAGACGAAGACGTTGGCCGCGGTGAGCAGGACGGCGCTCGCGACGCCGAGGCCGGCGAGCGGCTCCACCCCGAGCCGGCCGACGATGGCCGAGTCGACGAGGAGGAAGAGCGGTTCGGCGACGAGGGCGAGGAAGGCCGGCACCGCGAGGCGCAGGACCTCGCGGTGCTGGGTCTCCTCCGACGCACTCACGCGGGCACTCTCGCACGTGCGAGGGCCCCGCGGGCGTGCTGCCCGCGGGGCCCTCGTCACCCGCTGGTGATCAGGTGGTGGTCGCCGGCGGGGCCTGGACGAGCACCGCGCCGGTGCCGAGCACGGCACCCTCGGAGGAGAGGACGTTCATCTCGCCGAACAGCTGCCGGCCGGGGCCGGCGTCCGCCTGCGGGGTGATCGCCCCGGTGACCGTCACCGTCTGCCCGCCCGCGAGCGTGACCGCCGCGGTGGGCACGCTCAGCGTGCCGAGACCGGCGGAGAAGAACACGTCGCGGTAGTCGAGCTGCGTGGTCCCGGCCGGGACCGAGTAGCCGTCGACCTCGACCGTGTAGGTGCCCGGTGCCGGGTTGGGCACCGAGACCGACTCCTCGGAGTCACCGTCCGCCGACTGCGCCACGGTGTTGCCGTCGGCGTCGAGGAGGTAGAGGTCGAGGTCCGCCGACAGGTCGGAGGTGTTCCCGATCGCCACGTCCAGCCGGGTGGCGCCCGGGGGCACCACGACGGTGTACTCGAGCACGTCACCCTCGGCGATGCTCGGCCGCTCGGCGTGCGCCGACCCGAGCGACCCGCCCTGCGGCGTCACCGTCAGCGGACCGAAGTCGTTGCGAACGGTCCACGACACCGGCGTCGAGGCACCCGGGGCCGCCGACACGGTCTGCGTCGCCGGGTCGACCGTGACGCCCTGGACGGCGGCGGTCAGGGTGAACGGGTTGACGAGGAACGGCGAGGTGCGGCGCGACTCCACGAGCAGCTCCCACACGCCCGGGATCGGGTTGGTGTAGGCCCGGGACTGCGGCCTGCAGGCCGCCGGGTCGCTGTAGTTCGTGTAGCAGTACGGCGTCGAGGTGTTGTCGACCGGAACGCCGTACGGGTTGAACGCGATCCAGCGCACCTGGCTCTTCGTCGCGATGCCCGACAGGTTGACCTGGAGCGCCTTGGCGCCCTCGGGGACCGTGACGAACACCCGCTTGAAGAGGTTGCGCTCGACCGAACCCCGTGTGGTCAGCGAGTACGACGGCGCCGGGATGTCGCTGGACACCACGACCGCCAGCATGACCCGCAGGTCGACGAGCGGCGTCGACGGGTCGTCGACCTCGAGGATCGCCGAGTGCAGCCCCCCGGAGCGCGGCTTGGCCCTGACCGCCACGTCCG